>Ga0209107_10001401_pt1 | contig 13494 bp, 10 predicted proteins | sample LakErihyJuly2011_2_FD_187460 | JGI IMG/M metagenome (GOLD analysis project Ga0209107, IMG submission 187460) | Freshwater microbial communities from dead zone in Lake Erie, Canada - CCB hypolimnion July 2011 (SPAdes) (version 2) | ecosystem: Environmental > Aquatic > Freshwater > Lentic >... | reverse complement strand
AGATTCGACTCGCGCCATACTGTCATTCCTTTTGGGGACAGCAAGGTAATCACAATTAAGGGTTACTAGATTTAGCAGATTGTTCTGATCTCGGGCTTACTTTCGTAAGTGGGTGGTGAGGGACTCGTTATCAAACCTTCAAACCATTCCCCTTGACCCACTATGCGGATAAATCCGTTCTTGACTCATCTCCAATATTAGGGAAAGCCAGTGACAAATCAAGGGTATTGAAAGACACATGAGCCAAATTGGGAGGTAAGAGCAGAAATGACTGCTCTAATTCCCGTATGGCTTGAACTTCCCATTACCCTTTTGGAATGCGATTCAAGGGTTGTTTTACCAAAGGACTCTTAGTTGCCCTCATCCTTACCCTGATTCCAATCACGGCCTTCTCTGCCCAGAAGATAACTTCTGGATCTATCTGCAAGGTTTATAAACAGAAAGTTACTAATCAAAACAAGGTCTACACATGCATTAAATCAGGCAGGAAGTTAGTTTGGAATAAGGGAGTGGTTGTAAAGAAGCCAACTCCAACACCTACTCCAACACCTACTCCAACACCTACTCCAACACCCACTCCAACACCCACTCCAACACCCACTCCAACACCCACTCCAACACCACTAATTTCACCATTGCAAACTAAAGATGAAGTTTCCAAAAAAATTGATCAGATACGAATTGAAGCATTGCAAAAACCATCATCAACAATTCCTAATCTCATTTTCTTGTTTCAAGGTGCTACATCAAGTGAAATTGAATCAAAGACGAAACGAAGTTTGATTAACGCTATTCCAGTCTACGAAAAACTCGGCTTTAAGGTCACGGATGCTCTTATTCTTGTAGCAAGAGATATGACCTGGCTGAGACAAGAACTAGATTCACAAGGATGCATTTATGGGGCACTACCTGCAGGTCCAGGTTTTTATCTTCCTAATCCCTGTAAATCTGGGAATGGCGCAGTGACAAGTTTTCATTGGGAAGCAGAGAAATTTAGTGATGGATTAGATGGGCTGTATTTCAACCACGTAATTCCCCATGAATATTTTCATCAAATTCAACAGCAACTAACACCTTTTGGTAATGGAGATTTTCCAAAATGGTTCTGGGAGGGATCGGCACAATTCTTTACGAACCAGGCTTGGACAAGTTGGAATAATTCATATTCTTATCTTGACTGGTATCACCATTGGTGGACTAATTTACGACCTGACTTAGGGCCGATTGCTTGCAAGAATGCAACGATAAATTTGATGTCTGACCCAAGTATTCCTGGAGTTGAAGGAATTTGTGCATATAGTAAAGGTCAATTAATAGTTGAATACTTAGTATCTAAATATGGCCTAGATAAATACCGAAAGTTGTATACCCAGAATTCAACAATTGGATGGATGAATTTCAATATAGTCTTTAGGAATGTAACTGGAGATGAACTTACTAGTTTCTATACTGAGGCTGAAGAATTTGTTAAAACTAGAGGTTGGTAACAAATAACTTCCGTTGCATATTCACTAACTAACATCATCTTCTCCTTATGAATAAAGGAGTCAAGAGATCAAATACTGGATATAAAGGTTTGGCAGATATATCCACTATTCAAGGGTTTGAACCACATCCAAGGTTTGGACATAGAACTCGGATTTACCTACATATGTGGGTGGTGAGGGACTCGAACCCCCGACCCGGTGATTAAGAGTTAGCGGAAGAGTGATCTCTCGCTTGCTCATTATGTAGTTGTAAGCAAAGTGTAGCGCTCAGAACTGACATTTAGAAGCCCCCATAGTGTTGGGCGTTGCTCTCTGGTTACTCACCGTGGTTGGCGAGGCCCCACTGTATTTTTCGTTGCTTGCTGGCTGCTTACTTCATTCAGGATCCGGCTTATAGGGCGACTCTTTATTAGATTAATTGCATTCAACTTCGTCCTAAATACTTTAAATAGCCAGAGCACAGGCGACGAGTCCATCGACTACCGCATCTAAGTTCAAGTTAATTTTTAAGGATGCCTCGAGCTTTTTTAAGGATCGGCGATTCTATGAATTGCCATGAGGCCGAAGCAATCAGAATTGAGCCCAAAAGCACCGCACTGCTAACAAGTACCCAAAGCCAAGTATTGGTTAACCCGTAGTAAACATAATTGATAGAAGCTTTACGCTCGATAAACACAATTATTACCATATGCCACAGATAAATACTGAAAGAGAGTTTGGCAATCCAGCGAAAGAGTCTGTTATCTAAAATCCCACTCAAATACCTACTAAAAGCCGTTAGGAACAGCACGCAAGCAACCAGTAATGAGTAAATAGGTGCCGCATAAGGTTGATTTGTGAATGAATCGGGAGCGCCGGGCTCGAGTCGGAAAGTTATAAGCAAGAGTGCAGATAATGAAGCGAGCAAAGCGCCTACGTCGAATCTGAGAGAAGTTTTAACATTGCGAGATCTCAGAGTTGATATTGCAAGCGCAGCAAGCGAGCCACATAGAAATTGCGAGAAGAAAGTGTCAACATTCCAATAGGGAAGCCATTGTTTTGCTCCACCTGTCAACCCAAATTCCCAGCCTTTTAAATCATCACTTGTCATAAATCGATTTAGTAACCACGGATTCATGACTTGTAAAAGAACTATCCACCCAATCAGTCCAACAAATGCATGTGATATTTTCTTTGAGCTCTTTATGATCGTAAAGAGGACCAAAGGAAGTAATACATAACACGAAACTTCTAGACCTATAGACCATAATGGGCCATTTAATTCTGCTGGAAAGAAAGTGGAATAGTGATAGCTATTCAAGAAGAGAAGTCCAGAGATGAGTCTCCACCAATTAATTTCAAGATCGAAGATCCAAAGTGCTAAGTAAGTGCATAGAAGTAAGTTGATCCAATATGCAGGAAGAATTCGAGCTGCACGATTGAGTGCATAGGATCTGAGTCGCGGGGAACTTTCTCGCGCGATAAAGCTGTTCCAGAACGGAAGGGATAGGAGGCAGCCCGAAAGTACAAAGAAAAGACTTACCCCGACCTCACCGCGCATCCCAAGAAAATGGATAGATTTGAGCCATTCAGCCGAACCCTCCGGATTGAATCGCTGGGTGGTGTGATGCCACACAACAAGAAGGCATGCAATGGTTCTTAAACCATCCGCACCGGGAATTCGGGTCATTTTTTCGCTCATAGATTTAATATAACCCTCTCCGTGTAAGCCCTCTCATCATTGAGGCTGCAATCCTCTGATGATTCTGGAATAAAATAGACAAAATGCCCATATTTGCTCTATAACAATTGGATAACTGTCTGATTTCTCCCTTGCATTGGATGGAAACGTGTCTATAGGTTGAGAGCGCTCTCATTCAGTCAAGCCTCCTTCTTGGCTGCAGAGAAGGGTTCTCACATGGGGCAAGTTGGAGGAACATTAATGAAACTAGGAAAGAGCACAGTAAAAGCTCTCGTTGTTTTCTTAGCAATCGGAGCTCTATCTGCACAGGCTACGCCCGCAATGGCTGCGCCAGTCGAACTTACAATCAATTGTTTTAATGATCTAAACATGAAAGACACATTGATTCCTGCATATGAAAAAGCAAATCCAAATGTAAAGATTGTGTTGAAGACAGCTGACTTCGATGCGCACCACACTGGTTTGCTTACACAACTAGTTGCTGGCAATGGTCCAGATATTGCTTGCTTCGAAGTTGGTTACTCATCACAATTCCGCGCATACCCTCAATTCTTCGTCGACCTTAAAACTGTCGGCGCAAGCAAAATTCAAAAAGATTACCTTCCTTGGCGCTGGGATCAGGGTGTAGCACGTAACGGCTCAGTCATTGGTATTCCTACCGATGTCGGCGGGCTAGCAATGTGTTACCGCCAGGACCTCCTAAAGGCCGCAGGACTTCCATCAACACCAGATGCTGTTAGCAAAGCTGCAGCGACTCCAAAGGGTTTCCTTGATCTCGGCAAGAAGTACGTTGCTGCAACAGGTAAGCCATTTATCGATTCAATTGGAAATCTTTTTGACGCAGTTCAACGCCAGGGCAATAACGGTGTTATGTACTACGACAAGAAGACTGACAAGGTAGTTGCTACAAAAAATCCAACAATTAAGTCTGCTTGGGATTTTGCAGTCGCTGCAAATGATGCAAAAATTTCAGCGAAGATTGGCGCATGGTCAGGTGACTGGAATGCTGGTATGGGAAATGGTGCATTCGCTACCATGCTCTGCCCAGCATGGATGCTTGCAATTATCCAATCAAACTCAAAGGACATTCCTGGTGCCTGGAATATCGCTGGAATGCCTGGCGGTGGCGGTAACTGGGGTGGAACTCAGCTCGCAATTCCAAAGGTTGCAGATCACCAAGTTGAAGCTTGGAAGTTCATTAAGTGGGCTCTATCGCCTGCACAGCAGCTTTCGCTCTATCAGCAGAAGCTAGTTCTTCCATCTACTCCCGCGGTATACAAGGATCCAACTTTCTTGGAATGGCGTGATAGCAACTTCAATAATGCTCCAATTGGAAAAATCTTCTCAACCGTGGTTATGTCAATCAAAACTCCGGTATATGAAGGCAAGTACCAGCGAGCAATTGCTAACTCTCTTGGTTCTGCACTAAGCCGTGTTGAAACAGGTAAGCAATCACCTGCAGCTTCATGGGCTCAAGCAGTGAAAGAAATCAAGAAGTACAGCTAGCTAATCCTTAGCCTGTTTATAGTCAAGGGGCAAAAAGATTAGTGGCAGGTCTGGTTAATTTCAGACCTGCCACTAATTGAACTTCAGAGCTAAGGAGATATTCATGTTTCGTAGGAAATCTGAGCTTTACAATGGCGAAGGCCGGATGGCCTTTATGGCACTATCTCCCTTCTATCTACTCTTTCTATGCTTTGGCTTATTTCCTATCGGCTATTCAATCTATATAGCTTTCTTTGATTGGGATTTACTTGGAGAGCATACGTTCACTGGTATTAAAAACTTTCAGAACCTCTTGGCCGATGAACGGTTCTGGATGGCCTTTAGAAACACCATAAGTATTTGGCTTCTCTCATCCGTCCCACAGTTAATAGCAGCCCTCGGCTTGGCCACGATTCTGAATAAGAATGGTTTGAAGTTTTCGGGCTTCTGGCGTGCTTCTGTCCTACTACCAAATATCACTTCGACGGTAGCTGTCGCTGTAGTTTTCAGTTCAATCTTTGGTCGAGATTTTGGAATGGTTAATTACTTTCTCAGTTGGTTTGGTATTGAAAAAATCGATTGGACATCGCAAGCTTGGTCAAGCCACACCGAAATTGCAATCATGGTCATGTGGCGCTGGACGGGATATAACGCATTGATTTTCCTTGCATCCATGCAGTCTATTTCAAAGGAATTATATGAAGCAGCAGAACTTGATGGAGCTACTACTTGGCAGCAATTTAAGTATGTGACACTTCCTGGTATTAGAAATACAATTATTTTTATCGTCACAGTCTCAACAATTGGTGGCCTACAAATTTTTGGAGAGCCTCTTATCGTAGGGGGTGGCAATCTATCGGGTGGAGATGCTCGACAATTCTCAACACTTTCTCTGTTTTTGTATGAACAGGCTTTCTTGGAATTTAAATTCGGATATGCGGCAGCGATAGGTATAGCAATCCTTTTCATTGTAATTATATTTGCTTTAGTTAATTCATGGATCACCAGCAAGATTGCGAAGGATGACTAATGACAACCTCACTGAGTTTTAGTAGACCAAAGAGCTTGCGTACAAAAATTGGCGCAGTAAATCCAGGACACTATTTCACTTTGGCAATATTTCTCTTCTTGACCGCTTTTCCATTTTGGTGGATGCTTGTTGTAGCATCAAATGACCAAAGTGTTCTTGCACAAAGTCCACCACCTCTAAAGCCAGGTCCAAACCTAGGTCTTACTATTCAAACTGTTTATGATTTTGTAAACTTCAATAAAGCAATTATGAATTCATTCATAATTTCCACTATTCTTGCGGTATCGCAAATATTTTTCTGTAGTTTTGCGGGATACGCATTTGCAAGACTCAGATTTGCTGGAAAAAAGTTCTTCTTTGGATTTATTCTCTTTACAATGATGCTTCCAGGTCAACTTGGAATCGTCCCTCTATATATGCTCATGGTGAAGTTTGGCTGGGTAGATGACCTTAAAGCGGTGATCGTTCCGGGGCTTGTCTCCGCTTTTGGAGTCTTTTGGATGAGACAAATTATTGTTTCCGTCATTCCTGATGAAATAATTCAGGCAGCGCGCATCGATGGTGCAAGCCCATGGAAAATCTATTCCCTTATAGTTTTTCCAATTATTAGGCCAACGGCGCTCGTACTCGGGTTATTTTCATTCCTTGCAGCTTGGAACGACTTTATGTGGCCAATGTTGGTATTGAGTGGTGATCAGCTAACAGTCCAAACAGCGATCAAGACAATGCGCTCTGCTTATTATGTAAATTATTCTGCTCAAATGGGTGCATCGCTGCTGGCGACCTTGCCACTTTTGGTTATTTTCTTCTTTGTTTCAAAACAACTCGTCAAGGGCGTAATGGATGGAGCGATGAAGGGATGAAAATGTCTCAAATTAAAGTGGGCACATTGCCAAAAGATTTTATATGGGGTGCAGCGACATCGTCATATCAAATCGAGGGAGGTGTAGCCTCTGGAGATAGAGGTCGATGCATTTGGGATGACATGTGCGATACCCCCGGAAAGATTTCTGATGCGACTCAGGATTGCGTAGGAGTTGATCATCTAATTCATTGGGAAGATGATCTCGATTTAATAAAATCTCTTAATTTAGATTCTTATAGATTCTCAATATCATGGCCGAGAGTTCAGCATGGTGGTCGTGGTGCGTTTAACGAATCAGGGATAGATTTTTATAACTCGCTGATCGATGGCCTCATTGCCCGCGGAATTGAACCAAATATCACCCTGTATCACTGGGATTTGCCAAGCGAACTTCAGGCTATTGGGGGCTGGGCCAACCCCGAAGTTGTTGATCTTTTTGCTGCCTATGCCGGCGAGATGGCCAAGCGTTTTGGCTCCAAGGTTAAATTCTGGGCGACACTAAATGAGCCTTGGTGTTCGACATACTTGGGTTACCTTGAAGGAGTTCACGCCCCAGGAATACAGGATTTCACTACGACCGCAAAAGTTGCCCATCAATTAGTCCGTGCTCACGCTTTGGCATCTAAGGCGATCAAAGACAATGCTCCGCAAGCTCTGGTAGGGGTCGTGTTAAACCTAGCGGACCAAAGATTTATTGGAGAAATTACTCTAGAATTACAATCTGAAATGGATTTAATTGACTCTTATCAAAATCTTTGGTGGCTTCAAGGGATGCTACAAGGAACCTACCCAGCTAATCTTTTGAATGCATTCGAACGTATAGCCGGAGTAGTCATTGACGAAGGCGACATTCCAGATGTGACTTATGGTCGAGATTGGATTGGCATAAATTACTACAGCGGGCAGGTATTCCAGGGTGGAGGAAAGGGTATTGGTATTTATCCTGGAACTTCAGTTATTGATGGCGCCCCGTGGGGAAGTGAGAAAACTGATATCGGTTGGAATTGGACACCAGATGGATTAAAGAAACTTTTAATTCGCGTGAATGAGCTTTTCCCACAAATGCCCATATACATCACCGAAAATGGAGCTTGCTACAACACCGACATTGGGGCAGATGGCAAAATTGATGATGTAAAACGTCAAGAATATCTGGCTGAGTACATTAGCGAGGCTTTGAAGTCCCTTGACGAGGGCGTTAATTTGAAAGGCTACTACGCTTGGTCGCTACTGGATAATTTTGAATGGGCATGGGGATTTTCAATGCGCTTTGGAATCGTTCATGTCGATTTCAAGACCATGAAGAGAACTATCAAAGAAAGTGGACATCAATATGGAAAGCTCGCAACTTCTCTCTAGTATTATCTATGCATGAGGAATTCTGCGGCGGTAACTCTTGATGACGTTGCAAAAGTAGCTAAGGTGTCACGTGCCACGGTGTCACGTGCGATTAATTCACCGGACCGAGTTTCTTCTGAGGTTCTTGAGCGTATAAATGAGGCGATCAAGCAGCTCAGATATACCCCCAATCGGTTTGCTCGAGCGCTAAGTATGGGCCGAACTCAGTCAGTTGGGCTCGTCTTTTTCGAAGACGTTAAAACTATGTTCACAAACCCCTTTTGGGGTGAAGTTTTAAACCCCCTGTACGAAAATCTGGCCAAGAATAACCTCAGTTGCAATTTGATTGCTCAAAGTAGTTTCTCCGAGATTCACGAAATAGGAACTTTTGATATGTATGAGAACTTCCTTTTGCAAGGGAATTCAGATGGCTACATTTTCTTTGGTCAATACCCAGAAGAGATAGAAAAAAAGTTTGGACTAGCTCACATGCCAATTGTAATTTTTGGAAAACCATTCTCAAATAATTCTGAGTTTTCCTACGTTGATACTGACAATGTTGGAGGTGCCACAAAGGCGGTGAAGTTTCTGGCCCAAAAAGGCAGAAAGAGGATTGCAACAGTAACTGGACCCCCCGAGTATGGCGGTGGCTTTGACCGCTACCTTGGATACAAAAATGGCTTAGTAGAATCTCACTTAAAATTTGATCCAAACTTAGTCGGATTTGGCGAATGGACTAAAGAATCCGGTGCAGTCGCGATGGAAGAGATCCTCAGTAAAACTAAAGAGGTGGATGGCATCTTTATCGCTTCAGATTTAATGGCAGTCGGTGCGCTCCAAGTTTTACACGATAGGGGAATTCGTGTTCCTGAGGATGTCTCTCTCGTCTCATTTGATAACAGTTCTCTCGCTGAAATTACTCGTCCGAAGCTGACAAGTATTGCTCAACCTTTTTCAAAAATTGGAGAAGAGCTTGTCACTGCCGTTCTCAAATCCATACAAGGTGTCTCACATCAGCACCAAGTTCTCGGCACGGAAATTATTGAGCGTGAGAGTAGTTAAGAGCATCGAAATGAGACGTTTAAGCGCAGGAATGGTTCTAATTCTCTCATTTACTCTGCAACCTTTAGTTGCTTCCTCGGCGCAGACAGGTTACGTCCAGAGACTAGACTTCGCAACTAGCAGCGGCTTGCTAGGTAATGTTGATGGAACTGATAGAAGCAGGGACTGGGCTAAGTATTATGGTGGTGGGCTAGCATTTATCGACACGTTCGCAAATGTAGGCAGCACTGTTGTGCTGAGATGGCAAGTCACCACCCCTGAAAATAAAGCTGCCTCTAATATTGAAGTAAAATTTCTGGTTAATAAGGCTTGTTCCTCGTCAAATGGATCGATAGCCCCTATAGCTGACACAAAGATAACCTCTGGAACTTGTGTGACTGATGGAGGTGTCATAAAAAGTATCACGGATGAAAATGGATATGTGAGCATTGAGATTAAGAACATAAATTCTGAATCGGAGGGCGAATCAAGGCCAGACAGCTTCACTTCTGTCAGTACAGCCAAACTTAAGAGATATTCACAGATTACGCTCATTATAAAAAATCAATTGCAAGAATCGATAGATATTGTAGATATCCATTGGGTTAAGACAAAGAGTGACTCAACATCTACAAGTACCGTGCAAACTAATAACTTGTTGTGGAGCCAAGAGTTTAATTCGCCCAAAAATGCAAAAATTGATTCAAAGTATTGGAATTATGATCTAGGCGGAAATGGATGGGGCAATAACGAGCTTCAGAACTACCAAAGTGACGCAGTTAAAATGGATGGTTCTGGAAATCTCGTAATTACGACAAATAAATTAGTAAACAATAAAAAGTCTTTCTGTCTATATGGATACTGCAAGTACTCATCGGCAAGAATCTTAACTAAAGGTAAATTAGCATTTAAGTATGGAAAAATTGAAGCGCGGATAAAAATGCCGAAGGGGTCTGGCACTTGGCCTGCATTCTGGATGTTAGGAAGGAATATTTCAGAAACAGGTTGGCCAAAATGTGGTGAAATAGATATTGTCGAAGCAGTTGGCAATGACCCTTCCTGGGTCTCCTTTGCCCTACATGGGCCGGAGTATTCAGGAGGCAGCAATATTGGTCGCTCATTTATAAATAGGGATTCACTCAGTAGTTCTTTCCACCGGTATGGCATTCTTTGGACTCCAGGAGAGATTTCTTGGACCTTTGACGGCGAGGTAATGCAAACTGTCAATAAATCTTTTATCGGAGATAAAACTTGGGTTTTTGATACTCCTCAATTTATTTTGCTAAACGTAGCGATGGGAGGAACCCTAGGCGGTGAAATATCCCCGAAGTTCTCTTCCTCAAAAATGTATATCGATTGGTTACGAGTCTCGACCATTGGTCAATATGGTGAATTGATCAGAGAATAACTTCTACACTTTCCATACACCGACCTGAGCGAGCAATCTTTAGGATTACCCAAAGCCCCGTTACTGAGGTACTTTTTTGTTCTTAGCTGGCACAAATTGCACTGAAATTCTCCGCTCGACTTTGAGCAGAAGACTATGAGAAGAACCCTCTTTTTCCTAGTGAGTAGGTATCGAGCGCCTCTGACAAGCCGACAAACCTCTTAGCCCTACTTGGCGGAGGATGGATTCCTAGGGGTTTTGGCGTGCTTGATTAACACCATACATTCTTTGGATTGACTCCATTACTTCCTGCCTACTTTTTGCTGAATCTGATTCAAGCTTGTTTATCTGTGCCAATTTGAGATGGTCATCTATCGCTTGACTCCTAAATTGTCTAGACAGTTCAATAGCCACTGCTTTGCTTCCTTTCCATAATCTGTGTGTAAGTGGGTGTTCAATACCTTGCAAGGTGATCTACCTGATCACAAGGTCGTTTCCTATTTTGTGTAGTCAATAATCGAATCTGATCTATTTCTGTGGTGCAAGAAGTTGTTTAACTGTTGCTGAGAAATAACTCGACTTCTACCAATAGTTTGTGCTTCCAATTCTCTTCGACTAAGTAAGGCGTAGATCGTGGCGACTTTATAGCCGAGTAAATCAGCAACTTGTTTGGGGGAGTAACTAGTGACTCTTTGGTAATCGTTCATATCCAAATTTTCCCATTTCTTACTCGCTCTGTGTGTCTATACCGCTGAAAATAAAGTAGGTCTCGCCCCCTTCGGGGCCGAGACCTAGTGGGCCCTATTTCGCCCCCTTCGGGGTCGAGTGCCCACGAAAAAGAAAAAGAAAAAGAAAAAGAAAAAGAAAAAGAAAAGAAAAAACACTTGCAGTTCCTTAATTATCTTCCTGCGGAAGTTCTCAGGAGATCCCCCCTACGCAAAAAAAGATTGTAAATCTAAATTTGCGTAAGGGAGATGATTGATCTGCGTGTAGCCCACGATCGGCTTCTGACGAAGCTTCATCCTGCTCAGAAATTACTTGAGCAGCAGTACCGGTAAATTGATGAGCCTCTATCTTTCTATAAAGATCTAGTGATTGGTGCCCCGGGTCTGCCATTACGCACAGGACTCATCCAGCGGAGAACCCCTTTTGCTTTCGCTCTAACTACACCCGGTAGGTCAGCCGGTGCCAATACATTATTTTGATACGACTTTGGTTCCTCGTATTTGTTCTGCTTGAATTCAAATGGAGTTTGTGGCAAATGGAGTTTGTGGCCAGTGGTAATTCCAAAGTTAAAACCTTGGAAATATCGAAGAAAAATAAACTTCCCTCTTTATTAATTATAGTCGGTTAATTCAATGTCAGTGCATTGTAAAAATTTCAAACTCTAAACCTGATAACAGTGAAACACTAAACCTGATAACAGTGATCCATCTATGATCATAGTTATCAGGTTTAGTTCTTAATTTAGAGCGCGCTCGCGAGCGCATTCTGAAGGACACTGCCTACTTAGGGAAATAGCTAACCATTTATCGTGCCTGACTAGGTTTTGGATCTAGCTCTATTTAACCCTGGGGGGGTCGCTTTAAATATCTTTACCCACCACAGTCGCAACCTGAATCCATTCCTCTAGTTGGCGATCAATTTCCACATCTTTTAGCATTTCAGCAGTAGGACGATTTCTATCCTGCACACTGAGTGCGTTCTTGATTGATTCAGAGGTTGCATGGACATAGCTGGTAAGTAGTGTTGAAGCTTGTGTATGCCCCGACATTTCCATGATCGTTTTAACATCCACGCCACTTGCAGATAAGTTTGTGAAAGCTGTTTTTCTCATTTGGTAACGCGTGTAGTCAGCCTTTACGCCAGCGGCAGTCAGAAGAGCCTTCCAAGCCTTGTGATCAGCCTTCGGGTCCTGCTTCTTGCCCACAGAGTTTGGAAATAATAAGTCCTCATCCTGGACCCATGATCCCTTTTTGGAATCTTGGTCGTATCGATGGATCATCAAGATTTCGATTTGAGAATCGGATAAGTGGAGAGTGCGGGTTTTTCCCGTTTTTGAGCTTTGAAAAACTAAACCCTGACTCTTCACCCTTTGTACTTGGCGTTCGATAGTAAGTGTCCTCTGATTCCAATCAATATCGCTCCACTTCAAACCAAGGACTTCACCAGGGCGAATCCCCATAACTAATCCAATTTCAATTCGTGCATGGATATAAGGGTTTTTAGAAGCTTCTGCATAAATTCGGATTTCATCACTCTTAAGAATGTGCTTACTAGACACACTCTTGCGAGTGAGCTTCTGCACACGATCCATTGGATTGACTGGAATCTCACCTAAGCGGACTGCATCTGCAAATGCCTTTGAGAGAACCGCATGAACAACATTAGTTGTACCCGCTTTGTAACCAGCGTCCTCTAGTTGTTGATACAGATTTTCAATGGTTGCAGGACGAATGGCACTGACTAAGAATTTTCCAATATAGGGGCGTATCCAATTTTTGATAGCAGTTTTATAATTCCTTCGGGTTTCTGGTTTGATGATTCCACGAGTATCAAGCCAATGGTCTAAGAAGTCACCAAGAGTCATCTTGGGATTGGTTGCAAAGGTACTTGTTCCCAGTGATCGTGCTTTTTTCTGAGCATGGCAAAAGTCTTCTGCCTCTGATTTCTTAATGCAGGATTTGCGGCGTAGTTTGCCGTTGATGTCATAAGCAGCTCCGATCCATCGCTTTTTGCTCTGATCCCAATAAATAGATCCTTCACCATTAGCGCGCTTATCTTTTGAGCTGTTTGCAGACTTTCTAGGAGCCCGAGGTTTGTTGTTAGTCATTGAATTGCCTTTCGTAGAGATTCGGTTGAGCGTTGCGACCGATACCTCTTACGCAGTGCTACTTGATCTATGTAAAGAATATTGCACAAGGTTTATTCCCCGCGCGTCAGAATTTCTTTAGATTTCGGATCAGTAGAGTTTTGCGTTGCTCCCTCGTTACTCACCGTGGGATTTGCACTGAGTAACAAGAATTCTATGCTCATAGTTTCTGAGCGTGAATTTCGAATTACTCGGTGTGGGTGGTGAGGGACTCGAACCCCCGACCCGGTGATTAAGAGTCACCTGCTCTACCAACTGAGCTAACCACCCGAAGCATCCAGGCGCCGGAAACGCTTGAATGCAGGGGG
>Ga0209107_10001400_pt1 | contig 13495 bp, 20 predicted proteins | sample LakErihyJuly2011_2_FD_187460 | JGI IMG/M metagenome (GOLD analysis project Ga0209107, IMG submission 187460) | Freshwater microbial communities from dead zone in Lake Erie, Canada - CCB hypolimnion July 2011 (SPAdes) (version 2) | ecosystem: Environmental > Aquatic > Freshwater > Lentic >... | reverse complement strand
GCTACAGGTTCTTACGGTAACTCTGCGGCCCTTGCTTCAGCCATATCCGATGAGACAGGTACTGGCGTAGTTGTATTTAGTACTGGCCCAACAATCTCTAACATTACTTTGACTGGAACTCTTACTGCAGGTGCTGCTACTGGAACAAGTGGTCAAGTTCTTGTATCTACAGGTTCTGGAGTTCAATGGTCTACGCCTGCGGCTGGTGCTGCATTCTCTGAGTTTATGCTGATTGGTGCTTAACTACCGCTAGACTCGCCCCATGAACTTGGTGCAAAAATCGGTACAACAGGGCGGAAAACTACGGCCCTTAATCATCCCTGCTTTAGCAACTGGTGGAACTGGGTTAATGAACCCATCTCCATTCTTAGATGATGATGGTGAATTACTTTTAATTCTGCGCCATATCAACTACACCCTTTACCACTCCGAGAACGACCAACGCTTCCCAAGTGTGTGGGGACCTCTCTCGTATCTACACCCAGAGAAAGACCAGCGTCTTGTAACGCAGAACTTCCTCTGCCGTCTTGATGAAGACTACAACATTGTTAACTACACACTTATTGATACGACAGAACTAGATGTAAAACCTATCTGGACATTTGTTGGTATGGAAGATGCACGCCTTGTTAAGTGGGACGGTAAGTACTACGGCACTGGAGTTCGTCGTGACACAACTACCAACGGTGTAGGACGTATGGAACTGCAGGAACTAGAGATTGATAAAGAAGCATGGACTGCTAAAGAAGTTTCTCGTGTACGTATTGAAGCGCCAATTGATAAAGAATCTTATTGCGAAAAGAACTGGATGCCTGTTCTTGATAAGCCATTCCACTACATCAAGTGGACCTCTCCTACAGAACTTGTAGAAGCAAAGCCCGCCACAAAAAAATCTAAGCAAGTTAATGTAGTCAACGGTATTCAAGCCCCTGCAGACCAACGTGGCGGTTCTCAGGTACTACAGTGGGGTGAGTACTACATCGCTATCACGCACGAAGTTGCGCTCTACAAGAATTACCTAAAACAGAAAGATGGGCAGTATCGCCATCGCCTATGTGTGTGGGATAAAGACTTTAAGTTAATTGGTTTATCTCCTGAGTCTTGGTCATTTCTAGATGGGAAGATTGAGTTTGTTTGCGGCGCTGCAATCGTCAATAACAATCTTGTTGTTGGATTTGGGTTTCAAGATAACGCAGCATTTGTACTAGAAGTACCAAATGATTTGGTAAACAACATGGTTGAGGAGGCACTCTCTTATGGCAAAGTATGAGTCAATAAATGAGTTAATTGTTCAGTTCTCTAAAGACCCTTTTAATCCTTGGTTAAGTTTAAAACTTGCTATTGAGTATGAGCGTGCAGGACAAACAGCATCTGCTGTGTCTTTCTACCTACGTACTGCAGAGTACGGTTACTACACACACGGAGAACACGTTTACGCATCACTTCTTAAGGCAGCACACTGCTTTGAGAATCAAACAGGTAGAGAAACTACTGTGCGTAACTTGATGGAGAAGGCTATTGCATACAGCCCTAAGCGCCCAGAGGCGTGGTTCCTTCTTGCACGTTGGTATGAGCGCAATAAGAAGTGGCAAGAGTCTTACACAGCCGCTGAGGTAGGTATTCAAAACTTGCCTTCAATATTCTCTCCACTACCAGTAGACGTAGAGTACGCAGGAGACTTTGTTCTTCCATTTGAAAAGGCTGTTGCTGCATGGTGGGTTGGTCGTCAAGACGAGAGCGAAAAAATCTTCCGCACACTGTTGCAGCAGAACCTTCCTGAAAATTATCGCAACGCTATTAAATCCAATATGGATAAATTAAATATGTCTTACGAGTCACCTGCAGAGGAAAACACGTTTGATAAGTTCTTAAGCGAAGGATTCAAGGCAGTACCTGGTTGGGTCGTTGCAGACCTTCCAGAGTTCCTAAGAGTCATCAAAGACGTACCTTGGAACCAACAAGGTGGCGTTGGAGAAATCGGCGTTTATATGGGGCGTTTCTTCTTGTTACTGCGAGCAATGCTAGATAAGCCAGAACCTTCATACGGAATTGATATCTTTGAAGACCAAGAGTTAAATGTAGACTACAGCGGAACCAATAGAGCACGCCAAGAAATCTTTGCTAACTACATCCATAAGTACGATGCATTTGGTGGAGAAGGGGTAAACGTCATTAAGGGAGATTCCCTCTCTAGTGCAACCCAGGCTCTTCTAGACGAGAGTATTAAAGAAGGTTCACTTCGATACATCTCAGTAGATGGCGGACATACCAAGATTCACGCCCTCAATGATTTGAGGCTATCAGAGAAGTACATAGCAGATGGGGGAGTGGTTATCCTCGACGATATCCTGCACCCACACTGGCTAGGTGTGATGGATGGACTTGTCCAATATCTATCTGACTTTCCCACCCTAGTTCCCTTTGCAGTAGGGCATAATAAGATGTTCCTCTGCAAGTACTCGTACCACCAAAAATACCTAGATACGGCTTCAAAAAGTAAAAGCGCTACCAAACTCATTGAGTTTATGGGGCATAAACTTTGGGTCGTACAATGGGTAAATATCGGCTAACTTAGACCATACAAACTGTCTTTAACCAGAGATAATAAAGCACTACCATCCAAGGAGTTTTAATGCCAACAACGTATAAAGTTTTAGCAATGACTGGGGCCGCTGGCGCTACGGGTAACGGTGCCGCAACATTGACGGCTACTACTAACACTGGTCTTTACACAGTTCCTTCATCTACATCTACTGTAGTTTCAACAATGACAGTATGTAACCAGGCTTCAACTGCAGCAACATTCCGCATTGCAATTCGCCCTGCAGGAACTTCAATTGATACCCGCCACTACATTGCTTATGACACACCAATTGCAGCAAATGACACAATCGCATTGACTTTGGGTATTACACTGGCAACCACAGATATCATTACTGTGTATGCTTCAGCATCTACTCTTTCATTTGCAGCATTCGGTTCTGAAATAACAGCGTAAGGAGGCTAACTCATGGCAGTTAGTCGCCTTTCTCAACAGAGTCTACAAAATGCCTTTCCTAAAGGTAACACCGTTTGGGATGGCACTACTGCTACCGCTTCTATGGACTCTTTGGGGTCTGCCTACATTTCTTCAGCAACGAATAGCATAACTTTTTCAAGTATTCCTCAAACGTATCAACACTTAGTAGTACGTGGTGTGTACGTAGGTACTTCTGTAAATGATGATGTAAGAGTTCAATTTAATAGTATTACAACTAATGCTTACTCTATTCATGGTTTATACGGAATAGGTAACGCTTCAACTCCTAACACAACTTACGGTTTTACTCAATCATTTATGTATCTTACTACAAATGCTGGGGATACAAATAATCCTGCGTCTTCTGTTTGTGAAGTTTTAGATTATACAAATACTAATAAGTACAAAGTTATAAGAGCAATTTCAGGTTTTGACCGAAATGGAAGTGGTGGTCAAATTCAATTTTACTCTGGTTCATACCAACAGACAACTGCTGTATCTATTATCAAAATATATGCAGCCACAGGAAATTTAGGTGTTGGAACACGTTATTCATTATATGGAGTTAAATAATGGCTACAAATAAACCTATTCAATCAGTTGTAGTTACTAGCGCTGCGTCTTCAATTACATTTTCTGGTATTGACCAATCTTATACAGACCTTGTAATTATGGTTGATTTTACTATTTCTACAGCAAATGCTTCAGTATTTATGCGTTTTAATGGCGATACTAGCGCAAATTTTTCAGACACTTCAATTTCTGGAACAGGTTCAGCACAGTACTCAGACCGTGATTCAAGTGCTACTCAAATACGTGTGTCTGCACAACGAACAGCACAAACTGCAACTGATAGACAACACCTTACAATTCATATTAACGATTACACTAACACAGCAATCTATAAAACTTGTCTTGCAAGATATGGCTCTGTTGGAGGAGTAGAAGGTTTTGCAGGACAATGGCGTAGCACTGCTGCTATTAACTCAATAACGTTAGGTTTTGGTTCTGCATACACTTTTAGCCCAGGAACAATTGTTTCTCTATACGGCATTAAATCAGGTGCTCCACAAGCACTTGGTGGTGACGTAGTTGTTACTGATGGTAACTATTGGTACCACGCATTTAGGTCTTCTGGAACATTTACTCCTCAACGACCTATGTCTGCAGAGGTACTAACTATTGCTGGAGGAGGTTCGGGTGCTGAAAACAACGCAGGTGGTGGAGCAGGTGGTTTGCTGTATAGCGCATCACAATTACTATCTCCTACAAACTACACAGTAACTATTGGTGCAGGCGCTGCTGGAAGAGCAGCGGCTTCAGGTTTGACTGGTATTAACGGTTCTAACTCAGTGTTTGGAACACTAACTGCAATTGGTGGCGGTGGTGGACAAAACGGCACAGTTGGTGGCTCTGGCGGTGGAGCAAGCACTGTTAGAACTCAAGGAACTTCTGGTCAAGGTAATGCTGGTGGTCTTTCTGGTCCTGCTTCAGACAACTACACAGGCGGTGGCGGTGGTGGCGCTGGTCAACAGGGTGAAGATGGTCAAGCAACTGTTTCAGGTAAAGGTGGAAACGGTGTAAACACTTACTCTAGTTGGGCAAGTGCAACTGGAACTGGAGCAAACAGCGGTTATTATGCTGGTGGTGGAGCAGGTGGATGGTTTTCAAACACCAACACTGGCTCATCTGGAGGTGCTGGATTAGGCGGTGGAGGTAACTCAGGTCGCCCTGGAAGTGATGGAACTGCTAATACAGGTGGCGGAGGTGCTGGCGGTACTCGTTCAGTTAGTGGTACCAACTATGCTTCAACAAACGGTGGTTCAGGTCTAGTTATTGTGAGGTATCCAGTATGAGTCTAGAGACAATGACTAAAATTGGTTCATACACTGTTCCAAGTAATACTGCTTCTTTTACTTTGTCCAATATCCCACAAGGATATACAGACTTAGTAATTAAACTAAGTAGCAAAACATTGCACACTGCTGAATATGATTTAATTTATTTTGTAATTAACGGTGATACTACAGTTGCTAACTACAACTATGCTCGTCTTCAAGGAGAAGGCAACACAAGTACAACCACTACTGGTCAAACTGGTGTGTTTATCCGTACTTCTGGAAGTAATGCATCTGCTGCTAACTTTTTTGGTACAGCAGAAATAACTATTTACAATTATTCAGGAAATACAGTTAAACCATTTTCAGTTGACTCTGCAAATGAACTTAACGCACTCGCTAACGCACTTATTGGTTTATTTGATGGCGTTTACTCTGATGTCGCCCCTGTTACATCCCTAACTTTTTACCCTAACAATGCCACAATTGCTGCAAACACCACTGTAACTCTTTACGGTATGAAGAACGCTGCTAAAACAGCGGGTAATTCAATCAAAGCAACTGGTGGAAACATCGTATTTGATGGTACTTATGTTTACCATGTGTTCCCATCTACAGGAGCATTTACGCCAACACAATCAATCATTGCTGATGTATTGGTTGTATCGGGCGGCGGCGGTGGGTCTCAAAACTTTGGCGGTGGTGGTGGTGCGGGTGGCATAACTCCTTTAAGTTCCCAGTCTTTGAGTGCTACTGGCTACTCAGTAACTATTGGTGCTGGAGGTGCGGCTGGTACTAGCGGAACTACTATTAGTGCGACTGGAACCGTATCAACATTCAACGGAACTTCACCAACAGGCGGTACGGGTTCTAAAGGCGGCGGCGGTGGGCAATTACCTATTGGCGGTGCTTCTGGAAATGGTTTTGCTGCTGGTGCATCTGGAGATTACACTAGCAATAGTCGTCTACAAGGTGGCTCAGGTGGTGGCGCTGGAGCAGCGGGAAGTGCTGCATCAAGTACATCTCCAGGCGCTCGTGGTGGTAATGGTGCTACAAGTGCTTTTATTAACCAAATAGGTATTTCTCTTGGTTTTGGAGAGAATATTTCAGGAACCAATTATATTGGCGGTGGTGGTGGTGGTGGTGGTGCATCTTTCACAGGCAATAACTCTGGTTGGGGTCCAAGTTTTTATTTTGGTCCTTGCGATGGCGGTTATGGTGGAGGCGGTAACGCTGGCAACAGTGATAATGGACGAATCCACGGTGTTGCTGGAAAAGTAAATACGGGTTCAGGCGGTGGTGGCGGTGCTTGGGATAACGCTTCTGGAGTTCTGGGTCTTGGCGGTGCTGGTGCTTCTGGAATAGTTATTATTCGGTATAAGGGTTAAAATAAACTAAACTTGTCTATCATTGGACAATCAAGCAAGGAGAAAAAACGTATGGCACATTGGGCCGAAATTGATAGTGACAACATTGTCACACGTGTACTTGTCGTCGCTGACGATAAGGAAGATGGTCAGACTTTCCTAGCCGAAGACCTTGGTCTTGGCGGAACTTGGAAGAAGACCAGTTACAATACTGTCGGTGGTGTACACACTCTTGGTGGTACTCCATTCCGTAAGAATTATGCAGGCATTGGATTTAAGTACGATGCTGCTAAAGATGCGTTCATTCCTCCAAAGCCTTTTGCTTCATGGACATTGAACGCAACATCATGCCTCTGGGAGGCACCAACACCTATGCCTGTTGAAGAAGGAAAATTCTTTACATGGGACGAAGCAACTACATCATGGAAGGAAGTTGAATAATGTCAGATACTAAAATTATCGTAAACTGCGCTACAGGAGAGCAAACAATTGTTGCTCTTACAGCACAGGAGATTGCACAGCGTGACCAAGATGCAGCAGCAGCGGCTGAAGCACAAGAAGCACGTGAAGAAGCAGCAGCAGCACTTGCAGCGCTTAAGGAATCTGCTAAGGCTAAGTTGGTAGCAGGAACACCACTTACCGAAGAAGAAGCCGCAACACTCGTAATTTAATTTTCTTTTTTCTAGAAAAGGGTTCCAATGTCAATTAAAAGATTAAGTGGTGCTGGTTTAACCACCCCTAAATCTAATAAACTTTGGGACCAAACTACCTTCCAGAGTGGAATGTTTGCTTTGGCTACAGTTAGTTTAACTAGCACTGCTTCTAGCATTGTTTTTAGTAGTATTCCTGCAGGTTATACACATTTGCAGATTCGGGTATCAGCACAAGAAACTGTAAGTGGTGGTGGTTTTAACAATATGAACATTTATTTTAACAGTGATAATGCATCTTCAAATTATGCAATTCACGCTTTATCTGGAGATGGTTCAACTGCTTTTGCTCAAGCAACAGCATCACGAAGCACTGCTTTGATTTACAATGCACTTAGTACTAATACAAGTATCTTTGGTGCATCTATTATTGACATTTTAGATTACGGTTCAGTTGTTAAAAATAAAACTTTGCGTGCTTTAGCAGGTGTGGATTTTAATGGTTCAGGAAGAATTGGTCTATCTTCAGGATTATGGATGAACAGTTCGACTGCAATTAGCACAGTTACGTTAACTGCATCTTCTTTTACTGCAAATACTTCTGTAGCCCTATACGGAATTAAGAGCGCATAATGGCTATAACAACTACACCAAGTGGTGGTCCTCAAGGAGAGTTTAGTACTTATACTCCTATTTACTCACAGACTCTTTCATCTAATACTACATCTGTTACTTTCTCTAACATTCCTACAACTTTTACTGATTTAAGAGTAGTAATGGTTCCTGCTTCTTCTAGTGGAACTAACGGAATTCGTATGCGAGTTGGAAGTGGTTCACTTGATACTGACTCAAACTATTCAAATACTTTTGTAGATGGTAATGGAAGCACTGCTCTTTCCTATAGAGAGTCATCTGGTACTCAATTTGTATTAGCATATCGTTTAGGCATTACTACAACATTAGTTCAGAATTATACAATAGATTTTTTAAATTATTCAAATACAACGACACGTAAAACAATTCTTGTCAGATATAACAGTGCTTCTGCTGCATCAGGTGCTGGAGTTTTATTGTGGCGTAATACAGGTCCAATTAATACTTTAAGTTTTAACATTAACACTTTTGGTTCATCAACAGGTGATTTTATTATTGGTTCTACTTTTACTCTCTACGGAATTAAAGCAGCCACTACTGCTCCTAAAGCAACTGGTGGAGATACTGTTACAACAGATGGTTCTTACTGGTATCACGCATTTAAGACAACAGGTGTATTTGATGCTAAGCAAGCACTCACTGCTGACATTATGGTTGTTGCTGGCGGTGGCGGCGGTGGGCAATACGCTCCTGGTGGTGGTGGTGCTGGTGGATTCCAACTACTTACTTCTCAATCTTTAACTGCAGTTAAAAGTGTAGTTACTGTAGGTGGCGGAGGAGTTTATGGGTTCCCAAGTGATTCAGGCGGAAGTGGTTATCAGGGTAGTAACTCTCAATTTGGTTCGTTGACTGCATCTGTAGGTGGCGGTTTTGGTCGTGGTGCAAATTCTTCTGCTGGCGCTGGTGGTAACGGTGGTTCTGGTGGTGGCGCTGGCGGTACAAGTGGTTCTGCATCTGGTGGTTCACCCACCGCTGGTCAAGGTAACTCTGGTGGCTCTGTTTCTAGCGCTAACTACTCAGGCGCTGGTGGCGGTGGTGCTGGCGCTGCAGGTGGAAACAACTCTGGACCAACTGGCGGTGTTGGCGGTATTGGTGCTGGTGGTGCAAGTTTTACAAACTACACAATCATTAACGCAATGGGCGCTGCAACAGCGACTGGTGAACTATTTTCAGGAAACTACTACTATGCTGGTGGTGGCGCTGGTTATAGCAACACCGTTAATGGTGGAAACTCTACAAACAATATTGGCGGTAAAGGTGGAGGTGGAGGAAGAACAGGTAACAACAACACTGATGGAACTGCTAATACAGGTGGCGGTGGTTCTTTTGGTAATACAGGTGGTTCAGGAATTATTATTGTGAGGTACCCAGTCTAATGCCAAATACACTTATCCCTATCCAGACTTTTACACTTAGTGCAACTACTGCGTCTGTTACTTTTTCTAATATACCGAAAAATTATACTGATTTAAAGGTTGTGATGTCTGCTCGCCAAAGCGACACTAATACGGCTGCTGGAGTACAATTTAACGGCGATACTGGAAATAACTACTCATCACGACGTTTAGGCGGAGATGCAACTGCTGCATATACTGAAACTAGTTCTGCTACAGACCGTGGCAAGTGGATTATTATTCCATTTTCTACTGCTACTGCAAACACCTTTGGAAACGCAGAAGTATATGTTCCTAATTATTTATCTAGCACCGCTAAATCTTTTTTAATGGATAGCGTTTCAGAAAACAACTCATCTTCTAAAGATGCAGCAAATCTAGAACTAGATGCGGGGCTATGGTCAGGAACTGATGCAATTAACTCAGTTACTATTGTTGCTCAAACTGGCTTTGTAGCCAACAGCACTTTTACTCTCTACGGAATTTCCAACGGTGTAAAAGCAACAGGTGGAACATTTACCGCTGCTGGTGGTTATGGTTATCATACTTTTACCTCTACTGGTTTGTTCATTCCTACCCAAAAAATTACAGACGCAGAAATCTTGTTAGTTGCAGGCGGCGGCGGCGGAGGAGGAGACGCAGGCGGAGGAGGCGGGGCTGGCGGTGTTGTTTACGCTGCTGCTCAAACTTTTAACGCTGCAACCCCATACACGGCATTAGTAGGCTCTGGCGGTGCTGGAGGAAACGGTACTTCTGGCGTAAAAGGAAGTGCATCAAAAGTTTCAACAACCTCTGCAGAAGGAGGTGGTTGGGGTGCTCGTGGCTTAGGTGATTCTAGTACTGCTGCTAATGGCGGTTCTGGTGGTGGTGGTTCTGGTCGTGGACAGGCTTCTGGAGTTAACCCTGCTGGTGGTACTGCAACTTTTGGGCAAGGAAATAATGGTGGTTCAGGATTTGGAGAGAGCACTACTGGTAACCAATCAGGTGGCGGCGGTGGTGGTGCTGGTCAGCAAGGAGGGAACTCATCCTCATTAAACGGTGGCTCAGGCGGTCCAGGAACTTCATCTTACAACCATTGGCATGTTGCAACAGGAACTGGTGTTTTGGCTAGTACCACTTACTTTATTGCAGGTGGCGGTGGTGGTGGCGTTTATTCAGGAGGAAATACAGGTCCTGGAGGCATAGGTGGCGGTGGTGCTGCAGGAAACGGTGGTACTGCAGGGACAGCAAACACTGGTGGCGGTGGTGGTGCTACTCGTTCGGGTTACTCTGGTGGGCAAGGCGGTTCTGGCTTAGTAATCGTTCGTTACCGATTGGATTAACCTGTGAGAGGCTCAAAAGTACAGGGTCGCTTTAAGATTGATTACGAAAAGTCTTCGATGGAAGAAGGCGTAACAGATGAACTCCGTGACCCAGTAGGTACCGAAGTTGATTGGTATGTATGGGATGAAAATGCTCTTTTAGCAGACTACTCTGATTGGGTAGACCCTATTTACGATGTCTCAAGCCAAGAATCTGGCAAGGGAGTTATCTGGAGAGACCCTATTAAGGTCCCAGTTATTATGGGCCAACAGATACGTGGTACTAACATTATGAACGAACGTGGTCTCTACACAGTAGATACCTTGCGCCTTGTACTAGGGGTAGCAGACGTTAACCGCCTTTTGCCTAACCTTATCTCTGACCCTAACTTTCACATCCAAGACCGCATTGTCTTCCAAGAACAAGTCTTTATTCCTACCCGTGTTTTGCCTCGTGGACGCTACAAAGACAACTATAGTGTGGTCACTGTAGACACAAACCAGTGCAACAGCGAAGAGTTGGTAAACTTCCAGCAATTCCTAGAATATTCAAATTAAGGAGATACTCATGGCAGATGAGTTTGATAGCACTTTTGAACCAGAATTAGACCCAGACCTTTTTGACATTGAAGATGTAGAATTAGAAGACTTCGATGACCATGCTCTTGATGAGTTGGAAGAGGACGAAGAAGAAGAGGAAGAATAATGGCAACTCCAAAACCTAAGATGGGTAACGGCAAAGTAGAGAAAGTTATGAAAGCCCATAAAGACGGCAAACTATCTCCTAAGCAAAAGAAAATTGCTGGTGCTGCAAAGCCCGCAAATAAAATTACTGGAGATGATTTCAAGGCTCTAAAGAAAAAGAAGAAGAAGATTATCTAATGCCAAAAACGTTTAAGGCAGATGGCGAAAACCACACCGTAAAGAAAAACGCAAAAGGTGAAATCATTGTTGACCATGCTGGTAACAAGGGTAAGTACGACAAGATTAACCTCACCAAAAAGGCTGGGGCTAAGACAGTCAAGCAAGGTGTTGCCGCCACAAAAAAATATCACAGAACTCAAGGTAAATAATGGCTGCTGCTAAGAAATCAAAAGTTAACGAGGCTGGTAACTACACTAAGCCTGGTATGCGTGCTTCTTTGTTTAAGAAAATTAAGGCTGGCTCTAAGGGCGGAGACCCTGGAGAATGGTCAGCACGAAAGGCTCAACTCCTTGCCTCTGAATACAAGAAAGCAGGGGGAGGGTACAAGAACTAATGGCTCTTGCTAAATCACAACAGTCCCTCAATAAGTGGTCAAAAGAAAAATGGCGCACTTCAGATGGCAAAGAATCAAAAGGCAAAAAGCGTTACTTGCCTGACAAAGCATGGGATGCTTTATCTCCTTCAGAAAAGGCTGCGACCAACAAGGCTAAGGCTGAAGGCAATAAGAAAGGCAAGCAGTTCGTTCAACAACCTAAGAAGATTGCAAAGAAAACCTCCAACTACAGATAGGAAATACAATGTGTGCAGCATGTGGATGTGGTAAGAAAAAGGGTGAGCCAGGTTTTGGCAAAGGCCCAAAGTCAAAGGCAAAGTCAAAGAAGGCATGTACCTGCGGTACTTGTAAGGCTTGTAAGGCAAAGAAGAAGTAATGTGTGCAACTTGCGGCTGTATGAAGCCGAAAGACAAGCACGGTGAGAAGACCCTAGCCGCTGCTAATAAGAAGTACGCAAAGAAGAAAACCGACAAGAAAAAAAAGAAAAAGAAGTAATGAGTTAGGCCCCGAAAGGGGCCTTTCTTCTTTATCATTGCTTTATCGGGAGTTCGTGCGAACCCTGTGTAGTCCCACTACTTGCGCTGTTTAAAGGGGTTTATTCATGCTATCTACACCTGCCTTCAAGGTGGTTAAGTCATGAAGCATATCCATAGCGCAATTGAAACGGCAGCAAAACACACAAGCCGTTATATGACAGGACAACTTCGCAAAGAAACAAAAGCAAGCGGATGGCCTCGCCACGTTTCCGCCAATATGGGCGTCATCTATGAGGACAAGAAGTTTCAAGTTCACGTCCACGACAAGCATCTTTCAGAGGCTAATGACCTTGAGTACGGCACTACAAGCAGCCGCCCTACCGCTGCTATTCGCCGTTCTTCAAACAGAACACAAGAGTCCAATGCCTTCTTTATGAAGACCCTACACAAGTTAGTAGGTGAACTATGACATTTCTTATCTCCGAAGACGAAGCGCTTCGTAATCTTCTTTTAGGAATGACAGTAACTGACCAAAAGGCTGCTAGTGAAGGCGGCTCAACTCGTTCAGTAAAGGTCTACTTTGGACAACCTGACCAGGAAATCCGTAGCCAGTCATACCCGTACATTGTCATTGACATGATTGACATCGCTGAAGACAACCTTCGTGCAATGCGTGGAATGGTTAAGCCTATCTATATGGATGACCCAGAAACTATGCCTGCTGTCCAAGGATTGAACCCAGAACTACCGTATGACGCAGAGACAAATGACTGGATGATTCATTGGCCTATTCCAGTAAACATTGATTACCAAGTCACTACATACTCTAGACAACCACGACATGACCGTGAAATATTGTCGCAGATTCTATACACAAGAATTCCAATGCGCTTTGCAATATTGGAACCAGAAGATGGCAACAGTGAGGGAGCAGGCACTGTTCGTCGTCTAGACCTTCTGGATATCTCCAAAAGAGATGTTACAGAGCAAGGGAAGCGTTTATTTGTAAATGCTTTCACAGTCCGTGTCTCATCCGAGATTGCGGAAACAACATACAACCAACTCTACAAGGCGCTTCAAGTTGACGTTACAGGAGTCACAGATGAAGAAAGTAACACTGACGGAAGTCAGGTTATTGGACGCTCTGAATTAACTCCAATCGATTCGTTCACCATATCGCAACCATAAGGAACCCTTACCCAACTAGTTAGGAGAAATCATGGCATATAGCCGCCCAGGTGTTTACATCAGTGAACGCCTTCTCCCACCTGTTCTAACAGGTGGAGTCACAGCGAATGCTGCAGGCGCCGTTGTTGCACCTTTTGCACAAGGCCCAGAAACAGTAACGCTTGTTAACTCTTGGTATGAATTTACCAAGTACTTCGGAGGCTACAACGCTTCCTTCCCAGCCACCTTCCAAGTTGGCTCATACTTCTCAAACGGAGGAAAAGAACTTTATGTTCAACGCCTTCTAAAAGCAGACGCAGATGCAGCGAGTGTAATTATCCAAACTTCTGCCTCTGACAATGTGTGTACTG
>Ga0209107_10001398_pt1 | contig 13502 bp, 9 predicted proteins | sample LakErihyJuly2011_2_FD_187460 | JGI IMG/M metagenome (GOLD analysis project Ga0209107, IMG submission 187460) | Freshwater microbial communities from dead zone in Lake Erie, Canada - CCB hypolimnion July 2011 (SPAdes) (version 2) | ecosystem: Environmental > Aquatic > Freshwater > Lentic >... | reverse complement strand
TTGTACAACATTAACCACTGGACAAGTCGTTACTTTAACAGGAACAGGAGGAACGTTTAGTTCTACTGCAGGATTAATATTAGATGCTACAACAGGATCTATTACGCCAAGTACAAGTACACCAGGAAATTATGTAGTGACGTACACCATCCCTGCAGGCGCAGGATGTTCACAAGTATCAGCTACTGCTAGTATAATAATAAATCCTATACCAGTAGCTATAGCAACTCCATCTACAGTAACTATATGTTCTTTAGATAGTACTGCTATTACCTTAACTAGTAATGCTATAGGAACTACCTATGCTTGGACAACAGTTCAAAATAATGTAACAGGAGCAAATTCAGGGAATGGAGATACTATTGTACAAGCTTTAACAGTAATTTCAACAAGTCCAGGATCAGTAGTTTATACTATTACCCCTTCAGGAAGCGGCTGTACGGGATTGCCAATAACAGCAACAGTAGTAGTAAATCCATTACCAACAGCTACTATTTCAGGAGATACAACAATTTGTTTTGGTACTTCCAGCGCTGTTGCTTTTGGAGGAACTCCTAACGCAACAGTTACGTACACTATTAACTCAGGCGCGAATCAAACAGTGTTGTTAGATAATTTGGGAGCGGCTTCAGTACCAACAGGGAATTTAACAGCCACAACCACTTATCAATTAGTGAGTGTAATTGCATCAGGAACTCCCGCTTGTACTCAATTGCAATCAGGTACCGTAACCGTAACGGTAGTTCCAACTCCACTAGTAAATTCTATTGTATCTTCTTCCGTTATTTGTTCGGGACAAGCAACAGGAATTTCGCTTTCAAGTAACGTATCAACCGCAACTTTCAATTGGACCGCAACACAATCTGGTGCTATAGGAGCTAGTGCGGGAAGTGGTGCTATTATATCTCAAAATCTTATTGCTACAGGAGTAGTTCCAGGATCTGTAGTGTATACCATTACTGCCAATGTAGGAGCATGTCAAGGACCAGTGACTACTATCACAATAACTGTAAATCCAATTCCAATTGTAACGGCATCAACCATTTTGCAATCGGTTTGTTCAGGAAGTGTAACCCCAATAGTATTAACTAGTAACGTAGCTGGTACCCTATTTAATTGGAATGTAGTTCAAACTGGTGTTACAGGAGCAAGTAATGGAAGTGGTGCTATAATCGCTCAGACGTTAACTACAACTAGTAATAATATTGGAGTAGCAGTGTACTCTGTTATGCCATTAGTTGGAGGTTGCCCAGGAGTTCCACAAATAGTTATTGTAAGAGTAAATCCTATACCTGTTGCTACAGCTAACGCATTATTAACGACCATTTGTTCATCAGGAACTACAGATATTACTTTAACAAGCACCGTTGCAGGAACTATGTTTTCATGGACGGTTATTCAAACAGGTATTTTTGGAGCATCCTCAGGAAGTGGTGCTACAATAGCGCAGACATTAACCACTGTAGGAAGTAATCAAGGAACAGTTCTTTACACTATAACGCCAACATTTAATGGTTGTTCAGGAGCGCCTATAACAGTAACGATAACAGTAAATCCAACTCCAGAGGTATTTGGATCATCGGCCTCTACAATTTGTAGTGGAGAATCGCCTACTATTTCCTTATTTCCAAGTATTGTCGCTACCACATTTGCATGGACTGTAGCTTCAACAAACGTAACGGGTGCCTCTAATGGTACAGGAGTTATAATTAACGATGTTTTGACAGCTAATCAATTGGGGACCGTCGTTTATAGTGTTACTCCTACAGCTAATAATTGTTCAGGAACACCATTAAATATTACAATAACAGTAAATCCCGCACCACTTCCTCAAATAAGCAATGGTATCATTTGTGTGGATCAAGCGAGCAATGTATCCTTTCAAAATTATATATTTGATACTCAATTAAGCAATGCCACGTATGATTTTGTTTGGTACTTAGGTGGTGTATTAATTGGCGGAGCAGTTGACAATACCTACGAAGCGGATCAATCAGGAATCTATTCAGTATTAGTAACAAATACGGCCACAGGATGTAAATCGGTTATTAGTTCAGCGACAATTACAGATTCTTATCCAGGTTTGACTGTTGATACCACTCAAACATTAGCATTTAGTGACAATGCTACTATAGAAGTTACTGTTACCGCACCAAATACAGCATATTTATACTCATTAGATAACGGACCAACGCAAACATCGAATATATTTACCAATGTAGATCCAGGATCTCATACAGTAACTATAACAGATGCGAATGGATGTACGAATTTGTCAAAAACAGTAAATATCATTGGTTATCCAACGTATTTCACACCAAATGAAGATGGATTCCATGATACTTGGAATATAGTAGGATTGGACGCATCGGCTAAAGTATTTATCTTTGACAGGTATGGAAAACTAATCAAACAAATCAGTCCAACAGGCGAGGGGTGGGATGGTACTTTGAACGGACAACCACTAAGTTCAACAGATTATTGGTTTACGGTAGATTATACAGAAGACTATCCAACGGTGGGAACTAGTAAAGTTTTCAAATCGCACTTTTCTTTAAAAAGGTAAGTTAGACACAAAAAAAATGGGCTTAGAAAAAGATCTAAGCCCATTTTATATCATATAAACTAATTAAAAACTTAATCTTGATTGGTAGTTTTTCTCCAAATAAAAGAATTTAGAATATGTCTTTTTGCAAATCTTCCAGGTGAATCAGCATTTACCATTTTTACGTAAGTTGCTTTAGGTACACTTATATATTCGTATACGCTTCCATTTGAAAAATTAATAATTAAACGTCCATCTACAAACTTATAATCTGAAATTGTTGAAGTGGCAATAGTTTCAGTATATTCTGGTAAGTTTTGTTTTATAGTTTCAGGATTGATACTTACCAAAAAATGGTAGGCTTCAATAATTTTTTTACTATTTTCTTCAGCTTCTTTCAAACCTGCATCATCTCCTTGAAATTTATCAGGATGTGCTTCCTTCATTGCATTTCGATAGATGGTTTTTAGATCTTTCAATTCTGCAGTTTTATCTACATTTAATAACTTTCTGTATTCAACTATTTTTTTCATAAAAGGTATAACTCATTGTGATTTAGAAAGAAATTAATTTTTTATGATTCTAAAATCGACAAATTTTCTGCAAAGGTACATTATAAAAAAACAATTCCAATTTTTTTTTGAAAAATCAAGAAATTGATTAAAATCTATAGTAAGTATTTTAAGATTCTTATAAAAAAACAAAAATACCGTTTATAAACGAATTAACTTATTGTTGATTACTAATTATTTAAATTATAAACCATAAATAATAAATTCACTCCTTCTATTGGCTTGATGCTCTTCTTCAGTACAAGTAATTTTATCAGTACACTTATTTACTAGTTCACGCTCACCATAACCTTTTGCTGTCAAACGGGTTGTTTCAACCCCATTTTTCACCAACCAGCCAAGTGTAGCTTTTGCTCTTTTTTTCGATAATTCATCATTATATTCAAATGAAGCCCTGCTATCAGTATGTGAACGAATATTGATTTTTATAGTTGGATTTTCAAGTAGTACATCTAATATTTTTTCTAATTCTAGAGCAGCATCTTCCCGGATATTTGATTTGTCCAAATCGAAATAAATTATTTTAATTCCGAATATTTTTGCTAAATCATCACCATTTTTAACCTCTTTTATCGTTTTCTCCAATTGAATAGGAATTTCAGTTTTTCCAGTTTCATTTGGTATAGTAATTCTTTTTTCAAATGTATTGTATTCCGCTTTTTCCGCTCGAATATAATAATCAGTATCGCATTCTACTTCAAAATTATAACGACCATATTTGTCCGATAAATAAGTAGTCAGAAATTTGAATCTATCATTAAACAGAGAAACTTTAGTATTTGGCAAAATAATTCCCGATTCCAAATCAGTAACAATCCCCGCTAATTCCTGATTGCATCTTAGATTTTTAGTTTCTAAAAATCGGTAAATATCATCGGATCCTTTTCCGCCTTCTCTATTTGAAGTTAAAAAACCCCTTCTCGTTTGCGAATTAATTAAAAAACCAAAATCATCTTTTGAAGAATTGGCTGTTTCCCCGATATTATTTACTTTCTTAAAAGTCCCATCTTTTGCAATTTGAGATACAAATATATCTAAACCTCCAAGTCCTGGATGCCCATCGGAAGCGAAATACAATTCATTTTCTTCAGAAACAAAAGGGAAGCTTTCTCTTCCCGCAGTATTAATCTTTGTACCTAAATTTTCAGGGATTCCGTAATTTCCATTGTCATCAATTTTACACTTGAAAATATCTGATTGGCCTTTGGTTCCAGGCATATCTGAAGCAAAATACAATGTTTTTTCGTCTGGACTTAATGTTGGATGTGCCACACTATAATTGTCGCTATCAAAGGGTAGTTCTTCAACATTGTTCCATTCCTTATCTATTAATTTGGCTTTGTAAATTTTAAATAATGTTATTTTTTCAGCATTTTTTCCTTTTTTTCCTTTCAGATAATTATTTTGTGTAAAATACATTGTTTGTCCATCTTTCGTAAAAATCGGAGTTGCTTCGTGAAACGGTATCCGGATTTTATTTGCAAATTTTATTGGAGTTCCTAGTGTTGAGTCGGAAGTTATTGCAGCAGCATACAATTTTGTAAAATATTGATTGCTCCATTTGTGTTTTCGTTGAAATAAAAATCCAGTGTCTCTCGCTGAGGTAAAAACTAATTTGGCGCCATAGAATGCACCTCCATATTCTGAATATTTAGTATTAATTAAAGCATCTTGAATTTTAAATCTTCCTGAATTAGTTTTAATTTCATATAAATAATTCCTATTTGAATTGAATAATTTTGCTCTTGAATCTTCCCCAGATTTTTCGCTGAATTTCAGTAACATTTCACCTGATTTTGCATATTTACCAGCAGCTTTTAAAGTTTGAGCATATCTGTAATAGTATTCTGCATCAACATCTTGTGTCATAGAAAATAATTCGTCATACCATTTTCCTGCTTGTTCTAACTCAGCATTGAAATAATAAGAATTTCCTAGTTTTTTAAACATTTCTACCGACTTATATCCTTTTTTTGCAATTCGTTCGTAGGTTTTTATTGCATTGATGTAAGCATATTGCTCGTATTTTTTATCAGCAATTCGTTCTGCTACTTTTTGAGCAAATCCATTGAAATTTAAGCCACTTAAAACTAGTGCGAATAGTATTATTTTCGTTTTCATAACTTTTTTTTTAGAAGAATCTTGGACTTGTAATTTTGTTATACCCTCTTGATAATTCAAAACGTAAGAATATTTCGTGTGAACCAGAATTATAATTGGCTAAATTGGTTGTTTCTTTATCGTAACCATAACCAACGAATATTCCCTCTGAAATTTGAAAACCCGTCATCGCACTAAAAGCAGCGCCCCACCTGTAAGCTCCGCCTAGTACAAATTTTTTATTAATTAAAAAGTTGCCAGAAACATCAACCTGAAGAGGTGCTCCATTTACAAATTTTGTCAACAAAGTGGGCTTAAATTTTAGGTTTTCACCAATGTCAAAAACATGGCCTGCAATCAAATAATAATTCATTATTTCCTTGAACATTGACACGTTATTTGAATCATAACTATTTGACTCAATAAAGTTTGGAACAGATAATCCAATGTATGTTTTTTCAGAATGTAAATATAAACCAGCACCAAAATTAGGTGTTAAAGAGTTATTAAAATTTTGAAACTGCGGGTCATTTTGGTTTACAGGATTTAGTTTTGAAACATCTAAATTAAAAATGTTTGCGGTAACTTTTAATCCAAAAGAAAGTCGGAAACTTTCCGATGTCCAAATAGAATAGGATATATCGCCCGAAATTGCATTTTCATTAGTGGGGCCAATTCTGTCATTTATAAGCGACACGCCAACCCCTAAATTACTATTACTTATTGGTGTATTTATCGAAAATGAATTTGTTACTGGAGCTCCGTCCAAACCTACCCATTGTGTTCGATGAAGCGCAAAAAGACTCATAAATCCTCTCGATCCAGCATATGCAGGATTAATATTTATGGTGTTGTACATATATTGTGTAAACTGTGCATCTTGTTGTGCATAACCTACAATTCCTGTAAACATCAAAACGAAAAATACTATTTTTGATTTCATTGTTTTTATGTTTATTTCTAAGCTTTTCTGTGGCTTAGAAGTTGTTTTTTTTAGATTTTGTAATTATTTTGAAAGGTATAAAATCATTTCTATAATGAAAACTTCACTCCATTATATTATAAATTCCCACTCCATTTTAAATAACTCAAAATTAATTTTAAAATTAACCTTTTATTTTAACTTTTACATTTAAAAATTTATTAATATAAATTACAAATAGTAGCTTGTATCATTAAAATTTTGTAAATTGTAATTTAGAATCTCGAAAATAGTATTCCAAATGGTCGCTATATACCTTTCTTATGAAAAATTTAATACTAATTAGACATGCAAAATCCAGTTGGGATTTGCCATTGAATGATAAAGACCGTCATCTTTCAAATAGAGGTGTTGTAGACGCTCATTTAATATCTTCAACTATTCTGAAATATTTGCCTAAAAAATTCGTTATTTTGAGTAGTAATGCAAAAAGAGCAATAGAAACAGCTACAATTTTTGCTCAAAATTGGATGTGTCCTTTTGAAAGTATTATTTTTATGGAAGATTTATATACATTTGATGAAAATCAGCTAGAAAGAATTATCAAAACGTGCAATAATGATTATGAAAATGTTATTCTTTTTGGACATAATGCTGCAATAACAAATTTTGTTAATAAATTTGGCAATATTTTAATTGATAATGTTCCAACTTCTGGTTTGGTTTCAATTAATTTTGATTGTGAGAATTGGAAATTATTAAGCAAAGGAAAGACTGAAAAAACACTTTTCCCAAGAGATTTAAAATTATGATTAGAGATATTGAATACAAGTATATTGATAGAGAAAAAAGTTGGCTTGCCTTTAATGCTAGAGTGCTTCAAGAAGCTGCTGATGAAAATGTACCGTTATTAGACAGATTACGTTTTTTAGGTATTTTCTCTAACAACTTAGATGAATTTTTTCGTGTTCGTTATGCTGCAATTCGAAGATTAAGTCTGTCAGGAGTTTCAGGAGAAAAAGTTTTAGGAGGAATTAGTGCTCATCAATTGGTAAAAGATATTACGGAAATTGTAATCCAACAACAATCGGAAAGTTTACTGATATTAAATATTATTGAAAGTAAGCTTCAAGACGAAAATATCTTTATTGTCAATGAAAATCAAATTTCAAGTGAACAAGAAAATTTCATCAAAGATTTTTTCATTCAAAAAGTAAGCCCTGCATTGGTTACAATTATCTTAAATGATTTAGCTGAATTTCCAATTCTAAAAGATACTTCTGGGTATTTGGCCGTAAAATTAGTTATGAAACCAGAAACTGAATCCAAAATTTTAGGTTTTGTAAAACCAAAACCAGAGGTTCGGTATGCCGTAATTGAAATTCCAAAATCAATCAACCGTTTTGTTGTGCTCCCGTCTATTGGTGAAAAGCAATATGTGATATTATTGGATGATGTAATTCGCCACAATCTTTCAAGTTTGTTCAATATTTTTGATTACAAAAGTGTTTCTGCCCATATGATAAAAATCACAAGAGATGCTCAATTGGATATTGATAGTGACATGAGTAAGAGTATGTTAGAGAAAATTGCGACCAGTGTAAAAGACCGAAGAATTGGGGAACCCGTTCGATTTATTTATGACCAATCTATTGGAAAAGATACTTTAAAATTTTTCCTTGCAAATATGGGAATTGATTCCTCAGACAGTATTATTCCTGGAGGAAGATACCACAACCGACGCGATTTTATGGATTTTCCAAACCTTGGAAGATTTGATTTACTTTATACTCCAAAAATACCTTTGCCCGTTGATGGTTTGAGTCTTGACGGAAGTATTTTAAATAAAATTTCCAAGAAAGATTACCTTGTAAACGCACCCTATCAGTCTTTTTCATATATAATTAAATTCCTAAGAGAAGCTGCATTAGATCCAAATGTGACAGCAATTAAAATTACATTATACAGATTGGCAAAAAACTCTCAAGTAATTAGTTCGCTTATAAATGCTGCGAAAAATGGGAAGAAAGTAACCGTACAAATAGAACTTCAAGCTCGTTTTGACGAAGCAAGTAATATTTTTTATGCTGAGCAAATGCAAACGGAAGGAATTGAACTGATTTTTGGAATTAAAGGATTGAAAGTTCACAGCAAAATTTGTCTTGTTGAAAGAATTGAAAAAGGAAAATTAGTTCGTTATGGAATTATTTCTACTGGAAATTTTAACGAATCAACTGCGAAAGTATACACTGATGTAACGCTCTTTACAAGTCACCAGCAAATACTGAAAGATGTTTCTAAAATATTTGAATTTTTCAATGTCAATTATAGAGTTCATAGGTATAAACACTTAATTGTTTCCCCACATTATATGCGATCAAAATTCAATAAATTAATTGAAAGAGAAATTTCAAACGCTGAAGAAGGAAAAATAGCATTTATAAAAATTAAATTGAATAGTTTAACAGATATTCAACTTATTGATAAATTATATGATGCGAGTAATGCGGGTGTAAAAATTCAACTTCAAATTAGAGGAATTTGTTCTTTAATTCCAGGTGTTTTAGGAATGAGTGCCAATATTGAAGCGATTAGTATTGTGGATAATTATTTGGAACATACTCGAGTTTATATTTTTGGAAATGAAAACGACCCTGAAGTTTATATTTCTTCAGCGGATTTTATGACTCGAAATATTGATGGTAGAGTAGAAGTAACCTGTCCAATTTATGATGAACGAATTAAAAACGAACTAATTGATAATTTTAATATTGGATGGAAAGGAAACGTGAAAGCCCGGTTACATTCAGAAAAATTAGATAATAAATACAGAGTTCGTGGAAGCGATCCTGTTTTTAGAGCGCAACAAGAAACGTATAATTATTATTTGAACAGGTTGAATGTGATCTCGGATAATATATAATTACAGTATTAATTTATCATAAATAAGCATTTAAATGATTACAATAAGAAAATATGCAGCAATTGACGTTGGTTCTAATGCAATGCGACTTTTGGTGGCAAATATTATTGAAGAAGATGGAAAAGAAACTCAATTTAGCAAAAATGCTTTAGTTCGGGTTCCTATTCGTTTGGGTCAAGATGCTTTTACTGTTGGCGAAATTTCGGAAGAAAACATCGATAGAATGGTTGATGCTATGAAAGCTTTCAAATTATTAATGAAAGTTCACAAAGTAGAAAAGTATATGGCATGTGCAACTTCAGCTATACGAGAGGCCTATAACGGAAGGGAAGTTGTAGAAATAATAAAAAAAAAGGCGGATATAAAAATCGAAATTATTGATGGCAAAAAAGAAGCAGCAATTATCGCTTCAACGGATTTGCATTATCTATTAAAAACTGAAAAAACCTATTTGTATGTTGATGTTGGTGGAGGAAGTACCGAATTTTCATTATTCTCTGATGGGAAAATGATTGTTTCTAAATCCTTCAAAGTCGGGACAGTTCGTTTATTGAATGAAGTTGTAAGTGATTTAGTTTGGCTTGAAATCGAAAAATGGATAAAATTAAATACCGAAGATTTTGACGACGTAACCTTAATTGGTTCGGGTGGAAACATCAATAAATTATTTAAAATGTCAGGAAAAATGCAAGACAAACCGTTGTCTTATATGTATGTAAATTCTCAATATGCCTTTTTAAATTCAATGACTTACGAGCAAAGAGTTACCGAATTAGGATTAAATGCAGATAGAGCCGACGTTATTGTTTTGGCAACAAAAATTTACTTGAACGCAATGAAATGGAGTGGAGCCAGAAGTATTTATGTGCCTAAAATAGGACTTTCTGATGGAATTGTAAAGGCGTTGTATTATGGGAAGATATAATTTTCTATAAATCTAAATCAAAAGTTTTTCTAAGTAAATCTAAATTTGGGTTTTTCTCACTTAATCTATTGTATTTTTCCTGAACGGTAAAAGCTTGTTTTGTAGATACTTTTTCATTTACAATAATTTCAATGGTAATGTTGTGGTTGTGCAAATGTCCTTTTAAATAGCCTAAAAGTCCCATTATTTCGGTTTCAAAATCTATTTTAGAACCTTGATTTGGTAGTTCCAAAGTAATGCTCGTTCCGTTTAAAACGGGGTCATTAATTAGTAACAACGATTCCATAATTTTATATCCTTTATCACCTAAACGTTGTGCATATTTGTTCCAATACAATAGCATGTCCGTTTCGTTAAAAGCTTCTGTTGGTAAATGAACTTCTTCTTTTACGATAGATTTTCCAGCTTCCAAAAGTTCTTTTTTGGCTCGAATACTTGCCAATGAAAAAGCGGAAACTTTAGGTTCAGATAAAATATCAAAAGACATTGTTTTTGAAGGAGACACATGATTTTCAACTGGAATTGAAATTTCTACAGTTGTTTTAGATTCGGAAATTTCAATTATTTCAGGAATTATTTCTACACTACTTTCTGAGTCTATACTTTCTGGAAGTGTTTCAACAGCAGTAGATTTATCAGTAATTGAGTAATCACTTTTACGAAAATGTGTGGGTGGAATTATATAGGATTCAACTTTTTTTTTTCTCCATAAAAAGTGATAGAGCCCAATTGCATCATACAAAGTTCCACGAGTAAACGCTGATTTTGACTGACTTTGTATTTCAAATCACAATCGTTGGCAATTTCAATTCCTTTTAATAAAAATTCTTGCGATGCTTTTTGGGATTGAATTTCGTACAATTTTTGGGCTTGTTCACCAACTTCCAAAAGTGAAATAGTGGTTGGCGTTTTGCAAACTAATAAATCTCTAAAATGAGATGCTAATCCAGCAATAAAATGATGCCCATCAAATCCTTTTGAAAGGATTTCATTATATGCTAATAATAATTCTGGAATTTTATTTTCAATAATTAAATCGGTAATATTAATGTAAGTTTCATAATCAAGTACATTCAAATTTTCTGTAACGGCTTGACGAGTAAGGTTATTTCCACAAAATGAAACTACTCTATCAAATATTGATAAAGCATCACGCATCGCGCCATCTGCTTTTTGAGCAATAATGTGTAACGCATCGTCTTCAAATTTCACTCCTTGACTTTCGGCAACTTCGGCTAAATGTTCTTTTGCGTCTTTTACCGTAATTCTTTTAAAATCAAATATCTGACAACGGGATAAAATCGTTGGAATAATTTTGTGTTTTTCGGTCGTAGCCAATATAAAAATGGCATGTTTTGGTGGTTCTTCTAATGTTTTCAAAAAAGCGTTGAAAGCAGCTGAAGACAACATGTGAACCTCATCTATAATATAAACCTTGTATTGTCCGGTTTGTGGCGGAATACGCACTTGGTCAATCAAACTTCGGATATCATCAACAGAATTGTTGGAAGCGGCATCCAATTCAAACACATTAAACGCAAAATCTTCAGTAGGATCATCGTAACCTGGTTGGTTGATTTTACGTGCCAAAATTCGCGCGCAAGTAGTTTTTCCAACACCACGAGGACCTGTAAATAATAGGGCTGAAGCCAAATGATTGGTTTCTATGGCATTCAATAAAGTATTGGTAATGGCTTTTTGGCCCACAACATCTTTAAATGTTTGAGGTCGATATTTACGAGCCGATACTACAAATTGTTCCATGAAATAATTCTAATAAAGCAAATATAGGTTTAAATTTAAAGATTGAAAAATATAAATATTGAAAGATATTAATAACTTATTAAGACTGTCATTTGGAGATGGGGAACCTAGCCCTGATAGAAGCGGCATCCCACGCTTTTTAGCGTGGATACAGCGAAGAGCAGGAATAAGCTCCAAAAAATAAGTTTAATAAAGGTGCTAAACCTTATTTTAAATAGTATTTTTGCATTGCAGACCGCCTTATCGCCGCGATTTAATCGGGGAGGAAAGTCCGGACACCAAAGAGAAGCATAGCGGGTAACGCCCGTCATTTCGAGCAATCGAGAGAGGACAAGTGCAACAGAAAGTATGTACAGGTAAGCTGTAGTGAAACCAGGTAAACTCTATGCGGTGAAATTTCAAGTATATCAATAGTTAAGGGCTTCTCGTCCGTTGTTGAAGGGTAGAAAGATAGATCCCGATAGTAATATCGGGACTAGATAAATGATAAGGCTCCGATTTATCGGAGACAGAACCCGGCTTATAGGTCTGCTTTTTTTAATTTACTATTTAGTATTCAACCGAGAATAAATAAAACAGTCTAAAAATTTACCATCATAAAATTCATTTTCTTTCAAATGTCCTTCTTTTACAAAACCATTTTTTTGTAAAACTTTCTCAGAAGCTTCATTTTCAGGGTCAATAATGGCTTCGATGGAATGTAACTTTATTTCATTAAACCCAAATTCTACAACAATTCCAACTGCTTCTGAAGCAATTCCTTTTCCGTGAATTTCAGGAAGTAACATATACCCAATTTCAGAACGATAATGTTCGTGTTTTGTTCTATAAAAACCTATAATACCTAGTAACTTTGAGCTTCCTTTGATTGTAATTGCCCAATTTATCGCTTCATTTTTTTCTATTCCAGAATCAATCATAGCCAAGTGTTCCAATGCTTCTTCATGGTTTTTTATCAAAGGTCTGGGGATATATTTCATGTTTTCGGCATCAGAACGCATTGCGAAAATTTCTTTTACATCATTTTCAACTAGGCGTCGAAGCAATAAACGTTCACTTTCTAAATTCGGAAATGGTTTGAAATTAAGGACTAACATAGTTTTTATTTTTATAAAATTTCAATCGAATATTCGGATTGAAATTGTTTATTAATTCCAATAATTTGAATTCCTTCTTTTTCTGATAATTCCCCTGAATTTGTCATTGTATCGGCATATCCAAACCACGGTTCGATACAAATATACGGTGCTTTTTGTTTTGTCCAAATCCCCAATGATGGGAAATCTTCAAATTCAACTTTTAGAAATGGAACATTATTTTCAGAAATTGTAATCGATTTAGATTCTAATTTTTTAAATATTAACGCATCATTTTCAAATAAAGAATAGGAGAGTGGTAAACGATTTTCGTTCATTGGTAATGAAATAGTTTCGTTGGAAATTAAATCATTTTCAAGTTGCGAACAGACTAAAATTTCTGATTTCTCAAATTCCAATTCATAAGTTTCAAATCCATTTGGCAATGCAAATGCTGGATGTCCGCCAATTGAAAAAGGCATTTCAAAATCGTTGGTATTGATGACTTTATAACCAATTTTTAAACTTGAGTTTACAAGTGAATAACTAATCTGCAACTCAAATTTAAACGGATAATTTTCAAATGTTTCTTTATTATTTGTTACTGAAAAAACAACATTTTGAGCTGTTTTTTCAATAATATTAAAATAACTACATTGAGTAGATGTTGTTGTG
>Ga0209107_10001397_pt1 | contig 13507 bp, 13 predicted proteins | sample LakErihyJuly2011_2_FD_187460 | JGI IMG/M metagenome (GOLD analysis project Ga0209107, IMG submission 187460) | Freshwater microbial communities from dead zone in Lake Erie, Canada - CCB hypolimnion July 2011 (SPAdes) (version 2) | ecosystem: Environmental > Aquatic > Freshwater > Lentic >... | reverse complement strand
AGGCGGTCGGCCTTCGAATTGCTTGGCACGATCCTTCATCCATTGCCGACGCTTCTCATTCTCCTTGGCGCGGATCTCCTTGAGTTTGTCGAATTGTTCAGGGGTAAGGATTTTGGCCAGATCGACGTCCATTTTGGCGATGAGCTCACCCGAGCGGCTAAAGGCATCGCGGGAGATGTTACGCAATTCCGCTGAGGTGCTGCCGATGATGGGGCGGATTTGCTGTTTTTGTTCGCGTGTGAGGTTGAGCTGCTCAGCGGCACGCCCGCCTATCAGTTCTAGTGGGCCGCCACGAAGCTGCATTTGGGGCCTGGCGCCATAGTGTTCGGCCACGCGGAACCCGACAAAACCGCCCGTGACGGCGCCCGTCAAAAAAATGCCACTGACGGTGAGTACTATTTTGAGGTTAGTCGCCATGATCAGTAGGATGCGTCGAGCCATTCGGCGACGGGATCGTTAAGGGTGGTGGTCTCGTGTTCTATGGCGCGAAGTACGGTGCCTATGTTCAGGGTTACGCCGAGTATCATCAACACTCCACACGCACCCAATGCACGTGGGGCAAAGCAGGTGAAAAGCGTGGCGAAGTTGGGTGCGGGTTTGGCGAAGGCTAGCGCGCTCACCCGTGCGGCAAAACCGAGGGGGGCTGCGGTGTCGCCGGGATCGACAGGGGCTTGTCGGGCGGCTTTGAGCAGGCGTGGCCAATGTGAGTTCAGATTTTTCATGCGCGTTCCCGGTTTTTTATCTCAGTAAAGAGCTTCTGTAATTTCCGCCGAGCCCGAAAGGCGCGGACTTTGATGAGAGTGACGTTCCAACCGGTTATTTCGCTGACCTCGACGAGGGTTTTTTGCTCAAGATCTAGCAGTTGTAAAACCACGCGGTCGTCGGGTTTGAGCTGATCGAGTAACTTGTGCACCAGTTCGTGTGCGGCGAGGGCGTCGCCTGCGCCGACTTCGTTTTCGCTGGTGAGCACGGCGTCGAGCACGTCAGCTTCGTTTTCAGAGAGGTCTGCCCAACGAAATTCAGGGCGGCGTTGCTGGGCGCGCAGGTGGTCGATACAGGTCGTCACGGCGATGCGCGAAACCCAGTGCGGGAACGGAACACTACCTTGATACTGGGCGAGACGGGTGAACATTTTCAGGAAAATCTCTTGGGTAAGATCTTCTTCGGCCACGCGCCGCGGCAGGCGCGCTCGCACAATCCGAATGACCATCGGATGAAGGTGTTCGACGAGTTCGCGAGCTGCCCGCTGGTCTGATGCCCGGACACGCTCCAGACATCCTGAGATGTCGAATGTCTCGTCGTCAGGGGGCATGGGGTTATGAATGAAGCAGCATACACATTAGGCAAGACGCCGTTGCGCGGGCTGGGTTACACCGTGGTCGCACTTCCAATGCGTTCCTTGACTTTGCCACCGGGCGGCGGGTATTTAAACCTATTTTGATGCGAAACATCATTCAGTCGCTTCGACTTAGCTAGACGCACGATCTGCGAGGGCCGCGTGTTCGGCTGATCGTGCGTCTATTGTGTCCTCCGTACCTGCTATCGGCTGCGCCGTTTGACTGGTTTATCGCTTCAACCGTCCGTCTTTGTTTCGTTTATGCAATCCGCCCCTATCTCGAAATACCGCCCATTGCCCTCTGTCGATTTACCTGACCGCCAGTGGCCCAGTCGTGTGCTCGACCATGCGCCTGTGTGGTGCAGCGTCGATTTGCGCGATGGCAACCAGTCCCTCGCACAACCGATGAGCGTGGAGGAGAAAATCGAGTTTTTCGATCTGCTCGTTAAAATCGGCTTTAAGGAAATCGAGGTCGGCTTTCCCTCCGCTTCACAAATCGAATTCGATTTCTGCCGCCGCTTGATCGAGGAAAACCACATCCCCGCCGACGTCTCCATCCAACTGCTGTGCCAATGCCGCGAGGAGCTCATCACGCGTTCACTCGAAGCCGTGCGCGGTGCCAAGAGCGTGATTTTTCACTTGTATAACTCCACCTCGCCCAAACAGCGCGAGTATGTTTTCGGCGCAACCAAGGCCGACATCGTGAGCATCGCGGCTAAAGGCGTTGCCCTGCTCAAGCAGCATGGCCAGGCGCTCATCGACGAGGGGATGCGGCTGCGCTTGGAATATTCGCCGGAAAGTTTTACCAGCACCGAAATGGAGTTTGCCTTGGAAATTTGCGAGGCGGTCACCGATGTCTGGCGGCCCACGCTGGACAACAAGATCATTCTCAATCTGCCCGCCACGGTGGAGTATGCCGGTCCCAATGTTCACGCCGACCAGATCGAGTGGATGTGCCGCCATCTCACGCGCCGCGAGCTGACCCAGATTTCTCTTCACACGCACAACGACCGCGGCACGGGTGTGGCCGCCACTGAGTTGGCCTTGTTGGCTGGTGCGGATCGTGTCGAAGGCACCTTGTTCGGTAACGGCGAACGTACGGGTAACCTCGACGTGGTCACCGTTGCGTTAAACCTCTACACCCACGGTATCGATCCGAAGTTGAACTTCAGTGACATCAACGCGGTGCGGGAGGTTTATGAGCGATGCACGCGCATGGAGGTGCATCCGCGTCACCCCTACGCCGGTGAGTTGGTTTTCACCGCGTTCAGTGGCTCGCACCAGGACGCCATTAAAAAATCCTGGCCGCACCAAAAGGCGGATCGTCCTTGGGATGTCCTCTACATCCCGATCGACCCGGCGGACATCGGTCGCAGCTACAAGGCGATCATCCGCATCAATTCTCAATCGGGCAAAGGCGGCGTAGCCTACGTCCTGGAAAACGAGTTCGGCTATCAGTTGCCCAAACTCATGCACAAGGAGATCGGCCGCATCGTCAACGACCTCGCTGATTCGCGCGGTGCTGAATTGGCGGCGCAGGACATCCACGACGTGTTTGTGCGCGAGTACATTGATCGCGCCGCGCCGGTCGAGTTGCGCGAGTTCCGCACGATCGAGCGTACCAGTAAGGTTACCTGCCAGGCCGACCTAGTTGTCGTTGGGCAGGTGCGTGTCGTGACGGGTGCAGGCAACGGCCCGATCGACGCCTTCGTGCAGGCGTTGCGGGCAGCCGAATTACCCGCGTTCGAGTTGTTGAGTTATTCGGAGCATTCGCTTGGAAGCGGCGCCGAGGCACGGGCGGTGAGTTATATACAAATCAAGACGGCGCGCGGGGCTACGTTCTTTGGTGCGGGCATCGACACCAATATCGAGCTCGCCTCGATTAAAGCGGTGGTCAGTGCGCTTAACCGAGCGCTGGCCAAGGCCTGATAGGCCGGGCTGGGAAGGAGGCGAAGCCGGAAGGAGTTTCTCCTCCGGCTCTAGCACGCCTCAAATCCTCTCGACGCGACGGAACAGCCACACGCCACAGCTAATAAAAAGCACGGGGGGCAGCCACACAAGGAGGTCGGGCCTCAACGTCGGAGTGCGGTCGAGCCAGCCCACGGCCACGGTTAAAAAATAGTAACCGAGGGTTAACAGCAGCGCGATACCGAGGTTGGCCGAGGTCTCTTTACGCGACACCTTAATGCCGAGGGGAATCGCCAGCAGGGTGAAGGCGAGTAGGGTGAAGGAACTGGCGGCTTTCTCGTTTATGGTCGTCGACACCTTCATCCGATCGGCCAACGGCGCGTGCTCGCGCTCCAGTTGGGTTTTTCGATTTAAGAGCTCGCCGAAAGTCATCGAGCTGAGTTTTCGCTGGACGACTTGACGGCCAAACAGGTTATCGAGGGGAATATCAACGGTCACTTCGTCCATTGATACTTGGGCATCTGTGTTGGCAAACAGCTCTGGGCTCTTGGGGTTGCGGCGGTCGGAAAACGTGTTGAGCAGGCGCACCTTCATCACGTTCAACTCGTCGTTATAATCGATTCGGCCGGTCTGTGCGCGCAGGAATTCGGTGACGCGTTTTTCTTTGTCGAGGCGCCACAGCCACACGTCGCCCAGGTCGCCGCCCTTTTTGTAGCCGGCATAGACTACGAAGCCCGGGAAATCCCGGATGAAGGTTTTTTCCACGATGATACTCAGTGGGTTTTGCCGCACCGCGTCGTTGACCGTTTTACGGTACTGGGTGCGTGCCAGCGGCATGTAATAAAAGTTAAGCCCTAGGGAGACGATCACCCCGAGTGCGGCGATCAGTATAATCGGGCGTGCGACGAAGCCGATTCCAAGGCCCGCAGCGCGCATAGCAGTGATTTCCTGCTGTGCCGACATACGCCCGAGTACGAGTAAAACCCCCGTTAACATGCCAATGGGCAAGGCATTCACGCTCACAAAAGGCACCAGCAAGGCCAGCAATTTAAGGAAAGTTGCCGTCGTGAGTTGCCCTGCGAGCAAGTAGCCAAGCAGGTCCTTAAACGCGTTGCCGACGATAAGCACGAAACTGAAGATCCCCGCCGCCACCGCGCAGGCGAAGACCACGCTTTTGAAAATATGGCGTTGGAGGAGGTTCATGTTTTATCTGTAATTCTGTTAATTCTGTCTATCGACTCGCATTCCAAGCATGAAGTTCACGCCCGCCAAACCGCCGCTCACCGGCGAGACCCTTGATTCACTCACCGCTCGACTCAGCGAGAAGGGCGAACCGGCGTTCCGCGCGAAGCAGATCCTTGAGTGGGTTTATAAAAAACGCGCCCGTACTTGGGACGACATGACCAACCTCTCCAAGCCGCTACGCATTTGGCTGGATGAGACGTTCCAGCTCATGCCCGCCGCACTTATTTCGGGTAAGCAATCCTTGGATGTCACCGATAAGCTGCTCCTTGAGATGGGCGACCGCTCGCTCATCGAGACGGTGATCATTCGGGTGCCGCAGGAGGGCGTGGGCCTTGATCAATCGCGGAAAACGATTTGTATCTCGACTCAGGTCGGTTGCGCCATGGCCTGTGCATTCTGCGCTTCAGGTCTAGAGGGCCTCAAGCGCGACCTCAGTGCCGGCGAGATTGTCGCGCAGCTGCTTCAAGTGTGTTACCGGGAGGATGCTCGTACGCCGCGTGCACGTATGGAGCTGGCTTCGTTCGATAACATTGTGGTCATGGGCATGGGCGAACCGCTCGCCAACTACGACAATATCATTCGCGCCCTCACCATCGTAAACGCGGAGTGGGGACTCGGTGTCGGCGCACGCCGCATCACGCTTTCCACTAGCGGGTTGGTCCCCAAAATCCTCAAGCTTGCCGAGGAGCCGCTCGGTATCCGGCTGGCCATTTCGTTGCACGGCGCGACCAACGAGGTCCGCGAGAAGATCATGCCGGTCAACAAGGCCTACCCACTGGAAAAATTACTCCCGGCGATCAAGGCGTTTAACGAAAAACACGGACGTATGGTCACGCTGGAGTTTATTCTCATCGAAGAAATTAACGACTCGCTCGACCAGGCCGAAAAACTACGCGATATCGCCCGCGACCTTCACGCTCACGTTAACATTATTCCCTATAACACCGTGGAGGGTTTACCCTGGAAGCGCCCCTCGATTACCCGCCAGGAGCGCTTCGCTGACATTCTGCGCGACGCGCGTATCTCGGTTACCCTGAGGCGTGAAAAGGGGCATGACATCGATGCCGCCTGTGGCCAGCTCCGGCTCAAAACCGAAAAAGACCGTGATGCCGCTGGTGCTGAACCACGCGGTTGCAATGCGGTCTGAGTGCCGCTCTCTCCAATCGCTATCTACTTAAGCATCTTTGTTTTAACCCATCACCCTTACGCATGAATACCGACCGGCCTATCTCTGACCTGTTTACTGAAAACCGTCCGCTCCGTTCGCTTGAATTTTTTCCACCCAAGGACGACGTCGGTGTTGAGGCTCTGCGGCAGACAGCCACCGCGCTGAAGGCGATACCGTGGGATTTTGTGTCGGTTACTTATGGCGCGGGCGGGACTACGCGCGAGAAAACCTCGCAAGTGAGCCGTCTGCTCAAAGACGAACTCGGCTTCACAGTGATGCCGCACCTCACTTGCGTCGGCCACAGTCGCAGTGAGCTGATTGCCCTCGCCGACCAGATTTACGTCGGCGGTTTTCGAAACATAATGACGTTGCGCGGCGATCCACCCAAGGGTGCGACCGAGTTCACCGTGGCGAATGACGGACTGCGTTACGCCAGTGAGCTCGTTACGCTGCTCAAGACGCGCTACCCCGACTTTTGTTTGGGCGTGGGTGGCTATCCGGAAAAACACCCTGAGGCGGTTTCGCTTGAGGCCGACCTCGACCACCTTAAACGCAAGGTCGATGCAGGCGCGGCTTTTGTGACCACCCAACTGTTTTTCGACAACGCGATCTATCACCGTTTTGTGGATAAGTGTCGCGCCGCCGGAATCGCGGTCCCGATTGTACCCGGTCTCATGCCTGTACTCTCAGTGAAACAGGTTCAGCGCATCGCCTCGCTCTCGGGCTCGGTCTTGCCGACCGCGCTGGCCCGCCGCCTTGAGGTCGCCGAGGTTAATCCCGACGTGGTTGAGATTATGGGTATCGATTGGGCGCTTACCCAGATTCGTGATCTGCTCGCTCACGGGGCACCGGGCTACCACCTCTATATTCTCAACCGCGCTAAAAGTGCCCTAGCCCTAGTCGCCGGTTTGGCGGCTTAATCATCATCTAATTGCCTGCGGGTTGTGATTACCCGATTAACCGGCGAGTAGTTTTACAGCAGGTCGTATTCGACCTTTCGCTCAAGGATGGCCTCAAACTCATGACGTAGGGCCGCAGGTTTTCCTTTTAGGTTGGGCATGAGGGCGAGCCATTGATAAACTTCCTCGCGTAAGTGTTTAGGCATGACCGGTGCGGCCGCGAGGCTGCGGTCTAGGGCACGCACGCAGGCCTCAGCGATGACGTCGCACATAGTTTGCGCGTCGGCTGTGCTGTGCTGGCCGGCAAGGCACACGACTTCGTCGAGCTTGTTTTTTCGGTGCACTGTGTTCAGGCGGGTTTGCCGTGCGGTTTTGTAGAGACCGATGCTATCAAGTACTACGTTTGCGGTACGCGGATAGAAGCTCGACATCAGATTCCACGGGTCTCCCACTTGATCTCCGCCGTGGCGGAAGTCACTGCGAAGGATTACGGCAGGGATATCGGCAAATTTGGCGAACATGAATTCGACAACCGTGCCCGAGTCGAGCTCGGTGCCGTCATAATTAAAAAGCGCTAAGTCGCATGAAAGTAGAGCGCGGATATCGGCATCGCGGATGCCTTGCGCAGCGGTGCGACGTTGCTCCAAATTTTGTGGGAGAATGCACAGGTATTTTCCGTGAGATTTCTCGAAGATTGCCTCGGCGAGGTAGGCATTGCCGATGAGGTGCTTAAGGCTGAAAAGCTCGCTACCGAAATAAACTGTGTAGCTTTTCTTCTTGGATTTACTGCCGCGGGACATGGCTTTTGAGCAAGTGGCTGAGTGCCCTAGTGCACAATGCTTTTTAGCAGAAAACCGGGGAAGCAGAAAGATGTGGTGCTTTCTTGCCCAATTGCGCTTTGGGGGTGGGGGCTCAGGCCGACGAGACGAGCCTGCCTTAATCACGCCAAACGTAGAGCGCTGTGGCGAGTGCGGCGAACGCTACTGTTGGTCCGACAATCCACATGGGATGGATCGGCACGTTATAGGTATTTATGGCCCACCATAGCACTGTGCATTTCATTAGAATCAGCACCCAGCCAGCAATGATCCAGACCTCCGAAATAGGGCTGCGAGGCTCACGCGGGAGTTTAACGAGAGGCGATTTTGTTTGGCCGTGTGCTGATCCTTGGGGAACTAAGCTGGGTTTCATATGTTATACTTATATGTTTAAAGATTGATGAGATTCAGGGGTAATAAATCTCACTCTTTTGCTGTTTGCAAAGGCCTTCACCAATTTTGATGCAAGGCGGCAAGCCGATATATCGCGTTTTTTCTTGCGCTATTATAATATCAGGGCATTTTTTGAATCTTCATCGTCAGAGAAGCGTTAGATGACAGGAACTGGTGAGTCGTCAGTGGGTATTGGACCCGGGATGATTTGAAACCCGATAGTCGGGAACGGACTGGCAGCAGACGGGAATCGACGAATCATTACTATGAGCTCCAAACTCTACGTTGGCAACATGTCCTTCAAAACCTCCGAAGACGAGCTCCGCTCCGCTTTCGGCCAGTTCGGTAACGTCACTGACGTTTATGTCGCTATGGACAAAATGACCGGCCGCCCCCGCGGTTTCGCGTTTGTCACTTTCTCTTCCCCTGAAGAGGCGAAGATCGCTGCTGAGAAGCTGAATGGCGTCGATCTCGGCGGCCGCGCTCTCACTGTTAATGAAGCCCGTCCGAAAGAGGAAGGCGCTGGCCGTTCCTTCGGTGGTGGCGGCGGCGGTGGTGGTGGCCGCGGCTTCGGCGGCGGTGGCGGCGGCGGCGAACGCCGTGGCGGCTTCGGTGGTGGCGGCCGCTCTGGCGGCGGCGATCGCCGTTATTAATTCCTGTTTCGGCCTTAATGGCTGATCCCGAAATTTCCAAGGGCGAGACGCCTAACGCGTCTCGCTCTTTTTTTCGTTTATTTTTCACGCCGCTTTTGCGGTTTTAGGATGGGCGCTTCTGCCGATCCGTGGGCGCGCGGGCCGCGCGTCCTCTGCCGACACCTCGTGCGTCGGTATTCAGTCCGGCCCGTTTTGCTCCCATGTCATTTAAAGATCTCAATCTCTCCGCGGATGTGCTCCGCGGCGTCGTCGCGGCCGGTTACACCGATCCGACCCCGATTCAACTTCGCGCCATTCCAGTGGTTTTGTCCGGTCGCGATCTTATTGCCTCCGCACAAACCGGCACCGGCAAGACCGCGGCCTTTGCGCTGCCTATTTTGTCTAAACTCGCCACCCATGGGCGCGCGCCTCGCGTACTCATCCTTGAGCCGACGCGTGAACTCGCCGCTCAAGTTGAAACCGCATTTCGCGATTTTGCCCGCTTTACTGATTTACGCACGGTCGCCTTGTTCGGCGGCGTGGGTTACGGCGGTCAACGTGCCGAGCTCAAGCGTGGCGTAGATATCATTTCCGCCACGCCCGGGCGCCTAGTCGATTATATCAAGGGCGGAGAACTCTCGCTCAACACCATCGAGATTCTCGTCCTCGACGAGGTTGATCGCATGCTCGATATGGGCTTCCTGCCCGTAGTTAAGGACATCATCGCTCGTTGCCCCAAGGGACGGCAGACCCTGTTTTTCTCGGCCACGGTTCCGCCGGAAATCGCCGCTGTTGCCGCGTTTGCTTTGCGCAATCCTGACCGCGTCGAATGTGGCGTCAACCGCTCCGTCAACACCTCGGTTAGCCATGCGCTTTATCCGGTCGCCTGGGCGCAAAAGTTCGATCTTTTGGTTGCACTTCTAGAAAAAACCGACTTCCAGAGCGTACTCATTTTTAGTCGTACTAAGCACGGTGCCGACAAGATTGCCGCGCGCCTCAAGTCCGCCAAGCACACCGTTGCGATCCTTCATGCCAACCGCTCGCAGAATCAGCGTATCGAGGCGTTGGCCGGGTTTAAGAGTGGTAAATACGAGGTCATGGTGGCGACCGACATCGCTGCTCGCGGCATCGATGTGGCGGGTGTTACCCACGTTATTAACTACGACGTGCCCGAGAACCCCGAGGATTATGTGCATCGTATTGGTCGCACGGGACGCGCAATGGCCGTGGGTGATGCCTTCACGCTAGTTTCGCCGGAAAATGCCGACGACATCCGAGACATCCAGCGTTTCATTGGTGCAAAGATCCCCGAGCTGCGTCTCGAAGGGTTCCAGTACCAGCCCTTTGTGGTTAATCCCTCTTACCCTAAAAAGGGTCAACAAAAGCGCGGTGGTGGAGGTGGCGGCGGTGGCCGTCCTTCGCAGGGTCAGTCCGGTGGTCGCCAAGGTGGCGGCGGAGGTGGGCGTCCGGCCAATGCTGGTGGTGGCGGTGGTCGCTCCGGCGGAGGCGGTGCAGGTGGTGGTCGGGGACGTCGCTAAGACATGCCAGCCATTCCTATCGGTGGTAAAAATAATCGCCGATGGGGCTCGGCCAAGGAGAATTTTATTCCGCTCAACGCGAAGAGTTGCATATTAAACGTTCATGAGTAACGAGCAGCAGCCACCCCCATTACGCCTGCGTCCGCGCAATCGTGACGCTGCGGCTGCTCCTGCAATACCGGTAACACCAATTCCCGCGCCGATGGATCAGGTGTCTGAGATCTCAGCTACGCACGAAGTTGCTTTGGTTGCGAATGCGGCACCCGGACGCTTTCGACTTAAACCTAAATCACCTCTAGGTGAAAATGAACTTACGTCTGGTCCGGAGGGAGTCTACAGCTCTCCTTTACCTGCTGCCGGCGACTCCACGGCTAATGCGCCTCGGCTCAAACTGAAATTAGCACCCTCTGCCGCGAACGATACGACCGTTGCATCTTTATCGGAGCCGTACGTTGCTGCAGAGGTTTTCGTTAGCCCTGCGTCTGTGCCTGCGATTACGGACGAGGCAACAATAGTGGAGGTCCCTGCGCCTCAGGCTATGTCGGCATTGATTATTCCAAGAGTGGCGATGCCAGAGGTTTCTGTAGCTGAACCTCTGACTGAGGCCGTCGCGGCACCCACACCAGTTGCTCCGACAGCGGCTGGGGTGAAAGCGATTAAGCCAAAGCCGGTTGCGGGTAAGCGGACTCGATTAATCTTGGTGTTGCTCTTGCTGGTACTGGTCTGTGGAGGTGCGGGTACCTATTACTTTTTGATGCAGGAGGAGCCACCTCCTCCTGAGCCCTTAGTTCGTCGGCCGGTTGCTCCTTTGGTGACAAAAGCGGATACCACAGTACCCGTTACAGCACCCGTTTCGGCTCCGCCAGTAGCCCCAGTGCCTACCCCTAAATCGCTCGGGCTTGAGCCATTGCCCGACGCGCTCGGTTCTTTATCGACTGGAGTAGCAGTCGTCGCCAAACCCGTCAAAGCCCCCGTCGCTCCGGTAATGACTTCTGCTTTTCGGCTCTGGCTTGAGAGCGTTCGCATTAATGGGGTGACTTTAAAAGCTGGCGCTTTACCCCGCGTCATTATCAACGGTCGCCTCGTACGTCCCGGTGATACGATTGATGCAACTGAAGGGATTGTGTTTGAATCAGTCGACACCGAGAACAAGTGCATCCTGTTCCGCAATCGTGCCGGCTTTGTGGCGAGTAAGCCTTATTAAGCCGTCGCTTTGGGCTCGTTTCGCTGGGCTTATCCAAGCCGGCTAACGTGATGCCGGTTACGACCAAGGCGGAATACATTTCACCATGTCTCCACCGGGCCCTTGGGTACAGGTATGGATTCGCGGGCGAACACGGGGTCGTCGGCCGCTCGCATAAACGAGGCAATCATAGGATCAGGGGTGAATTTGGGCAGGAGGTTTCCCGTTGTATCGCAAAACGGCCGACGCCATTCCAAAAATTCGGCCAGCGCCGACTCGAAATCGGCCCGCGACTTGATGCTGATTATTTTCGCCTTGAACGGTTTTGATGGGCCGAAGCGTTTGGCGTACCAAGGCGCAACTTTCCTGAACAGTTTGGCCCCTTGTTCCTCGCCGTAGAATTCGCAGTAACGCTCAAAGTGGCGACACAGCACGCGCACGCGTTCGGCGAAGTCGGGTTCGGGTAACAGTTCGCCGGTGCGCAGGTAGTGATCGGTACGGCGAAAAATCCACGGGTCGTAAAACGCCCCTCGCCCCACTGAGACGCCATGGCAACCGGTTTCATCGATCATGTGTTTGGCGGCCTCGGGCGTGGTGACATCGCCGTTGCCGATAACAGGAATGTTTTTAACGGCTTGCACCACGGAGCGAATTCCCGAGAGGTTGACTTGGCCTGCAAAACCCTGCGCGCGCGTGCGGCCATGGACAAAAACCGCCGCGATCCCGGCCTCTTCAAGCACGCGGGCGAGGTCGGGAGCGGTGAGGTTGTCGTCGTCCCAGCCGAGGCGCATTTTGGCGGTTACGGGGATTTTGACCGCGTTGATCATACCGCGCACGAGGGCGGCGGTTTTATCAAGCTCGGTCATCATAGCGGAGCCCCCGCCAATCTTGACCACCTTCTTCACCGGGCAGCCCATGTTGATATCGACTGACTGGGCACCCATTTCCTGGCAGAGCACGGCAGCGTCACGCATCTCTTCGGCGACGGAGCCGAAGAGTTGGATGGCGAGTGGGCGATCTTCGGGGCAGGATGCAACGAGTTGGAGCGCGACGCGGTTGCGCTCGAGCAAAGAGCGGGCGTTGACTAGATCGGTAGTCGCCCAGCCCAGTCCTCCCAGTTCTCGAACCGTGAGGCGCATGGGCAAGTTAGTATAACCAGCCAGCGGAGACAGGAATAGATTCGAGGAAAGGGTGTGCGGGCCGATGCGCATTGAAGTGCTAATAATAAATCACCTTGCGCTGCGTCGCCCCCGCTACAAATGCAAAAACGTCATCGGTCTCTATCGTGACAACCCTTAAAAGGGTGGGCAGTCGCTTCAAAAATGGCGTTGGCTCGTGCCTGCATTGGCTTCAACGCTCACCCTATGGCAATTTCCCGCAGACCGGTGCTTCTTTATGATGGCGAATGCGGGTTATGCCAGTGCTTCGTGCGTTTAATGCTCAGACACGATCGACGTGGCGTGTTGTATTTCGCTCCGCTTAAGGGCCCCACAGCGCAGGCGTTTTTACGCGCGCACGGGCTAAAAACGACTGACTTCGATAGTCTGGTCTTTGTCGACGATCTGCTGCGGCCAGACGCTCTGTTTTATCAGCGGTCGGCCGGCGTTTTAGCCGCACTCGTGGAGTTGGGCGGCTGGGGGCGTTGGTTTTCGCGGACGTTGGCCGTCGTGCCGTTAACCTGGCTCGACACGGGCTACCGGCTGATTGCCAGTCTGCGGTATCGGATTTTCGGGCACTACTTGCCGAAGCCACTGCCCAATCCGGATTGGGCGCGGCGGATTTTGGATTAACCAAGCGCGGCAACGGCGAGTTTCAGGCGGCGCAGGGCTTCGGCCAAAGTGGCGCGAGGGCAACCGATGTTGATGCGCACGTGACTGCCGCGTTTGGCGCCGAAGAAGGCGCATTCGCTCAGGCCGACTCCGTGATTTTCAAAATGGGCGATAGGGTCGGTGAGGTTCAGTGCCTCGATGTTGAGCCATGCCAAGTAGGTCGCCTCCATCGGTGCGTCGATGCGGAGCTGGGGTAGTTCTTGGGCTAGAAAAGTGAGGAGGAAGTCACGGTTGCCACGCAGGTAGGCGAGCAGGTCCTGGCGCCAGCCTTCGCTGTCGCGGTAGGCGGCCTCACAGGCGGCGAAGCCTAGAGTAGTGACCTCGGCGACGATGCCCGTGGTGGCACGTACAAAACGTGCGCGCAGGGTGGGGGAGGGAATGATCGCAAACGAGGTGCCTAGCCCAGGTACGTTGTAGGTCTTGCTCGGTGCCATGAGCGTCACGGTACGTTCGGCGATGGCTGGTGAAAGGGTGGCGGCGGGAATGTGCGGCAATGCGGGATCGAGGATAAGGTCGCAGTGGATTTCGTCCGAGCAGAGCACGAGGTCGTGGCGGGGG
>Ga0209107_10001395_pt1 | contig 13520 bp, 19 predicted proteins | sample LakErihyJuly2011_2_FD_187460 | JGI IMG/M metagenome (GOLD analysis project Ga0209107, IMG submission 187460) | Freshwater microbial communities from dead zone in Lake Erie, Canada - CCB hypolimnion July 2011 (SPAdes) (version 2) | ecosystem: Environmental > Aquatic > Freshwater > Lentic >... | reverse complement strand
ATTAAGATTTATTAAATAAAAATTAATTATTTAATTAAATGATAAAAATAAAAATCAATTTTTATTTTTATTAATTTATTTATTTGAAAGAAAATAAAAAATAAAATATTATATCATAAATTTAAAAAATAATTTTTTTTTATTTTATATAAATTTAATTTCACAAAAACAAAAGATTTATGTGTTTTAAAAATATCATACTTATATATACGTATAATTATAATAATATATTTTTTATTCTGAAATTTCTCCCTCAATCATCTGACATGAGTAAACATGTTCCAGATAAGATCCATTTAGCAGGGGATTCATCTTCCATATTAAGATTGGCAGTGAAGACATACGTAGGTCCTCTCTATGAAGTAACATAAACTGGACACATATATTGTCCTTCATTCTTTTTTTAATCTAATGGTAAAGCTATCACATTAACAACTGGCATTTTAGGATGCAATTCTTTTGGTCTTTATTCACATAGATATCCTTCTTGTCCTTCTGCTCCAGATTCCCAAGCAGCTCCTTCTAAGTAGAATCCGTGGATAAAAGCACCGTTTTCAGATGGATTGTTGACATCCTCATGACCTCTGAGTGAGGTAACATTTGTTTGTATACACATATAATCGAGAGCCATATTCTTAGATCTAGCAGTGAACTACATAATAGCTGTCAAGAATGACATAGGATTGAATAAATAAGCGATATTCAAACTTACAGGAGTAACTAATTCTTTAGACCATTCGCAAAGTTATAAATTTCTTTCTATCATGTCTTAGAACCACATAATCATTGTCTTTTTGGAGAAATAAGCTACTTTAGTCCAATTATCAGGTATCCTGTTGAACTAAACGCATTACACAAGGTTTTCCATTGTATCAGTCATGTTTAATTGACCACTTAGACCCATTTGTAAATCACCTAAAGATCGAACTACAACAGCCAATAGATCGTTCATTCTCTCACATTCTTATAGGCAAACGACTAAGAATGGTGTTCTATCCTTGACCTTTTCACCGATAGCAATCATATTATAATTATCAGGAGTTCTATTTTATAGGTCATCAAGGACTTTTTTGATGGCGTCATCTTCTCCTCCACCTCCACCTTTTGATGATCCTCCTTATATTTCTAAAATTGTTACGAATATTGTTTCGGTTTATGTAGTTAAGTAACCGATTTCTGCATTAGGGTGCATTCCGAACATTTAAGGAGCTTCTCCCGGTAGAGCAGTTTCAATGAAGTTCTTATATTTATCGTAATCAAATTTAGCTGGATCTGGAGATCTAAAACCTGGTGCTAATGGGAAACTGGGGTTAAGTAATTCTGGTTTAATAAGCACCTCGAGATAAGTTCTATTGGTTCTTCTATCCCAATCATCTGTTATGTGACCACCGTACATAATTTCTCCGAATATGTATCGGAGATCAGCCCATGGAACTTATTCATATTTAGATAGATAGTTGTATAACACATCACCACAAATGGTTAGATCACCATCGTTAAAGTTATAACTTCTGGACCATCCTTAAGAACCGAACTTCTTTCTTCCTAATATTAATGAATGGAAGAAGCATAAGGCAAACAAGCATGATTTGAATTCATTGCCTTTCTTTTCTAATTTGTCCAAGAATGCTTAACTAAACTTGCTGTAAGCTCTTCTTAAATTGGCTTTAAGATATTAAGGTGCTTCATTAGCTACTTTAAGAGATCCTTAAAGAATAGATTCAGGAATAATTTCCATTTCTGGTAAAGGTGGTGCCTCAGAAGAAATGAACACTCTGAAGTTTTTATGAGTTTTAGGATCAGTGTTTATTTATTCTAGGAATCCTTCTAATCCTCCTAAACCGTATAACCAAGATTGCATTAAATGTACATTTTGCAACATAATCCAATAACCTCTTTTAGCACAATCAAATAAGGCTCTTTTGGCTGGTTCTTCTTGACCTTGTCCCATAGATATGTTGATGAATCTTCTATTTAAAGCGGTGATATCGAATGATGCGGCAACTCGTTCTACTTCTGGAGTAGGATCAACTCCCGGGAAGAGTACGAATAGCATAGGAACGTTCTTAGATGTTTCAGCAAATGTTTCTTCCAAAACAAAAGCAGGTTATTCAATATATCTTTCGTCCATCTTATCAGAGACAAATTAAGTCAAAGCTGAAGGTACTCTATCTGGTCTCATAGCTCTTAATAAAAGCAATCTGTGGAATCTACTTATATCTTTAAAGGCTTTAGGTAAATCAGCTAGTTCTGCTTTTTCTTCTTAGTACCATTTCTTCCATTATAAGTATTCGGTATCTAAAGAATTTGTAAAATTATTGAAAACTGGAATAGACTCTAAAGCTCTGCATGAAGCCCAAATGAAATCATTTAGGAATGATTTAAGAACATCTGGCATTGGGGGTGGTTAAGGATCAACTTTTCCTAGTATTAAATGATCAACTTCTTATTGAGTCAATTCCTCTTTTCTCATTAAAATTCTAAGAGTCAACATAGCTCCTACAATGATTTTATGTCTTTCAAAAAGACCTCTTCTAGTATTCTAGAATCCTGTATAAGTAAGACTTGCAATCAATTCTTCGACTCTTTTTTTAAGAGTTCTAGGACTCATAGGATCTTCTGCTAATCCCTCCTCTTCATCTTTTTTCCCTTCCTCTTCTGGTTTCTTTTCACCTTCGACTCCTTCTTCTTTTGGCTCACCATCAGCACCTTCTTCTCCTTCTGCTTTTTCCTCTCCTTCAGCGGGTTCAGGTTTTTCTTCTGCTTTTGCTTCCTCTACTGGTGCCTCTTCTGCTTCTTCTTCAGCTTCTTCTGCTTCAGCTTCTTTTGCGTTTTCTACGGCTAAATCTTCCTCTTTTCCTGTAAATGGTATCATGTCGACACCTGTGAACATTTTATTCTCAGAAATTGCATCAATAGCTCTATGAATAACGATCACAAATGAATCAAGAGAATATTTGTAAAAAGAATGGATCTTCATCAGATCAGACAATAAGAAATAGAAAAGAGCTCCTCTGTTGGCGGCTGGACGATAATTTTCAGATGTTTCATTAATTTTGGCTTCAGTGATTTTAGCCTTGGTGACTTTAATTTCGATTTCAACTGAAAGTTTTTTGGAATACTCGAGATTTTCAATTAATTCTATATCATCGAGAATATCACCCTTTGCGTTAGCTAATTTATAAAGTAATCCTTCTTCTAATTCCATTAATTTAATCTTGAAATCATTTTATTATGTAATAAGTTCAACTTTCTTTTTAGCAAGATCAGGTCTTTCTCTACCGACAACCAGAGTTAGAAGTTAATCTCCCAGTCCAACCTCTGTAACGGTAAAGTTGATAAGTGCAGCTTCGGCCTAGACTTCAGGAGGGTAATGTGGATTTGACAATTTAGTATGTAGGAAAAGTCTAAATTTTTCATTAAGGACTAAATCCTTTCCGACAAATTTAACAATTTTATTTTTTCCTCTTTTAATGATTTGTCTTGAGATAACTGGCATAAATATAGCATCAATTCTTTCATCCATATTTTCAATCAAGGCACTGTATCCATTTTCTATTGACATTTCAAGATCTCTGTTAATGTTCTTTGAACCTAATCTGAGGTTTTTAAGACCGTTCTCCTTTTCTTTTTCTTTGATCCATGTTATACCTTGGAGTTATGGGTCAATCATAAGAGGATATCTTTCAGAATTGGTTAATATTGTTCCGTTTTCGACTGACACCTGATCTGTAGGTAATTATTATTTACTCCAAAGAGCTATCACTGATTCTGGTGTAAGAATTTTGACAGGATTAGGATCAGCACTTACAGGAACATGATTATCTCTTATGAACTTCATGAAATCGTCATTCATTATATTTCTATACTTTTTATTGAAAATTCCGGCATATGATACAAAGGAACTGGCCATAACAACATCACCAACAATCAAGTCTAATGATTATTATAGTCTTATAATTGATTTTGCCCATCTTTCTTTTTCAGATCCTAAAGCAATAACCAATCTTTGAGCTAAATTTAATCTTCTTGAGCATCTTTCAGCTTCTTAAACAGCGGCGTTCTTTTCAGCCATAGCTTTATCGAATTTAAATGTCAAGTCAGCAAGGGCTGCATTTAATTTAGCTACTTTTTCTTCTACTTCATTTAGTTTTATTGTAGCTTCTTCCAATTATTCGGTAGCTTCCTTTAGGAGTTTTCTCTTTGGTTCAATATCTTATATGACCTCCCAATACTTAACAATGTTAATAACCCAACTACATACTCCCTGAGCGGCTGATGATTTGGTTGCCATGACTTCTGGTTTGAAAGTCTCAAGACATATGAACAGAGTTTTAACTGACATTACATTTGCAGCTGGAACGTTGTTGGCATCGACGAATTCTTTGAAACCTTTCAATTTTTCCACATATTGATCAGGCGACTTCATCAACTTTTAACAAGCCTTCCAATCCCAAGATTTGGGTTTTTTATTTTTATCGATATCAATTGCTTCTGGGAAGAATCCAGCCAGTAGGAACACTGTGGCTGCAAAGACATCAGACACACCTGGAGGAGGATTAGCCCAAGACTTAGCTGTCTAAAAATCTTTCTTATTTACGGAATCCAATGCAGCAAGAGCTTCCTCTACTAATGGAGCAGCAGCATCCAAGTCTTTTTACGTGGAAGCTTTTTTCTCATTAACGGATGTCTTGATAACACCACATTTTTCAGCTTCAATATTGGCGATAGCATTTTCTTTTTCAACTTTTTCTTTTTCTCTACCGACTATTTCAGCAAATGCATCAGCTTCATTTTTCTTAGCTTCTGCTTCAATTTATTTAGCTTTAACTTCAACTTCAATAATGGCCACAGCTTCTTCTGTTTCTTTAAGTTTAATGAGACCTGTTTCATATCTTTCGATATTTGCTAATAAATCAGTTCTTTTCTTGGCTAACATATTTGTGAATAGGTTGATAAGTTCCAAGAAAGATTTAGGTGTGGTATAAGCAAACCTACGTTCTTATTGTAAAAGCTTAAGACCGAGAACATTAACTAATGAGAAACTGAAGGGCATGAACTTAATGACTGATTCTCTTATAGAATCATCTCCTAATTCTACTTATTCTAAGAATGTTTTAGCGACTCCGTAAAGGGCTTCATAAGGCCAAGGATGGAACCAATCAATAACAGTACAATTAACAAGAGCTGGGAATTATCTTGCTCTTCTTCTCATGTCCCCGACTGGCGAGAAACATATAGACATATGTAGGTTCTTTTTGATTGAATCAACAAACCAATTCCAGCAGTTATCTCTAGTATCTGGTTTTCCTTCTCCTTTAACCTTTCCTCTAACGTTATTAATCATAGCTTCCTTCTCATCAAGAGTATATAAATCAGCTATTTCTCCAGATGATAACAAATCATTGATGTACACTAAGAATCTCTCATTTGTAATTTGTCCTTCTGTGAATAGGAATAATATTTTTTCTTCTTTAGGTCCACTTTTTCCGAAAATATTTTGTAGATCAACTTTAAGATCATTCATACCATATGTAGCTGATATTGTTATTTGGAAAGTTACCATTCCCATAATAAAGGATGATAATTTAGAGAGGGATTATTTACCAGAACCTCCTACTCCTACTAATAAGGCATGACCAGATGGAGGTAAAATAATTCTACAAATTCTGCAGATATGTTTCAATGCATCTTCGAAAAGCACTAATCCCATAAATGGATTGTTATCATTGTACTCTTTTAATCCTTCTTCTACGATCTACAATAACTTCTCATTTACAACTTAGTCGTATGTTCTCTCAGCATTTATACCAGAGCAAAAGTCGTTGTAGATAAGATCAACTAATTTACCACTCTTACTAGATTTATCTACTTAGAAATATCTGGTAAAACTGAACTTAGTGAACTACTTTTTCACTATATCAAAGATGTTTTCTTTATAAATCTTTAAATGTTCAGCTGAAACTAAACGATCTCCGTAAGTTCTTTCACACTCATGGATCCAAAGTCTAATTATTTTATCAGGTTCTTAATATTTTTCTGGTGCTGATAGTAACATTCCTTGATATATATTACTGACGTGTCTTAAATTGAATTCATAATGGAAATTAACGGCAGTTTTTTTGAAAGAACTTGAAACAGAGTTGTGTAAAGATAATGTTGCTCTGACAAGTTAATTTGCCTACTCTTAAACTGAAGGTTTAAATCTCTTGAGTTGACCGTTTAAGAAGGTCACGTAGATAAGATGTAATGATTCATTATCTGGGAATGGAATACTGATAGTCCAAAAGTGCCTTTGATATCTTGGGTTCACAAAGAAGGATCCTGCTGAAGGATTCATAGCAGCCAAAATTTAGGTATTGATAATATCCTTTTAAGATAGTTTACCAATATCATACCAATGTCCGTAATCGGCATGTTATCTTAAAAGTGCGATGGCAGTTTGTGTATCATATGCATCTAATTTAGGCATGTTTAGATCGTCAACAAAATATATGAGTTAAAGTTTTCCTGGAGGTCCGAATTATCTTCCTGCTTTCTTTTCTAAACTTTATTCAAGTTAAAGCTAGAGATAAGAAGCATCAGTATAATAGTTGAAATTAACCAATTAAAATGAGTAGATATCACCTCGAGTAGAGGTCAGGTCTTTAAGAATACCCTTTGCTAATTATGTTTTTCCGCATCCTGAATTACCAATCATCAAAGAAGGATATTTGTTGGCTAAGAAGGCTTTAATAAACTCAGAGGTAGCTAAGGTTTAAATTGTAGGAACTGTGATATTCGACATCATTTATCCACTGGTTGGATCAAATTCAATGCCTTAAAGTTTATTTATCCATTCTGTGAATTTGCAAGCACCTTCACTGGTCACTTCTACGTAGTAGTCGAAGATAGTACCTTTAGAAGGGAATTTAACCTGTGTTTTCCAACTAGATTTCCACCAATTACTAAATTCTTTTCTATAATCCATTCCATCTTTCTCAGCTAAACAACCGCCGATTCCCCATACACAAGCATACACAAAGACATATTCTAAATTGGAAGGATTCAATAATAAGAGTGGTTCCAAAGCCTTGCAAATGGAAATAACTTGTGAGATTTCCTGGATAGGGATAACGTATCTCACGGTTTTCTTTAAATGTTGTAAAGTTCCTTCAATATACTTATCAACTAAGGTTTATAATGTCTTTTTGTCTTCGGCTTTGGGAACAGTTTCATCGATCCAAGACTTGACGTATGATTTCCATTAGTGACCGGCATCATCTGAGATATATAGAATACCAGCTCTTGAGACTGTAGCAGGTGTGGCGAATCTTAGATCTCGGATTTCAAAGAGACATCTCATATGTGGTTTTAGTGGAATTCTTTCGTTGTTAGCCAAAGTGAGAATTTTATTGTCATCCATGACACTGTTCATTGACTCAATCCAGTTGGCATCTAAATCTCCGTCCAAAACAAGCCATTTAGGATTTGTATCGGCTTATTCTCCCAAATCTCTGAGGAATTTACTGAAAAGACCATCTTTCCATTCTTTTGAAGGTAAATTGTATCCGTAGAAATCTTTGGTACTAACGACTTTAGGATCTAAATCTACGAAAATGGTTTTTCTTCCATCTTTATCTTAGGCTTTTTGCAGAACCTACCAGGTTGTAGATTTTCCGGCACCAGCGGGTCCCATAACGAAGACGCACCATCTAATAGCCATTAATTCGGATATTTAGACAACTTTTAATACAAATTCTTCTTCTGGATAAAGTTTATTTTCTTTACACACATCTTTGATTAAACCTTCGAATTTCAATTCTCTTTGTCTTGGAATATTGATTCCTGGGAACAAGTCACTTAACAATCCGTGGAATACATAAAGATCTTAATAAGCGATTTTTGGAATGTTAAAATCTCTTAAGGCTCTCATTAAAAGGGCAGCTTCAGCGATATCTGGTTCACTTCTTTTGAATCCTCCGGCGACGACCAAGACTGATTTAATAGCTCTTAGTCCCCAATCATAATGCATTTATTTAGAGAGTAAATCTCTGCATAACATATATAAGGTAACGAATTTTTTGGCTAAAACTTTGGCGTTAACGAATCCTTCCGCCATGAGCATGTTTTCGCAGATTAATTCAAGATCTGGAACGACGACTGTAATAGGTCTGAATAAAGCCTTTAATCCTTCTGGTAATTCTGCTCTACCTAAATATCCTGGATTCATTGTAATGAAGGCTCCGCATGTTGGATCAAGAGAAATTTCTTATCCTTCAATTACGAATCTAGGAGCTCTTATTTTAACAGCATCTGTAACAGCTTTAAATTAAACTGAGCATACAGATAACACCTCAGGTAGAAGTCTGTTGAATTCATCAAAACATCCCCAACATCCACTGGATGCAAGTCCCATATAGATGTTTCCCATTGATTCATAGTTCATTTCTGATGAACAATTGAATACGTAGCAGGCTTTTGCTAGAGCATTAGCTAAATCTTTAGTTGTTTCTGTTTTTCCTGTTCCGGCAGGACCAGCTGGTGCACATCCCATATTAAGATGCAAAGCTTAAGTGGCTGTCACGTAAATACGATCGGTAAGAGGAGTAACGACTAATCTTGGACCATTACCGAGATACTCATAGTTATACCAGAAAGAGGCATCAGCAATTCTTATCAAGGAATCATCTTTTGCAAGATCCCAATAGAATTTAAGTTAAGCCTACCATTAGAATTCATCTGGTTTTCTTACATGCTATTCAATCATACCAATAACTTTATCTCTCATATTGGCGTCCAAAGTGATTAAGCACATGATTTTTTGACGTAATGGTTTATCCAATTTACCTTACACTAATTTAATGAGGTCAGTTAGATTAACAACGCATTTTTCTCTGTAATCCTTCATGGCATTCATATCTCCACCTTAAAGTTTATTGAAACATTCTTCAACACACTAGACCCAAATAATATTGTTGACTAAGAGTGTGATCTAAGCAGGATCTCTCTTTATCCATTCAGTTCTTACAACGGTTGTGTAAACCTTGAATGAACTACTACCGCAAGTTTAAAGAGTCTTTCTCATGGTATTAATGACATCTTGCATGTAGACCTCAACTTTACCAACCAATTTCTTCTCTATCAAAGGAACTGTTTCTGTACCGACGCAACTGACCATGTCAACCATTGTTGGTCGATCTCCGCTGTCTTTAAGAGTAAGTTTTTCTATGGACTGGAAAATTTTGCTCATATGTTTATTGATCTTTTCCGGACTGTTACCATTTGATAAGATATCTAATAAGGCTTCCTAAGAAACGAAATAGAAACGAGGGAAAGCTCTTCTCTTAGAGTCCAAGAATTCATTAAGAGCTTTTTCACAAACTTTCAATTATCTCATGATTCCTTCAAGTTTTTAAAGCAAACCTTTTATTGTGCAGAACTTCTGAGAATTTTTTATTTCATTTCCTTATTTCATGATTTCTATCACATCTCTGTCGATTCCAACAAATTGCTTGGACTCATTGGGTAATTCTTTTTTGACTTCATCTGATTGTATGAACAAATTTTCTAAGAAACTCCAGGTTTTTTAGACCTCCTACAACAGTCCTGTGACGTCGTAGATGCTTCCCAAATCTTATTTCCAGCTTTCTACTTTTTGTTCATAGTATGAGACATATTTAGATAGCAACATATTGTTTATTTACAATTAATGATCTTCAAGAATTTCGAAATTATCATCTGCCATTTTTAGTGTGTAAATATCAGTAGTCTTGTGTTGAATAAGTTAGAATTCAATGTCCTTCCAGAAGTTAATGATGATGTTCAAAGCTTTCTCCATCTTTAGCTCTTGTTTGGACTGATCGGTTATGTCTTCAATTCCGTCTTTGAAATCAAATAGTTTTAAGTCCCAAATTGTCTTTAATTCCAATTAATCATCTACATCGAATTCTTATTTTACGATGTCTTTTAATTTTTTCCAGTGTCGGCCATCCTCGACCTCCATAGAAGGATCCTTTAGCTCTCCGAGGAGAGGAAGGAAAGTACCCCATCTTTTGATGTCTTCATTTATACCAACAAAGGCATTAGCTCTTCTATCAATAGCCTTCTGATCAAGTAGACTTTTCTTGAGTTTTTTGATCTCGTCTTCCATGTCATTAGTGTTGACATTTCCCCATTTCATTTTTGAATAATCTTCAAAAGTGTGTTAACAAACCTTGATATGGTTCCAAAGTCTGGAAATAGCTACAACGTCATTATTTATTAATTCCAAGAATTTATAGCAAGCGTTCAATTCATCTGGGAAATTGAAGACATTGACTTATTCTTCGAACTATTTTATCTGTTCTTAGAAGTCTTAGACTCTTACTAATACATCATTTAAGGATTAGAATGCTCCCTCGCAACCAGTTTCGTAGAAGTAAAAAGGTTCTTTCTTCAAGGAACTGTGATATTCTTTAAGTTTGTCCTCTAACTTTTTGATATTTCCTTTGGTTTTATCCATGTGGTTTTCTACAATATTCTTGATATGTTTTTCTACTGTGTTGGAAACCATGATTAATTTGTTCCACTCTCCGAGTAAGTTTTTAGCATCTTTTGTCCAATCATTTAACTCTTTGGTCTCTCCGTGCTATTTCTTTAAGGGTTAGATCATAGCATCAATTAAATCTAAGGTTAAAATGTCTGACTTATTTTTTCTTTAGATTTGACCTATAGCAGCCATAATAGTTATAACTTGTTTGACTTCATCTAAATTTTTTTCCTTGTAATCTATGTCTTCTGATGATAATTTCATAAAGTCTTTTATGCCATTAAGAGTATTTTTTATGTAGTCTTTTACAGCAGTACCATTCATAGTATTCACAACTTTGTAATCTCCTTCAGTAACAAATTGAGCTCTGAATGGATTTCCTCTGATTTGACAAAGTTCTTCATTTTAATTTTTGTATTAAATATCTATTAAGACTTCACATGGATCATCCACTTTGTAGGTAACTAGGTAAGAACCATTGTCTAAATCTTCAATGGTGTAGTTAACGATAGATGGGTCCACATATTCTACAACTGGTTCGGGTTCTTTAGGTGCCTCAGGCTCTTTTTTTTCTTCTTTTCCCTCTTATGATGCTCTGTCAGCTTAATCTTGAGTTCCTGGTCTTGATTCAGTTTTATTATCAGTTCCAGGTCTGCTAGAACCTTCTGCAACTGGTGCGGGTTCCTCAACTTTTTCATTACATTTTAATTTATCAGGTCTAATTATTTTAACATGGAACTCATCTGCTCCTGATTCTCTGTTATAGTTCTGTGTATTTCTGGCTTAGATTACAAATTATGTGTTATGTCCACATACGTTATTGTTTAATAGTATACCAGGTCCAAAACTAACAGTATTTTCAGCTTTAGTATTAAGGTAATATTAAAATTCTGAAGATGTGATAGTGTAATCTTGTTTGTTGATGGAGACGACTACGCTCACTTTCTTAGCTCCAAATTGTTCAAATGAAGGTGTCTCACATTGTAAAGTGTTTTCATCAATGAATTTGGCCTGAACCTCGGAGATAAACTTCTGTTAGTAGAATTTGACAGCAATATTTGGGTGATTCTTGAATCCTTCTCCGGTTATGGTAACTTTAGTTTTACCAGTTAAGGGCCCTAATTTTGGCTTGATTGAGAAGATAGCATAAGGGGGACCAGTGATTGTAGACACGTTAAGTGCCCACATATCTCCCAACCAATTATTTGACCATCCTCCATGAATAATTACTCTTTATTCACCTGAATCATAGAAGATAGCTGGTTGTTCTCTCTGTTTAGGAGCGACAACAGTTTTGGAGTTCTCTTCAGCTACTAAGTTAACGTTTTTCCATTCAGTATTATCAACATCCAAATAAAAGGAATCGTTGACACTTCTTGAGATTGTTCTATTTCCTCCTTCTTCGAATTGTCCAACAGATCCTCCGAAAACGAAATATTTCCAAGAAGGAATTGATGGGGCCATTATGGCTGCAAGATTCCATTTAGGCTACTCATGAGAAATTTCAGGGTCGAACCATTCATTTTTCACGATATCGTAGATCATAACATTTGAAAACTGAGTTGTGAAACTCCATCCTCCATAGATTATTAACTTATCTTGAGTTCCGAGGATTGAGGCTACGTGTCCTCCTCTAGCTTCTGGAGGGTTACCGTTAGGTTCTAGCTTTTACCAGTCAAAGGATTCTACGTCTAAGGCATAAAGATCTTAGAAAGACTGTCTAGAATATCCGACACCACCATGTCCACCAAAAATATAGACTTTGTTCTTGTGAAAGGTAGCTGTAGTATCAGCTCTTGGTTCTGGGGCTCCAATCTTTGATTCAGCATTTTTTGGAGATCCTTGAGATTTCTAGTTAGGCGGCTGTGACCAAACATTATCTTTAAAATTTAAAATTTTTTATTACTTGAAACTTTAAAAATATAGGTGTCATTGAATCTATTTTTTGATGTATAATATCCTCCGAATATTAACATTTTGTCAGCTTCTATAGCGCAAGAAGCGTGATTAGTTCTAGGCTGTGGGATGTCTCCGGTGCATGTGGCTTGGGTCCAGTCGCAAGTATTGTTCTTAAATATATTATAAAATCAAAAATACCTATCCCAGTTTTACTTTGAAAACATGATTGGTGGGTTTTGTGACTTCACCCTTTCCTTGTTTTCCTTCTAATCCTCCGAACAGAATATGATTTTTTCCGACGGTCGTTATTGAGTGTCCTGATCTCAAACCTGGTTAGTTCGCACCAGTTTGATTTAATTTGGTCCATTTCAAAGGTTAAGGCTAAATATTTAGTTAGAAAATTTGAATTTCTTACCATTTCCTTTGGCAGTTATTTTATATCTTAAGTTTAGATTAATTAATTTTTAATATTTTTCAAATAAAAAAACTGCTTTTATATTAATTTTTTTTATTAAATATAAATTATCTAATAAATTTTATTTTATAAATTTAAAATATGGCTACTAATTTAACTTAAATAAATTTTAAAATTTTAATTATTTACTTTAAAAATTTTATTTATTTTTTTTTAAAATAATTGGAAAAAAATAATTATTTTTAAATATTTTTTTTTTAAATTCAATTTTGAATATAAAAAATGAAAAATAAAAAAAAATAATTTATTTTTGAAAAAAAAAACTGAATTAAATTTTTTTATAAATATTCATATTATATAAATATCAAATTGATAACTGAGAATTTTCAGGGTGTAATGAAAATTTATATATATATTTATAATTTACAAATATTTTATATCAATATAAATTCATTTCTTCTAACATCTAATAAAAAGGTAAATACCTCGACTTTGATTACTAAATTAAAATATTTATTAATTGCTAAATATTTTGAATTTTTAATGCTAAATTATTACCTCCTAAATCTGTCTCATTAAAATTATTATTCCTGAATTCAGTTAAAAAACATTACAATTTATTTATAATCATTTTATCAATTAATTCCAAAACTTTATTAACTTTCGTATATTTCCTATTAGTCTTTAAATATTGAA
>Ga0209107_10001394_pt1 | contig 13533 bp, 7 predicted proteins | sample LakErihyJuly2011_2_FD_187460 | JGI IMG/M metagenome (GOLD analysis project Ga0209107, IMG submission 187460) | Freshwater microbial communities from dead zone in Lake Erie, Canada - CCB hypolimnion July 2011 (SPAdes) (version 2) | ecosystem: Environmental > Aquatic > Freshwater > Lentic >... | reverse complement strand
GGTCAGACACCTATAACCTTACGCTACATGCGTACTGGTTTGAAGGCTTAACCAAGGAGATAATAAAATGGCAACAGTAACAAAAGATTTTAGAGTAAAAGCAGGACTGGTAGTTGAAGGATCAACTGCGACTGTTAACTCAAAGAACATAATTACAGCAGGTGTCGTTGACGCTAAAGGTGATTTGATTGTTGGTAGTGCAGACGATGCAGTTGCTCGTTTAGGCATTGGCTCAAATGGCCAAGTACTTACAGCAAACTCAGGTGCAACATACGGTGTTGAATGGTCAGCACCAGCAGCAGTTGGAGTATTCGGTTCAAGCATTGAATTTGAAGGCGCTACAGCAGATGGTTTTGAAACAACGCTTCAGGTAACAGACCCAACCGCAGATCGTATAATTACACTTCCAGACGTAACAGGTACTGTAGTTACATCTGGTGATACTGGTACAGTTTCAGCAACAATGCTTGCTTCAGATTCAGTAACTACAAATAAGATTCTAAACGCTAACGTAACAGCAGCAAAACTTGCATCAGATTCTGTAGAAACAGCAAAGATTCTTGATGCTAACGTAACAGCAGCAAAAATTGCTGCAGACGCAGTAACAACTGCAAAGATTCTTGATTCAAATGTTACAGCAGCAAAGTTGGCTTCAGATGCAGTTACAACAGCAAAGATTCTTGATGCTAACGTAACAGATGCAAAACTTGCTGCAAACTCAGTTACAAACGCTAAGATTGCAGATTCAGCAGTAGACACAGCAGAACTTGCAGCAAGTGCTGTAACTGCAGTAAAACTTGCTACAGATGCAGTTGAAACATTAAAGATTAAAGATGCAAACGTAACTGCTGCTAAACTTGCTTCAGACTCTGTAGAAACAGCAAAGATTGTAAATAGTGCAGTAACAGAAGGAAAGATTGCAGACGGAGCAGTAACTTCAGCAAAGATTCTAGATGGCACAATTGTAAACGCTGATATTAATGCATCAGCAGCAATTGCTCAATCTAAAATTGATGGTTTAACAACATCGCTTGGTGAGAAACTAGCACTTGCTGGTGGAACAATGTCTGGCGCAATCGCAATGGGTACATCTAAGATTACAGGTCTTGGAGATCCAACATCAGCACAAGATGCAGCAACTAAGAACTATGTAGACACAACAGTTCAAGGTATTGACTGGAAGGCATCAGTTCGTGCAGCAACTACTGCAAACGTAACACTTGCCTCTGATCTTGAAAATGGAGATGTTCTTGATGGCGTAACTCTTGCTACTGGAGATCGTGTTCTCGTTAAGGATCAGTCAACTGGTTCAGAAAACGGTATCTACGTAGTTAAGGTATCTGGTGCTCCAGATCGTTCTACAGATGCAGATGCAGGAGCAGAAGTTACTGCAAACTTTGCGGTATTCGTAGAACAAGGAACAGTAAACTCTGACTCAGGATTTACATTAACAAATAATGGTACAGTTACAGTTGGTACTACAGCACTTGTCTTTACACAGTTTACTGGTCTTGGACAAATTGTTGCTGGTACAGGATTAGACAAGACTGGAAACACTCTTGATATTGATTCAACAGTAGTAACACTAACAGGTACACAGACTCTTACAAATAAGACACTGACATCACCAGTATTAACAACTCCTGATCTTGGAACTCCATCAGCAGGAACACTTACAAACGCCACTGGTCTTCCAGTAGCAACTGGTATCTCAGGTCTTGGAACTGGCGTAGCAACATTCCTTGCAACTCCATCTTCTTCAAACCTTGCAGCAGCATTAAGTGATGAAGCAGGGTCTGGAACAGTAGCATTTACTACTAGTCCAACTTTTGTTACACCAACTCTTGGTGCAGCAGCAGCAACAAGCATTGCTTTTGCAGATGCTCTTGTTGGTTCTGCTCTAGCAACTGCTGGAACTTCAGCAACTACAATTGATTCATGGCCATCAGCAACATACTCTGCTGCTAAGTACATTGTTCAAATGAAAAAGGGCAATGATATTGAAGTCCTTGAAGTTCTTGTTGCAGTTAACGGAACAAATGACGTTTACCTAACAGAATATGCTGATGTAATTAGCAATGCACAACTTGGAACAACAGATGCTGTCCATGACGGTACAAACGTTGTTCTAAAGGTAACTGCAGCAGCAGCAGACACTTCTGTTAAGATTCACAAGATTTATATTGAAGCATAAACAATAGAATAGAGGCTGGGAATGGCAACTGTAAATAAAGACTTCAGAGTAAAGCATGGGCTAAACGTAGCCGAAGGCGGTACTTTTGGATCACCTGTCACAGTTGCTACCCCAACCGAAAATACACATGCTGCCACTAAAGCATATGTAGATAATGCATCATCTGGATTAGTAGTTTCAGAATCAGCACCAGTATCTCCAAGTAATGGAGATTTATGGTTTGATACTGTAACCAGCAGAGTTTATGTTTATTACAGTTCTGTCTGGATTGCTTTGGCTACCCTTGCAGATGCAGAGGTTTTACAAGAGCATATTCACGATACGGCTATTGGTGGAACAGGTCAAATTGCAACTACTTTTGTAGATGCAGGATATTATTACGAAGCAGGATCTCTTATTAGCGCTGGATTTTATAATACTGATAGTTTTGATGCCACATATGATGGTGGCACATCAACAGAAGTTTATAATTAAAATCTGATATAATATGATCATACACCAACAAAGGAGTAAATAATGGCAACAAGAATGCAACAGCGTAGAGGTACCGCAGCCCAGTGGATTTCTACAAACTCCTCTAATGGACCCATCTTAAATGCTGGCGAAATTGGTTGGGAATCAGACACTAATAAATTTAAAATTGGTGATGGAACAAATACTTGGGCAGCACTTGATTATTTTGCAGATGTTGACTCTACAGTTAATCCTGCTTTTGGTTCAAGCATTACATTCGAAGGCGCAACTGCAAATGCTTTTGAAACTACCGTTGCAGTAACAGACCCAACTGCTGATCGTACAATTACTCTTCCAGATGCTACAGGAACAGTGGTTTTGGCTGACGGCAGTGGAAATCTTACAGTTTCAGGAAACCTAACAGTAAGTGGTACAACTACTACTATTAACAGTACAACAATTAATGCTACAACAGGAATTGTTTTTGAAGGTGCAACAGCAGATGCTCATGAAACTACTTTAACAGTAACAGATCCTACAGCAGACAGAACTGTAACATTTCAGGATGCAACAGGAACAGTTGTTTTAAGAGACTCAACAGACACTCTTACAAATAAATCAATATCACTTGGCTCAAACACAGTTACATCAACTCTTGCACAATTGAATACTGCAGTTACTGATGCTGATGTAGCCTCTCTTGCAGGTTCAGAAACACTTACAAATAAGACAATTTCTTTTGCCTCAAATACAGTATCAGGAACAATCGCACAATTCAACACAGCGGTTAATGACGCAGACCTTGCTACACTCGCAGGTACAGAAACTTTAACAAATAAGACACTTACAAGCCCAACGGTTTCAGGTCTAACACTTTCAGACGCTTCAATTGTTATTGAAGGCGCAACAGCAAATGGATTTGAGACAACTTTAACGGTTACAGATCCAACTGGTGCTCGTACAATTACTTTCCCTGATGCAACTGGAACAGTTGCTCTTGTAGAAAATCTTACAACATCACTTGGTAGCACTTATGTACTAACAGAAGATATTGGAGCAATAGATGGTGTAGCAGCAACTGATGGAAACAAAAATGTTATTACTGCTCTTTCTGTTGTTTTTGAGGGCGCTACTGCAAACGACTTTGAAACACTTCTAACTGTAACAGAGCCAGCATCAGATATAACTCTAAGCCTGCCAAACTCAACAGACACACTTGTTGGTCGTGCAACAACAGATACGCTTACAAATAAAACATTAACATCACCAAAGATCAATGAAGATGTTGTATTAACTGCTACCGCTACAGAGTTAAACTATGTAGATGGCGTTACTTCAGCAATTCAGACTCAACTTAATGATAAGGCACCACTTGCCGCACCAGCACTAACTGGAGATGCAACAGCAGTTAACTTAACAATATCTGGAAACTTGACAGTAAATGGAACAACAACAAACCTTAACTCAACTAACCTAGTTGTTGAAGATAAAAACATTATTCTTGCAGATGTTGAAACACCTACAGATACAACTGCTAATGGTGGCGGTATCACATTAAAGGGTACAACAGATAAAACGCTTAACTGGGTAGATGCTACAGATGCCTGGACTTCATCAGAAGACTTCAACCTGCTAACTGGTAAAGTATATGAAATTAATGGCACATCAGTTCTTTCAGGATCAACCCTTGGCTCTGGAGTTACAGCATCCTCTCTTACATCTGTAGGAACTATCACTTCTGGTACATGGACTGGTACAGCAATTGCAATTGCAAACGGTGGAACTGGTCAAACTACAGCAATGACTGCAGCAACTGCACTTCTTCCAGACCAGGCATCTAACTCTGGCAAGTATCTTACAACAAATGGCTCAGGAACACTTTCTTGGGGAACTGTTTCAGGATACTCAGCACCAACACTTGGTTCAACATCTATTGCCTCTGGTGCAACAGTTACAACAATTGAGGGACTTACATTAACTTCTCCAGTTCTTACAACTCCAAGTATTAGCACTATTGATGCTGTTGGAGATTTACTTATTGGTACCGCAGATAACACTATAGGAAAAATTTCAATTGGAGCAAATGGATATCTTTTGACTTCAAATGGAACAACTGCTTCATGGGCAGCACCCGCACCAAGTGGTGCAGCATTTAGCGAACTTATGCTAATCGGTGCGTAGCACTTAATAAAATTAAAAGTACTAACCCTTAACAAAAGGTTAACAGATTTAAACTCCGCATAAAACGGAGTTTTTTTCTTTGTAAATTTGTGATATACTTAACACTACTTTGGAAAACTCAAAGTACTCATCTAAATTTGCTTAGAAAGGTAAATACATGTCAGAAGTTTTTTCGTTTCGTCTATCAGAAGAATTTGTAAATAAATATAATAATGTTCCAGCACCATTTGGTTTTACAGATGCGGGGTCTAACTCTTTGGGAGAAGTTACATTTATTCGTACATATTCTAGGGTAAAAGAAGATGGGACAAAAGAACGTTGGCACGAAGTTTGTCGTCGAGTAATCGAGGGTATGTATTCAGTACAAAAAAATCACGCCAAAGATAATCGCCTCCCATGGAACGATAACAAGGCTCAGAAGTCTGCACAAGAAGCATTTCAAAGAATGTTTGAATTAAAGTGGACACCACCAGGCCGTGGTCTATGGGCATTTGGCACCCCTATGACTATGGAAAAACGTAACTCTGCTTCCCTTCAAAACTGTGCAATGGTTTCAACTAGAGATATTGATCGTAATGATCCTGGTGCATTATTTGCCTGGGTAATGGATGCATTAATGCTGGGTATTGGTGTTGGATTTGATACCCTTGGCCAAGACAAGCAAATGTCTATTTATGCACCTACAGAGCCAGCAGTCGTTTATGAAATCCCAGATACCCGTGAGGGATGGGTTGAATCTGTAAGATATTTAATAAATTCATACCTTCGTCAAAATCAGCCTATTCAAGAGTTTACCTATGACCTTATCCGTCCTCTAGGAGCACCCATTAAAGGCTTTGGAGGGGTAGCCAGCGGCCCAGCACCACTCATTGATCTCCATGCACGTATTAGAAATGTAATTGGCTCTAGAGCGGGGGAACTGTTAGATAGTCGTGCAATTGTTGACTTAGTAAACCTTATTGGTACCTGTGTTGTTTCTGGAAATGTTCGTCGTTCTGCTACCCTTGCATTAGGCGCAGCAGAAGATGAAGGTTTTATTAATCTTAAAAATCCAGAAGTATTTCCAGAGCGTAATTCCTATGATCCAGAAAAACCAGGATGGGCTTGGATGTCTAATAATTCTATTTCAGCAACAGTTGGGACAAAATATGAAGAATATGTGGATTTAATTGCAGACAACGGAGAACCAGGATTTATTTGGCTAGACGTAGCAAGAGAATACGGAAGATTAAAAGATGCACCAGATTATAAAGATTCCAGAATCATGGGGTTCAATCCTTGTGCGGAGCAGCCATTAGAATCTTATGAACTTTGTACACTTGTAGAAGTACACTTAAATCGTCATGAGTCTAAGGAGGACTTCCTCAAGACATTGAAGTTTGCATATCTTTATGGAAAGACTGTAACATTGATGCCAACGCATTGGCAACAGACAAACGGTATCATGCAACGTAATCGTCGTATTGGAACATCTCTAACAGGCATTGCATCTTTTGCAGACAATAGCGGACTTCCAGCATTGCGTGAGTGGATGGATGAAGGGTATGAAAAGATTCGTCATTATGACCACAAGTATTCAGAGTGGCTATGTGTTCGTGAATCTGTTCGTGTAACTACCGTCAAACCTTCAGGATCTGTTTCTCTTTTATCAGGTGCAACTCCTGGAGTTCACTGGGGACCTGGTGGAGAATTTTATCTTCGTGCTATTCGTTTTGGTAATACCGATCCAATGATGTATTTATTTAAAGCAGCGGGATATAAAATTGAAGACGATGTTGTATCAGCAAATACCTCAGTGGTTTACTTCCCAGTTGCATCAGGACATAAGCGTTCTGAAAAGCAGGTTAGTTTATTTGAAAAGATTGGTTTGGCAGCAACAGCCCAAAAGTATTGGTCTGATAATGGAGTTTCCGTTACTCTTTCATTTGACAAAGAAGAAGAAACAAAATTTATTGCTCCAGCCCTGAACATGTATGAGGGTCAACTAAAGGCAGTTTCATTTCTTCCAATGGGTAACAAGACTTATCTTCAACAGCCTTACACAGAGATTACTAGAGAAGAATATAACTCTTATGTTGGGACAATTGGTAAGATTGACTGGTCTGCCATATACGATGGTATTGAAAATCTTGAGGCTGAAGGAGAACAATACTGTTCAACTGATGCCTGTGAGATTAAATTATATTAGTCTGTATCCTGCTATAATAAGGGGATAGGAGAATAATGTCCAGCCCATCTAACTTATATGCAGAAAAGATTTTTAGTGAACACCCACTAGGTCTTTGGGCACTAGACGATAAACTTGACTATATTAGCCTTATTTCTGAGGCACAAAGAAATATCTTAGGCCTTTGGGAAAAATCAAACTGCACAGCATCTTCTGGCTCTGCTTTAACGGGTGAGCCATTTCCAGATAGTTATAATACAAAAATTAGTTGTAGCGTTCCAGTAACAGCAACTAATGAGGCAGTATTAATAAGTCCAGACCTTGTAAATTTTCAAGATCTAGACTTAAGCCTTAAGACATTTTGCGTTGGTACACATTTTTATTCTAATAGCCCATACCTTGAATCAGTATTGATTGGTTATGAGTATACAGATACAACAACATCTCAGATAATCCAAAACTTAAAAACCTTTAAAACTTCCTTGTTTCAGCAATGGGGTTTTGTATCAGAAACATTTAATATTCCAGATGAAAGCACAAGTATAAGACTAGTCATAAAAGTTATAACAACTGACGGAGGATCTGCCCCAGCAGACTATGAATTTTATTTTAATGGAATAACTCTAGGGCAATGGTCTGAAGAGTTTAACGTATCTTCTTTAGGAGTTCAGTCACAGCCTTTTCCAGCAAACATAAATCTACAAACAACAAGCAAAGTTATTCCTGCAGCAGCATACGGAATCTCATCAGATACTGGATACTACCTTGTAAATAATAAGTCTTTGGTTGCAAAGAATACTGGAATCCCTCTAGTTTTTGGTGCCTCTGGAATTACAAAACTTACACCAAATAATGGAAGCCCATCAGTTATCTTTCCTGGAAAAGGATTCCTGCACGAAACTGGAAGATATAATAACTATACTGTTGAATTTTGGGCAAGAATAGATTCAGAATCAACTACCTCTAAAAAAATATTTGGTCCAATTGGAAGCACTGATGGATTATATGTAGAAGATGGATTTTTAACACTTTTAATTGGTGACAAGTTTATTTCTCATTTTGTTTCTGAGTGGTTTAGACCAATGCTAATACATATTGCAATAGTTAGAGATAATGCTATTGTTCTAATAAACGGAGAACAGGTTATCTCTTTAAATTTTAATACTGCATCTACAAGTCTTTCAAGTGGAGTTAATGAAGACTGGGTTGGTTTCTACTCTCATGAAGATGTTACACCAGTTGAAATTGATTGCTTTGCTATTTATTCTTACCGCGTTCCAGATGTAGTTGCAAAGAGAAGATGGGTTTACGGCCAAGGAGTAGGATCATCAGAAGCCATTGATTCGGCATATGGAGGAACTTCTGCTGTAATTGATTATACATTTGCAGACTATACAGCAAACTATAATTACCCAAGTTTTGCACAATGGCAACAGGGAAGTTTTGATAATTTATCAACAACTGCAACTGCTTTAACAACACCACAGTATTCATTACCAGCAATATTTACTGGAACAAAAACATTGCAAGAACTCTATGATGACTCAGATACTTTATACCAAAATCTTGCCAGTGGAGACTTAGGAACAGATGCTCATTTTATATCATTAAAGCCAGATTCAACTTGGAATAATGACGGGGCATATATTAACTTTGGAAACTTTAATGTTTTAAACTCACAGGTTGCATCTTTGTATGGAGTGTTTCAAGCAAATAACCAGGGTAGTGGAACAGACGAAGTAGAAGAAGTACTATTTAAGATATATAATCAAAGCACAGGAAACTATTTTTCTATTAACGTAGATGGACTAGAAATCGTGTATTCCTTGTATTACTCAGGAACATCTCAAGAAATATATCGTACAGATGAGTTTGAAGTTGGAGAACTTTTTGCTGCTGGAATTAATATTCAAACACTTGTAAACAATTTTGGTGGAAATCTTGCAACATTCTTTGGTAATCAAAACTCTCTAAGCCTTTATGTTGGTGGAGATAACTCTGGATCTAAAACCTTTAAAGGCTATATTTTTTCTATTGGATTTTCAACAGAATTAAACTCAAACTCAATATCTAATTATTTTGATGAAAATGGAATTGCAATTATTGATACTTATACTGGCAGTGGAGTTGAGTCATCTGAAAATGCCTTAGCATTATTGTCACATACAGCAAGTTATACTCTTCTGCCAACTTATGCTTATGGCAGTTTGTTCTTAGACATTGGCGTTTCTGGATACTGGGAAGACTACATGCCATTGTCTTATTTTGCACAATATGTTCAAAACGACATTGGAAATTCTTTTTATGATCTTGATTTTTTACAGTTTAATTTGGGGTATCCATCACCAAAAACTTTACTAGAATCAACAGCAGGACAAAATATAACATATGAAGACTTAATGAATACTTATAAAACTCCAGTCAGAAGAACGTATAACCAACTACAAAACATCTTATTCACTGGATGGCATAACTATGGAGATATGATAATAAACTCCTCAAATTATTATGAATATAATACTGAAAATGCATCAATCAGAAGTTATATAACTTTTCAATACGTAGATGAAGGCGCAAATGCCTTATCAAGTTACTTTACAAATTCAGTTTCTCCAAAAGAAAATTCTGTCATTGATATATCAGATTACCCATCTTGGCAAAATACAAAGTTTGAAATTATTGACAATACTCTAGTCTATCCAAGAAAAGATATAGATTTTAACAAACTTGCAGTTGTTTATAGCGTTGATTTTAGTTCTCGTGGAATAATTAAAAAGCCAATTGTATTAAAGAAGTTAGAGATTGCTTCTCAAGCACTTAATGATAATTCTTTTAATCCAATTGGAACAAAATTTGGTTCTAACCTTTTCCCATACAAAAGGTCTGGACTTTACTATGATTATAAATCAAAAAATCCATTTAGCATTTACAAGGGAAGCACCCCATATCTATATGCAAATCGTACATCTGGAATTGAAGTTCGTGGAGACTTTGACTTAAATGAAGATCGTGGTATCTCTATGCCAATAAATCAATCTGTTGCAGAAAATTACAGAGTAAGTGCATTTCAGTCATGGGTTAAATATGAACAAAGAGCCTTTCCTTTAATTCCAATAGCCTTATTTGAAGTTGAACATAAAAACAACACGATTGTCTTTTATGTTGTCGCAAATGATAAATTTGGAAAAAGAGGAGTTGTTTATGCAAAAAATAAAAAAGATAACTCTGATTTTAATGAAATTTCATATTTTATAAATGGAAAACCTGTTCGTGAACCAGTCTTAACAGTTAAAGAGTGGTCTATCCTAGGTATTAACTTTACAACAGACTTAAACTTTGACTTATTCTTAGGATCTATAAATTTAAAAGGTCCAGCCATCTTTAACAATATCTCATATTACCAAGCAAATAATCTTCAGCAGTTACAGTCAAAGGCTAATAGGTCTTGGAATAAGGTAAAACAAGATGGTGCTATTGACTATGCCTGGTCGTACTGGCTAAACAACTACATCTGGAATGACGTAATGTCTATATCCTCCTCACCTCTATATGGGGTAAATTCACAGGATGTTTATAATAACTACATGGGAACTAATAAGATTATCATTGATGATGAGGAAGGCATGATTTTTGATGCAGACAAGATGAAAATCTATAATGATACAACTTGGTCGGTATCAGTCGGTTCACCAGTGTAATCTGGTATACTTATGGTTATGGATTCTTTAATCAACCCAAAAACTGGCAAACCAATTGTTGAAAATGTGCGTCGTAAGGTCATTGACAAGCATTATGACTGGGGCCTATACGTATACAAGAAGTCAAACGGAAAGTGGTTTACTGATGGAACAGGATCTGTATTAAACATTCCTGCTCAAAAAGGGGACATCTCAAAGATTGCAGAACTTAAAAGGGCTGCAGTATTTAATGGGGATGATGGAGAAGGCACAGCACATTTTGTTGCGGGACTGACAAGAGTATCTGAAGAAGAATACTCAGAACAAAAAGACAGAATGATCCAAGGTTTAATTCCAAATGTTAATGACCTAGGCGCAATTGCAGATGCACAAAAAACATTAAAAACACATGGAAGGGATGCGTACGAAAGTGACTGATGATGATAACTTCCAGTATGTAAGAGCAAGCCTAAATACTCAAGAACAAGAAGATAGTCAATTTAAATCAAGCGACCCATTTAATAAAAATTGGGAAGAGTTACAAAAATATTCGGGACTAGATCAAAACTTTCGCCGTCGTGTAGCAAGACAGGTAAGTAAAGCAATAACTCCAACTGATGCATATCTAGACTCTGCAAATGCAGTTCCATCTGGAGTAGATGCTGGATCAAAGGCTCTTAATCCTGGAACAGTATACAGAAATGGATACGGTCTATTTGATGTAATCACTCCACCATACAACATGTATGAACTTGCAAACTTTTATGATACATCTTTTGCTAACCATGCAGCAATTGACGCAAAGGTAGAAAACATAGTAGGTCTTGGATATCGTTTTGACATTGCAGACAGAACTGCACTTAGACTAGAAATGTCAGAAGATGAATCAGCAACCGATAGAGCAAGAAATAGAATTGAAAGAGCAAAGATTGAATTGCGTGATTGGTTAGAAAACCTTAACGATGACGATAGTTTTACAAAAATCATGGAAAAGGTTTATACAGATGTTGAAGCAACTGGAAATGGTTTTCTTGAAATTGGTAGAACTACTAAAGGCGAGATTGGATATCTTGGTCATATTCCAGCAACTACGGTTCGTGTTCGCAGACTTAATGACGGTTACCTTCAAATTATTGGACAGGCAGTTGTTTATTTTAGAAACTTTGGGGCAAACAATCAAAACCCAGTAACAGCAGACTCAAGAGCAAATGAGATTATTCATATTAAATCTTATTCTCCGCTAAACACATACTATGGTATTCCAGACATTGTTTCTGCAATGCCATCTTTAATTGGAGATCAACTTGCTTCAAGGTACAACATTGACTACTTTGAGAATAAGGCTGTCCCACGATACATTATTACTCTAAAAGGTGCAAAACTATCTGGAGACGCAGAAGATAAGATGTTTAGATTCCTTCAGACTGGGCTAAAGTCTCAATCTCATAGGACGCTCTATATTCCACTTCCTGGAGATACAGATGGTAATAAGGTTGAGTTTAACATGCAGCCTATTGAAAACGGTATTCAAGACGGATCATTTAAAGAGTATCGTAAGCAAAATCGTGATGATATCTTAATTGCTCACCAAGTACCTATCTCAAAACTAGGTGGATCAGAATCTGGACTTGCAGCAGCCCTTTCTCAGGACAGAACATTTAAAGAGCAGGTTGCACGTCCTGCACAACATCATCTTGAGAAGGTAGTTAATAAAATTATTAAAGAAAAAACAGATGTTCTTGAACTTAAGTTTAATGAACTAACTCTTACTGATGAGATTGCACAGTCTCAGATTCTTGAAAGATATGTTAAGACTCAGGTTATGACTCCAAATGAGGCTCGCACAGCACTTGATTTGCCACAAAGAAAAGACGGGGACGTTCCATTTGTAATGACTCCAAGACAAGCAACAGATGCTAGAGCAAACCTTGCTGGCAATCGCCAAAGGGATGCAGAAAGAACAAATAGTCAATCAGATGGTGAAGCAACTCTTGACGGACGCAATCCACAGGGTGAGGGAAGAGCATCTCAATAATTGAGAAATCTCTTAAAACATTTGGTATAATGGATAACGATATGTTAATAAATAAGGCTCATTGGACAACAGACAAGAATAGCGTCCGTCTGTCAATGCCTATTGGCAAAGTAGACATAGAGCGCAGGATGGTCTCTGGTTTTGCAACTCTTGACAATATTGATAAGCAAGATGATATTGTTACAACTGAGGCAAGTCTTCAGGCATTTAAAAATTTCCGTGGCAATCTAAGAGAAATGCACCAACCTTCAGCAGTAGGAAAGATTGTCTCATTTAAAGAAGATAAGTATTTTGACCCTAATTCAAAGAAATTTTATAGCGGAGTTTATGTATCTGCATACGTTTCAAAGGGTGCACAAGATGCCTGGGAGAAAGTCCTAGACGGCACATATAGTGGTTTTTCTATTGGTGGAAATATTAAGTCTTGGGATGATGCATACAATGCAGACATGGACAAGGCAATTCGCATTATTAAAGACTATGATCTTTATGAACTATCTCTTGTAGATAGCCCAGCAAACCAGTTTGCAAGCATTATTTCTGTTGAAAAAGTTAATGGACAAAATGTTATTTCTGGAGCATCAGTAGATGCAATAATTGAAAATGTTTTTTATGATTCTGAAAACGGTATCGTACTAGTATCTGACTTAGAAACAGCAGAAAGCCCAGTCAGTGGTAAGAGCATGGAAAATATTGGTTTCGTAGAAAAAAGCGATAGCGAAAAAGCAAACATGATAAAGTTCTTAGTTGATAGTGCTAAAGGCATTAGTACAATTAAGATTACCAAGGAGGTAAATAAAATGACAGAAGCGACAGAAGCAGTATT
>Ga0209107_10001393_pt1 | contig 13533 bp, 10 predicted proteins | sample LakErihyJuly2011_2_FD_187460 | JGI IMG/M metagenome (GOLD analysis project Ga0209107, IMG submission 187460) | Freshwater microbial communities from dead zone in Lake Erie, Canada - CCB hypolimnion July 2011 (SPAdes) (version 2) | ecosystem: Environmental > Aquatic > Freshwater > Lentic >... | reverse complement strand
TTTTCTGAGCTGATTTGAAATCATCTTCAGATAAAACCGGTGTAAAAATCACCATTAATTCGTAATTGTTCATTACTTGAATTTATTGGTTAAATAATTGGGTTTTCCCAGTGGACATTTCGATTGCTCGGAATGAATCTGCCAAAACAGATTTGGGAGGGCGAAGGTAGGCTATTTTAAAGGTTTTTCGTCATTTTTTGCCTTAAAAATTATGACTGCTGGATAGTGATCACTATAACCCCCATTAAATTGATCCCCATTCCAGGTTCTTTTGGGGTAACCCTGGTATTTTCCTTCCTGCTCCGTTAAGGTGGCGCTTCTGTATATTATTGATTTACAATAGATTAGGTCAAAAAGGACATTTGAGCTAGGGGGTGTATTATTAGCATGCTGACTATTTATATAGGATACAGTAGGCCTGGCATGGTTTGTATCCAGCGCTTTTTTTGATTGGCGCCCAGGTTCTTCTTGCTCCATTGACCAATTTGCATTCAGTAAAATTTGATCAAACAAGCTCCAACTATCTCGGTAGGCCATACTACCCATGCCCCTATTAAATAATTTTAAGAAGGGGTTGTACATTTTTAAGTGTTTTAGGCTTTTATTATTGGGGTTGTCATTAAAGTCACCCATCACTATAAATTTCGCTTTAGGGTCTCGGTTTTCTATACTATCCATAATTCTTTTACAAACCCTTGCGGCCCAGATCCTTTTTTCAGCCGATGCGTTTTCACCTCCGCGCCTACTAGGCCAATGGTTGACTAATATATGTACCCATGTTTTATCTAGTTGCCCCTGAACATATAATATATCACGTGTGGCATAGGTGGTAAAGTGCGTAGCATCAGTTAAAGTATAACTGCGGTATTGGTAGGGTTTAAAATGAGCGGGTTGGTACATTAATGCAACATCAATGCCCCTGCTGTCTTTTGAATCAAAATGGAGGAACTGGTAATTGTATTTTTTAATCGTTGGGTCATCGGCTAATTTTTTTAAAACCATTTTGTTTTCAACTTCTGCAATACCTAATAATGAAATTCCATTGGCATTATTAATTTTTCCAATCCCATAAATCACCGAAGCTAAGTGCGCCGATTTGTTATTAAAGCGCATGCTATTATATCCTTTCGCGCTATTGGGTAAAAATTCTTCATCTGCAACATTCAATTGATTAGTGGTGTCATAATAATTTTCAAAATTATAAAAGCCAACAATAATACTATGCGTATTGCTTGTGCTTTGCGCTTTTGATAAAATGGGTAAGATGATAATTAATAAAATGGGCAAGAGGAGAAGATGCATTAACCAATACATGCGAATAGGGAGGTTTATTTTTTTCATGATTTTGTTTTTTCTTTTTTAATCAGGTAATCAAGGTTTATTTATTTGATTTTATAAGCGTATTTACCGCAATGTTTTGCTTTGTTGATTTATTCATATTGTGATTTCAATAAAAGACCAATTAATGAATTATCGATTTCGTCGCATCTTATATTTTATCATCTTACTTTATCTGCATCAGCCAATCATGGCACAGGAGGAGGAGGCCAAACAAAATAGTGGTTTGCAAAACCGGGAGACGCTTATAGATTTTAGCGCCAATTGGGTGCCCTCTTTACTGTCGGCATCTTCACTGCCAATTTATAACCTATCGCAGTTTAATGGATTTGTTTTTAGTTGGGTACCGCGAGGGCAGTCGTCCAATAGAGGCACTTATATAGATGGAATTAATTGGCAAAGTAAAATTGGTGCCTGGGATGCATTCAATAGTTATGCTGGCTTATACAAAGCATTTCACTCCATTGATTTAGTTTCCAATTTTGAATATTCAAAATTAGGTTTTGGTAATCCTAGTTCGGTAAATTATTTGACAGGGAATACCCGCTTTTTAAAAAAGGCAGTTACTGTAGCAACTCGTTTTTCAAATAGTTCCTTTGTATATGAAGGACAATTGCAACTGAATAGCGGACCCATTAATAAACAGCATTGGTCCTATCAATTCAATGCTGTTTTTCAGCAAGCGCCAATGGGTTTAATTCCGAATGGTTTTAAAAAATTAAGGGGCATTGCATTGAGTATAGATAAGCAATTAAAATTGGCACAATCTATTGGAATGAGCATTTGGTGGGATCATGTAGTGCAAGGCAAAATGGCACCCTCCGTAAAAGAGGCCTTTGATTTGTCCTCGCAGCGCAATTATAATCCAAGTTGGGGGTGGTATAAAGGGAAGCCCTTTTATCCAAATCAAAAAAGTGGCGATGTGCCTGTTGCTTATTTTAGGTATGAAAAAAAATGGCGTGAAAAAGCAATACTAAATATACAAATGGGTGTAGCGCTTGGGGTGCAAAAAAAATACCAAATGGATTGGACCAAAACTTTGGATCCGCGACCAGACTATTATAAATATTTACCGAGTTATAGTAAGGATAGTTCCTTAAGAAAAAAATTATTGAATTGGTTTGCATCTAATCCGCAAGCGCTACAAATTGATTTTGATCATTTGGAAAAAATCAACCAATCGAATGCCACACACCAATCCTTTTACATTGTTAATGCCAAAGTGGCTAAGGTGCAGTTATTGCGATTGTCTATGCGAATGCAATACCAATTTCCTTTGCAATGGTCGGGACAAATTGGCTTGCACGCTGCAAAGGATCTGATCAGAAATTACAATGTCATTGAAAATCTGCTGGGCGGAAATTATTTTCTTAATTATAATGGTTGGGTGGATGACAATGGATCGACGACTAATTTTCAAAATGAAATTAGGCGGCCAGACCAAAAAATAAAAGCGGGACAAAATTGGGGATGTGATTATACATTGCAAAATACACAATTACAATTATGGGGGCAACTCCATAAACAAATGGCAAAATATGAATTTGGTGTTTCTTTTAAATTCGAAGACAATCGTTTTAACCGAACTGGCTATAATCAAAACGGATTATTCCCAATGCAATCACTGGGGCAGTCCGCTCTTTTATCTTTTCCTTCCTATGGATTGAAGGCTCAATACTTATATAAATTTTCAGGTCGGTTTTATGCAAAAACAATTTTGTTTCAACAAACCAATTCGCCTGATGCAAATGATATCTATTTAGATCCAGCGGTTCATCCTTATACGGCCAGCTTTATTTTACCCGCATTACATCGTGGGATTGATCTCGCTTTATTTTATAGGGGTGTGTACACTAAAATGAATGCGTCCATCTTTTGGCAATCTATTGACAATGTCAATGAAAAAAACTTGTTTTACCATGATCATTTTTTTGCTTTTGTGTATGGTATGCTGGGACAAATGAGAACCATACATAAGGGAGTTGAGTTGGGTATGGATTCACAGTTTGGTGGGCCATTGCAAGTGTCTGCCGTAAGTAGCTTTGGTCGCTACTTTATTGCAAATAATCCATTGTATGAAATCAGGTTAGCGAATGATTTATACAAAGTGGAATCAGGGGTACTTCAATTGCAAGGACTGCCTGCTACCTCCAATCCACAATGGGTGCAAGCAATATCAATACAATACCAGCCTGATTATTCAAGCAGGATTTCCATTACGGGCGTGTATTCAATGAAAAGATCCATTGATTACAATTATTTTAGGCGTTCTCTGTTATTGAAAAACCAAATTAACAATGAAGCGCATTGGAATTTGATTCAATCCGAAAATTACTTACCCAATCAATGGGTATTTAATGTGTTTATGTCTAAGCAATATGTGTTTGCCATCAAAAACAAAAAACAGACAATCCGATTTAGCGCGAGTATTAGGAATGTGTTGAATACCTTAATTCCTCTTTTTTCATTTGAACAATCTAGGTTTGATTACACCGCATTTCGGCTTGAAAAATTTCCTTTGAAATATATGTATGACCAAGGAACTACCTATGCTATAGGGGTGCAATTGCAAATTCTATAAATCTATTTTTAGTTACATTTTTAATCATCCAAAACATACTTTATGCAAAATCAAAATCGGTACCATTCATTTTTTTATTTATTATTCTTTGTGGGCATGATGTTATTTTCAGCCTGCTTAAAAAAAACGGCTTACGCTGAAAAAGTAATAGGCGTTTCATCAGATACTTTGATCACCATCAAAAATTTACGAAAATTACACAGCAACAATCGGGTGGAACCAATTACAAAGTCATGGATGATCGAAGGGGTAGTAGTGGGTAATGATGAACATGATAATATTTACAAGTCAATCATTATTCAAGACAGTACCGGGGGAATTGTTTTGTTGTTGGATGGAACCAACTTATACCAAAATTATCCTGTGGGTGCTTTTTTACGCATACGTATTCAAAATTTATTTTTAACGGATTACCGTAAAATGCAACAATTGGTGGCAGGGGTGGATACTTCCAATGGGACATTAATTACTGGAGGCATACCCGTCCCCTTGTTTGAAAAACATATTACCACGCTGTATGATCATTATAAAATTATTCCAATAGAAGTTGCTTTTAAAAACCTAGGAGATTCATTACAGGGGCGATTAATTAAAATAATGAATGTTGAATTTTCAGCAACAGATACGGGGCAAACTTATGCGGATTATAAAAATAAAGTAGGTGCGAGTAAGGCTTTGAAATTTTGTTCTGGGGGCACCATTTATTTACGGTCTAGCGGTTATGCCGATTTTGCTGGTATTGCCACCCCTACAGGAAATGGATTCGTTATTGGGATATATTCGGTCTACAATAGTGAAAAGCAATTAATGATTCGTGACACAAGTGACATTTTGTTAAAAAACAAGCGTTGTACTGGGGCAGCCTGGCTGCAAAATTTGCCTCAATAGGCTAGATGAAAGACAGTCTGTCAGCATTTGCTTTTTGGTATTTTCTTTGCTATTCAATGAGTAAATGTAATAATTATGCAAAAAGGACAAATTAGGGTTCAGACGGAGAATATCTTTCCAATCATTAAGAAGTTTCTTTATAGCGATCACGAGATATTTTTAAGAGAGTTAGTGAGTAATGCTGTAGATGCTTCTCAAAAATTGAAAACCTTAAGTGGCAAAGGGGAAGTAAAAGGTGCCATTGGTGATTTAAGAGTGGATGTTGTTTTAGATGCCAAGGAAAAAACCTTATCCATTATTGATAATGGTATTGGTATGTCAAGTGCCGAAGTGGATAAGTATATTAACCAAGTGGCATTTAGTGGCGCCGAGGAGTTTGTGACTAAATACAAAGACACCAGTATTATTGGTCATTTTGGTTTGGGTTTTTATAGTTCATTTATGGTGAGTGATAAAGTAGATATTTATAGTAAAAGTCATACAGATACGCCTGGTGTGTTTTGGAGTTGTGATGGCAGTACCGAATATGAATTGTATGAAGTAGATTATAGTGCAAGAGGTACAAAAATTGTTTTGCACATTAATGAGGAAAGTGCTGAATTCTTGGATCCGCATCGTGTGAAATCAATTTTAGAAAGATTTTGTAAATTTTTGCCGGTAGCCATATATTTCACTGATGCAAATGCCGAGAAAAAAGAAGTAACCAAGGAAGAAGGTAAAGCAGAAGCATTAGAGATTGAAAAATCAATCAATAATACCAATCCAATTTGGGTGCGTAAACCTGCGGATTTAACCAAGGAAGATTATGAAAAGTTTTATAAGGAGTTGTATCCATTTGGCGAAACCCCTTTGTTTTGGATTCATTTAAATGTGGACTATCCATTTAATTTAACGGGTGTTTTGTATTTCCCTAAAATCAAACAAAGTTTTGAAATTCAAAAGGATAAAATTCAATTGTATTGTAACCAGGTTTTTGTAACTGACGAGGTAAAGGACATTGTTCCTGAATTTTTAATGTTGTTGCATGGTGTTATTGACAGCCCAGACATTCCATTGAATGTAAGTCGTAGCTATTTACAAGGGGATCCGAATGTGAAAAAAATTAACGCACACATTACCAAAAAAGTAGCGGATAAATTAGAGGAAATATTTAATAGCGATCGTAAGTCCTTTGAAGAGAAGTGGGAAAGTTTAGGTTTGTTTGTGAAGTATGGCATGATTACGGACGATAAGTTTTTAGATAAAGCGAATAAGTTTTTAATCATGGAAGATGCTGCAAATGCTGGCACTTTTTACACATTGGATGAGTATAAAACGACCACGGCTGCAACACAAAAAAATAAGGAGGGTAAGCAAGTATTATTATACACCACCAATCCAGTACAACAGGATGCTTTTATTCAAGCTGCAGTAGCTAAAGGATATAAAGTGGTTAAGTTGGAAACCATGGTTGACGCTGCCTTCATTAATAATGTGGAAATGAAATGGGAAGGGGTTCAATTTGTTCGTGTGGATGCAGATGTGGTTGACAATTTAATTGACAAACAAGAAAACGTAGATTCAATATTATCTAAAGATGAAGTAGAACAAGCTAAAAAATTATTTGAATTCCAAGTACCTGAAATCACATTAACAGTAGAAGTGAAAGGCTTGAGTCAGGATGCGGCACCGATTGTTGCAACACGTCCTGAGTTTATGCGTCGAATGAAAGATATGGCAGGCATGGGCGGTGGCGGAATGACCGCATTTTATGCACAGATGCCAGATGAAGTTCATTTAACCGTGAATGGTAACCATCCCATTTTCCAAACCTTATTAAAGGAACCGGATGTAGATAAGCAACAAAAGCAAGCGCGTAATTTAGCGGACTTAGCATTGCTTTCACAAGGCTTACTAAAAGGAGCGGAGTTAACCAACTTTATCAATAGAAGTGTTGACTTATTGAAGTAATACTTTTTGAAAGTATATTTTTTTACTACAATAATAGAATTTAAGAAATAGCGTAAAGCGAAGTGGTGTAAATACTACTTCGCTTTATTCGTTATAAGAAAGGTGATTAAGTGGAAGCTTTAATATCGATGACCTGCATTTGCACGGTTTGCGTTCCCTGCCATTCGTTTAATTGTAATTGAAACACAAGGTCAAAGGGCTTACCGGATTTAATGAGGTCAATATGTTGGGGCATATTATAGCCAATACCTTTCACCGTATTTTGTCCTTGAATTACATGAAAACTAATATGTGCCTCTTTTACTAATTTGGTGTAGCCCGCATCACGAACATTTTTCGCTAAAAATATCGGTCGTACATTATCTGGTCCATAAGGTTCCATTTGACTAATAATTTGAAATAAATTCATGTTGATATCATCTAATGACAAAACTGCATTGATAGCAATTTCAGGAGTCAGCTGTTCAATGGTGATTCGCTCAGCGACTGCTTTTTCAAAAGCAATTTTGAATGGTTCGAGTTGATCAACAGCCATGGTCATACCTGCAGCTGCGAAGTGTCCACCATAGCCAATTAAATGTTCGCGACAAGCATGAAGCGCTTCGTATAAATTAAATCCCAATACGCTACGTGCACTGCCTGCAATCACATCGCCGCTTTGTGTTAGCACAATAGTTGGCTTATAATGTTTTTCTATTAATCTACTTGCTACAATACCTACAACTCCTTTATGCCAATGTGCTTGAAAAACTACTGACGATTTTTTTGTTAAATGCTTAGGGTCCATTTCAATTTGCTCCAATGCTTCTTCTGAAATACTGGTATCTGCTTCTCTTCTGTCTAAATTATCCTGTTGTAATAATGAGGCAATGGCGAGCGCACTAGAATAATCTTTTTCTATAAATAATTGTACTGCTTTTTTTGCATCATCCATTCTGCCAGCCGCATTAATACGAGGCGCTACAGCAAAAACTAAGTTGCTAATTTTTAATGGGGTAGTTTGTTTGGCCAATTCCATCAGTGCTAATAGGCCAAAGCAGGGTGATTGATTTACTTGTTGTAAACCAAAAAAAGCCAATGTTCTATTTTCATCAGTTAGTGGGACAATATCAGCAGCAATGGCAGTGGCTACTAAATCTAAAAATTGCAAATAGGATTCAGGTGGCAAATTATAAGTGTCCGCAAGGGCCGATATTAATTTAAATACCACGCCGCATCCACACAGTTCTTGGTAAGGATAATTGCAATCCACTTGTTTTGGATTGAGTATGGCAATTGCAGGAGGTAAAATGTTATCAGGTAAATGGTGATCGCAAATAATAAAATCAATTCCTAAGTTTTTTGCATAGGTAATGAGTTCAATGGATTTAATTCCACAATCCACTGAAATGATTAAATCAATATTATTTTCTTTCGCAAAGTCAATCCCGATTTTAGAAATGCCATAGCCCTCCCGATATCTATGTGGGATATAATAATCAATATGCGGAGACAATGTTTTTAAAAACTGGTACAAAGTAGCCACTGAAGTGGTTCCGTCCACATCATAGTCGCCAAACACCAGTATTTTTTGGTGCTTATTCACAGCTTCCTGAATACGCGTTACCGCTATACGCATATCCTTCATTAACCAAGGGTCGTGCAGGTGGTCAATACTCGGTCTAAAATAATGTTTCGCTGCTTCAAAGGTATCAATGCCTCTTTGAACAAGGAGTTCACAAAGTATGGGATGTATTTTAAGCGCGCTTTGTAACGCTTGTACTTTTGGTACATCTGCCTGTAATATGTTCCATCTTTTTTCCATTAAAATTTTCGGTCTGTTGTATAGCGGACCAATTCTTCTAGCGCATCTCTGCAACTTGAGTTTGGAAATGAGTGGAGTATTGTTAATGCTTTATCGCGGTATTCAATCATTTTTTCAGTAGCATATTCTATGCCGCCATTTGATACTACATTGTCTATCACAAATTTCACTTTGGCTTTATCGTTATTATTGTTTTTAACAATATAGATGATTTGCTTTTTTAAAGCAGGGGTTACTTTTTGTAAAATATGAATTAAAGGCAGTGTCAATTTTTTTTCTTTGATATCGTTGCCAGTCGGCTTACCCACTTTTGCTTCGCCGTAATCAAATAAATCATCTTTAATTTGAAAAGCCATCCCTACATTTTCTCCAAATGCACGCATTTGTTCAATCACTAATGGATCATTTGAAACAGAGGAGGCGCCTGCGGCGCAACTCGATGCGAGTAAACTTGCAGTTTTCCCATTAATGATTTCGTAGTAAACAGATTCGTCAAAATTTAAATTTCTTGTTTTCTCCATTTGCAATAATTCACCTTCGCTCATATTTTTTACTGCATTGGATAAAATAGTTAAGATGGTAAAGTCTTTATTCTCTAATGAAAGTAATAAGCCCTTTGATAATAAATAATCACCTACTAAAACTGCAATTTTATTTTTCCACAAGGCATTGATGGAGAAAAACCCCCTTCTTTCAAAGGCCTCATCCACTACATCATCATGCACCAAGGTGGCTGTGTGTAATAATTCAACTAGGGAAGCAGCGCGGTAGGAACTGTCATTAATTTCGCCATGTAATTTTGCTGATAACAATACAAACATCGGACGCATTTGTTTTCCTTTGCGCTTGACAATGTATTGCATTATACGATCCAGCAAGGATACCCTACTTTTTACCGCATCTTTAAAATGTTTTTCGAATAACTCGAGCTCGGCTCCAATCACTTTTTTGGCTAATTCCATACTGGACTGCAATTTAATTTGATTTTCACCACGAACACGTAATTTTTTTAATTTCCTTGAAATAGGGCCTATCCTTATTCAGGGTCGAGCATATTGAAATGTAAGGCGCCAAAATTTTGTAGAGAGGATAACTTTAAATCGGCAGCACCCCAATGGGCTAATTTCATATGGTCTGCGCTTGGCACCACCACGCAGGTCATTCTTGCAGCTTTAGCAGCAATCATTCCATATACTGAATCCTCAAAGCAGATGCATGCCAAGGGGGATGTATGCAGCGCAGCGGCACAATCCAAATAAACTTGGGGATGTGGTTTTGCTAATGGTAAAAGTTTTGCTGAACAGCTTGCTTGAATAATATGTCTAATTCCTAGTTTGTCTTTAATGAGTTCAATTAAAGCAACAGGAGAGGATGTAGCTAATCCAATTTTAAATTCTTTTTGTAAAAAAAATTGAAAAATATGTTCAACACCTGGCATCACGTTTGCCTCCTTGTCAATCATCGTCAATGCTAAATCAATAATACGTTGCTCTGCACGATCATATTCAGTGGAAGGGATTTTGTGCTCGTATAACCAATGTGCAACAAATTCCTTTGATCTTAATCCAGTAGTTAACGCATATTGCTGCTCGGTCAATAAAATCCCATATTGCCTAAATATTTCACTCGCCGCTTTATTCCACAATGGCTCGCTATTAATTAATAAACCATCAATGTCAAAAATTACTGCTGATTTTTTCATTGCTTAAAGATACAATTTGTTGGCTAAACACGGATATGCGAATAAAATATTAATTAGTATATTGCGTTAATATCAAAATTGGTTGGATCATGAGTTTATTGGATAGATTAAAACATATACGCTTATTTCGCTCCTTTATATATGGGCTTGTTGGGATATTTACTTATCCAGGGTTGGTATTATTCAATAAGTTAAAAATTGAGGGCACAGAGCATTTGGAAAATCTCCCAAATAAAAATGTTTTATTTGTAAGTAATCATCAAACTTATTTTGCGGATGTGATTGCGTTTGTTCATATTTTTTGTGCGGTGAAATGGCGTAAGTTTAATAAGCTCGGCTTACCCTATTATTTATTAAATCCGTTTACCAATTTATTTTTTGTTGCTGCGGAGGAAACCATGAATAGTAATTGGTTGACCAAATTATTCAAGTTGGGTGGTGCTTTAACAATAAAGCGAACATGGCGTGCCGAAGGACAAGATGTTTCGCGTAATCGGGACGAAGTGGATACACAAAAAATTGATAAAGCATTATCTAATAGTTGGGTAATCACTTTTCCGCAAGGTACCACCAAGCCTTTTGCACCTGGACGAAAAGGAACTGCGCATATCATTAAAAACAATCAACCTATCGTGGTGCCTGTCGTGATCAACGGTTTTTGGCGCGCATTTAATAAAAAGGGTTTGAAATTTAAAAAAGTGGGAACACCGTTAAGTATTCGATTTAAAGAGCCGCTGGTGATTGATTATACACAATCTGTTGAACATATCTTAGAACAAATCATGGACGGCATTGAGCAAAGTAAGGAGTATATGTTAAAAGGAAAGCATCACTTGGCTCAAGTGATTAGTAAATAATATTATCACAATAATATTATAACCTAGTCCTTAACAAATAAGGCTTTTAATTCAGTAGCGTCATCTGGTTTCATCTTGCCGCCTAATATTAAACGCAATTGACGACGACGTAAAGCGCCATCAAAGTATTTTATTTGTTCTGCTGTCTCCGCAATGACTGCAGGAACTGCTTTGGGTTTTTTATGCTCATCTAAAGCAACAAAAGTAAAAAAAGCTTCATTACTCAACTCTTTTGACTGACTAATCATATTTTGATTCCAAACTTTTAAATGAATCTCCATGGAAGTAGTGAAGGCCCTAGTTACGATTGCTTCAATGCAAATCACATTACCTAATTTAATAGGTGTTTTAAAACTTAAATTATCTACTGATGCAGTCATACACGCTGAATTGCAATGTTTGCCTGCGGATAAATAGGCGGCAATATCCATCCAGTACATCAGTTTTCCACCCATTAAATCACCAAAGGTGTTTGTATCATTGGGTAATACTAATTCATTCATCGTGGTGAAGGAGTCAATTGCTTTGCGCGCTTCCATAGTGTTATGCTTTGTAAAGTAAAGATACAAACTTGTGTGACAATAGGAGGAATTGAAAAACAACATTTTCGCAATTCAAGACTAGGATAATAAGGCGCTACATGGGAGGATGCGAATGCGCTATTTTTTTGCCTCTTTCATACGTGCTTTTCTACTCGATTTTATAGCTCCTTAAACAATACAGCTTTCAAGTTTTGCTAAATACGCGGGATCTACTTCTGCCCCAATACCAGGAGCATCATTGATGCTTAAATGCATACCACTAAATTGAACACCTCCAATAACAGGGTCCGCTAAATGCCCTAACAAACAAGTATCCATATCGTAATATTTGATATTATCATGCGCCATTGCAAAATGCATTTTTGCACTTAAGGCCAATCTGCTTTCCAGCATACCGCCCATCATACATGGAATATTATGCTGCTTGGCGAGGTCATGAATTTTTATGGCTTCTTGAATGCCGCCACTTTTTGAGAATTTGATATTAATAGAATCGCATGCTTTTTGTGCGATCAACTTACGTGCATCATGATGTGTAAATACAGATTCGTCGGCCATTATTTTTATGGGAGAAGCTTTGCATAATGCAGGTAAAAAATCGTCCTGGTATTTATGCATGGGTTGTTCGCAAAATTCAATATTATATTTTGACAGATTTGTCAATATGCTTAATGCGTCATGGGATGACCAGCCTTGATTCGCATCAATGCGTAAAATAATTTCATCTCCAATGGCAGTTCTTATTGCCTTAATCCTTTCCACATCCTCCGTCGGATGTTTACCTAACTTTACTTTAATTATCCGCACGCCTTTGGCGACAAAATCAATGGCTTGTACTGCCATTTTTTGAGGGGTGTCAATACCAATGGTTAAATCAGATTCAATGGGTTTTTGATGACCTCCCAAAAAAGCATACAATGGTTGGTTGGCATGCTTTGCTGCTATATCATACATGGCCATATCAAATGCGCTTTTGGCAGTATAATTCCCAGCGATAATCAAATCTAGTTCGTTGAGTCGTTCTGTAATTGCTAATGGATTTTTGCCTTTCCAAAAGGCAGCAAAATCCTTGGCCAATAGATAGCAGCTTTGTTGTGTTTCACCCACAATCATGGGAAAGGCCGAGCACTCACCATAACCAGTAATACCTTCATCTGTGACCACTTTAATAAGTATGTTTTGTGCATAATGCATGGTCCCCGTAGCAATGGTAAATGGGACCATTGGAATTTTAAAGGGATATATATGGGTGGCTACAATTTTCAAGTAACTATTTTTTGTGTTGCAGGTAAATTTACATTGTTTATTTAAACAATTTGACTACTGCTTTGTTATTTTAGAAATTGAATGAATCATATGGATAGTTTAAAAAATAAAAAAGTACTCATTGTAGGTGCAACAGGAGGAATTGGTGCCCATCTAGTTAAATTAATATATAACAGTGGTGCGCAAGTATGGATTGCAGGGCGTCAGTTAGCTAAATTAAATTTAATAGCGGAAAGCAATCAATTGCCGGCATCGCAGATATTGGAAGTCGATTTGTCAAACTCCGACTCGGTTCAAAACTTTGTAAAAAAAATTGAAAACGAGTCATTTGATATTTATATTAATGCTGCGGGCATTGGCATTATTAAACCATTGAATCAATTGCAGGTATCAGATATGCAATTATCCTATCAAGTGAATGTATTGAGCACCTTTGAAATAGTAAAAGCAATTTTGCCAAAAATGATAGAGGTGAAAAAAGGACTTATTATCAACATTCCTGGTATATTAGGTAAAATCCCCATGTCGGGTGCTGCCGCCTATTGCGCAAGTAAATATGCGTTGGTAGGAATGATGCAATCCATTAGAGAGGAGTTGAAGCGAAC
>Ga0209107_10001392_pt1 | contig 13534 bp, 7 predicted proteins | sample LakErihyJuly2011_2_FD_187460 | JGI IMG/M metagenome (GOLD analysis project Ga0209107, IMG submission 187460) | Freshwater microbial communities from dead zone in Lake Erie, Canada - CCB hypolimnion July 2011 (SPAdes) (version 2) | ecosystem: Environmental > Aquatic > Freshwater > Lentic >... | reverse complement strand
AACATGATCAAAAGAGTGTATGCCAATATGCCTGAACGCATAGAAGCTGCACGCAGAATTCTGCAAAAACCATTAACCCTTACTGAAAAGATTTTGTATACCCACTTAAGTGCCGGGACTGCAGAGCATGTTTACGAAAGAGGAAACAGCTACGTTGACTTTGCGCCAGACCGTGTGGCTATGCAAGACGCAACAGCACAAATGGCTTTGCTGCAATTTATGCAAGCTGGTCGACCACAAGCCGCTGTTCCAAGCACGGTGCATTGCGACCACTTAATCAACGCTAAGGTTGGAGCTACCAAAGATTTAGAATTTGCAAATACAGAAAGCAAAGAGGTGTTTGACTTCTTATCCTCTGTGAGCAACAAATACGGCATCGGCTTTTGGAAACCAGGTGCTGGTATTATACACCAAGTGGTATTAGAAAATTACGCTTTCCCAGGTGGTATGATGATTGGAACCGATTCGCACACAGTTAATGCTGGTGGATTGGGTATGGTTGCCATTGGTGTTGGTGGAGCTGATGCTTGCGATGTCATGGCTGGTTTGCCATGGGAATTGAAATTTCCAAAAATCATTGGCATCAAATTAACAGGAAAATTAAGTGGATGGGCATCTCCAAAAGATGTGATATTAAAGGTTGCCGGTATTTTAACCGTAAAAGGTGGAACTGGTGCAATTGTTGAATATTTTGGTGAAGGTGCAAATGCGATGAGTTGCACAGGTAAAGGAACCATTTGTAATATGGGTGCTGAAATTGGCGCAACCACTTCGACGTTTGGATATGACGACAGCATGGAGCGTTATTTGAGATCTACAGGCAGAGCAGATGTTGCAGATTTGGCAAATGAAGTTCGTGCGCATTTAACAGCAGACCCAGAATGTTACGCCAATCCTGAAATGTATTTCGATCAAGTTATTGAATTGAATCTTTCTGAATTGGAGCCATACATCAACGGACCATTTACGCCAGATTTGGCTACTCCAATTTCTAAAATGAAAGAAACTGCAGCTGCAAACGGATGGCCAATCAATATTGAAGTAGGTTTAATCGGAAGTTGCACCAACAGCAGTTATGAAGATATTTCGCGTGCTGCTAGTTTGGCAAAACAGGTTGCAGATAAGAATTTAAAGACCAAAGCAGAATTCACCATCACCCCTGGTAGCGAATTGGTTAGGTACACGATCGAACGCGATGGGTTTATTGAGACATTCAATAAAATTGGTGCCACAGTATTTGCCAATGCTTGCGGACCATGTATTGGTATGTGGACCAGAATGGGTGCTGAGAAAAAAGAAAAGAACTCAATTGTTCACTCATTCAATAGAAACTTTGCAGCTAGACAAGACGGCAATCCAAATACACATGCATTTGTTGCCAGTCCTGAGATAACCACCGCCTTAGCCATTGCTGGTCGTTTGGATTTTAATCCATTGACAGATACTTTGGTTAACGAGAATGGTGAAATTGTGAAGCTTGATGAGCCAACGGGTGTTGAGTTGCCTTCGAAGGGATTTGCCGCAGAAGATGCAGGCTACCAAACACCCGCAGAAGATGGATCAAGTGTGGTGGTTGCTGTATCGCCTACAAGCAGCCGTTTGCAATTGTTAGAACCATTTGCTGCATGGGAAGGAAGTGATTTAAAAGGCTTGAAATTGCTGATTAAGGCTAAGGGCAAATGTACCACCGACCATATTTCAATGGCTGGTCCATGGTTGAAATTCAGAGGCCATTTGGACAATATTTCAAACAATATGTTGATTGGTGCAGTGAATATTTTCAATGAGAAAACCAATTCAGTAAAGAATCAATTGACAGGTGCATACGATGAAGTACCCCATGTTCAAAGAGCATATAAAGCAGAAGGCATAGGCAGTATTGTGGTGGGTGATGAGAATTATGGTGAAGGTTCAAGCAGAGAGCATGCTGCTATGGAACCAAGGCACCTAGGTGTTCGTGTGGTTTTAACCAAATCGTTCGCTAGGATACACGAAACCAACCTTAAAAAGCAAGGTATGTTGGCCTTGACATTTGCTCACAAAGCAGATTACGATAAAATCCAAGAAGACGATTCAATTGATTTGAATGGTTTGATGGATTTTGCGCCAGGCAAGGATTTAACATTGGCTTTAAACCATAAGGATGGTTCAGTTGACGCCATAGTTTGCAACCATACATACAACGATCAACAAATTGAGTGGTTTAAGGCTGGAGGAGCTTTGAACATTATCCGTAAAAATGTCGCTCAATAGATATTAGAATAAACCCTTCAAAAACCAGGTTTGAGCGCAAATTCAAGTCTGGTTTTTTGTTAAAGTGAATTTTTAGACAGCTTAATTGCAAATACTTTAATAATAAATATAGATTATAAGTATTTGAATTTGTGAACAATAGGCCTGTATTTTAGATGGTTACATGGTAGGATGGGCTTATTCATATGAAGAAAGATAAAAAAGGTTTGTATTTTAAAGTTTTATAGCTATTTTTGCAATCCCAAAATTTATACTCACCATGGATTTAATCAAGTTTGTAGAAAAAGAATATTTAAAAGCTGAGCTTCCTACGTTTAAAGCAGGAGATAAAGTAACAGTTCATTACAAAATCAAAGAAGGAAACAAAGAGAGAATCCAGTTGTTTCAAGGTGATGTAATTCAACGCAGAAATGCAGGATTGAGCGCAACTTTCACAGTGCGTAAAATTTCTAACGGCGTAGGTGTTGAAAGAATTTTTCCTTTGCATTCACCAAACATCGACAAGATCGAAGTGAATAAAATTGGTAAAGTCCGCAGATCAAGAATCTTCTACTTAAGACAATTAAGTGGTAAAGCGGCAAGAATTGCAGAGAAGCGCTAATCTTTAAAGAGAGGTTAATAGTTTTCATAGGTTTAAGAAAGGTCGGCTTTGCCGACCTTTTTTTATACCCCTAAACAAGGGGTATGAAAAAATCAATAGTTTGCCGACCTTTTTTTATACCCCATAAAAAGGGGTATGAAAAAATCAATAGTTTGCCGACCTTTTTTTATACCCCTAAACAAGGGGTATGAAAAAATCAATAGTTTGCCGACCTTTCTTTATACCCCTAAACAAGGGGTACGAAAAAATCAATAGTTTGCCGACCTTTTTTTATGGCTTCAGTTTCAGTGTTTGTTTCTGGTCTTTCGATGCCACAGGATGTTATTGTCATTAATTGCAAAAAAAAGACCGATCTGAACAGACCGGTCTTTTTGTAAATTATAAATATCTAATTAGTGTTTGCTTAAATAATCAGCAACACCTTTGAAGGTAGCATTCATTGCATCGTCGCCTTTTTCCCAGTTTGCTGGACAAACTTCACCATGGTTTTCTACGTGTTGCAAAGCATCAACCATACGCAAGGTTTCGTCAACGCTGCGGCCAAGTGGAAGGTGGTTAACTACTTGGTGCATTACAGTACCTGTTTTGTCAATTAAGAACAAACCACGGAAAGCAATCATCGGGCCGTTAGCAATTAGTTCACCTTGCTCATTGTAGTCGTAGCTACCAAACAAAACACCATAGTTGGTGGCTATAGATTTGGTTGTGTCGGCAACAACTGTGTAGGTTACGCCTTGTATTCCACCGTTGTCTTTTGGCATTTGTAACCAGTTGTAATGGCTTTCTTCAGTGTCAGTGCTGCAAGCAACAACTTTGACACCTCTTTTTTCAAACTCTTCAAGTTTTTCTTGGAAAGCATGCAATTCAGTTGGACAAACAAACGTAAAGTCTTTAGGGTAAAAGAACAATACAACATGGTTTTTGCCAATGTATTGGTCTAAACTGAAATTTTCTACGATTTCTTCGCCGTTGATTACAGCTGATGCACTAAAGTGCGGGGCTTTTTTTCCTACTAATACTGACATAATGGGTGCAAAATTGATACTTTATTTTTGATTAAAAAATAGAATCTTACAATTACTTTATATATCTTGTCTATAGCCGTGCAAAAAAATATAGGCAAACACGGATGCTTGCCTATATTTAGTATAGATGTGTTTTTTGTTGATGCTTACTTTCTACCCATTTCTCTTAAGTGTGCAACGTGAGATGCCACAGCTAAGCGAACCTTAGGGTATTCGATGTAGGTAATGTTGTATTCTTTGCATACATCCTTCACAATCTCGCTCATAGCTGGATAATGAATATGCGAAATATGCGGAAACAAGTGGTGTTCGATTTGGAAATTCAATCCACCAGTGAACCAAGAGACGAATTTGCTTTTGGTTGCGAAATTTGCAGTGGTTTTCAATTGGTGAACAGCCCATTCATCTTCAACCTTTCCGGTTTGTACATCTGGCACAGGGAAGTGGGTATCAGAAACCGTATGGGCCAATTGGAACACCAAACTAAGAACGATACCGGCAAACAAACCATAGGTTAAGAAACCAATCAACCAAGCTTGGAATCCTACAATTGCAATTGGAATAATCACAAACAGTACCAAGTGCAGGGCTTTGAAGCCCCAGAAGGTAAAGTGTTCAGTTAAGGTCATTTTTTTGATTGGCATTTCACCAACACGCTTTAAGAAATATTTTTTATAGTCGGTAAAGAAAATCCAGTAGATGTACAACAAGGAATAAGCCATTAAGAAGTATATGTGCTGGAAACGGTGGATTTTGTATCTTTTTTGGGTTTCACACAATCTCAAGAAAGGTTTTGCATTGATGTCATCATCCATGCCTTCTATGTTGGTAAAGGTGTGGTGAACCACATTGTGTTTGGTCTTCCACATAAACACGTTGGCACCTAAAACGTTTAGTGATAAGCCAGCCAATTCGTTTAACCATTTCTTTTGGCTAAAGCTTCCATGCGCGCCATCGTGCATGATGTTAAAACCTATTGCCGACGTTAAGGCGCCTAAAAGCATGCATTCGATTAAACTGATTGCAAGAATTGGCGAAGTGAAGAATATTAAGTGAACATATACAGCAATGAAACTACCAACTAAGGTAATCGCTTTGGTGTATAATTTAGCATTACCGGTTGGTTTTGCTTTGATCTCAACGAAATAGTCGTTTATGCGTTTTCTAAGTTCAGCATGGAACGAATTTGTTGGATTTAAAAATTTAGGGACAATCATGAATAATTTATTTTGATTATAAAGATACAAAGTTAATGCAATTAAGTTTAAATACTTGAATGATTATTCTCATAAAAATGAAGGTATTTGCGATGTGATTGATAAATAAGGGATTAAATATACGGGAATAGCACAGAAATTGATGAAGATTTGTGTTGTATTATTGCTATAAGGGTTGTATAAAGTATTATCTTTGCAAGTTCAATGCCTTTACGTAAAAATAACCCGGGAAAGTCTTCAGGAACCTTTAAGAAATCAGATGGTCGAAAGCCAGCTGCTTCTTATAAAAAAACTGCCGGCCGTTCAGATTCAAATTCAAAATTTGGAGGAAGAGATTCTTCGTTCAAAAAACCAAGAACCAATGACGATTCAAATGAATTAGCACCACCCCGTTTCTTGCCTCCTCGCGATGGCAATAAATCATATGGACGCAAAGGTCCTGATAGTCGAGGTGCAAAACCAGCTGGCAGGGGATATGGCAGCGACCGTGAAGATAGAGGTTTTAACTCAGATACCCGTAAACCAAGCTATCCAAGATCAGAAGAAGGTGGAAGCAGACCTCCATACAAAAAGAAAGAAGGAGGGTTTGGAGATACAGGATATAAAAAACCAAGTTACCCAAGAACATCTGAAGATGGAGGAAGCAGACCTCCTTACAAAAAACGGGAAGGTGGATATGGAGATTCTGATTTTAAGAAACCAAGCTATCCAAGAAATTCAGAAGAAGGCGGAAGCAGACCCCCATACAAAAAGAAAGAAGGAGGGTTTGGAGATACAGGATACAAAAAGCCAAGTTACCCAAGAACATCTGAAGATGGAGGAAGCAGACCTCCTTACAAAAAACGGGAAGGTGGATATGGAGATTCTGATTTTAAGAAACCAAGTTACCCAAGAAATTCAGAAGATGGCAGCGGCAGAGCGCCATACAAGAAAAGAGAAGACAGCGCCCGAGATGGTGGGTACAAGAAACCTGGATCTAACGATGGTGGCGGATACTCTCCATACAAAAAGCGCGAAGGTGCTTCAGAAGAAGGGGGCTATAAAAAGTCAGCTTATTCTAAATCAGGTGATCAAGGCGGTGGATATTCGCCTTACAAAAAAAGAGAATCAAGCGAAGGGGGTTATAAAAAGCCTGGTTTCGACCGCAATGCTGACGGCAAAGCGCCTTATCAAAAGAGAGAAGGCGATAGCCGAGACAGTTCTTATGCTGGAAAAACGAACAACTACCGCAGAAATGCAGATGATCAAGGACCAAAAAGACCTTTTAAACCAGAGGGTGAAGAAAGTAAGCCTTTCAGACCAAAATACGATCCGCAGGTTCAAATTAGAAAATCATACTCAGATAGAAAGAAGGAATTAACGGGCACCCAAGACAGTCCCGATGACATTCGCTTAAATAAATACATTGCCAATTCTGGTGTTTGCAGTAGAAGAGAGGCTGATGATGTGATCAAACAAGGTTTGGTAAATATCAATGGCACGGTTGTGACAGAAATGGGACACCGTGTAAAGAAAGGTGATGTGGTTAAATTTGACGGAAGAAAAATTTTACCTGAGCCATTTGTTTACATTTTAATGAATAAGCCAAAAGATTTTATAACGACCACAGATGACGAAAAAGGACGTAAAACGGTTTTGGATTTATTGGCCGATAAAATCCCTCAAAGGGTATATCCAATTGGTCGTTTGGACAGAAATACAACAGGTGTATTGTTGCTAACCAATGATGGAGATGTGGCACAAGCCTTAACGCATCCATCATTCCAAATTAAGAAAGTTTACCACGCCGTATTGGATAAGAAAGTAAGTGGCACCGATTTGGATAAATTGGTTGAAGGTATTGAATTGGAAGATGGCGTTGTACATGCTGATGCAGTGGCCTTTGTTGACAACGAAGACAAACGCAATGTAGGCATTGAGATCCATAGTGGTAAAAACCGTGTCGTAAGAAGAATGTTTGAACATTTGGGTTACGATGTTGAGAGACTCGACCGCGTAAGCATGGGTATATTTACAAAGAAAGATTTGCCAAGAGGTAAGTGGAGATTTCTTAAGGAAAGTGAAATTGGTTTCTTAATGAAGTTAAAGGCCAATATGCCTTAAGTCATTTTTTTGTAAAAAAAACGATTTTTTGCCTTCATAGTTTTTTGTAACTTTACATAAACTATGAAGGCATTTTTATTTCTGAGAGATTTAATCGATTTGTTTTATCCAAACATTTGTCCTGCATGCGACAAGCCAATGCAGCATACTGAAAAGCACTTTTGTCTCTACTGCGAGCTGCAGTTGCCAAAGACCAATTTTGTTTCTGCTGATGATAATTCGGTGTATAAACTATTTGTGGGAAGAGTGACTATAGATGCTGCGGATGCCTGGTTGTATTTTGTCAAAAAAGGTATGGTGCAAAAGTTGATGCACAGCTTAAAGTATAAGGGCAATGAAGCCTTAGGGGAGTATTTGGGGTATTTGTATGGGCTTGATTTGAAATCCAATAAGTTATTGAACTTGCCTGAATGCATTTGTGCGGTGCCTCTGCATCCCGATAAACTTAAAACCAGAGGGTTTAATCAAGCTGCAGCTATAGCAAGGGGTATGGCTAAGGCGCTCGAAATCCCTTTTATTGATCATTTTATTCTAAGGAAAGAAAACGCAGAATCTCAGACCCGGAAAAAGCGTTTTGACCGTTGGGCTTCTTCGGTACAATCCTATCAAATAAATTCTGAATTGGCTTGCCCTTTTCAACGGTTAGCATTGGTAGATGATGTGATTACCACTGGCTCGACTTTGGAAATTTGTGCCACCTTGCTAAAAGAAATAGGCATTAAGAAAGTTCAGGTATTTGCCCTATGCCAAGCAATCAATTAATTTAGTATATTTGCAAAAAAAGCATCGTACTAATGAAAAAAAATATTGCTACTATTTTAATGATGAGCTGCTTTGCCGCAGTAAGTTCATTTGCGCAAAAACCCATTTCCGGTCAAGTTCAAGGTGAGAAAATCCCTTTATATTGTGGGTCTACAGGCTCCTCTTCAGCAGACTCTACAAGATTGCCGATTTTGTTCCAAGCTAAAATTAACGGATTAACTCCTGGCGCAAGATATAAATATTTTGCCCGTTTCATTTCTTTGAGTGATACCTCTAGTTCAACGACCACAGGAGTAGGAACGCCAATAGTTTTAAAGAAGAATGGATCATGGACTACCATTTCTAATCCTAGTATTTCAACTGCAGGTGGGCATGATACCATATCATTGGCCTTGTCTCAAAACGAATATACTGGATGGTTTGGGGCGTTTTATACCAACGATAGCCGTTTTGCCGCAGGTAAATTCGTCTATCCGATAATTGTTTTTGAAGAAATTGGAACAGGTTCGCCGCAAACAGAAAAGATATATTTAACCGATTCAATTGAAGTTTTGCAGTTTTCAACAGCGCAAACAGCATCAAAAGGAACGGCTATATTTGGGTCTTCATTTGTAAAGGCAAAGAGTATAGTTTTGTTGTATGACAACATCAATGGAACAACTAGCAGACCTATAACTATTGCACATACTGAGAATGATGGAATTTCTTATTCCAATATGCAAACTTGGTATAACAACAAAGTAAATACAGTTTCTGGCTCATGGGGAAGTATTATTCCCAATAACTTATCATCTGGGATTACCAGAATTGAAAGCCGTGATGCCTTTTTCGATACCATTATTTATGCAAACACAGAAACCGATGGAATTTGGGGAAATGATTCAACCAAAAACAGAAAAGGTGGAGCGATTAAGCCAGTTAGCATAAAAAGTGATTATGCCCCATTGTTAAAACCAGAATTTGAGTTTGTTTCAAACTTAAGCACTTTGGTGGAAGCAAATGCCACCGTTAATATGGTTGTCAGAAGAAGATATGGAAACGGTGATACCAGTAAAGTTAGCGCCTTCATTGCCGCTGGAACTGCCACCAACAATGTAGACTATAGTATTTTGACATCATATCCTCTGGTATTTAAGCCATATGGAGAAGCTCTAGATACCATTCAAGTTAAAATTAACGATGATTTTGCAAGCGAAGCCACAGAGAATGTTGCGATTCGTTTGACCAATCCTATAAACGGAAGAATTGGTTTCCAAACCACCAGTTCAATAAATATTACTGACAATGATATTCCAGTAATAACATTTGCTAAAAAAACAGAAACAGTTTCAGAAGCAAAGGGTATTCTAAAAGTAAGATTAAAAATTAACTCAGGTTCCAATTCAGCCACAAATGTTAGAGTTTTGGTTAAATCTAAGTCAGACAGTACCTTTATTCCTAGTGAATTCAAATTGGGGTCAAGCAATAAAGATACCACCGTTCAATTTGCGGGGGGTAAGGTTGTGGATAGTTTAGATTTTAACATAGCCATTATCAACGATTTATTTAAAGAAGACAGAAGCGATACCTTGATTTTGGTTTTGCGTAATCCAACAGCTCCAGCCACAATTGGCAAGGATTCATTGTTTACTTTAATTATTATAGACAATGATGCACCGCCAATTTACAGTTTTTCAACCAAAACAATTACCGTTAAAGAGAATGTAGGAAGTGTGAAAATAAGAATTAACAAGTTGGGTGGAAACAGCAACCAAAGTGATATCGTTCTGTCAACTTTTGCAGATCCTAAGAATGCCAAAGCGGGTTCGGATTTTACCTTTACTGGTAGTCAATTTATTACTTTTACATCAGCAGATCCAGATAGTTTTATCTACACCTTGCCAATTTTGGATGATAACATTAGCGAACCAAAAGAAGATGCTGTGTTTCTTATTAGAACTGCATTTAATGCCAAAATTGGAAAACCAGACACTTTAAGAATTAGCATTTTAGACAACGACCTTCCAGAATATAAAATCAATAAACTGAATTTTGGAAAAGCACCTAACCTTGTATTGGATAGTTTGAATGTTCACTGCGCTATTAGAGGTGTTGTATACGGTGTCAATATGGGTCCTGTAGGTACGCCAAACGGAACGTCATTTACGGTAATTGACAATACTGGTGGAATTCAAGTGTATAGAGGTTCAGGCGGAAATAAAGGTTATACAGTAACTGAAGGGGATAGCGTGCAGGTTTATGGCCGTGTCGCACAAGTTAACGGGATGGCTCAATTAACCCAATTGGATACCATTTTATTGTTGGGCAGTGGAAGAACTTTACGCAATGCAAAAATTGTTAGTGTTTTAAATGAAACCACTGAATCCAATTTGGTAAAATACAATTTGGTAAAATTATCTAATCCTTCAAAATGGCCAAGCACTGCATTGGCGCCGAATACTTCAATTACTTTAAAAGTATTGACATCGAGCGATTCTTTTGATTTGGTTATTGACAGCGAAACAGACATTGATGGCAAGGCTGCTCCAAGTGGTTTCTTTAATGTGGCTGGATTGGGTGCTCAAAATGACGCTACAAGTCCTTATAATTCAGGCTATCAACTGTTTCCAAGAAGAATGAGTGACTTTGCCAATTTGGTGGTTCCGACATTCAGTTTCTCTACGCCAACATCCATTGGAAAAGAAAACAGAGACTCAACTGAAGGATTTGTTTTACAGTGTGCGAACTTAACCTTTAACCAACAAATTAACATCGTTATTAAAGGCGGTACTGCTGCAAGAAACGATGACTACCAATCTTTACCAAACCGATTGTTTATTCTAAGCCAAGCCAATCCTAGTCTGATTGTAAAATCTAAAATCAATGACGATGCAAAAATTGAATTAAATGAAACCATTGTTTGGGTAATTAGAGACAATTCATGGGGAACATTAGTGGGAGCCGACAGTATCCATACAGTTACGATTTTGGATGACGAAACACCTAATAATATTTTAGAATCTACTTTGGGCGCAAAAACAAAAATGTATCCTAATCCTGCAAAACAAAATCTTACCTTGAGTTGCGAAGATGCTTTAATCAATGAGGTTGTTGTTTACGACTTGAATGGACGTGAAGTAAAACGTTTCAATATGGATGCTGTAAATAAAACAGTCTTGAATATTGAAGGTCTTAGCAATGGAATGTATACCATATCTATCTTAACCGATAAGGGTACAGTTGTAAAATCATTAAGTGTTTTATAAATCAAAAAAATAAATTTAAAAAGCGCCTTTTAAAAGGCGCTTTTTTTATGTTAATCAAATGAAAAAACAATATTTCACAGATGCTTATTTACATTTCTTTATGGAATTGGCCTCAAACAACCATAAAGATTGGTTTGACCAAAACCGCAGCAGATATCAAACAGAGGTTAAAGCAAAGTTTGAGGCTTTTGTGGGCGATCTAATTGCGGCCTTGAAAAAAGATGCTGAATTGGGTGATTTAAAGGCCGGTGACTGCATTTTTAGGATCAATAAGGATGTTCGCTTCAGCAAGGATAAATCGCCCTACAAATTGCAAATGTCAGCTCTTGTTGTAAAGGGTGGAAAAAAACAAATGCAGGACCCAGGTTTATACGTCGAACTCGGGCCTGAGTTTTTAAATATTTATACTGGATTTTATATGCCTGAGAAAGAACAGCTCCTAAAGATTCGAGAAAAAATCGCCTCTGATCCAAACGGATTTATCAAAATCATCAATGACAAATCATTTAAGCAGTCGTTTGGCGAGGTGAGGGGCGAGAAGTCTAAAATACTGCCCAAGGAATTAAAGGAGGCGGCCAAAGGACAAGAATTAATTTTTAACAAACAATTTTACCTCGTGCATCAAGTCGATGCAGAGAAAATATTAGAAGATGATTTGTTGGTGTACATCCTAAAGCATTTCAAAGCTGCGGTCCAATTTAACCGCTTTCTTAATTAATATAGGGTGAAACAAGAACCCTTTACTAGCGTTTTCTAATAGCCGAAACACACTTTGGGTTTAATGGACAGGCGCCACATAAAAGGCCATGCCTAAACTTTTAAACTTTAATGATAGACATCCCATAGAATGTCCTTAGAATAAAATTAAAGAGAATCTAATTTTCTTGCGATTGATGTTTCTTCGAAGACTTCTATGTTGTCGCCAGCTTCGATGTTTTGGAAGTTCTTAATAGAGATACCACATTCAAAGCCTTTAACTACATCTTTTACATCGTCTTTGAAACGTTTTAAAGAGTCTAAAGAACCTTGGTGCACAACAACGCCATCACGTATCAAGCGGATTTTAGCATTTCTGGTAACTTTACCTTCAGTAACCATACAACCTGCGATTGTTCCAACTTTGGTAATTTTGAACACATCACGAACTTCAACGTTACCAATAATGGTTTCTTTGATTTCAGGACTTAACATGCCTTCTATAGCCGACTTGATTTCGTCAATGGCTTGGTAAATAATCGAATAGTGTCTGATATCAATTTGTTCAGTTTCAGCAATTTTCTTGGCGCTAGAACTTGGTCTAACTTGGAAACCGATGATGATTGCGTCTGAAGCAGAGGCTAACAATACATCACTTTCTGTGATCTGCCCAACACCACGGTGAATTACTTTAACCATAACCTCTTTATTGGATAGGTTTAGCAACGAATCGCTTAATGCTTCAACCGAACCATTTACGTCACCTTTTATGATTAAGTTAAGTTCTTTGAAGTTACCTATAGCAAGACGCCTTCCAATTTCGTCGAGGGTAATATGTTTGGTTGTTCTGATGCCTTGTTCGCGCATCAATTGCTCGCGTTTGTTTGCTAGGTCTTTTGCCTCGTCTTCATTAGGCAATACATTTAGTGGGTCACCTGCAGATGGGGCTTCGGAGAAACCGAGCATACTAACAGGTGTTGATGGTCCTGCAAACTCAACCCTCTGGTTTCTTTCGTTAAACAAAGCTTTCACTTTTGCATAATGAGAACCAGCAACTAGGTGGTCGCCAACTCTTAAAGTTCCAGTTTGGATCAAAACACTTGCTACAACACCGCGTCCTTTGTCAAGACGGGCTTCAACAATGGTGCCTTTTGCTTTTCTTTCTGGGTCTGCTTTCAACTCAAGGAGTTCAGCTTCTAACAATATTTTTTCCAAAAGTTTGTCGATGTTCAAACCTTTTTTGGCTGAAATCTCTTGGCTTTGGAATTTACCGCCCCATTCTTCTACAAGAATATTCATGGCAGATAGTTCTTCTCTGATTTTCTCAGGATTGGCACCATCTTTATCTATTTTATTGATGGCAAAAATCATTGGTACGTTTGCTGCTTGAGCGTGAGATATTGCTTCACGCGTTTGAGGCATGATGTTGTCATCTGCTGCAATTACAATAACAGCTATATCGGTTACTTTAGCACCACGGGCACGCATAGCGGTAAAGGCTTCGTGACCAGGTGTGTCTAGGAAAGTTATTTTTTGACCTTTTGGCAATTGTACTTCATAAGCACCAATGTGCTGGGTGATACCACCTGCTTCACCAGCAATTACGTTAGCACTGCGCACATAATCCAATAG
>Ga0209107_10001390_pt1 | contig 13544 bp, 9 predicted proteins | sample LakErihyJuly2011_2_FD_187460 | JGI IMG/M metagenome (GOLD analysis project Ga0209107, IMG submission 187460) | Freshwater microbial communities from dead zone in Lake Erie, Canada - CCB hypolimnion July 2011 (SPAdes) (version 2) | ecosystem: Environmental > Aquatic > Freshwater > Lentic >... | reverse complement strand
ATTCATTTTTATTTTTAACATAATAATTTACTAAATAACTATTCATCTATATAAATGAATATTGCTATTTATTTATATAACTATTCAAATCTACAAATATGTACGCGATTGAATGCCGGGAATCGCGAGAGCAATTACAAAAGCAAATAATACTCATGGAAGATATTAAGAATTATAAAAAATGTAAAGAAGAATTATCTGAATATTGTGAAAAGCGCGGATTTACTGATAATATTATTAAAGAACAGATTATATACTATATGAATGATTATAGTCCATATATTTATGGAATATCTAAAAATAACTATAAAAAAATTAAGAGACTAGTGGCGTATAAAATTAAAGAAAAGAAGTACATTTATCTATATTCTTTGATTCTAAATAATGACAATAATCCAAAAACAGAAATCAACAGATATTTAGGATGTCTTACAGTAGACGAGAGGAATACATTTATGAGAGATATTGTTGCGAATCATAAATGATAAATGGCGAATTATTTAACTATTATTGGCGAGGGTATGAACCCGTGATATACATAATAATCACTTATAATCTCTTTATATATTAAATAAATAGAACAGTAATAACGTATAAAACTCGTAATACTATTATCAACTATTATATTTTTTTCTATATAAGGAATTTCAATTAATGAGAATACCACGAGAGGAACTACTAAAGCCCACATTTTCATATTATCCCATTTATATTTAATACGCGTCGTATATGCGAAAATATACAAATAGCATATGGCGAAATCCGCAAATTGCGAATAAAACCCTCTCAATATTACATGATATAAATATAAAGGATATATTAATGTAATTGAATATACGCGGTGATAATGTATAGTTTCGCACTTGCCTTTGCGAATAAGCGTCATCATGAATGGCGCAGATTGGATAGCATATAAAGGGGCGAAATTTAGAGACGCGGCGAGTTCTCCTGAAAACACTGCCATAATAGTAGCACCAAATTGTTTTTTGGCATATTCTTGTTTTATTTTTGCTATTTCATATTCTGTTAATTGTTCTGGATAGGGCATCGCATTTGTTGTTCTTTTCTCTTTATCTCCATATTTATCTGTTATTATACTTGCGACTTTAATACATCCAATAATTATTAGATATTTTATAATACTTTCAAAAATTATTGCGTATCTTCTTTGTTGAATTGTTATTACACCATAAGATTGTGTCGGCCATAATTCTAGCAATGTAATTATAGTAAATAATACATGTCGGCAAGAAAATAATATAGAATGAAGTCTAAACTCTTTCCATATCATGGGGCTCGCGAAATTTCTCTTTTCTGGTAATGGTATTGTTAAAGATACAATAGGTAATAATGCGTGAACTAATACAGAAGAACATGAGAATATTTTAGATTCAAAAGCAGGAAAAGAAGTACCATAAACAATAGCATAATAAAAACGTAAAATAAAATTTATAACTGCCAATAATCCCAATGTTTTATGTAAATGATATTTATCATGATTTGTAAAAAGATGCGCCATTATCTTTTCCTACTTTTTATGTTTATGTTATAAGTGAATATAAATATATTTTTATATATATTTACTTTTTAAAGTAAAAAATACATAATATATACGACTACTACTACGACTACTACGACTTATCTAATACAACCAGCGAAGATTGATGTTGGTCATCTCCGGGCTGTATTGAAAAGGGACACTATCTTGAATCTTTATATCCTCGCAAATATGTCTGTTATTTTTGAAGAAATTGTGTAGTGATTCCCATTCTCTATCAGTGAAATCGCAAGTATCCATAATATAGTTCTTAATACTTTCAAAACCTTGATTTTTAATCTTGTTATTCAATTGGTAATCTTCGAAGATACGCAATAGGATACTGCGCAATAGCATAGGACACTGCTTGTATTCGGGGTTCTTAATCCAACACGTATTCCTGAAATTGGTTGTGAGGCAGCAATTACACATTGTAAATGGTATGATATATATATTATTATATACCTATCATTTTTATACTATTTTTAACATTTTCATAACATATTTAAACCTTTTGTCTCTAAATAATTTCTAACTTCTTCTAAATCATATTGTCTTGAAATAGGTATTCCTTTTGCTCCATGCAATAATATTGCTTTTTTTGTTAATAATAATACATTACCAAGTTCATTATTTTGAGTAAATTTACATATCAATATTTCTTTCATTACATTATGTTTAATTTCATCCCATATTTTTATGCGTTCATCATCAAGAATTACTAATTTTCTATTTTTTCTAGCAATATTACCATCCTTCGTAGTTCCAATAATATCTCCTGATTCTATACAAAATAGATTTGCTTTAGCAGCATCCATTAATTCTATTTTTTTAGCATGAAAAGCATGTTCTGCTGTATAATAGGTTTTACCATTATAAGTAAAATCTGCTACATAAAAATTACTGAGCATTTTTCTCCAATCTTTAATTTTATTCAATTCATCGTATTCATTATAATTAGATACAAATTCATTTACTCCTTTTCCTGCTTGTTTATTTGCTGATTTGCTATAATAAAATAATTTATCTTCTTCCATTGTTTATAAACAAATATTTAGCATTAATAAATCAATTTTTACTCATTTTTATTAAATCCAAAAATAATGTGTTTTTAATTAGTAAAAAAAATTTATAAATAATTACATTAGTTAAAAATATAATTATTGATTTCTTGGGCGTAATGCTTGAATCTATCTATGAATTCTTGTTTTGTTAATAGCGTCGTGTCATAATTCGATTTTCTAACCCAATTATTAATACTTCTAATTCTATTAAAGTGTATCTGTGGTTTTAAATATGTATATCTATTAGTAGTTCCTTCTATCGGTACATTATAAGGAGGTAAATAGTTGTATAATAAACGCCCTTCATTGAATAGTTTGTATATATTAACTAACATAGTATATGAATTTAAATCCGCGGAACCTGTAGCAAAAGTACCAGTTGCTTCAATATCATCAGGTATATAGCAGATTACATGTACTACTTTTTCTACGCCTGCTATCATACGAGATAGATACATCTCATTAAAGCGCAAAGAGGGTATTCCATTAAATGATGCGTCCGCACCAAGAACACGCAAATTAACTTCGTGGGTCACATAATTTACTTTTAATTTTGTATCATTTCTATGTTTTATAAATACAGGCACTTCTATCTTCGGGTTTATTATTCTCATAACTTTCATGAGTTCTTCTATGTTTTCCGGCGTATATTTTGCCTTTGTCACAGGATTTATAAAAGGCTCTTTGGAATTTATACATTTTATTAGATAATTATAGAGTTTAGGAGCATATATACATTCCGTTCTGTATTTCTTTTTGTCAGGCGTATATACTTTCATTCGCACCATAAGTTGAAGTTTAGAAAGCGGGTAATTCTCATCGTCTAATTCTTCATTCGTCAATATATCTATGTTCTCGCTACATTTATCCGCGAGGTCAGAGTAGTCGTATAGAACATTATCAGTAATCTCTTGTTTTGTCATAGATAGTAATTCATTACTTTCTATAAATCGCTTTTTAGAACTAGATGGAGAATCGCCTACATGATACATCAATTCTTTGTAAGACATATTCTTAATTCTATTATATTCATCTATGATAGGCTGAGCCTTAGCATATTCTTCGCGAAACTTAACTACGACATCATCTTTTATATGCATTGGGTCTATCTGTCTGCCTATAGTATGTACTGCGCCCCACGGAAGAGTTATTTTGGGTTTTTCAGGAGGCTTAGGAGAACTGCCGCGCTTATTTTTATCATATGATTCTCGAACATCTTTATATTTTTCCCATAACTCATCATATCTATCTTTCTCTTTTTTAAATGCCGCGTATTCAGCATCATTTAAATATTTAAGATTCTCTTTGGGTTTAAAGGTCGTTAAATCAATTAATTTAGAATATATGGGTTTTCTTATTTCGGCCAAATCTTTTTCATAAACTTCAAAATATTCATCAAGTGGATCATTTATAGGTATAAGTTTTTTATCTTCTGCATTTTCTACAATACCCGAAGCGGGATTAAAGCATTCGTCTATATCTTTAATAAGCGCCTTGTAATCATTATATAATTTTAATGCTTGAGATATCCAATTTGGAGGATGTGGTTTTTTAAGGACATTTATAAAATATTTAATGGGCGTTTCGCCATTTGCCATTTTATTTGTTTCTAAAAACTTGATAAACCAATAGCCTTCGACGGTCCATCCGACTTCTTCTTGTATGGCATTCACTCGTTGGGGATATTCATATCTATACATATAATCTTTCTCCAAAAAAGCGTTTGCCAAATCACTTCTAAAATCATCAATTAAATCTTTAATTAAAGACATATTTGACCTGCTTTGTTTATCCCAAATAGGCGTACTGTTAAAACGATTTCTCAATAACTCCATTTCTGTCTCAAGAACAGTAGTTGTATCCACGGTATCTTCTAGTTTTTCTGTCAGTAATTTGCATATTGCCAAAATATTTTCTTTATCCTGATATATTCTCTTGTAAAGGTGCGGGTAATAATTTTTGACACATGTATAATAAACTAAATCAATGTCTCCAAATAATAAATGATTTTTAGGAAAAAGACTTCGCATTACTGTATAATCATTATCCAATGTAGCAACAATACCGCTATTTTTCATAATTTTATAAGCCTTTTCATATATATTATAATATTCATTGCTCATAGCCGACATCGGCGTTCCCTTAATAGGGTGTATTTCAGGGTCTTTAAACCACCTTTCAACATCTTGAACTGTTTTAAATTTTAAAACTACTTTTGAACTTCTCGCGGGTCCAGTGCCAGCCGCTCCTGCTTCAAGACCATCTAGTAACTCGTCTGATGTTATAAATGCGCTATCAGGAACTCCCGTAAAATCATAATCAGCAAACTTATCGGCATTCTTTTTAATCCATTGTAAAATCAAATTATAAGTACCGTCTTCTGTTGCTGTAAGAATCTGTATTTTAGAATTATTTAATAACCCAGGAATCTTACCGTCGTCAGATTTATATACCTTTAATTCATCTAACCAATAATATATACCAGCCTTATCTTTATTATATAATTTATCCAAAGATTTATATAAATCCTTTTCCTTCTTTGAAACAGATGCCATTCTATATTATTATAATATTAAAATATATACAAGAAAAAGAAATTAAAAAGTGTAGTTATTGACTTCTTGAGCGTAATGTTTAAATCTGTTTATTAACTCTTCTTTTGTTACTAAAGTTTTATCGCTATCATAAACATGAAGCCAATTATTTAAACTTAGAATTCTGTTAAAGTGTATTTGAGGTTTTATATATGTATATTGATTAGTAGTTCCCGGTCTTCTTATGTTATATGGTGGTAAATAGTTGTGTAATAAACGACCTTCATTGAATAGTTTGTATATATTAACTAACATAGTGTTCGAGGTTAAATCTGTTGAACCTGTTGCGAAAGTACCCGAAACTTCAATATCGGCAGGCATATGACATATTTCATACACTATATAATTTGACCCTGCTATAGTACGAGATAGATATATGCGATTAAAGTTTAATATTCTTGTACTTCCATAAGATGAGTTATAACCATAATCACTAATATCAACAGAAACAGTATTATATTTTAATTCTAATTTTGTATCATTTGTATGTTTCATAAATACAGGGACTTCTATCTTCGGATTTATTATCTTCGGATTTATTATTCTCATTACTTTCATTAGTTCTTCTATATTTTCTTGTGTATATTTTGCCTTTGTCACAGGATTTATAAAAGGTTCGTTAGAGTTTATACATTGTATTAGATAATTATAGAGTTTAGGAGCATATATACATTCTGTTCTATAATTCTTTTTATTCCGCGTATATACTTTCATTCTCGCCATAAGTTGTAGTTTAGAAAGTGGGTAATTTTCATCATCCAATTCTTCATTAGTCAATATATCTATGCTCTCACTACATTTATCGGCTAGTCCCGTGTGGTCATAAAGAACATTATTTGCGATATCTTCTCTTGTCATAGATAGTAATTCATTTCCTTCTCTCAATTGCTTTTCAGAACTCGATGAAGACTCTCCAATATGTTTCTTCAATGCTTTATAAGACATATTCTTAACCCTGTTATATTCATCTATGATAGACCGAGCCTTTGCATATTCTTCTCGAAACTTAACTACGATTTCATCTCTTATATGTATGGGGTCTATCTGTTTTGCGATAGTATGCTCTGTGCCCCATGGAAGAGTTATTGTGGGTTTTTCTGGAGGTTTTGGAGAACTGCCTTGTTTCGTAGTTTCATACAATGTCTGTTTATCGCTATATTTTTTCCACGCCCTATCGTATTTATCTCTTTCTTTTTTAAATTCGGCGTATTGCGCATTATTTAAATACTTAACATTTTCCTTCGGTTTAAATGTAGTTAAATCAATCAATTGCGAATATACAGGTTTTTTTATTTCTGCTAATTGTTTTTCATAGACTTCAAAATATTTGTCAAGCGGGTCATCTATAGGTGTAAGTTTTTTATATCCAAAGTTTTCTATAATGCCTGAATCGGGATTAAAACAATCATCTATATCGTCAATAACCGCCTTGTAATTATTGTATATATCTACTGGTGTCGCCCATTCATTATCTGAATCAAATTCATCATTATTTTCTATTAAATACTCCAGGACTGTTTCTCCAGTAGCCATTTTATTGTATTCTAAAAAGTTTATAAACCAATAGGCTTTTAAATTGATAAGTTTTATCTGATTAATTATATCAGGATAATCGTATGTAGATATATAATTTGTATCAAGAAAAGAGTTAATAATATCATTCTTATAAGCATCAATTAATTGATATATTATTTCAATATTTGATTGCGCATGTCTTCCATATCTATCACTAAAACGGTTCCTTAATATTTCTATCTCTGTATCTAAAACAGTATCTTCATTATCAAAAAACTCCATTTTTTCTGTAAGTAATTCGTACAATATAGATCCAGATGAGTTATTATACTTACATATATTAAAGTATGTCGGTGGGTCGTTCTTTTCTATACAGGTATAATACATTAAATCTATATCTCCAAACAATAAATGATTTTTAGGAAAAAGACCTGTTATATCTTTTTGTGAAAATGTGCCATTCTTTTTCATAATTTTATAGGCTCTTACATATATATCATAATATGCCCTACTCATTGCGGGCATCTCGTTGCCATTCAGAGGATGTATTTCGGGGTCTTTACACCATTTTTTAATATCTTCAACTGTTTCAAAAGTTTTTCTCGGTACTTCAACAACTTCAAATATATTTGGGTTTTCTTCAATTAAAATTTTCCAAACTATTTTATCAGAATTGGAATATTTTTCCAATAATTTAATAGCACCAGGGTTTGCTGATAACTCGATCCAATTTATTTTGGCAAGGTTTTTTTCTAATAATTCAATAGCGGCAGGATTCGGGTTTAAAGATAAACCATTCCAATCAATATTGTCAGGATATTTTTTCAATAATTCTACAGCATTTTTATTTTCCGATAAATGTTTCCATAGTATATTTTTAGGATTATTTTCTAATATTTCAATAGCAGCAGGATTTAAAGATAATACATCCCAATCTATATATCTCTCTTTAAATACATTAATCAGTTTGCGACCAGTCATTTTATTTTCTTCTTCAACCTTATTTTTTAATAATTCAATTGCTACAGGATTTGGATTTTTTGATAAATATTGCCAATTAATTTTTTTAGGATTTGCTTTTATTATTTCGACGGCAGCAGGGTTTAAACATAATTGATTCCAGTCTATTTTATCTTCATCTTTTAATCTTTCCAATTCACTTTCTTTCATTTTGCTTTCTTTTTCAATTTTCTCTTTTAATAATTCAATCGCTTCAAGATTAGTATTCTCAGATAATCTATCCCATTTTATATTACGACGATATTGTTTTAATAATTCAACAGTACCTGGATTTGCTGATAAGTTTTTCCAATCCAATTTTCTATAATCTGCTATCCGCGATAAATCAAATCGTTCCATTTCATTTTCTTTTATGGCTTTTTCTCTCAATAATTCAATTGCGTTTGGATTTGCTGATAAATCATTCCATTTTATCAGGTCGCGGTAATCTTTTAAATAATCAGCAGCATTAGGATTTTTTGATATATTATAATTTTTTAAAATATTCATAGGTATCCAACTTCTTAATTGATATTTACGAATAACATTAGAGTTATCCAGCGATACAAAAGTACTGTCTGGAACGCCTGTAAAATCATAATCCGCAAACTTATCGCGATTATCTTTAATCCATTGTAATATTATATTATATACTTCTCCGTCTATTTTGATTTTTGTTAGAGATTTCATAAATAACCCAGGTATTTTTCCATCCTTCTGATTCTCTGGTTTTTTAATTTCATCCAACCATTTAATAATTTTATTATTATCTTGTAAGTATATTTCTTCTAAAGATTTATTAATTTTTTCTTCGCTTAATGAAGTCATATATTAAAATTCAATTCTAATATATCTATATATTATAATATTCTTATCTTACAATCAGGTAATATGTAAATAAAAAACAATTTATAGTTCGCCAAAAGATTAGTATATATAGTTTATGAATACCACACATTTGAAAGATATTTTCTAACAACTTTAATAGAACGGATAAAGACAAATGCCTTCAAGCGCACTACAAAAGAAAGGTGATAAATTATCTAAATTATTAGGAATAGATTCTGGACCTAGTACTAAAATAATTGCTACTATGCAATCAAGAATTAATAATCCTCTATTTAGACTTAGTATGACCGATTATGAAGATATTTGTGGCAATAAGATGATGATTAAACTAATGGCAAAAGTTATAGATTGTGAAGAGAAACAACTTAAAAAATTCTGTAAATATATAAATGTATTCGCAGAGAATATTAAGTCATCGCCAAAATCTATTAAGAAAAAAATGAAGGTGGCGAACAGCATTAGTGCATCAAAAAGGAGAGGAAGTCTACATTTATTACCCGAAGATATTCTTGAAAAAATAGTAGAGAAATACAAGAAAACTTTCAAAACAAAATATGTGCTAAAAGATTGGGTACTTGAACTTGATGACGAAGATTATGGTGTATATTTGGATGATATAGATTGGGAAAGTTTATCCTCAAATCCAAATGCCATAGATTTATTACAAAAATATTCATATAAAATAAATTGGAGTTGGTTATCTGGAAATACAAATCCGAGGGCTATTGAAATGTTAAAAACTCATTCACATTTAATAGATTGGCGCGTTTTATCGGCAAATCCGGCAGCGATTGATATGTTAAAAAACAAGATTGAAAAAGAAAGTAAAATGAATGAACGTCAATTAGAAAAATTAAAAGATAAAATTGATTGGGATATGTTATCTCAAAATCCAAATCCAGAAGCAATAAAAATTTTAAAAGCTAATCCAGACAATATAAATTTGGACTTTTTATCAGCAAATCCGGCAGCGATTGATATATTAAAAGCAAATACTGACGATATAAGTTGGTATGAGTTATCGGCAAATACAAATCCAGAAGCAATTGAATTATTAAAAACTAAATTTTATAAGATAAATTGGGAACTATTATCAGCAAATCCAGCAGGTATAGATTTATTAAAAACCTATCCTGGTAATATAAAGTGGAATTATTTATCTCAAAATCCAAATGCTATTAAAATGTTGAAAAAAAAGATTGATGAAGAAAATAAGATGTCTGAATATAAATTAGAAGATTTAGAAGATTTTCAAAAAATAAGTTGGGAAATGTTATCCTCAAATCCAAATGCTATAGATTTATTAGAAGCCAATAAAAATAAAACACGTTTGCGTTGGTTATCAGAAAACCCGGCAATTTTTGATGAAGTATTAGTATAATAGTATAATTATTTATTGTTGGGACTAAAGTCGCCAAAAGATTAGTATATATAGTTATTGACTTCTTGGGCATAATGCGTGAACATATTGATAAAGTCGGTTTTTGTCATCGTCGAACCATCATTTAGCCAATCTTTTGAAAGTTTGTATCTATTAAAGTGAATTGCCGGTTTAATATATCTATATTCTCCAGGGCGCCCTGTTAATGGTATGCGATAAGGAGGTAAATAATTATATAGCAATCTGCCTTCATTAAATAGTTTATATATACGAAATAACATGACATTTGATGTTAAATCGCTCGAACCAGTAGCGAACTCTCCTTCCGCTTCTATATCCGCTGGGAAAGTACAAATATTATATACACTATACTCTACGCCACCTATGACGCGAGATATGTACATCTTATAATATCTGATTGTATTTGTCGTGCCAAATGAGGCATCCAGATTTTGATATGTCATAGTTAATTCTTTGTATTCCACTTTTAACATATTATCATTCGTATGCTTTACAAATACAGGAACCTCTAACGAAGGGTCAATTATTCTCATTACTTTCATAAGTTCATCTATATTTTCCTGCGTATATTTTGCTTTTGTTACAGGATTTATAAAAGGTTCTTTGGCGTTTATACATTTTATTAGATAATTATAGAGTTTAGGAGCATATATACATTCCGTTCTATATCTCTGTCTATCTGGTGTATATACTTTCATTCGTACCATAAGTTGAAGTTTAGAAAGTGGGTAATTCTCGTCATCCAATTCTTCATTCGTCAATATATCTATGCTCTCGCTACATTTATCGGCTAGTCCAGAATAGTCGTATAAAATATCATTAGCAATCTCTTCCTTTGTCATCGCGAGCAATTCGTTATCTCTTATGAGTTGTTTTACGGAACTTGAAGGTGAGTTGGCGACAACGCGTTTTTTTAATTCCAGATAGGACATATTTTTAATAGCATTATATTCCTCAATTATAGGCAATGCCTTTTTATATTCTCTTTTAAAACTTTTTATAACTTCGTCTTTAATATGTAGCGGGTCTAATTCTCTGCCGATTGTATGATTTTTGCCGTTGGGTAATACTACTACGGGCTTTGTAGGTGGTTTAGGACTGCTCCCGTTTTTCCCAGTCTTTTCATATAGTTCTTGTTTAGTCTCGTATATTTTTCTATCTATATCATATGCATCTTTAATCTTCTTAAAGTCAGCATATTGCGCATTGTTTAAAAAGAATTGATTTACCTTCGGTTTAAAAGTAGTCAAATCAATCAATTTGGAATATATTGGGTTCCTAATTTTTGCGAGTTTCTTCTCAAACTCTTCAAAATAAGCATCTAATGGGTCGTTTATAGGCAGATACTGTTTATTTTCGAAATTTTCTATTATACCTGTGCTAGGATTAAAGCAATTATCTATATCTTTATAAATTCGCTTATAACTTTTATAAATATTCAAAGCATCTTCCATCCAATTATTCATCGAGGAGGACCTATATTCATTCCGCAAATATTTAATAATTACCTCACCATTATTTAATCTGTTATTTTCCAATAATTGTATAAACCAGTAGGTCTCTTTATCCGAAACATCATACATCGCGGATTCTTCTAAATCTCGCATTCTTTTTGGATACGATAAATCATAGGCATAATACCTAGTAAAAAAAGATGTCATTAACATTTTACTATATTTTTTAAATGCATTTTTCATATAATCTCCTTCGAAACACTTTTTAATCAATGCCAATTCTTGTTCTAATATAGTCGGTTTGTCGCCGATTATTGCGATATGTTGAGCGAATAACTCGCCTGCGTAAAGTTCTCTTTTATTATAGTAATATATTTTTCTAAAAAGAGTAACATTTTCTCTAATATTACTATAATAAAGCAAATCCATATCACCGAATAAGAGATGATTTTTAGGTAATTTATCCGGGAAATCTGCGATATTTATTTTGTTTTTTTTCAAAATTTTATAAGCGTCTTTATATATTTTTATATATTCAGTACTATTCGGAGGCATATTATTCCCATTAAAAGGATGTATTTCTGGATTGCTACACCATTTTTCAATATCCTCAATTGTTTTCAATTTTGTCTGTTTAGTTGATCTAGGTACTCTAGATGCTCTAGGCGCTCTAGGCGAGTTTGCTGAAAACAAAAAGTCCTTATTGGGAATGCCGGTAAAATCGTAATTTGCAAACTTATCCATATTTTTTTTAATCCATAGTAAAATTAAATTATAAATTCCGTCGTTTTTTGCCGTATTAATCTGAATCTTAGAACTATTAAATAACCCAGGAATCCTTCCATTAGTACTATTATAAGATTTTAGCATATCTAACCAAGAAATGATTTTCTCCCCATTATTTACTTGATATAACGTATCTAATAAATTGTTAATTTCTTGCTCTCTTTTTGCCATTCTATATTATAATAATATTAATCTTTTGTAATATTCATTATATGTAATAAAATGTAAAAAAATTATTAAGTTCTCTACATCATCCTTCCAGTTTTAGTACTAGATTTGGGAGTTTTAGGAGTTTTTGAAGAAGTAGATTTAGGAGTTTTAGTAGTTGATTTAGGAGTTTTAGGAGTTGATTTAGGAGTTTTTGAAGTTTTAGGAGTGGTTTTAGTAGAGGATTTTGAAGCGGATTTGCGTGTAGGTCTTGGTTTTATTCTTACAATGTTTAATATACCTCTTTTTTCATCATCATAATATTCTAATCGCGAAGAAAATTCAGTATTTAGATCTTCCTTATTACTAGGTTTAGGCAATACAAATCTTTTGCCTTTGCTTTTACTCATTTATTCTATTATAATATAATATATTATTTGATGATATACATATTATATTGTCATTATATTAGAATATGTCTTTAAATGCTAAAACGACCATATTTAAAAAAGACAAAAATAATAATTTATCTGCTAAAGAATGCGATATATTTGTTAAAAATTACAAGGATTTTACAAAAGGAGTTGTATCTAAAATAACTAATCCAAAAACGAATAAACCTCTTAATGACGATGATAGAATTAAATATATATATGATAAATGCAAGCAAAAACTTGGTATAAGAGATAGTAAATCGCCGAAATCCAAATCTAAATCCAAATCTAAATCCAAATCTTCTGATTCTGGAGATAATGAAATTATATTAGATTCTTATGAAAAGGTCAAGGATATAATATACATACCTTTTAATACTCTTAATAAAAATAAACAATTAATAGCATCATTATTTACTAAACCCATATCATATGATATAGGATTAGTAAAACTGTGCGAATACCTTTATAAGACTACTAATTCGCATAATATTTATGTAAAATCTTACAAAAAATATTGGTTGAAATTAATGATATAATTAATAGTATATATAATAATCATAATCAAACTACTCAAAATATATTAAAACAACAACACGGATGGGTTGAAAATTATATATATGACCCATTAAGAATGTCAGATATAGCATCTCGACCGCCTACAGCACCCGATACACAAAGTGCAATTAAAAAAACTAAAAGAATATTGGCAAAAATGTGGGAAGAAACATATTATATTGGTATAAATGATATTAGAGGTCGC
>Ga0209107_10001389_pt1 | contig 13546 bp, 10 predicted proteins | sample LakErihyJuly2011_2_FD_187460 | JGI IMG/M metagenome (GOLD analysis project Ga0209107, IMG submission 187460) | Freshwater microbial communities from dead zone in Lake Erie, Canada - CCB hypolimnion July 2011 (SPAdes) (version 2) | ecosystem: Environmental > Aquatic > Freshwater > Lentic >... | reverse complement strand
CCGAACATCAAGTTAAATTGACGCACTTCGGTCCAATTTCGGGAACCGGATTCGGGACAAGCTATTTCCAATTCTTCGATTAAAGCTTTTACGTCTTCCAGGTCTTCATTACCAAGAGAACGAGCCATTCTTTCGAGGATTTCTCTTTCTTTGGCTTTATATTCAACCACTCTGGCATTTGTGGTTACAAATTCCTGCTCGTTGAAAGCGTCTCCAAACCTAGCTTTTGCTTTTTCTATTTCTTTGATCGCTTTTTGATTGAGCTTTTCAGCATAATCTTCAATCAAAACATCGGCTCTGTATCTTCTTTTTGAATCTTTGTTGTCAATTAATGGATCGTTGAAAGCATCTACATGACCCGAAGCCTTCCAAGTCGTGGGATGCATCAATATTGCCGCATCTAGTCCTACGATGTTATCGTTCATTTGAACCATCGCTTTCCACCAATATTCGCGTATGTTCTTTTTTAATTCGACTCCATTTTGTGCATAATCATAGACTGCACTTAAACCATCGTATATTTCGCTTGATGGAAAAATAAATCCATATTCCTTCGCGTGAGAAACTACATTTTTGAATAAATCTTCTTGTTTTGCCATAGTGGTGCAAAAATATAAAAAGTGAACTTAAAAAAAGAAACATTTTTAAAGTTTGAACCCTAGATTTCCCTATTTTTATAAATAAAATTGACTTTTTATGATTAAAAGTGTTCTCAATCTCTTTTTCCCTCCCGTTTGTTCAGGATGTCATTCCTTTTTATTATCCAATGAAAATGTCATTTGTACGCTTTGCCGACACAATATTCCAATGACCAATCATCATTTGAATCCATTTAACGAAGCTTTCACAAAGTTTTATGGAAGAATCCCAGTAGAATATGCTTCGGCATTATTGTATTTTCATAAAAAAGGAATTGTGCAGGAATTAATTCACAACTTGAAGTATAAAGGACAAGAGGAAATTGGAAAAGTTTTAGGCGAATGGTATACTGATGATTTAAAAAATTCCAGAGTTATTCAATCTGTCGATGAAATAATTCCGGTGCCGTTACACAAAAGAAAACTTCGAGAACGAGGTTATAATCAAGTGACTGTTTTTGGGACAACACTTTCCAAAGGTTTGAATATTCCCTATAATCCCAATTTACTGATTCGGAATGTCTACTCTAAAACCCAATCCAAGAAAACCTTATTGAATAGAAGCGAAGGAATTGACACCGTTTTTGATGTAGTTTTTACTGAAAAAGACCACAACAAACATTTCTTGTTGATTGATGATGTCATTACAACTGGTTCAACACTAGAAGCTTGTTCTAAGGCATTATTGAAAATTCCTGGCGCAAAGATTAGTATTGTTTGTATGGCAATGGCGCATAGTTAAGTTTTATTCAATTTGCAATGCTATCAAGGTTTCGAACCAAGACAGGGCTAAAGGACTACTATTAATAAAAAACTAAAACATTTCATTTCCAGCGAATATAATTGTTATTTTGTAGTATCTAAATTTAGATTCATTATGTTGAAAAACAACTTTAAATATATCCTGTTTCTACTGGTTTTGGTGATGGCAAGTTGCGCCAAAAGAGGCAGCATTACTGGCGGTTTAAAAGACACTCTTGCTCCGGTTTTGAATGCAAGTTTTCCTAAAAATTATAGCACTAATTTTAAAGGAACCGAAATTAAATTGACCTTTGACGAATATATCAAATTGAAAGACTTGAAAAAGCAATTGATTATTTCGCCCCCTTTAAAGAATGAACCCTTGATATTGCCAACATCCGTAAGTAAATATATTACCATAAAAATTAATGATACCTTACAGCCAAATACGACGTATAGCTTCAATTTTGGACAAAGTATCGAGGATAACAATGAGGGAAATCCTTATCGTCAATTCAAATATGTCTTTTCGACAGGCGCTTTTATAGACTCTTTGTCCCTTCGCGGCAACGTGAAAGATTCCTATGACAAAGAAGTGGAATCGTTTGTTTCAATCATGCTTTACGATGTGAATGATGCATTCAACGATTCCGTGGTTTATAATGAAAATCCAAGATATGTAACGAACACTTTGGACAGTTTGAAAACCTTTAAATTAGAGAATTTAAAAGCGGGGAAATATCTTTTGGTGGCAATGAAAGATTACAATGCTAATAATAAATTTAACCCTAAAAAGGATAAAATTGGATTTAAAAAGCAGTTTATCACCATCCCAACGGATTCTGTGCAAGAATTAAAAATATTCAAGGAAGAACTTCCTTTTAAAGCTTACAAGCCGATTCAAGCTTCGGGAAACCGATTGATTTTACCTTATGAAGGGCAAGCCGATGATGTGAAAATTACTTTAAAAAATGGTGCGTCTATCATACCAACCATTGTAACAAAGTTTCCCAAAAAAGACTCGCTGCAAGTCTGGTTTAAACCTTTGAAAGTAGATTCGTTAGCAATGGCTGTTGCTAAAGACAAATACAAAGCCGATTTTAATTTTAAATTTAAAACGCAAAAAAAAGACAGTATAAACATCACAGCGGTTCAAAGCGGAACGCTAAATTTTAGGGAACAATTTACATTAGAAAGTTCTACTCCATTGACTACATTCGACAATTCAAAAATAAAACTCCTTAATAAAGATTCTGTTTCAGTTGCTTTTACTACCAAATATGATGATTTTAACCAACAATTATTTTTTGATTTTAAAAGAGAAGCATCGGAAAATTATACTCTTCAAATGATGCCTGAAGCCGTAATCGATTATTTAGAACGACCTAACGACACCTTGAATTTTAAAATTGCAACGAAAAATCTATCGGATTATGGGAATCTTGCCGTGAATTTGCAAAATGTCAAGCGCTTTCCAGTGATCATTGAATTAACTAACGAAAAAGGCGATGTTCTGGCAACTGAATCCCGAAGCGTCGGGACAGAAAACAGTTCTAAAGTTGCATTTAATTTGATTGAACCTGCGCTTTTTTGGCTTCGTATTATTTATGATGACAACAAAAACAAGAAATGGGATTCGGGGAATTATTTAGAAAAACGGCAAGCCGAAGAAGTTATTTATTTTTCAAAAGCCGTTGACGTGAGAGCTAATTGGGATGTAGAACAAGCATTTGATTTAAGTTTACCTTATGTTCCTGAACCAAAAAAGAAAGTAGACAAAAAGAAAAAGGATAAATCAGCCATGGGATTCTAGTTCAAAAGAATCTCTATCATTAAGGAATCCTAGTTTATTTCTGGATTCAAGTAGCCTTTCCTTGTTGAGCTCCGCAATAAAAACTCCTTCATTTTCTTGTGGTTCCAAAATGTAATTCCCAAGAAAATCTACTCCTTGTGAATGTCCAACATATTCAAAATTATTAGCATCAAGACCAATTCTGTTGACTCCAATAGCATAACACATGTTCTCGACAGCACGTGCTTGGAGCAAAATATCCCAAGCATTAGTGCGCGTTTTTGGCCAATTAGCAACGTAAATCAACAAATCGTAATCTTCTACATTTCGGGCAAAAACAGGAAAACGCAAATCATAACATATAAGCGGACAAATTTTAAAACCTTTGTACTCTATAATTCGTTTTTCTTTGCCGGCAGTATACACTTTATCTTCGCCTGCTAGCGTGAACAAATGTCGTTTATTATAAAATTGTATTTCCCCTGACGGAAAAACAAACACTAATCTGTTGTAGTAATTATTATTTGCTGCAATAATAAGACTTCCTGTGATGGCACTATTTTTGGCTTTCGCCAAAGATTGTAACCACATTATAGTTTCTCCTTGCATGGTTTCGGCAACAGCTGATGGATTCATCGTGAAACCCGTCGTGAACATTTCTGGAAGCACAATCAAATCTACTTGTTCCTTAATGGCATTAATTTTTTGCTCAAAATAGCTTCGGTTTGCGGTTGGGTTTTCCCAGAATAAGGAGGATTGAATTAAGGCGACTTTCATTTTATAAAATTAGTAAAAAATGGCATACAGTCAACACGGATGAAACAGACAAACACGGATTTTAAATTTGATTGTAACAGAAAAACGCATCCAAATAAATGAATGCGTTTATAAATAATAAATATATTAATTTTACCCTTTCAAACTTGCGCTCAAATATTCTCTGTTCATTTGTGCAATATAGTCAAGGGAAATTCCTTTAGGACATTCCACTTCGCAAGCTCCTGTATTGGTGCAATTACCAAAACCTTCAGCGTCCATTTGAGCTACCATATTTAAAACACGGTCTGTGGCTTCTACTCTTCCTTGCGGTAACAAAGCGTATTGAGAAACTTTGGCAGCAACAAATAACATCGCCGATGAGTTTTTACAAGTAGCCACACAAGCTCCGCAACCTATGCAAGTTGCAGCATCAAATGCTCGGTCGGCATCTTTTTTCGGAATTGGAATGGTATTAGCATCTACAGGGTTTCCTGATGTATTTATAGATACAAAACCACCTGCTTGCTGAATTCTATCAAAAGAACTTCTATCGACAACAAGATCTTTTATAATAGGAAATGCTTTTGCTCTAAAAGGCTCGATATAAATCTCATCGCCGTCTTTGAACATTCGCATGTGCAATTGACAAGTTGGTATTCCTCTGTCTGGTCCGTGCGCTTCTCCATTGATAAAAAGAGAACAACTTCCGCAAATTCCCTCGCGACAATCATGGTCAAAAGCAACGGTGTCTTCGCCTTTTTGAATTAAATCTTCGTTCAGAATGTCTAACATTTCTAAAAAAGACATATCGCTTTCGATACCATCAACAAAATAGTCAACAATTTTTCCGGCCGATTTGGCATTTGGCTGGCGCCATATTTTTAATTTTAGTTTCATAATATTTAGTTTATTAGCCATAAGGCAAAAGGCAAAAGTTGAATTACTTGCTCAATGACTTTATGAAGGCGTTTAACATTTTACTTTCTTCTGTAATTATTTGTATAATTTCGTTGAATTTTAAATCACTAATAAAATTCAATTCATTAGCTATTATAATTTGTGTTTCTAATTCAAATAATGAACCTCTTGCGATTTTCAAAAAATGAATATAACTTGTAGTTGAACTTCTTCCCCAGCCTTCAGCTATATTGGAAGGAATTGAAACTGCGGCTCTTTTTATTTGACTCTGCAAACCAAAGATTTCCTCCTTTGGAAAACTTTCTAAACTAGTATAAATAGTTTTTACAAGCAAAATGCCTTTTTGCCAAATCAGTAAATCTTTAAAGGATTTGAAATCACTCATATTGCTAATTCTTTACTAATTAACTTTTGGCTAATGGCTCTTGCCTACCAACTACTTATAACTACGAGTAGCTAATTTAATATTTTCGTAAATCAATGGTTCTTTGTGTAAAACAGCATCACTAGGTTTGCCTTTGTATTCCCAAGCAGCAACATAAGCAAAATTTTCATCGTCACGTTGCGCTTCTCCATCTTCGGTTTGGTATTCTTCACGGAAGTGTCCTCCACAAGATTCGTTACGGTGTAAGGCGTCTTTGGCAAACAATTCGCCTAATTCAAGGAAATCAGCTACTCGTCCTGCTTTTGCTAATTCTGGATTAAAACTATCAGCAGTTCCAGGCACAATAACTTCTTTATAAAACTCCTCACGCAAAGCGGCAATTTCTTCGATGGCTTCGTTTAATCCCTGAGCATTTCGAGCCATACCCACATTATTCCACATTATTTTGCCTAATTTCTTATGAAAATAATCAACAGATTTTGTTCCTTTATTATTTATAAATCGCTCGATTTGTTCTTTCACTTTTTTCTCAGCTTCCACAAATTCAGGCAAATCAGTAGATATTGGTCCTGTTTTTATTTCTGGAGCCAAATAATCTCCAATTGTGTATGGCAACACAAAATAACCATCGGCTAAACCTTGCATCAATGCCGAAGCACCTAATCTATTTGCGCCGTGATCAGAAAAATTGGATTCTCCAATAGAGAAACATCCTGGAATTGTGGTTTGTAAGTTATAATCAACCCAAGTTCCTCCCATGGTGTAGTGCACGGCTGGATAAATCATCATAGGAGAAGTGTAAGGATCTTCGTCTACAATCTTTTCATACATTTGAAATAAGTTACCGTATTTACTAGCGACAACTGCTCTTCCGAGTTTAATAATCAAAGCTGCATCATTTGCATCTAAGCCCTTTATAAAAGCTTGTTCTTTTCCATAACGCTGAATAGCATCTGCAAAATCCAAGTAAACCGCTTCACCGGTTTTGTTTACACCAAAACCTGCATCGCAACGCTCTTTTGCAGCTCTCGACGAAATATCACGAGGCGCAAGATTTCCAAAAGAAGGGTATCTTCTTTCTAAATAATAATCTCTTTCTGATTCTGATAAATCGGTTGGTTTTTTCTTTCCTTCACGAATGGCTTTTGCATCTTCGAGTTTTGCTGGAACCCAAATCCGACCGTCATTACGCAAGGATTCTGACATCAATGTCAATTTCGATTGGTGATCTCCCGAAACAGGAATGCAGGTTGGGTGAATTTGTGTATAACATGGATTGGCAAAAAAAGCACCTTTTTTGTGTATTTTCCAAGCTGCGGTGGCGTTACTTCCCATGGCATAAGTCGAAAGGAAAAATACATTTCCGTAGCCTCCAGAAGCAATAACAACAGCGTGAGCAGAATGTCTTTCAATTTCTCCTGACACTAAATCACGAGCAATAATTCCTCTTGCTTTTCCGTCAACAACCACTAAATCTAGCATTTCGTGACGTGCATGCGATTTTATTTTACCACGACCTATCTGACGATTCATTGCAGAATAGGCTCCTAACAATAATTGCTGTCCCGTTTGACCTTTGGCATAAAATGTTCTGGCAACCAATGTTCCTCCAAAAGAACGATTGTCTAATAATCCGCCATATTCTCTAGCCAACGGAACACCTTGCATTACACATTGGTCAATAATATTGGTTGAAACTTCGGCTAAACGGTGCACGTTGGCTTCACGAGAACGATAATCACCTCCTTTTATGGTATCATAAAACAAACGGAAAGTAGAATCGCCATCGCCTTGATAGTTTTTAGCAGCGTTGATTCCGCCTTGTGCAGCAATCGAGTGTGCGCGACGTGGAGAATCTTGAAAGCAAAATGTTTTAACATTATACCCTAATTCTGCCAAAGTTGCAGCTGCAGAACTTCCTGCCAATCCAGTTCCCACAACGATAATATCGATATTACGTTTGTTCGCTGGATTTACTAAATTGATGTGATTTTTATAATTTATCCATTTGTCCGAAATTGGACCACTAGGAACTTTTGAGTCTAATGCCATTATAAATAACTATTAAATATGATTAAAATGATGAAATAAAGCAATAAAAATAAAACCAAAAGGAACTACTATTGCAAAAGCATATCCTAATTTATGTAATGATTTTGAATATTTATTGTTAAACCCCACAGATTGAAACGACGAATTAAAACCGTGCCACAAGTGCAATGACAGAAGAACAAACGCAATACAATACAAGGCAGTACGAACTGGATTTTCAAATTTATGAACCAACTCTTCATAATATCTGTTTTCATTGATAACATTTACAGCGATATACTTATAGTTCATTTCGGCAAACCAAAAATCATACATATGCAATCCCAAAAAAGCCAAAACTACTACTCCAGAAATAATCATATTTCTTGAAGTCCAGGATGCGTTGGCTGCGCCATTGTAATTGGCATACTTGATGGGTCTAGCACTTCTGTTTTTTAAATCTAAAACAAACCCCATAACAAAGTGAAATACAACTCCAGCGATTAAAACGGGTTGCATTACAAATTGAATAATCGGATTGTATCCCATAAAATGAGACATCATATTGAACACCTCTTCACTGAATACTGATGTTAAATTGATGAAAAAATGAAGCGATAAAAACGAAATCAAAAAAAGACCTGAAAGCGCCATAGCTACTTTTTTAGCGATTGACGACTTCAAAAACGTAGATTGAGCCATGTGAAATTTGAATATAATTTATAAAAGTTATGCAAAAATAAAGCAAATAGATATGAACTACAACCTTTTCGTTGTTATTTATATTAATTCTTATTTTAATTATTTAATAAATAATCTGCCTCTTTTTAGCGTTCAATTTTTTACGATATTACTATTTTTATAAAGTTAAAAAAATGATTAATAAAAAAACTATCGGCCTTGCAACAAAATTCTGAACCTAATATGAAAAATAGTAATCTAAACTTCCATTTTTGCTAACAAAGTTACTACTTTTGGGTATTCATTATCAAATACATGTTTTATGAAATACCATCAAATCGACCGACAATTATTCATAAAGAACCGAGCTAAATTTACAGCTCAAATGAAGCCAAATAGCGCAGCGGTTTTCAACTCTAATGATATTTATCCCGTTTCTGCCGACAGCACTTTGCCTTTTGCACAACATCGCGACATTTTATATTTGAGCGGCATTGACCAAGAAGAAAGTATTTTATTGCTTTTTCCAGACGCTCCTTATGAAAATCAGCGGGAAATGTTATTTTTAAAAGAAACCAGCGAACACATCGCGATTTGGGAAGGCGAAAAATTGACCAAAGACCGCGCTTTTGAAGTTTCAGGAATCAAAACGGTGCATTGGCTGCAGGATTTTGAGAAAGTTTTATTCGAAATGATGACGCATTGTGATACGATTTACATCAATACTAACGAACATTATCGTGCCACGATAGAAACCGAAACACGCGAAGCCCGTTTTGTAAAATGGTGGGCAGCAAAGTACCCAGCACATCAGGTTGCCAAAAGTAATCCTATTTTGCAACGCATTCGTTCTATTAAAGAAACCGAAGAATTGGATTTAATCCAAAATGCCTGCGATATCACCGAAAAGGGATTTAGAAGATTATTGTCTTTTGTGAAACCAAATGTAATGGAATACGAAATCGAAGCCGAATTGATTCACGAATTCATTCGCAACCGTTCCAAAGGTTTTGCTTATACGCCAATCATCGCTTCGGGCAACAATGCCAATGTGTTGCATTATATTGAAAACAACCAACAATGCAAAGCCGGAGATTTGATTTTATTAGACGTCGCAGCTGAATATGCTAATTATTCTAGCGATTTAACTAGAACAATACCTGTCTCTGGACGTTATAACATAAGACAAAAAGCAGTTTATAATGCTGTTTTGCGTGTGAAAAACGAAGCAACCAAAATGCTTACGCCAGGAACACTTTGGAAAGAATACCAATTTGAAGTGGGAAAAATAATGACATCCGAATTGTTAGGATTAGGACTTATTGACAAAGCCGATGTGCAAAATGAAAACCCAGAATGGCCAGCCTACAAAAAATATTTTATGCACGGCACTTCGCACCATATGGGATTAGACACCCACGATTATGGAAAACTAACGGAACCGATGCAAGCCAATATGGTTTTTACCGTTGAACCGGGAATCTATATTCCAGCGGAAGGTTTCGGAATTCGATTAGAAGACAATGTCGTAGTTCAAAAAACCGGCGAACCTTTTAATTTGATGCGAAATATCCCGATTGAAGTGGAAGAAATTGAAACGATTATGAATTCTTGATATAGATAAAAGAATATAGACCAATAGATTATAGACGGTTTGCAGGAATGTGAGCCGTTTTTTATTTTACCATTTAAGTCATGCAAGAAAACTTAAATGACTTATATGGTTTAAAAATTTTAGCCTTATTTTTGCTTCAAGTTTAAAGCAATGAATCAAATTCTCTACAAAAACATAAAAATCTCCTATTCCGATACTGGAAAAGGCACTGCCGTTGTTTTGCTTCATGGTTTTTTAGAAAACCAAACGATGTGGCAGAATTTTGTTCCTGAATTGAGTAAAAAAAATCGCATCATTACTATCGATTTATTGGGTCACGGGGAAACTGATTCTTTGGGATATGTCCATTCTATGGAAGAAAATGCTGAAATGGTTCATGCTCTACTATCAAAATTACGAATCAGAAAAGCCGTTTTTGTCGGACATTCGATGGGTGGTTATGTGGCTTTGGCTTTCGCCGAAATGCATCCTGCTGTCGTAAAAGGTTTGGTTTTACAAAACTCAACTTCAAAAGCCGACAGCGCCGAACGAAAAGCCAACCGAGATCGCGCAATAAAAACCGTGAAGAAAGATTACACTACTTTTGTTCGGCTTTCCGTTGCCAATCTTTTTAGTCCAGACAATCGCGAACGATTAATTGAGGAAATCGAAAAAGTACTGTTCGAAGCCTTAAAAACACCGTTACAAGGAATAGTCGCCTCGCTCGAAGGAATGAAAATCAGGAAAGATCGAGAGGCTTTATTGCATGCTACTACTTTCCCAATACTCTTAATTTTAGGGGAAAAAGATCCTGTTTTGAGTTATGAAGACAATTTGAAACAAATTGAAAATACCAACGTAAAACTAATCACTTTCTCCGACGGACATATGAGTCATATTGAAAACCGAGAAGAATTGACAGCCGTTTTACAGAATTTTTTCAAAAGCATTTAAAATCTCTTTGTGAACTTTACTTCGTCAGTTCGCTTTCGCTCGTGGGTGAAACCGTAGCGGTCTTTGTGTTTAAACTTTTTCCTCAAAACATTTTTCCTCATCCAAAATTTCATTTAACAACAAAACCATTTGTTCTAAATACTCATGGAAAATATCAGCATCAATTGTAGTTTTTTCTTCTTTTCCTTCTTTAAAACTAAAAGGCAAAAATCCAGATTTCAAATTTTTGAAAGAGATAATTCCGGCTTCTAATGGTTTACCATTTGCTTCGTTTTCGTACATAAAAGCATACGCCAAAATCTGAATAATTTTGTCGTTTTTGATATCTTCTGTTAATCCTTTCCACGATTTTAGGGTAAGGTTCTTTTTTTCTACTTTCCCCGTTTTGTAATCTATAATTCGGATGACACCATTGCGTTCTTCAATTCGATCCACCTTTCCGGCAATTTTTATCGGAAACGGCAAACTCGGATGTTCTAAAATTCTTTCGCAGCCTTTTTCTAAATGAAGTATTTTTATGGCATCGCCTTTTTTTATACTTACCAATTCGACATTCAAGAAATTGGAAACATTCCTTTTGGCCACTTCAAAAGCCAAAAGATTTCTTCCTTTTTTGATTTCACCTTCTTTGTAAACCAATTTGAATTGCTTCAATACTTCGGCATCCAACAATTTGAAACATCCTGAAATATCATTTTCAGATAAAAACGTACCGATAAATGGCGTATATAATGCTTCCAAGGTTTCGTGGATAATAGTTCCCAGAGTATTCAAGGCAATATTTTCTTCAACTTCTTCGACTTCGCTGATGCGTAAAATCTTTTGGAAATAAAAATCAATTGGATTTCGAATATAACTCGTCAATGCAGATGGCGAAAATCCTTTTTCGGCAATTTCTTTCAAACGTATCATCACCGCTTCCGATTTTGGAATAACTATAGGCTGATACGCCGTTTCGGGTAAAACAGCGTTGTAAATTTCATGAGAAAGGATGTGTTTGGGTTGTTTTTCTACTTCCAATTGGGTGATAAAACGGCTTTTTTCGCCCGCATCTAAACCTTCGCTTTCTGTATTGTATAACAAATAAATGTTCTTTGCACGTTGCAATAAGTGGTAGAAATGGTAAGTGTAAATGGCATCTTTTTCTTTGAAAGTTGGCAAACCCAATTCTTTTTTTACATCGTAAGGAATAAAAGAATTTTGAGATTTTCCGGCAGGTAATTTCCCTTCATTCATTGAAGTAATGATTACAGTTTCAAAATCCAACACACGACTTTCTAAAACGCCCATTATTTGCAATCCGTTAAGAGGCTCACCTTCAAAAGATACTTCGGCTAAATCAATTACTTGTTTATAAATCGTAAATAGCGTATCTATTTTATTCATATTTTCGAAAATACTATAAACTGTTTCTGTGTTTTCGTTTTCTTTTCGCTTCGAATAGAAATTAATTAGTTTGTTTATTACTTTGAAGACAGAGTAAACAAAAGCTTTTGTGATTTTTTCTTCATCATTGTCGTTGTTTAAATTTTCTTTAATTTGCAACAGCAATTTTGAAATTCTCTCTAAAACTTCGAATGAACCCTCTTCCCATTTTTCGAATAATAAAAGAAATAAGTCATTAGGGTTTGAGTTTAATTCCACCAACTTATGATGGGTAATAAACGTATAATTGTTTTGATTGATTGTGTTGACTAATACGCTAGTTTTTGAATACGGTTCAACCAATGGATGTGTCAAGATATCTAATACATCTTTGTAATATAAGACATAACTTTTAGCATTTCTCGACAAAGCATTTGTATGCATTTTAAACAATTTAGCAATCAAAGTCTGCGCTGGATTGTTCTTACTCGAATATCCCATCGTAATATTCAAGGGGCCAACGCTTGCGGGTAAAGAATACAAAAGTGGGACTAATAAATTTTCCTCGCCAAGCACGACGGCCACTTTGTCAAGGCTTGTATTTGGATTTTCATCGATGATTGTTTCTATCATACTTCCGGCAATTTTGGCCTGACCAATAGTTTTTGGTGTGCCAATGACTTGAATGTTTTTGGCCTGTGAAAAATCATCCACTATCCATTCAAAAGAATTAGACTTATAGTGTTTCCAACTTTCTTTAAATCGTCTTAAAAACAAGCCTGCGTCGTGATAAGGGTCATTTAGAAATGTTTGATCAGCGTCCCAATAAATTTTAGCCTGATCAGAAGCAATTAAATGTTGGATTATTTTTTCTTCAGATGCATTCAAAGCGTTAAAACCTGCAAATACGAATTGTTTTTCTTTATTACTATCCGAAAAATGAATAAGATTGTTAACCGCTTCTCTGTAAATTAATCCTTGGTATCCAATTCCTTTATTCAATAAATAGTTATAAAGAGAATCGTAGTAAGTGGGTAACAACTTCCAAAAATCAATATATTTTTCGAGTAATGGGGTTTTGTTTTCAACTTCAATTCCCCATTTTTTAATGTCTTCAATATCTTTTAGATAAGATAGTACGTGATTAGGTTCCAGTAAGTAACGATCAATCTCGTTAAAATCTTGCAGTAATATTTTGGCCCAATTGGCAAACAACTCAAAAGATTGTTGGCTTTCCTTTTTAGTAATTGATAAATAGACTTCGTAGAATTCAAAGAGCAACTCCACGGTATCTATGTTACGAATACTTGCAATATCTTGAATAAAATCTTCTATACTAATAATATGTGGAGCAATAATATTCGAAGAAACTTGCTTTCTAATAGCTTCTATCAAGAATATTTTGGCACGTTTGTTTGGTAGTACAACGGTTGTGTTCGCCAAGTTCTGTGCATAATCTGTGATTAAAACTTGCGCGATTTTATCTAAAAAAGAGATTTCTATCATTTTATAAATGTAAAAAAAGCCGTTCAATTAAGAACGGCTTTTTAAAATTATTTATCTGTCTTGTCCTGAAATAGCGATACACAAAATTCATCGTTATGGAAAACAACCAAGAAAGCCGCTATGTAAAGCGCACGCAAAAAGACTACACAATGTCTTTTAAATTACAAATTGTTCAAGAAATA
>Ga0209107_10001388_pt1 | contig 13548 bp, 8 predicted proteins | sample LakErihyJuly2011_2_FD_187460 | JGI IMG/M metagenome (GOLD analysis project Ga0209107, IMG submission 187460) | Freshwater microbial communities from dead zone in Lake Erie, Canada - CCB hypolimnion July 2011 (SPAdes) (version 2) | ecosystem: Environmental > Aquatic > Freshwater > Lentic >... | reverse complement strand
GTTTGCTTTGGGTTTGTTGACGAAGAAAAAAAAAATACAATCACCGCTGCTCCTTTCTAAACAAATTCAATCTCTATATGTACAGATGATACTAAATAAAACCTCGGGGACGAACCATTCTTCTGTTAAGGACTATTCGAAGTTAAAGCTGAAAATTAATTCAACGTAACAGTATTGTGGAACAAAGTTTAAATCACCTCTCTACCTGAAAAATATTTCTAATGTAATTTCACTAGAAGTAGTTCAGAAGAAGTTTTAGTACCATGGGTCTAAATAAAAGGATCTCGTACGGAATAACCCTCCGTTAATGTATAATAGACTGGAATAGGAAAAATTTATAATGATGGAAATTCTGATGATTGTGGATACGGCTACAACGTGCCCATTCCTCCTCCTACTCCTTTATATCCATAATGTAGAAATGTATCAGCAGTAACAAACAATAGTTGGAATGATAGTTTATCTGATGGATCTACAGATCATTAACATTATGCTGCTTAATAGCAATTCGGTAACTTCAAACTCACACTTACAAACGATTTGGAAGGTGAAACATGCTTCGGAGCTATTCCTTAAGCAAATATTGTTAGAGCACTATTTAACGAAGAATCCCCTGCAAATAATTTCACTTAAGGTTTATGCATTTCTAAAAATAAGGGAAATTTTGGAGTGAACTATAATCCCGATAAAACAAGAGATTTTTGTTGGGGTCTTAATAACACTAAATACACTGTAGGTACTTCGTTTAATATTGTAATTAACACCAATAAAATTTAAATTACATAAGATGACAACCGTGTACACTGTGAGTTTTTCAGAGACGATAACACTTTGATACTTAATTCATGGTTATATTACACTGGAAAAGATAAGAGAATAATGTCTGATGATTTTAATGGTCTCAAACCATAAATAACTGGTGTAGGAAATAATGATGAACCGGAGTGTAACGGATAATATGAACCATATTATCCACCTTAACCATGGTGTAACAATATGGTGATAAAAACTACATGGTTTGATAGCATATCTTTGAATGGAGATGTTTAATCATACTAACTGAAACTCCCGCTAGATTGGTAAAGTGCGAATAACTACTTAAACTTCAATGTCACACTCACAGAAGATGTAAAAAACAATTATAAATTATGCTTCGGAGTTATCCCTGAAAGTTCCCGATATGCATCATTTTAAGAAAAGGACGTTAGTTAAAATTACTCTAAAGGTTTATGTACGAATGGATAATAAATGAACTATGATAAATATGTTCTGCCTGATAAATCAAATGATTTCTGTAGAGGTCTAGAAAATCTTAACAAATCGCAAGGCAATACATTCTAAATTTTGATTAAACCCGACTGGGTTTGGATAACTTAAGACGACAACAGATTTGATTGTTGGTTTAGCAGAAAAAATAAAACTGAACTAGTTCTTCCATGGATATATTACAAAGGAACAGCTGGAAGTGATGTAGATGATTTTTATGGTGTTAAAATACTCACATTTACATAAAATTCTAATGAAGCTAAATGTTCTAAACTCCCTCCCGATGTCATAGTTCCACCAAATCCCCCTCCCTTATGTACTAGAGAATCAATGGTTGATTAATCATCAATTAAAAGCACAAATTGGTAATCAAATGGACAAGAGAATACACCAGATCAAATCTCATTCGATGGAGTCAACGGGGGCTTTTAGGAATGGACATCATTAGGTAACTTTAACAGAAATTTCCAAGTCAAGTTAGAATCTAATCTTAATGCTGTATTAAGAAAAAATGTTTGCTTCGGTTTTGTCAAAAAATCAAGTGTTTAAGGAAGTTTAGATTAGTAAGACAGCAGCGTTAACACTATCTCTCTTTGTACCAATGGAAATACCAATAACTATGCTTAAGGAGTAGTTGAGTGTACCAATAAACCACTTCAACAAAAAGCCCTTTCAGTCGGAACAATATACTAAGTCGATCTTCTTGCTGATAAAGTTCAAATATATACATTCCCATCTTAAAGTACCTACACCCTATGCACCTTAACATTCAGAACAGATTTAACTTAAGGAGTGGAAGAATTCATCCCTTGGATCCAAATAAGTGGATCAGTGGGTGTGACAAAAGTTTTACCAACCTTATTAGGTAAAGGATTTATAAATGATCCCAATAATGTTTGCCCAGTAACCGTAGCTTAATTCGTTCCACCTACTTGTGTGAATGATTTCTACTAAGTTGATAGAGTCAAAGATTAAAACTGGATGTCAACTCCACTTGGCGACGATGTAGCAAATTGGGCCACTTTGTCAGCCTCCCTTACTGATTTATAGAGTGCAGGCGTAATCGTATAATAATCTACTATAACATGTGATGAAGAACATCTAACTTTTGCCTCCATGAATAACCCTGATACCAATTTCAATATAACAGTTCCAGTAGGTGTATGCTTCGGTTTTGTAACTGCAGATGCCTTATCCTTGGTAGAATCTGGCATTGATTTTAGCATAAGAAGCAATACAATATCTCTTTGTGTAGACTCTTCAACCACATTCTCCACAAACAATTACGAACTTAACGGAAATGCTGAAAACATGTAGGTTAATGGAGATTAAACTTTCTACACACAGTATGAAGTTGAAACAGCCCGAGAATTCATGGTGTATTTAAACTCTCATAGAGTTTAAATTACATCCGCAGACAGACATTTCTAAGTCAATTTCTTAAGACCTGATGCTTCTCAATAGGTATTCCCATGGGTTAAATGCTCTTAAAAAGGACAATAAGCTTAAGCAACCTTATATGGTATTGGAAAGATTGACGGACTAGAAGGAAGACCAGTTACTGAATGTAACCAAGAATTCATCCCAATTTGTACCCAGTGCATGATTGATGGAGTGTGTTAAGTTTGTCCTCCACCTCCTAGGCATGAATGTGAAAATAGTTTTTATGTCGCAAATTTGACTGAATAAGTTTGGTATAAGCCTTCTAACTTTTAAGATTTAGGACTCGCAGCCGGAAGCAATTTTGTTGAATTATCAGGTCCAAATGATGCTGAATACGAGACTTATACATCACCATCATTAAAAAATGCAGATGGAAATTATGAAATTTTGTTGAACAACAATTACGCCGGAGGTTCTATTTGTTTCGGTTATGTTCTCTCTTCTGAGACATAAGAAGTTAACTCTAATGCAGGAGGCAGTTACGCCCAAAGATCATTATCGGTATGTACTAATGGAACAGTCAATAATGTATGGAATCCATAAAATACCTAAAGCGAGTGTAGAGGAAGATTATAAACAAATTAGGGATCCATGTACAAAGTATTAGTTGGCTTCAATTCTGTTCAAATAACCTCTTACCCACAAAAAGAATACTAATGCAACTTCACTATGCCAGCTTCATTTAGATAAGAATAAACTCTATTACCATGGGTCTAAATCCAAAAACCTGCTCAATCAAGCAACTCTGCTAGTGTTCAATTCATCGGATCAGGTAGACCATAAAATTATATGATAGAATGTGAAATGGGATTAAATTATATTCCATTTACATGCAATTCTTAATTCCAAGATCCAAATATAGCAGACAATTATTGGTATAAGAGCTCAGACAGATCTCAAGTTGAATATAACATTCTACAAACAGGAAATTGGATTTCTGAAGGAAATACAAACGGAAACTATAATGTTACTTTAAACCGCGAAGCTTAAGGTTAGATCTGCTTCGGTTATCTTCCTAAAATTTAAGTTAATAACTTCTATTTATCATAAGATGATTAAGAATTATGGAGATCTTCTATTTCGATTTGTATTGATGGTAAAAATACTACTCAAAACAATGTTGAAGGATAAGTTTCATGTTAGGGAGATATTAACTAAGCTAGTGACTTTTCCTACACAGTCAGAGTTTTAGCTGAGACTGTTTAGATAACTTCTTCTAACTAACATTATCAATGCAGTTTCTCAAAAAATGCTGAAAACGATAACCTACTTGCTTATATTTGGACATAGTCCACTGATGAAGTAACTACAAAATTCACTGGATTAGGTAAGCCAGATGAGAATGCAGAATAATGTTTGACTCCTTATATTCCACAAGATCCAATATATGTAACATGTGCAAACTCTTTCTATAACATCAGCAAAGTTTCAGAATCATGGGTATCCGCTGAAGATGAAAATTAAATTATTTCCACAGGATAATTATCTGGACCCGGTCAATATCTATCATTCGATAATGTCTATGGAAATTACATTGTAGAATTCAACAATTAAGATTAAACTGATGAATCATTCGTATGCTTTGGTTACGTTTAAAAGGATTAGGTTGCTAATATTTTCTCCGACCCAACTGTAAGTCCAATGTCATACATGGTGGCTTTCTGCACAAATGGAATATCTTATAATTACTAAGACTCAGTGATGGATCTCAATCAAAACGGGTGTCAAGGAAATATCACAGAAGTTAATAAACTTACTGGAGTTTATAATGTAACAGTAAGAAGAAATAATGTGTAAATTACCGCTGATAATCATCATTTATAATGTAATTTGAGATCAACAGTTGATGATAAATTGGTACCTTATATATATTTATCCGCTGGTTAATCAGTAAGAGTTAGACTCTTTGGAGAAGGAAGACCTGAATAAAATGAACCAGAATGTAATCGTGGCTATATTGCATTGCCTATTCCTATTCCTCCAATTCCAAGAACATGTGATAACTTCTACTCTTTCGAAAATTATAATTTAGTAGATAGTTGGTAGAGTGGTGAAGATTCACTCTCCGAAGGAAGACTCTTCAACAACGACCCAGAAGGAAGAGAATTTGTCTCCCCCAATGACAATGCAAATTATAAATTCACTATAGATGAATTCACTGGAGTGGTCTGCTTCGGTTATGTAGAAAAAAATTTTTAAGCCACAGAAGATGTCTCAACATCAATCTGTTTCGATAGCAATTCCGAAACAGCTAACGAATACTACACCCACGCCCGGTAAGGTCCAGATACTATATTCTGCAATGGAAACTTCTCTTATCATACAGGAAATTCTTTCAACGTTACTGTATAAGCAAACTAAGTTTAAATTACTGAGACTGCCAGAAGATTCTAATGTAACTTCACAAATACTGCAGCTTCCACTTTCCAACCTTACGTAAAAATAGGTGAATAAGCTAATATTTAGTATTCACTTTTAAGTTATGGTAAGATGGATTGTCCTGAACCATTCGAACCTCTGCCCCCTATAAAACCACCACTTTATTATTGCGATCAATCAGCCTAAAGCAATTAATGGAAACAAGTCAACCCTGAAGGATCTGCAGTCAGATAAACAAATACTTTGACTAATGATATATCTACCTCCCACTCAGAATTCTATTCAGATGATTCAGGAAACAATTTGGCCAGTTTCACAGTCACACTTGGTACTACTTATTCCGGAGATAAAGTTTGTTTCGGTTACATTAATTAAAAAGACATTTTCGAACTTAGCAATAAACCAGAACTTTATTACAGTGAGAACGCCCTTGCAGCAGTTTGTACAGATGGTACTCATTACCCAAGCTCAGGATCATGCTTGGGTAGTATGAATACTTAATCTGGAGAAACCTTTTAAGTTCACATTGGCTCCGATTCAGTTACAATCTCATCTACTTCCGTAGCTGATTAATTCTAATGCGCATTCTCCAAAGATTATTCTAACGAGATATAATATGTTCCATGGGCTGAGATTTATGGATTATAAAGTGTTGAGGTTTAATACACAGGATGCGAACCAGTCATAACTAGAGATTGTAGAGATTTTGTTGATGCCTCATAGACTGTCCCTGAATGGTATGATGCCTAAACCAACATAACTCACACTTAGGTATTGACTTCCACAACTTTGAATTCATTCGGATCTTTATTAAATCTCAATGGAAATTATATAATTGCATTCCAAAATACACCAATCTCAGGAAGTGTTTGCTTCGGATATACAAGTTAAGATGACTGGAAAACAAATGACCCGTAAGGTGATAATACTCCCAAATCAGCATCCGTTTGTTTCATAAACGGAGGATCATAATAATACAACGCTTATGGAGAAAGTTCATGTTGGGGAAAACCAAAACTAGAAGCCGGATAAAAATTCTATGTTACTGTCTTAGATAACCAAACCCAAATTACTCAATTCCCAGATAGACATTTCTAATGTAACTTCAACGTCGCTTAATAACTCGACCTTGTACCTTTCGTTTAACTTAATGAAGACAATGCAGTAACTACTAAATGGACCGGAATTGGAAAATTATGGTGTCCTACTAATTACATTGCACCAACTCCTACTCCTCCGCCCATACCATCTTGTCTTGAAAGTCCTTGGAATGGCTAATATACCGGATAAAATACATTCTCAACTGTCACAGGATAATCTATCTCAAATTATATATAGTAATATGAAGGTAGAGATAAAGGATTCACTGTTGTATTAAACTAAGATATCACTGAAGGAAGAATTTGTTTCGGTTTCGTATCTGAAACTTAAAAAACTGAAGTAACCACAGATCAATAATATGATCTTTAAGGTGCATATGCAGTCTGTACTGATTAACCTGCCGGACCTTCAAACGGATAGTGTGCTGGACTATTGGAAACGACACTAGGATCTACATTCTTAGTATACAAAAACTTAAACGGAAAACTCACAATATAACAGGATAGTCAAGAAACAGGTTTTACAATATTTTAATGCTACTTTGACTCTTAAGAAACGGTATATCCATGGGTAAAACTAAGTGAAACAACTGCAACCGTCACCGCCGAGATGACTTGTACCACTTATGAACCAAATGTACCACATTATATACCAACATGTTAAGAAAGAAAATGGTAATCCAACGTTATACCATATATAGGAAGTACATCTGACCTATCACTCGTAGCAGGAACCGGATAATTCGTTTAACCATAAAATATGAATTAAAATTACACTGTTACATTGACAGAAACTTTAGGAGACACTTTTGTTTGTATCGGATATGTTCCTTTCTCATCTTACTCAACCCCCGGCACGGAAATTTAATTAAATAGTACATTGACATTCTGTACAAACAATGTTAAATATAACCCAAACGATGAAGCTGAAGATTCAATTAAATGTAAAGGAACCCCCAACATACAAAAAGATAAAGAATTCTTGGTTTATGTTAACTAAGAAAAAAATAAAGTCACTATCAAATAAGGTAAATTTAGATGTGATTTATCCGGATAATTTACAGACTATGTACCATTTGTTTATTTGCAAGAAGTTACTTCATTAAAAGCTGTATTAAGCTGTACTGAATTCCCTCTTACTCCTATACCAGACCCAAGAACTTGTGACAAAGATTTCTTCGATGAAACCCAACTTATTGATAGATAATGGTATAGCGCTGGAGAACCAGGTTAATCATCTGATATTTCATATGGAGATCTAGCAAATTAAGGAGGACAAAACAAGGATTACGTCTCTAAAAATAACATAGATGCTAACTTCGATGTTACTCTCACCACAGTTGCATTAAAGGGTAAAGTTTGTTTCGGTTATATATATGAAGGAGATGTTATTAGTCTTGAAGCAGGTAACTTACCAATTTAAGTAGTTGGTATGTGTACTGATGGAACATTTATAAACTACGAAAGTTTAAGACTTGATATAATTGATAATAACGTTAATGCTGAAACTAGAGATGGAAGTTTACAAGCTGAAACTGTATGTTAAGGAAATGTTCAGTACGACGCAGGAACAGTTTACCATGTATATAATAACGAAAATAGTATATAAATAACTGCAAATAATCACCATTACTAATGTAACTTCCCAATCTAAAGATTGGATAAATTAGTACCTTGGGTATCAATGAGTGATGGATAATAAAATGTTAATGCCTATCTAAGAGGTATAGGAAGATTGAGTGGTCCAAATTGTGAACTCCCTTATGTGCCACTTATATGCCCTTCTACATGGACTACCTCATCAACTGGAGGATCAGTCACATAACAAGGCACTGAAGAAATTTAAAATATCTTGCAAGGCACTGATGGTGCAGTCTCTAATTTCGTCTCTACTGACAACATGGATAATTAATTCACTGTTACCTTAAACTAAGATGTAGATCTAAATCCTTCTTAATTGATTTGCTTCGGTTATATACCTCATAGTTTACTAAGAGATATGAAAAGTAAATCAAATGAGGAAGTTTAAGCCACCTCGGCCATATCATTCTGTACAGATGGAACCAAGTTTAATTACTATGGTGGTGATTTAAATGTACTTTGTAAAGGATAATTTACTGTAAAAACATCAAAATCTTTCTATGTCTAAATAAACTAAACTAGTGAGGAGGTTGATATTGGAAACATGGGAAGTTTCTTAAATTGCAGATATACTAGAAACACTACTGAATAATTAGTACCGTGGGTTTCAGTTGCCGGAAACTAATAAGTTTCTGTCGCAAATACCTGCTCAGACTAAACACGAATCAACAAAACACCAACTCCCCCACCACCTCCACCTCCACCAAAATGTTCATAAATATGGAATAATAGATAAATAGTTTAATAAGATTGGTATGGTGCTTTCTCTTATCAAAAAACATTTACCTTTGACAACTACATTGTTTCACAAAGTATTGAAACTGTTCACTTCGTAGCTGATGATTCCACAAATAACAATGCAAATTATGAAATCAATTTGTAGGAAAATTACAACACAAACAGTAAGGTTTGTTTCGGTTACATAAGCAGTTAGACAAGATAATCTATTCCTTCTTCTCCATATGAAGATCTTGCTCATTAAGCAGTTTCAATCTGCACAGATGGTACTTTAAACAATCCTTTCGGTTTTGGTTCAGATAAAATCACCTGCAACAATTAATTCAACTCTACATGGCCTTCTTTCAATGAAGGAACACTATACAAAGTTGTCAATTATGCCGATTAGGTTCAAATTTGGACAAAAAATGGTGAAGTTAATTGTAACTTCACATTGAGTACAGTAGAAAGAGAAACTTTAATTCCTTGGGTTTAAACAACGGGTCTAAGATCTGTTGTTGTTGAATTAACCGGTAGAGGAGGTTTAGAAGAAAACCCTTGTGAGTATATACCCGTTTATAAATGCATAGAACCAGAACCATCTGCTTGCGCAGTATTGTTCTCTTAATGTAACTTTAGTGGTGTTTAATTCAATATGTGTGATGCTCACGGACATTAAGATCTTCCAGCCGATTAATAAGGAGCTGTATTGTAATTTTAATTAATATAATATTACTAGATCTATGTATTTGCCTCCTGGTTCTAGAGTTAACCTTGGTTGCGTTGATGACGGATAAATTAATTGTGGAGCTTAGTCCTTGGAATTTGGTGAATCATAACCTTGTTTGGATCACGAAGAAGTATTCCACCGACACATCAAATCAGCTGAATTCATTCAGCTTAATAAACCTTAAACTAGATAAGCGAAGAAATATTTGACCAAAAACAGAAGATGAATATGATAATATATATATATATTATACATTAATAGAAATAATTTTATAAAAAAATATTTATATTTTTATTTATATTTTAATTAATTAAATAAATAATAAAATTATATATACCCTTCTAAACAGTTAAAAAAATTATTTATGTTAGCAGTAGTAATGATAATTATATATCAATTAGTACTTTTAGTAATTTTTAGTAAAGCATATATGGAGTTTTGAGATGATATATAATGTTCTTAATATTTATCTGTACTTTTCCACATTTGCTTTCATAGTTTAATAACAATTATTTTTTTTATTTAAAGTTTTATTGAACGGAATTTTTACTCTAGAGAATGGAGTTTGTGGTAAAATGGACAGATAAATCATGGAGAATAATTATTATTTATATTAATATATGGCATTACAGTTTTTATTTATTCGCTAAAAGATTGGGGAGAAAATTGTTTTGATTTGAATTAATTGCTAAAAACCTACAGGTTAGGGGTTTTTAGCTTTTTTTTATTTTTTATCTTAATTCATGCCTATTTATATGCATCATCTGATCTAGAATTATATTATGATAATTATAATTAAAATTAAAATGATCACGATGATTCTGTTATCTAAGAAAACGATTTGATGGATCAAATTGAGTATGATCAAAGTGTCAGAGATCATACATAAATAGTTATATGATTTAAATAAAAAAATAAATGAATGAATAGATAGATAGATACTTAATAAAATTAATGAATAAGGAAAAAAAAAAAAAAAATTATTATTATAGTATTTATATACAGCTCATTTGAGTGCTATTTAACATTTAAATAATTTAATTAATTTCTTCATATTTTTTTTAACAACTAACTCTTTTTTAATATTGAAAAAGTAATTGTAAAGACTGATCCGGAGATAGAAAATATATCAAAAAAAAGTGCAATAATCAATATAAAGGCAATAAGTTTCCACAATTAATTCATCATAATAGTCTTTTTCAGCTTAAGAATATTAGAATCTAAATCCGGAAAAATTTATTTAATAAAAAAATAGTCTTTGATCCTTATAAAATACTAATTTTTAATTTTACTAAACTTTATGGTCCCTTAAATCTCTTGAAATGTATTTTCAATCATTGTTTGGGTTATATTTGTTTGATGATCTTCTGTTAATTTGTCTTATCCTATCTCGGTTATGAATTCTTTTATTTCATTTATTAGCTCATTTTCATTTATATTTGTTTTATCTTTTTCTAGTTTAAATTTTTCCCAATTTTAAGGAATTTCTTAGATGCATTTACGGAAATAAATTATAATTTTACAACAACAAATTTCTAAAGCTCGTTCAAATATTTCGTTATTTTGCCTGCCCTCTATACCATATGTATTTTTTATGTAAACTTTCATTTTTCCAGTCCATTCAGTTAGCAGATCATTGTATACCATCCTTATTTTCAACCACAAATCTCTATCAATACGAAATATCATTTTTTATATTTTTTGGGTGATAAAATTTTATATTTTTTCCTCTATTTACAACTAAACATCTAAAGTCGCCTTTTTAACTAGTTCATTCAAGATTATTTAATTAAGTAGTTTTTCTATGTTGTCAAATTCATCATCAATTTTAAATTTTTCTTTTTATTCTTGAAATAAATTTTGGAAAAATAATGTTTTTATTTCTTTTAATGTTTCTTATTTCATTTTTTTTAGAACATCTTATTATTTTATCTGCTTTTCCTATCCCTCTTGATATAAAGATTTTATTACTTTCTCTTTAAAAGATCGTTGGGATTTTTGCATATATAATTCAACTTGATACACAAAACAGTTTGTAATTTCACCTTTAAGGTACTCATCTAATGATTATTATAGAGCAAGCTGAATTCTATTTATTTTTTGAATTGATTGTAAAAAAATAGTTGATTTTAACTATTCTTCAACTTATATTTATAAATCTTATTCCAATTTTTTAATGCTCACTTGTTCTATTTTGCAACATTTTTCTTTATAAATATCAGTCTATTTATTTATTGCCTGGAAAAATTCAGATTTTTAAATTTAAAGTTCATAACTTATTATAATTTCTTTTTCTTTTAATAAATCCCCTTATTTTAAAGATGTTTCAAAAATTCTCGTTATAAAATTAATTGGTATAGGTATTAAGGTTGTTTTCTAAAATTCATTTTGCAAGTATGAAGTGATAGTTAGCAAAAATAGGGTACTTTCTGATACTAATTATACTATATTTGTATTATCGATTTCATCTTATTTTTCTGTGGTCAATATAATAAATTTTTTTAAGCTAAGTAAATAATTATTTGGATCCATATTATCATTAAGATTCTAAATATATTTATTTATCAATTTAATGTTTTCATTTTTTTTATTATAATCAATTATTATTACAACATCGCTAATCGAAAAAAGAATTTGTTCATTTTAATGAGATAAATTTTCCTATTTATTTTAAATTAATCAAAAATACGCTTTATTATCCAATTAAAAACAATGTAAAAGGAAATTCAGGATGTTTATGATAGTAAAAAATACTTTATTAATCTATTTATTAAATTAAAAAAATTACATTTAGGGTCATCAAATTCATTGAAATGTAACAATTACATATAAATTTCAGATAAATGATCTTTGGAAGAGCAAATAAAAGATACAATTTTGAAATAATTCATTTATTATTTTATTTTTACAATATTTTCCACACATAATTTATCATTTTAAATAATAATAGAGTCCATTTTTTATTGAATGATTAAAATTTTTATTATTCGATTTTTGTTTAAATAAAATATTATATAAAAATATTTAAAAATCAAATTAAATTTTAATGTCTATGACAAAAACTTCTTCCCTATTGAATTATATTCTATTCGCTAAATTGACTAAAATTTTGAATAAAAGCACACAAAAATTTAGAAATTTCTAAATCGTAAGTTAGATCACATATTTTTTTCATTTCATAAACTATCTATAAAGCCTGAGCTTCATCTTCTTTAGATTTTTATAATAACATAATTTATCTGAGCTTCATAATTTATTTGATTGAATAATTATTTAAATTTAATGAAAATTCCTTTTTTTTTGTATTTAAAATTAAATATATATCCCAGAATGAAATACTTGCACAGTTTGTTCTTAAATATATATGCGAAAATTCAAGTAAAAAAAGCAAATTCAATTCCTCATTATTTAAATATTTTAATAAATATTCATTTATAAAAACATCTCCATTTTATAAGACGAAAAAAATATTATTTTAATTATTATTTTTAATTATGTTAATTTCTCCATCAATGCATAAATTCAAGGTCTAAAAAATTATATAAAAGAAATACTTTTAATTTGGAAAGAGATTTTTATATAGATCTGATTCGATTAATTTATTCAGAGTTTTCGGACAAAGTAAATTCTTTTTTCAATATAAAAGATACTAACGTGGATAATTTTTTCTCTTTTTATAAATTAAAAATAATTTACCATATTTAAACTTCAGAGGTAATATTTTTTTTTATAAAGTATGTGGATTTGTGAAAATTTCTGAAATTTAATAGAAATGATATATGTTATATATCAAAAATGCAAATGCAATTGCCATAATTAACTTAAATTTTATTATTTTTAACAATTCTACATAAATAATTTAATAAAAATTACAATTAAGAGTTGAAAATTTTGTATTAAGTTAATTATAGTCTTCTTTTATCTAAATTCTTTCTTTTTCATCTTTCATTTTTTCTCTGAGTTACTTTTAATTTTATTATTTTTGCTCTTAAGTGAAGAAATATACTTTCTTGTTATTATATGCACATTTAAAAAATATATTTCTATTTTATATTTTATATTATCCCTTCGAAATAATTTATTTTAATATTTTGTTCTAAAAATTTATCATTTGAATTTAATTATAAATATATTTTAATTGAAATATTTTATTAGTATAATAAATAAAATTTTAATTTATTACAAATATTAAATAAAATATAATAATTTGTTATTTAATATGTTTAAATTAAACTTAAAATTAATTTTTTTTAATATTATAATTAAAATAAA
>Ga0209107_10001385_pt1 | contig 13558 bp, 7 predicted proteins | sample LakErihyJuly2011_2_FD_187460 | JGI IMG/M metagenome (GOLD analysis project Ga0209107, IMG submission 187460) | Freshwater microbial communities from dead zone in Lake Erie, Canada - CCB hypolimnion July 2011 (SPAdes) (version 2) | ecosystem: Environmental > Aquatic > Freshwater > Lentic >... | reverse complement strand
CCTTTCACAGTACATATCAGGATTGAGAAAAGGGTAATTCAGGGTTTAATAAACATAGGTGCGAGAAAGGTAGGAACCGCATGGGCTTAGGAGATTATGGTATTTTCAACGAAATAGATACCAAGATAGTTCAAGGAGAAAATATTGAAAATGCCAGACCTACTTTATGCTTTGAGTGTCCCATTCATATTTTCAAATTACCTTCAGCATCACTTTCTTCGTCAGAGGACGCCTTCCTCTCCTTACACTGGCCAATCCGATTTCGATCTAAAAATAAAATTGGCAAAATGTTTAGGAAGTACGGTTCCTACCTGCAATAACCCATAAAAGGCAAACAAATTTTTGAATCTTAAAGAAAAGATTTGTACTAGTGAATTTGATTGTCCTGAAAATAATATTGGCATTACTTTATGTATATCATTTGAGCCATCAAAAACAGATATAGAACCTTTTACAGTACATATCAGGATTGAAAAGTGGGTACCTAATTCAGTGTTATGGTAGTTTCAACAATTAGATACCGGTACCAAGCTTGTTCAAGGAGAAAATATTGAAAATGCCAAACCAACTTTATGCTTGGAGTGGCCCATTCATATTTTTAAATTACCTTCATCATCACTTTCTTCGTCAGAAGACATGTTCCACTTCTTTCCCTGGCCAGTCCGATTTCGATCTGAAAAAAATAGGTATTGACAAAACGTACAGGAAGTAGGTACCTACCTGCAATAACCCATGAAGGCAAAGCTAAATTTTTAGTCTTTAAGCAAAAATTGGTACCGTAGGTACTTGTGAATTTGTCTGTCCTGACGCTACTTTGGTATTATATCATTTTAGACATAAAAAACAGACATAGAACCAAAGACTATATAGAAACATAGACGTCCAACGAAAAATCATTCAACCATCGCTCGGCAGCCGACTATTGGCCATTTTTCGCAGTGTTGTAGATCCGGATCCGAAATTATTTTAAGGATCCTGAAACGGATCCGGAATTATTAATTTCGGATCCGGATCCGACAAGCTCCAATATTTATTGGCTAAGAAGACCAACATGCATCAGTCTGATACTGTAGGGGGTGTAAATATTGGAATAATTATGTAGATTCTTGTTTTGAACTTTTGTACTTCTTCATGAAAAGGTATCCGATGGGCCCTAGTTTCATCCCATAAAATTGTATTTGGCATCAAAATCTACAGAAACCCACATCCAGCATTAAGTTAAACATTGTTAAGCTGGTTCCTTTGTTGCAGACTGGTCAAAGAAGTGCATTATACAGACGGATGCCCCATACAGTTCTAAATTTGGCCAGTTGACGATGGTAAAAAAAACTTTATGGGCGTCCCTGTTTCTCTATATGTAGTCATTAGATAAAACATTTTACTGTAGTATGTTTTAAATGTGGGTGGGTAAGTACGGTATTTTTATATTTTAAAAAATTCAGTTTCAACTAACCTCTGGAAAGCCTCTTCTGTGTCGCATCTGGTTTTGGACATTCCTTGGGCGCGGGTTCACGATTTTGCGTTGGGATGTTTTGCGAATCAGCGCCTAAAGAGAGTTATAACTGCTGTATATTTAAACCAAACTTACCAGTCAGTATTTTTCGTTGTTACCTAAATTGATGGCAGCTATATAAGTAGGTTATGGTTACCTGAACCATCTTCAGTGGATTCGTCTTCCTGCGAGGCGTACGCCTCGTCTCCGAGGTCGTATTTCTCGTCATCTGTGTCGTCGTCTACTTCAGTCGCTGGTGAGATGAGCTCACCAGCGTCCAAACGCAATAAAACGTCCCCAATTACTCCGGTTTCCACGGCCCTGGTGTGCATGCTGAAAGAATTAAGTATGGTATGTTAATCGATGGGATGGGTACCGGTACCGGTAACATTTTATTTTGCCAGACATTTCCACAACTTGCAACAAGTCTGAGTAGAGTTTGTGGATACGAAATTGTTTTTTTTCTTTCTTATCCGTAGGTAGGTACCTATTTAACTTTTTTGGAAATTTCATATTCGACCTTATTTCTCAGTAAGGAGGCAAAAGTAAAAATTTAAAACAAAACTGAAACTCATTCCAGATCCGGATCCTGCATACACAAAAAATTTGGATCCGAATCCACAAAACTATGTCCAACAGTCTCCTCTTATTACCACCTACCTACCTACATACCTACCTTCATACCCTACAATTTGATTAAGATGCGAGTTTTAAAAACTTACTTGTAGTAGCTCATGTTGGTAGTGACACTATGTCCCATGTGCTTGCTGAGGAACTGAACTTCGGTTCTGGTGGGATTCGTTGCCTGCAATGTATTAAACGTTTAGAGTTTATTTTCATAGACTAAGGAAAGCGTTCAGAACTTGGCAGAGGTTTACAGCTTCTACTGTACCAAAACTACAGTAGCTTACCCTGAAAGCAGTTGCCAGGTGCTTCCTCATGTTCCTGGTCTCCATGTTCTTGACTCCGCACTCATCTATTGCCTTTTTTAGAGGCCGGCCGTGCTCGATGTACTTATCATTGTTTCGCTGGGCAAAGACATATTTGTGATCTGGTGCAATCTCGCCGATTGGCCTGTTCTTCAGGATCGCGTCAAGCGCAGCTTGCGCATAAGGCGGGAGCAAAATGTAGTTGTTGACTTGCGCTTTTCCTATGACACAAATAAGACCCATGTCCTTGGCTACATGTTTCTGGCGAGCCGTGAGTGAGGAATTCACGTCATCGCTGGCGGATTTCTTCTGCTCTTCCGAGTTTTTGACGTGATCGACCCTCAGGCTGGCAACATCTCGCCCTCTGCGCCTGTTTAGCACTATAAGTTTCACCATCAGTGCTTTTTGTAGATTGGCGTATGCGTCTTGTGTCTTTTCCTCATTGAATTTCGTGTGGGCCTCATCCAGCTTCTTTCTAGTAAAGTCCGCAAATTTCTTGATGTCCTCTGTTGTTGGGATCTTTATTTTGGCCTGAGCGTTTCTTTCTTTCATGACAGCATGGGCGTGATCGGTGACTTTAGTTTTCCACTCAATTTCCATCAGCTTTTCAAAATCTTCTATCCTTTTTTTTCCTGTTTCGTTTTCTTCCCTGATCATCTGCGCCTTGTACGCTCTTAGAATGTGTGCTATTGCCGAGTGCATCTTCAGTTTTTTGCCAGGGGTGATTCTTTGCTTACCACTGTCATCCTCACTGATGCTGCAGGAGTCGATTGCTGTCGCAAGCGCATCCATGGTGTGAGACCCCATGAAGTCTCTGTTCTCTAAAATTTCCTTCCATGAGGCATCCGGCTTTTGTTTTCTTAGTTCTCTAAGAACTTCAGCTAACAATCTCAGCCTTGGCTTGAAAGACCTGACCCATCCATCAACAATTTCCCACACTTTTCCGTCAGTTTTATACTTAAGGTAATCCATGAGCACTTTGTCATGCCGTATGATTTTGCCAAGTTCATCATCTTTTAGTCTCGCCAACACCGCGGCTACGCCTTTGCTTCCCTCCATTGCAATATCCATAATCTCCTTTGCTCGTTTATATGATATTTTTTTGTCCTGGGTTGCATTTGGACAGTTGTGACGGTAAAAGCGCCTGCTTGAATAGAACACATGGCACAAATCGCACCCCAAATATTTATAGGGTTTGTATGTTTCGTCCTTTGAAGCTCGTTTTACAACGAGCTCCCCATCCTGGTCCCCAATCACCTAAAAATATAAGTATTATGATAAGTAACTATTTTTGCACCACTAATTATGAAAGTGTTATTTTTAATGCAAAACGTCTACGGGTCAAAAGTCTACAGGACAAAACATCTAAGGGAAAAAAAGTCTAATGGGACAAAACGTCTTAAGGACAAAATGTGCAATGGGACAAATTGACTTTCAAAAGGTCTAATGGGAAAAATGTCTTAAAGGGACTGTCTCACAAAAACTAAGGCCTATGTTGCTATACACCATTTGAACGGTCTGGCTTTAACCCCTTGCCGCCCCACAGCAGAAAAATGCGGCCCAGACCACAACGGTTGGTGTACAAGACCGCGAGTAACGACAATTGTAGCTGTCGCTATGCCCTCCGCTGTGTATTTTCCCTAGTACCTATGAATGAATGAAGCTTTGAATGAAGTACCTGGTCCCTGGATTCCCATGCTAAAATATTTTCGTTTTCGCGGAGATATTCCCGAAATTATGTTTTTTTGTATGGATTTCCGGGTCAGGATACCCAGAAACATTGATTTCCAGGTAACGATAACTCAGCCATTTTCTAAGAAATATTCGGCACATTTCCAGGTATGGTTACCCAAAAATTAATTGATTTCCGGGTAACAATACCTGGAACTCAATTGATTTCCTGGTATCAGTGCTTGGAAATTAATTGATTTCATGGTAACTTTACCTGGAAATAAATTTATTTCAAGGGATCACGACCCGAAAATGAAATTTCAAGAAAAAAATTCAATTTTTTTATTTTTAACAGCTGTACCACCTTTAATACTGGTTATACTGGGTATCATTACCTGGAAATCAAAAATATTTTCGTGAATATCTCTGCGTAAGCAAAAATATTTTTGAAAATATTTTATGATATTGCTCTAGGGCCCAGGTACTGTTGATTCATGCAAAAATCCAGAGTTCAAAAATCTCATACTACAGTCCCTTAAAGTAATAAGCCTTAAAACTTTGCTCAGGCAAACAAGCCCTATGTCCTGGGTGAAAGGGTTAAGTATTGTCTGCTGACCTTCAAAAAATATTTGTATTAAAGGGTAAGTCTATAAATCGCATTTAAAATTACCAGCATTAAACCAACATTAGCCTTTGAAAGTGCTGGATTTCTCCAAAGAATTGAGTTTGGCGTGCAGCGTACTTGGAAAGGCAAATACACGCAAAAAATCTTTTTCCTTACCGTATGCCAAACATAACTATTTCAAAGGACGCAAAACCATTGAACCCATACTTGGAAAGAACAATGTTCACATCTAAATCCAACACCAATTTTGCCATACAAACCCCTTACAAAGTACAGAGTACACAGGACAAAACGTCCCAGTACCGGTACCAATTTTTTGGCAGAAAATGCTTGAAGAGAGAGGTTACAATGATGTATAGCAACAAAAGCAACATAGTTCTCGTGAGACAGTCCCGTTAAGAGACAAAAGTTATAAAAAGCCAAATCAGTTATTTTTCCTGGCCCATGTTACTTTTTAAAAAAGTTGATACTTTATTTTTGTTTTCAACCAATCAATTAGGTATTATATTAAAGGGACAGGGACACGCGATTTGATTTGGCTAAAAGTGGTATCATTGGAAAGATCTTGGTGAGTAGGGCTTACAGAAGACCTTTAAAAAAATTTAATTTTTTTTTTTATATTTTTAATTATTATTTTAAAAAGTTAAGTGGTACCAGCCCGGTACTGGCAAAAATTCTGCCTATTGCAAATAAGAATAGGATTGTTTTTGTGAATTAACAATCTGTCAACCAATTTTGCTCTATCCACTAGCCTATTGCGGTTTGGAGACGTTTTGCTGCCATCCTATGACTTCGGGTGCACTCCCGTCCAATAGGATTGCACTTGGTGATTGGCAAGCTGAAAACCTATTCAATTTGGCAAATTTTTTGCATCCCAAGCTCTGCACAATCCGTCAACCTATTCTACTGGGTGTTATCCCGTTATAATAGGCTTACGGCATACCACAACACTATCCGTCATCCTATTCCAATCGGCAATGTCCTGCCCCAATAGAAATCGCCAAAAATTTTTTGAATTATGAAAGAATATATGCCAAACCCCAATAGGCTGGCGGATAGTGCAAATTGGATGGGGGATAATGCAAATTGGCTGAAGATTGGGAATTTACAAAAACAATCCTTTTCACATTTGCAATAGGCATGATTTTTGCTAGTACCACTATACTTTTTTAAAAGTAATTAAGAATATTAAGCAACACTTTAAAATTTTGTAAAGGTCGTCCGTAAGCCCTCCTAACCAAGATCTATCCAATGATACCACTTTTAGCCAAATCAAATCTCGTGTCCCTGTCCCTTTAAACAGAGAACTTTTGTTTGGTATAATTTTTAAAAATGAGTGAAAATCATGAAAAATTAGTGGAAAAACTGGATTTTATACCTCAATTTTACTGTCAGGAGCCGGATCCATTCTGGCAATTTGAATCCGGATCCGAAACACTGATATCAGACACGACAGACAGACACATAGTAGGGTGGAATCTACACTGTCCCTACTTCCTAGCAGACTTTCCACGAAGGTACGGTACTAAGTAAAATGCAAAAATGGCCTGTAGTCGGCAGCTCTTTATCTGGTTGATTTGACTTTGGACATCTATTTGTTCTATATGGTCTTTGGTGCATAGGTACCGGTACCTACCCAGGTACATTCCCCCCTTTTTTAAAATTTTACTGGACACTGATATTTACCTTTAGGTTGTGAATGTAGTTGCCTGTGTTCTTCAATTCTTCAAACAGAATGTCCCGCCTGCCCTTGTCAGTTTCTGCCAGATATTTCCTCACTTCTTTTTTGTCAGAGTGTTTGGAATCAAAGTGACCTGGCAGTCGACTCGACCAATCTCCACAGAATACACAAAAGGCCCCTGAAAGCAACAAATTCTTTGCAAACAATTTACACCAACAAATAAACTGCAAAAATGCCGCCACTTAAAGTAGCACGAAATTTTGTTGAAGTTTTTGTATCTTATGGTCATATAACACATTTTCTTAAGCCATTTGGAATTAAACAAATTATTGTGGTCTTATCATTTAAGTTTTAAAGCAATCCGAGGCATTCGGGACACCGGGCTAGGTAACGATCAGAAAAACTGAAGATGGAAATTTTAATTTTTACAACATGAACCAAAAGTATTTGTATTTTAATTATGTAGTAGATTCAAGCATTTTTTTTATTCCTTGATGCTTCAAAGGCTGTAGCAATGGGTTAAAGTTTGAAGAAGAAAAAAACCTTCAAAAATCTCATACTACAGTCCCTTTAAGAAATAGGTACCTACCTAGGTAGGTACTGGTACAGCATCTAATTACATAGGAACGGTACCTAGGTCATCTCTCATCAGCTGGTGACATTTTTAAGATAAAATTTTGAGTACCGTACTCCATTTTATGTATAAAACGATCCCCTACTGTTTAATTTCTCTATTAGTTTTTTATGGATCCTAATCCTGTAGGTAGGTACTTTTTGAGGACCAACATTATCACATGTACCGTAGGTACCTACCTGGGCTTTAAAAAACTTTTCAATTTTTAGGAATAGGAATAGGAACACCGGAACGGGTTTTGTTTTTGCATTTTTTGGGACATCTTACCTTTGTCTTTATTCTTGCCCTTCTCGTTTTTTCTTGGTTTCAAGATGGTTATCTCCTTTCCTGAATAGAAAAAGTACCTATAATCTTATGTACTGTGGAATGCATTATTTATCATTAGTACCGTAACGCATTATTAGTTTACAAGGCAGGGTTGCGGATCTCGTACTTACCTATTAACCTAAAATTGTCTTGTTTTACAACTTTACAAACCGTAGCCAGAGTTGGATACTGATCCGAAGAAAAAGGTTCGGATTCATCCGGATCCCGGATCCTGTTACTAGGGAACCTACAGTACCTATATATAGGGACAGGATGAAATGGTGCACTAAAATAATAGATAGGTAGGTGCCTAGGCACCTACCTAAATACTTCAAAGTACCGGTACCCCCCGACCGACTTGTATTTAAGGTCGAAGCGAGTAGTGGGGGGGGGGGGGGGGGGGGGGTACCTACCAACTTTAAAAAACAGTGTTGTGGATCTGGATCTCCACATAAGTGTCACGTATTTGCCATAGTAGGTATCCGATATGGGATCCGACCTAATTTAGCAGTAAGGAGGCAATTTTTTTTTGCTTCCACATTTTATTTTTTATGCTATCAATCTGAAAATTTCACAGTTGATAGGCCTAATAGTTGTCTATAATCTGAAAATTTCAGATTGATAGCGTACAAATTGAGGTCAGGACGAGCTCGTCGGATCCGGATCCTGCAAATTATTTCGGATCCGACCAGATCCGGATCCACAATATTGGAGAATTGTTCTTGATTAAGAATGATTTTGTTATGAGAAGTAGGTACCGTACTGTATGTAGTTACCGTCAAATGCCCAAAGATCGACATACAAATGGTACCTAGTTTTTGCCGAAAATAATTTTTCTCCAAATTTTGTGAAGCTAACCCTACTTAAAAATGGCATGTCTAAAATTAGAAAAAATCGTTAACTATAAGATGCCATCGCTTTTGAATATATAATGACTCTTTTAATTTAAAAGATTGCAAAAATGTGTACATAAAGTAAATACTATTAGGTAGGTACCTATGTAGGTAGTCCCACGTGATTAAATTGGCCCTAAAATTGGTATCAACGGAAAGAGTGACCCATCTGCTATGCAAAATTTACGAAAACAAAATTTCGTTTGGTCTTTCCCTCAAAATCCTCTTTTACGGTAAAGAAGTTATGTGAAAATCTACCTTTTGAGGGGGCTGTCGGCGGCGGCTGATCCAATCCTTGTGATGTGGCTGTCTGCGGCTGATACCGGTTCAATACTGAGGGGGTTTTATGCTGCGGCTGATACGATTCTTGTGCATCATTATTTGGAAAGGTATAGCCATCTGCATATGGGTAGTTGTAATTCTGGTGACTTGTGTAGGGTGGGAAAAACCCAGGCCCATGTTGGTAATTTCCACCCGCATACCAGGAGTGACTAGTTTCGGTATAATATGTGTCGTTGTTCTCGGACGTGGAGCCTAAAGATAAAAAAAAAATTCTAACTCAAATGAAAACAGAAGAACGATTTCCCAGTGTCCAGGATACCGGGGGAGTGGATGGATAAAATTTCAACTCAATTTAAAGCCGAAACCAATATAAAAAAAATATTCATTATTTTTATAAACTCCCCGGTGTCTGGACATAGGCTGTCATTTTCAAATTAAAATATCTCCATAAAAATTGCTAATAATAAAAAAGGATCTTGGAAACCTCAAATAGGACCAGTAGGGGTTATTTGATGAAGATGAATAACTTCAAAAATAGCATGCTACGGACTCTTTTAACTATTAATGACACTGTGCTGTAAATGTGGCGGGGCATTGTAAAATCAACCCTGCCAAATCACTTTATGGGGCCGGTTTATGGATTCTAAATGGTCCCAGCACAAAATCTCGATTTTGTGCAAGGGACCATTTTGAATCCATAAACCAGCCCCATTAAGTGATTTTGCAGGGTTGATTTTACAATGGCCAGCCACATTTTCAGCACAGTGTCATTGGTATTTTTATGCCACGCGTGACACTTTTTTGGCCCTTTTTTGGTTTTTGGTGTTTCAGAGACCGCCCCCTGCCCCATATTTCCATTTTGCCGAGAACTGTTTATGTTGCTGGGCAGTTTGAATGGATAGGGTTGGGGGGGGGGGGGGGGGGGGGGGGGGGTGAAAATCAAATGCCACGCCGGGGCATTTGATTTCCACCCCCCTCCATATTTGTTAAATGTATAGGGTTCTATTGAAATCAAGCCGTTTTCATAAAGTGTCTTATATAGGGTTCAGTGGCATAAAAAACATAACAGTGGGTGTTTCCAAACAAACCAACTGGCTCTCTTTCATAAAAAAAATATCAATAAAAAGCATGTTCATTTCTATATACTTACCCAAGTGAGTACTACTGGTACCGGGACCAGACATGTTGTGCTGTTCATCAGCCCAACCCTCCACAAAAGGATTTACCTGATTAACATACCATCATATTAGGACAGACGTCTTTTTGCAGTTTGGGTTGGTACCTATTCTTTAACAATTGCACCAATTCTGTTAAATAAACTGGGCCTAGATTTCTAAAAATACAGGCACACAGTACCTACCGTACTCGGTACCTACCATCATGGCAGGTTTTGACGATTCAATTTTATAAAAGACACATTTATTTATTCTGCTCATTTTGTCTAATATCGCTTAAGAGCAGACCGCTTAAAATAAGATTTTTTCAGTTCCCTCGCCACTCTTCGCTCTTTTGATAAAATACCTCCTTCCCTCCAGAAACAAAGGTTCACTCAAGCGCAATTATACTGCGAGTCGGCATTTTTAGAAATCAAGATCCAGTCCAGTTGATTTAGCAGAATTTGTCAATTGTTAAATAATACCAACCCAAAATGTAAAGGGAAGTCTGTTTATAAGATGGAAAAAGAGGGTACGAAATCTAGTAGCAATTTAAAATATGGAACAGTCCAAATATGCTGAGATGGTACCCAGTACGTAGGTACCTAAACTGTGGGCAGGACTACGGAGCCGTGCCATTTTGCCATGGCTCCGGATCCTACTTATATAACTGTATACCATATCAGTTTAAAAAAATAAAATTTGTGCCAACCATGTTACCTTAAAGGGACAGTCTCATGAGATTTTTCTGTAGTCGGTTTTTTTTCTCCCAAAACAGTTCCTCCTGGACCAATTAGAGATGTCTTAGGGCCATTTTTTTGCTTCTTGGCTGAGCTATAAGCATTTATAAATCACTCCCTGGTGACCTATTCACCCTATGGTGTCCTAAGTACCGGAGAGTTGAGATTCCTCGGTGTCCTAAGTACCTAGGAGTCGCAAAAGTTGATATGCTGAAAATCGAAAAGAGTCCTAAGTGCCAGGGAGTCAAGGTACCTGGGAGTCGAGGCTCCCCAGTGTCCTAAGTACCGGGAAGAGGCAATACTTGACCCACTGAAAATCCAAAAAAGTACTGAAGAGTCATGACTCCCCAGTGTTCCAAGTACCAGGGAGTCGAGACTCCCCACTGTCCTATGTACCTACTGGGGAGTCATTTTTTGTTTCTTTGAACCTTCAAGTCCATGCTACTGCCTATAAAGCAGGGTTGCGGATCCGGATCCGGTCAGATCCTAACCTTTTGGTAGGATCTGGATCCGGAAGTTTTCCGCCAGATCAGGATCTGGATCCCGGATCCGGATCCTTCCCTAGCTATATAAAGTTGTATAACACAATTATTTGTAAACTGAGCTTTTTCAAAAATTTTAATTTCATGACTGGAGAACACTTCAAAACTACAAAAGTTTCCAAATGTGAACACCCCAGGTGACATTTTTTAATTTTTTTTTGTCATAAACCATGCAAAACATGTGCGGGACAGGAAAAATGTGCTTTTTTTAAAGCATGATCCAGATCTGGGATTTGGTTATAAAAATCTGATTTGCAGGATCCGGATCTGGCCGAAAATGGACCGGATCCACAACCCTGCTATAAAGCAACACTCATTCAAAAAACTGTTTAATATTAGCATTTACTATACGAGTCCTTTAAAATCCTTAAAACTCAGCCAAGAAGCAAAAAGATCAAAACGGCCCTATGACATCTCTGATGGGACCAGGAGGAGCTGTTTGGGGAATAAAACAACTTCTGTCCTTTTAAGCAAAAAAACAGAAGAGGGTTAGGTTAGGACTAGGGACCTAAACAATAAAAATATATGGTTTTGGGGCTCTAGTCCCTTTTTTTAAAAAAAAGTTCACTGTCCAAAGTTCAGTCCTGTTAACCGAACTTAGGACACCTGCATTGTTTTTATATATAAAAACAAAAAACAGTTACATACTACTACCGTATTTCAGACACTTAAGGTTTTCAACATCTTCACATTGTTGCATTGGAAATGAAACTGTTTATTGGTAGCAACATAGGCTGAATTTAGTGGTAATTTTCTTTAACAATTTTTGAACGCACATCAGTAGGTAGGTACTCACTTAGACGCACATCTCCAAATATTGTTGAATTATACCTACAAAGTAAATAAGAACAGTCATCTCAAACCAAAATTTTAATCCTTTTTAACTTTCAAATTTCGTTCACAAACTTAAAGGGACGGGACACGAGATTGGATTTGGCTTTAATTGGTATCATTGGATGACCTTTAAAAAATTTTTAAGTGTTGCTTTATATTTTTAATTATTTTTTTAAAAGTTTAGTGGTACAACTAGCAAAAATCATGCCTATTGCAAATGTGAATAGGATTGTTTTTGTGAATTAACAAAAATAAATAAATAATGAAAATAATGAATAGAAATATAATTTTGATTAAAAAAAACCTAAATGGTCATAATCAGCATGATCTTTACAATTTTTAGATGTTTAAACATCAGCAAAATTGTATATCCTGTGTTCTCGAGTTGAAAAAAGTTAGTAGGAGTGTCTGAAATATGATTGGTGTCTGAGATTCCTTATGAACCTGCCAATAACATGATCCAGCAAAAGTTACATTACCATGCTTTTCTTACACTGAACTGTTGTTGTAAATTGCTAAGTGTCCCGTTAATAAATTGAAGAAAATATTCTTGGCATTTTTTGGCCTTGATAAGTGTTATGTCCCCCGCAGGTACATAAAGTAATTACAGTACTGGTACAATATCATTAGCCTATTAGGTACCTAGGTACCAGTATCATGACTAGGCACATACCGGTACATAGGAGCACATCACAGTATAGTAATGAAGTAACATATAGGTACCGCTACCATACTGGTAGGTACCATTTCTAACCTGTGAATCTGAAGCTAGGGCGTTTACAATGTGACCTCTAGTAATCGCCAGTTCTTCCGACGGATCCACAGGGGCTTGAATGTTTCCCTCGAATGTTGGGCAATTTTTCCTGGCACCTCTGGAACCGGTACTATTGCCTGAATAAGAAGAATAACTTCATAAGGAAAATACCCGGGTACCTACAGTATCCCTTATGAACAGGTAGGTTTACCATGCATGTTGAAAACCTAGGTACCTTTTTTTATTTAACCAACATAAATGTAAATAAGGTACTTAGGGTTTCATTAGGTACCTACTCATCTTCCGGGGTTTTGGCGCAGTTTCTTGAGGCTGAAGCCAATATTTTTGAACAATATTCGGATACAGCAAAAAAGGTCCGGATCCACAACCCTGGAAGGGAAACTACGGTACCTATCTAACTTGTGCTGCTGGCGGTTCTTAAAAAATTTCTATAATCGGCGACAGAAAGGATCGGTTTCGGATCAGCATTCCTGGGTACCGTACCTAAAATTTACAATGTATACCTATACCTGACTCGGGCTGCAGGAGGGGATCCAGACGTAACATCTTCTTCGATTGCTTAGTGGGCTTCGCCGTCGCCAAGACGTTGTAGATGAGTTTCACATCCGCAAGGGGACGTTTGAGTTCTTCCATATCTCGTAGGTTAGCACCAGCTTCAAAGATGGCATCTTTAACGAATTCTGGATTCTCGGAGAGGAATTGCGCGAATTGTTTTGTGCCCTCCTCCAGTGTGACAACTATCGGTAAGGGCACTAGAGCATCGGAAAATTTGCTCTTATAAAGTTCAACAGGTGGGCTGGGTGGAATGGTGGCAAGGTTGACGTGCGCGTCGAATTCTAGCTTGCTGTTGTTTAACCACTCGGTGTCAATCGGTATGTAGTTAAGACTAATTTGTAATTGGTCATTAGACCGGCCGATTTCCCATCGGAAACTTGCTCCGAAGGGAAACTTTTGCTTTCCCATGAAGTCCAATAAGCTACTTGACCCAACATCTTCATCA
>Ga0209107_10001384_pt1 | contig 13561 bp, 13 predicted proteins | sample LakErihyJuly2011_2_FD_187460 | JGI IMG/M metagenome (GOLD analysis project Ga0209107, IMG submission 187460) | Freshwater microbial communities from dead zone in Lake Erie, Canada - CCB hypolimnion July 2011 (SPAdes) (version 2) | ecosystem: Environmental > Aquatic > Freshwater > Lentic >... | reverse complement strand
CGGTAGCCAAGAAAGCGGTAGCTAAGAAGCCAGTAGCCAAGAAAGTCGTTGCTAAGAAAGCGGTAGCCAAGAAAGCGGTAGCTAAGAAGCCAGTAGCCAAGAAAGTCGTTGCTAAAAAGTCAGCCGCCAAGAAGCCAGTAGCCAAGAAAGTCGCCGCCAAGAAGGTGCTTACCGCTTCGCAGAAACTAGCTTTGAAGCGCGCGCGGGAGAGAGAACTTAAAGCGGCGGCCGTGGACCGGGCACGAGAGAAAGCCGCTCGCGAGAAAGCTCGCGAGAAAGCCGCCATGGACCGGGCACGAGAGAAAGCCGCTCGTGAGAAGGCCCGCGAGAAAGCCGCCATGGAACGAGCACGAGAGAAAGCCGCTCGTGAGAAGGCCCGCGAGAAAGCCGCCATGGAACGAGCACGAGAGAAAGCTCGTGCGGAACGCCTCAAAGCAACCGAGAAAGCGAAAGCGCTCCGAGCGCAGGAACTGGCAGCGCAGCGCGCGGTGCGCGAGCAGGAACGTGAGGCTCAGCGCGCTGCCGCTCTACAGCTGAAACTGGAGCTCGCCGAGCAGAAAAAACGTGAACTAGCAGAAGCTGAGGCGCTTCGTGCGGCAATGCGGATACGTGTCGCACGCGAAGAACGCGATGCAGCACGTGCGAAAGAACGAGAAAAAGCCGTCCTACCAGAACCCGGTGAAGCGGTTCGTGTCGATAACTACGTCGTGAGACCGACTATAGACTTCGACGTCGAGTACCTCACAGAGCAGCTGGGGCTACTACTAGGGAGACGATCACGGGCGCTCGGACAGGTGAGTCGACTTGAGAAAGAGAACACTGAACTTCTAGAAGGCATGGACCGTGATACCCGTTTTGACGAAGAAGGCGGAGACGGAGACGCAGCTGGTGTCGAGAGAGACCGCAACATCGCCATATCCATACAGAGCACAGAAGAGATCCAGCGCATTGACGACGCTATTTTGCGCATGGCGAACGGTTTATACGGGTACTCGGTTATCTCGAATAAGGCGATCCCGAGGGAGCGTTTAGAAGCAATACCGTGGGCTACAGAGCTTACAGCAGAGCGAGCTGGCTCTATCGTCGGTTGGTAGGAGCCTAGACAGCGAAAGCGCTGCAGGACATACCGCGATGTTTGTTAGACTTGCCACACGAGGTTCCTCACAGTTTCAGCGTGAAGAGTTCAGCCTGTGCAAGCAGACCGTTGTAGTCGAGAAACAAGTTCTGACACCCTGAACAGAGACTACTACCCCGTACGGCTGGGTCCTTCTTTGCCGTAGGTGGTTGTCTGCAACCTGACGTTGTACCCGCCCTAGTGACTGCGCGCGTAACGTCGTAGATGAATCTAGGGTCTAAAACCGCAGGTTCACGTCACACCTCAACTGCAGCGTCGTAGTGCAGAACTCGTGTGTGTCGGTAAGAAGCATAGCGACGGCCTACTGCGGTGCGGACACTTGACTCAGTGATAGCGCGACAGCTTAATAGTGGCGCAAAAGGTTTTTACTCCTCGTCGAGTGACTCGTAGCCGTCTGAGCCGTGAACTTCTTCGTCCTCTAGTGCCTTAGGGGAGCCCGTGCGGTTAGCTTCCACGGTGTCGTAAACTGCTTTTTCGAGACGAGCGTACAACGCCTTGTCGTTCTCGAGTAGCTGCTTCACGTTGTCCTTGCCGATACCAAGACGCTCGCCTGTGGTTGCGTCCATGTAGCTTGCACCGTTTCGGATGACAAGACCGAGCTGCTCGGCCACTGCGAGAAGTGAGCCAGAAGCTTCAATACCTTTACCGAAGATCACGTCGTACTCAGCATTGCGGTACGGGCTTGCCAGCTTGTTCTTCAAAACCTTAGCTGTGACCAATGTGCCGATAGCGATACCGTTACGCTCGATCTTCTTCGAAGGCGATGTGCGCACCTCTACACGAATTGAAGCTGCGAACGCTACGGCGTTGCCTCCTGTTGGGCGTTCTGGAGCTCCGTATGATTGCAGATTGACTCGTACCTGGTTCAGACACAGCAACACTACGTTCGCTTCAGCAACAGGTGAGTACACGCGGCGCATGAACTTGCTCATCAAGCGAGCATGTAGTCCCATGTGCTGTTGCTGTACTTCTGCGTCCATCTCAGCGCGAGGAGTCATCGCTGCGATCGAGTCGACGACGATGAGGTCAAAAGCGCGAGACTTCAGCATGTTTTCAACCATGTCTATCGCGTCTTCACCGTCACGTGGTTGATAGACAACGAAACGATCTGGGTCAACGCCCATGTTTAGGGCGAGTTCTTTAGAGAGTGCTTGTTCACAATCCACGAAACCGACGTTGCCGCCTAGCTTCTGACACTGGATGGCGACTGCGAGACTCAAGGTGGACTTGCCACCTCCTGTTGGGCCGTAGATCTCTGTGACTCGGCCTTTCGGTAGACCGCCGATGCCGAGTGCGACGTCTAGTGAGATAACCCCAGTAGGGATTACGTCCACGCGCAGTGCGGACTCGTCTGAAAGCGCTCGGACTTCGCCTGGGCGGTCCTTCGCCATCTGAGATAAGAACGACTGGAGTCCTTGTCCACGTGCGTCCTCGAGAGCGATTGCCTTGTCTAGTGTCTTCTTGGTAGTTTTAGCCATGCGTAAAATGTGCTCGGCCGAGACGAGGCGGCACGCGCCGGTTTTTTGCAAAGACAGGTGTTAGCAGCGTGGGCGGGGCGCTAGAGAGCGGCCTAGTCGTCCTCGGCAGTGCTCGAGATTCCTGACCAGAGATGGCCGCAGTAGCGGGAAGTACCTAGCTGTGGTTTGAGTACAGAGAGCGTACAGCTGTCTAGTGGTGTCGAGTGCTGAGCCAGGACACCCTGGCGAGTTACTGATCTACGCGAACTGTAATGGCATGGTTAAAATGCTGAGCAAACTCCTAGCGCGCAACAGCATCGGTTTTGCTGCGTGCCTCCCGAGGAGCTTAGCGAGATGAATCCCTCCAAAGGGGATGTCGTCCTCCTGCCACAGCACGGGTTGTGTCTGGTTGTAGGGCGACGTAAATTTGGCGACTCGGCCGTACGCGTAGAACACCTGATCCTCAAGGTGCTGTCTGATGATCGCATGGTGAAGGTGCCAGTGACGGAGCTTCCAGAGCGTAATATGCGAGCACCCATTACTTTAGGCGACCTTGACGCAGTGCTTAAGGAACTGGCAGCTCCTAAGAAAAATGTGTCGAAGTCGTGGAGTAGGCGCTTCAAGCAGAACCAGGCTTTACTGAGAAGCGGCCAGATACTAGAGGTGGCAGCTGTTGTTCGCGACTTGTCAGTCTGGGCGCAAAAAACTCCTCTCTCAGCTGCGGAGCTATCTATGTACGAAAGGGCTTACACTAATTTGTTGGCCGAGATGAGTCACGCAGCCGCAGATTCTGATCTCGACGTAGCTAGCTTAGTGTCTGCAGCGCTGAACTCCGCTCGTTGAGCACGGAGGCGTTCGGCAGTTACGCGTGTTGTCCTGAGACGCGTTACACAGACAGCTTTCGTGCAGGACAGGGTTTGGCTGAGCCGACTGGCAAACTGAAGGACGGTGCTACTACGCGTGATGATCGAAGCTGTAACCGCGCTCTTGAGGGTTCCTCTGCGACGACTGATGCTGCCTATTGCGCAGGACGCGTGCTGATGGAGTTACCACAGGGATTCCCTTGGTGATCTCTGAAGCAAGGGCTCGCGAAGTTTCTGATGATGCTTGAGCTAACGAGACGTTTGCTTCTATCTGGGCCTGCACCGCAGCAGCCAGAGGCACTGTCATAGTGAGAATCCGTCGCACGTGCATACTCTCTACGTTAGGGGCGGTTGGCGTAACCCAAGAAGTGCATTGACTACAGCGTCGGTTAGCGCACGGTGAGGTTGTGTCCATGATTAAGGCTTCTCGTCTCACCGCCAAGTTAGTCCTAGCGGCGCTGTTCCTAGTGGTAGCTGGCTGCGCGGAGAAAGACACGCCAGGTGCAGCTAGTGACGTTGCAGTAGAGGTGCTAGAAGAGCGCGATGGGTACTCCAGGGTGTTCTTGCGCAAACCAACCGCCACAGGAGTGCGGAACATACTTGTTCAAGTGACGTGGGGGGGGTCCATCCCTCGCAGGCCTGGTGTGCTGCTCGTCGGTGGGTATCGAGTAGGAGGTCAGTTTCTAGAGAACGACCCTGTTAAAAGCTGGATGCTTGAGGATGCTGGGTACGCAGTTGTTCGGATTGGATTCCCGCATATGGATATGGGTAGCGACGTCGACTTTAAAGACATTGCTAACCATCCTCAAGACGTAGCTGTAGTGCTTGACTATCTCCACAACAAGAGCGACACGCTAGGAGACTTTGGGAATAGGTACGTCTGGCTTGGAGTGTCGATGGGTGGCATTACGGGTCTCATTATAGACTCGCTACAGGACCCTGTCGTGAAGCTGTCGGGTGTCGTGAGTATCGCCGGCTTCCTGCCTCTTCGTAGAGACGGGTTCGACGTACCTGAGTACGACCTTAAGAGCATTGCCCCCACTCTGCTGACAGCTAGCCAGACCGACGAAACCATTCCGTACTCCTTGACTGTTGGGACGTTTAACGAGCTGAGCTCAAAGAGTGACAACGTAGTGCTTTTGTCACGCCAGATAGGACTACACGGAGCCGTTGCTGACTGTGAGGCTTTGAACGTACGCCTCAAGACGTTTGTTCTCGGGACTCTGTCTGGTGGCGAGGACGCACAGGGAGGCGTTGGCGGCTCTTGTATGACTGAAGGGGTTCTCGAGGGTGGGACTACCGGTTTTGGCGCGGCAATCCCTTTAGTAGGCGCTGTCGTACGCTAGCGGCTGGACGGTTCAGCCTCAAGCTGCACAGTGGCCCGGGTGACTAAACCACAAGAATCTCAAGAAACACCGACAGCTAAAGAGCCGCCAATTATCCGCTTTCGCGGTGTGCGTAAGGTCTACGGGAGTCGCGATGCTTTAGATAACGTCTCTTTTAGTGTCGATCGTGGACAGTTGGCGTTCCTCGTAGGCGCCTCAGGGGCAGGTAAGACCACAGTGTTGAAGCTTCTTACTCGCGAACTGGTCTCTGATGGGGGCCTTGTAGAGGTCGCTGGTAAGAATCTAGGAGTTTTACGCACCCGACACATCCCCCAACTGCGGCGTGTGATCGCTGTAGTGCCTCAGGACTACCCTCTCCTCCCAGGACGTGACCTTCTTGGGAACATACACTTCGCTCTGGCAGTGCTTGGTTGGCCGCGAGCTGCAGCTGAACAGCGCTGTTTAGAGGTTCTCGATTTAGTTGGACTACTTGATCGCGCTACGGCACGCGCAGACCAGCTCAGTGGTGGAGAGCGCCAACGTGCAGCGATAGCACGCGCGATTGCGCCGCACCCAAAGATTCTGCTCGCGGACGAACCAACAGGTAACCTGGACCCGCACACGACAGTTGAGATCATGCGTCTATTAGACAAGATCGCGTCTGACGGCACCACAGTTCTTGTGTCAACACACGACAGGGCTGTGGTTGATGCTCTACGCCGACAAGTTATCGCTCTAGACGGTGGGAGAGTGGTGCGTCAAGAAAGCAGCGGCGCGTACTCTGGAGGCATAAAATGAGGTACCCGTTGAGTAGCATCTGGCGATTCCTGGGTGCAGTTATGCGCATATTTACATCTGCGTCCTCGCGGATCCGCGAGTCAATTCGTGCGTGGAATGCTAACGGGGAAGCGCGCTATCCGAACCGACGAGAGCAGCTCCGTCAAGTTCGCCACAGCGTCGCTGTGTCCTTGCGTCACAATATCCCCCTTACTGTCGCTGGTGTCTTGTGCTCCGCTGTAGCGCTATGTCTCATTGGCGCGTCGTTGATCGTTTCTGACGGTGTAGGTAACGCTACTTTGCGTTGGCGTGGTGGTGTTGAGACAATCATCTTCATCGAACCCAGTGCGTCGGCTGAGTTGGTGCAGCAAATAGGAGACGAGCTGAGTCGTGAAGACGTAGTACAGCGTGCTGACTTCGTATCGCAAGATGCGGCGTTCATTGAGTTCTCGGAGATGTTCCGCACTAGTCCTGATCTCGTGCGCTCAGTTGGTCCTGAGGCTCTTCCGGCTTCGTGGAGGATTGTGCCGAAACCAGGCACAGACGAGGCTGCAGTAAGCGCCCTAGGAGAACGCTACACCGAGCGCGCAGGCGTGTATCAGGTTGTATACGCTAAAGACGCAGTGCAGAGCGTACTAAGAGTGTCTAACGCGGTTCAATCTGTACTGAACCTGCTTGCAATCTTCCTAGGTGGTGCCGCGCTACTTTTGTCCTTAGCCTCGTGCCGAGCTGCAGCGTGGGCGCGTCGCGAAGAGCTGGCAGTGATGCGTCTCGTTGGAGCTGGGAGATGGCTTGTTCGTCTGCCTTTCGCAGTCGAGGGGGCTGTGCAGGGACTTCTTGGCTCAGCGTTCGCTGGTGTTGGCGTGTGGTTCCTTGCCGATTACATCCAGAATCGTGTAAACGAAGGTGACAGTCTTGCGATCCTGCGAGCCTTTAGTGTCTCGAGCGGAGAACGCATAGGCGTGATAGCTCTCCTTTGTTGCATCGGAGTCGTAGGCGGGGCTGTTGGTGCTAGCCTCGCGGTAGGGCGCTACGCCAGAGCGCGCGAAGGATTGCCGACAAATCTCGTTATGCGAATCGTGTCTAACGCGCGCAGGTTTAAAGAGCGTCGAATCTTAGGTGCTCTAAAAGCGGAGCGCGACAGTCGCCGAGCGAAAAGCAGCGAGAGCTCACCCTCACCGACGACGTAGTTCTCGACACTACGCAAGGTTGAGAGCTACACCACTTGCGTGTTATGTAGCGGAGGCAGTGGGCTACAGCGAGCGCGGGATCGTCATGTCGGCAACGACACAACGGTGGTCTGAACCCGGAGTTCTCAACGACTGCGCCTTTAGCACAATCACCTCAGGTGACACGAGAACATGATCGAGAGCTAGCACAGGGAGAACACCTAGCGGGCCCCAGGTAGGCACCCAGCCCTTCTTCATCAAAGACATAGCCGAGCGCAGCGGAGCATGGTCCAGCAGTCTGGCCATAGGCGCGTGGGTCAGTGTCGCGTTAAAGTCTCCACACACGACGAGTGGGCCAGTGATCGTCTTGACGTGCTCGAGCAGGCAGGCTAGCTCTTCTTCCCACACAATTTTGTCTTGCTTGAGGTGTGGAGCCATGGTGTGTACTGGTATCACTAATAGCGGTGAGCCATCTACGGTTGTACCCAGTAACGGGAACGTCCTGTGGTGAGCGCGTACAATGCCTACCTCCTCGAGAGGAGTCTTTGATAGCACTGAGATCTCTGTCGCGCGGTCGTCAGCTGAGCTTTCATGGATAACTCGGTACGGGTACAGGGAGTCTGGGATAAACTGCCTAATCCGCTCAGAGTGCTCTACGAGCACTAACACATCGGCGTCCAAATCTGTCAACATCTCGGCGGCTTCAGTACAGCGCCTGTTCTTAAACAGCACGTTCGCTGAGACGACACGAACTTTGGCTCTATTTTCAAACGGGTACTTCAAACGGTTGTCGTGACTGATTGTTCGACGCGACGCGATAGCCGCTGGGACAAGCAGCACTGACGCCAGTACTCGAAGAGGGCGCGAAAGTACCGCTAGTGCCGTAAGTCCTGCAACGAGGTACGGTACGCCGCCTCTGGCTGCAACGTCCCATGACCTTGGTTTTTGTTTCCTCGATAGCACACCTGATACTGTGCGTATTTATAGGCGCGTGCACACAGGTGTGCTGTGGGCACGTTGCCGGCGTGTTTTTAGTTCAGTTGTTACTGAACATGGTGAGCTACCTGACGACGCGCTGCGACTACATGAAGAGTAGATCTACGAGATACGTAGCTTTGCAGGAGGGCCCGAGGCGCTAGAGATACTAAACGCGGTGTGCGAGAAGTACTGGAGCGTGCGATACAGCAGCGAGGCTGCCCTGGCGCTTCTTAACCAAGAAGCTCTCTTTACAGCAAGTCTCCTACTCTGTAGCTTGAGCAGGTACTAACTTGTCGGCAATAGTGGCGTACAGCTCAGCTGCGCGCGGATGCACTGCGGCAGTAAGCCAAGCACCTGCTTCGTCAAATGAGCAGCCCTTCACGTCGGCTGTTAAGCGAATGGCGTCAACCCACTCTGGGTCGCAGCGGAAACAACGAGCTCGTGACGTCTCAACTTTCATTGATGGTACAGCGTCGCCGTGAGTGTGGCGATGTGGTCGAGGGCAGTGCCACACGCCGTTGCCGGGTGTGGTTGAGCCAAGTGCGACCATAACAGACTCGATCGGGGCGGAGGCTGCCATCAGTAGATCCTTTGAGCGCTCTGAGAGAGGGCCGCGGGGCGCAAGCGATGAGCGGTCGTCAGTTCTTGATGAGCGACGAAGGTCTATAGCTGCGCGTCGGATCACGTCTAGGTCTGAGCCGGCATCTTCGGCATCTACTGGAGCGTCTGCATCAGTTACCAAGATCGGGAAGCGATCTTGGTCCCCGCGTTGGCGTAGCGCAGCGACAGCTAAGAACTGTGCGATTGCTGAACCAGTGTCCGGGACGAGGACAAGTCGGCAACGTTTCGCGTACCGAACAAGTTGTGCTTCAGCAGCACCGAGGGAGCCAGAAACCGATGGTAGCACCGAGTGCGGAGCGCCGACTTGCACGAGCTCGATGCTGTGCGCAGGTTTGCCGATGTCAGGGATGCCTTTTGAGATTGTCTCTACCTGCTCTGCCTCGAACACCTCGGCGCCCTCGCCGAGACGCACGTCGAGACGGCGTCCAGCGTACGCGCTTGCCGCGGCGTAGGCGATCACCGCGCTCAGTGGGTCGATAGAAGCGTCGATGTGCATGAGCACCCGGGATCTAACGTCAGCTGGGGTGATACCGCTTAGCTTGAGAGCAGCAACAACAGGGTGCTCTAGTGATGAAGGATCTTGGAAAGCGCTCGGAGTGACGTCTATAAGGCGCACCGTCTCAGATGTAGGCGCCGCGCCAATATAGACGACCAACGCGTATGGGCGATGCTTAGCTTGTGTGTTCTCCATTGCTGCTCCTTAAAGGTTCTCTGTGCTAATGAGCATCGGCCCGCATGACCTTTTCTGCGTGCCGGGCAGCATGGAGCGAGCACATTGTTTGGTGTATGAAAACATCACTTTTAGACAAAGCACAACAAGTCGCAGGGGACGGCCAGGTCCGCTGGATTGGCGTGTACCCTGGCTGTGCTGCCACAGCACCTGACGAGGTCGTGCTGAGAGTGATGCCGTTTGGCGAAGGCCTGTGCTGCGCCGGGGTCGAGAAAACCGGCAAAGAAGGCGTGGTAGACCTGATTCCGTTCTGCTGGCACGACGACCTGACAGACAGCGAGTGTGACCTCATGGGTCGTCTCATAGCTGACCTGAAGAATACCAACGTCGCCGAAGTAGTACGAGCTTTAGGGAGGAACTAACATGGGGATGGACTTAGCAGCACGCAGCAGCATCGAAGGCTTTCACTCAAACTGGAGTGGTTGGAGCTTTCTCGGCGACTGCCTTGTGGCTTGTGGTTGTGACGTATCGAAGATGTCAGGTTCCAACGACGGCGAGTACGTTGACGCGAAAACAGCCCGCAAGTGGGCTAAAAGTGTGCGTCGAGAAATCAGTCGTCTTTACGTCGCAGACATCCCAGAGGACCAGCCGTTCTCACACACCCCAGAGGTACTACGTGACGAAGACGGCTACTCGCTGCTACGATGGACTGGGGATGGCGTAAGCGTCTCGTACCTTCAAGACAACAACAATCTACTCGGATTCTTGAATAACTTCCTAACCTTCCTTGAAGGCTCCAGCGGGTTCTGGCAGTACTAGACATACCCAAGAGCCAGGGTTCTCGGATCGACTTAAACAGGAGTACGCGGGCAGCAACGCCTGGTTAAGTAGCTGCGTTCTTCACAGCTACGTAGTGGTGCCGATGTCCGAAGTAACAATCCTGAAGATCCACTTCGCGCTCGTGAGTGACTCCCTCTCGGATGGCGTACTGTCGTGCGCTCTGTCGTTGAACCTGACCTGCCTGTTATGACTGTGCATAGAGGTTCGCGCTCGAAGGGCGATTGAGGTACTCCAGAAGTACCAGAACGTATCGAGTAGTACGCCATCTCTGCTTGCTCGAGCGGAGGTGGTAAGCTCGGGATGGCTGCTCGGTGCTCTTAGCGAGCACCCGAGGCTAGCTCTTCTTTATAGAGAGCGTCACCCCGCACGACGATGCAGCAGACTTTAGCACAGAAGAGACATCGTTCAAACGTGGGCGGAGTTTCTCTGAAGGATGCAGAACAACGCGCTTGCCGCTCTCGGTTGGCTTACACGCACGGAAAGCCGCGAGTGCCGTCTTATCTCCTTGCTTCACGAGCTCGTCTTCTAATGCCTTTATCGCAGAAGTGGCGCTCTCGACGTCTTTAGCGGGACTCGGTGGTAGGTTCTCAGCAGCTTCTGCTACAGGTGCTGCTTGCGGTTGAGGGGCTTTCTCTGCGGCGAGCTTCAGTGCCTCGGTGAGCGACTCGAGCTGAGCTGCTGCTTCGCCTTGATGAGCGGAAAGTGCTTGCACGGTTGGGTCTAGAGCAGGTGTTGCGATACGGCAGATCAGAATCTCTGTCCATAGCGGTCCAGGCTGCGTTCCTACTACTTGCTCGTACATCCAGGCTGTACGCGGAGATGGGTTCTTGAATAGTCGTGTGCGCATCTCGGACTGTAAGGCTCTACGGATAGCTTCGTCTGAAACGCTTTGGCGGGCGGCGCGCAGCGCTTCGAGAGCGACAGTTCTATCAAACGTGTCGATGCCTGACAGAAGTCCTCTCATCTGCTCGTCTGGCGGAAGTCCTAACAGCATGGCTATCTCTGTAGGGTCTAGGGCACCATCTTTTTCAAGTGTCTCTGCGAGCTTTCCGAGCGTCATCAATAATCCCCGCAAACCAAGAGCAGGGTCAGTTGTCTGTACAACGGCTTCAGCGGCTTCCTTAGAGAGCGCCCAGCCTTCCTTTTGTGCGACTTTCTGTAGATGCTCTGCTAGTTCGTCCTCTGTTGGGCGAGTGAGCTCGAACTCTATGCAACGTCCGCGGTTTGTGCGAAGCATTTTGTCTGGATCAGTCGTTGCGAGCATGAAGATGACATGTGCGGGTGGTTCTTCGAGAAGCTTCAAGAACGCCTGGCCGCCTCCTAAGGAGAGACCATGAGCCTCGTCAATGATGTACACGCGGTGACTTCCGCGTTGCGGGGCCATCTGTGCGCGACCAGCTAGCTCTTTGATCTGCTCCTTCTGGCCGTTTGAGGCTGCGTCGAACTCGATTACGTCCGGGTGTACGCGTCCGGGTGAAGAAATATCTATACACGACTCACACTTACCGCAGGCGTCGCCGTCTTTTGGATCTAGGCACAATAGTGCCGCGGCTACACAGCGGGCAAGGGTCGTCTTGCCTAGACCTGAGCCACCTGAGAACAAGATCTGTTGAGGTAGGCGGCCGTTCTGTAATGCCCGGCGGAGCACCACGGTTGCGTGGCGCTGACCAACGACGTCTGAAAGAACAGTGGGGCGGTGGCGTTGGGCGAGAGATGTATTCACACTATGTATGGTGACCAGACGCTGCGAGGCCGCACGCGTTGTGACTAGCTTTTCAGAACTGATGCTGCGGCTATAGGGAACGGAGCCACACCAACCACTATCAACCCGAAGCGCCAGAACTCAGTCGTCGAGAACCCTGTCAGCGCAACTAGCGTGTCAGCGCCGGCTGCGATCGCTGGTGCTTGACCGGTCCATAAGGCGTTTATGTGGTCGAAGGCTATGAGTGTCGCTATTGACCACAGCACCACTCTAGCTATCAGCACGCCAGGAGCTATTAAAACAGCCGAGACGACAACAGCAGCGACCACGATTACTAGCGCAGACGTTGCTGGTAGTACGAAAAACGACAAAGCGGCGAGTAGCACCAGGCCGCCAGAGACCGTTCTTTTCACAGCCACAGCGGCGTTTGCTGCTGCAACTAAGACAAGAGCCACAAAACCTGGTGTCGCTACAGCTAACACAACTGATATCACGGTCACGACTTTTGGGTTCTCACTTGCGTAAGGGAGTTTATCTACGATGCTAGTGAGGATCTTGTCTGCCGCTGTGACCACACGTTCTGAGAGGATGCTGGCGTCGGCCTTGTACATAGCAAGCGGTCCGATCGCTAAAGCAGCGCCGATGATGATTCCGAGAAGGGCAGCAAACACCCTTTCACTGTTCGGCGCTACAGAGTGTTACGGAAGCTGCGGCCAGGCCCTGCTGCGCGTACTTTTACTGGCGTATCAACGCTTTGAGGGTGTGGGCAGGATACTGGACACCAGAGGCGTTCGTCAGACGATATGAGGTATGAAACTACGCCTCGCTCCCGCTGCCCTAATCATCTCTATAGCTATCTTGAGCTCTTGCTCTAGCAGTGGTGGCGACACCGAGACGGTGCTCACGACCATTGCACCACGCGCTGAGACCACAGCTGCTGGTATCTCTACTACAACTTTCACTGCTGGAGTCGCCCCTGAAACAACTGTCGCCCCAGGCGTAGCGGAGCAGATCGCTAACAACCTTGCCTCAGAGATCGCGCAGAAGCTCAACCAAAGCCAGAAGGCTGTCACAGCAAAGCAGATTCAAGAAGCAGTTGCTGCCTGGGAGGCTGAGGAGCACGGTGAGATCACCGCTGCAGGTTTTGAGAGCTACAACTTCAGCAACACAGAGACTGGCACTGTCGTGACAGTGCGGATGTCCGGCAAAGACACGTCAGCGTACGTCTGCGCAGGACCGATGGCTATCGTATCTATGACAGCTTGCTAAAGACGCTTTTTTAGCAGCAGTTAGTGCTGCCCTCGAGCAGCCTGGGCCGCGCGACCGTACCGCCTAGGGCGATTAAGACTTTAGGGCATTAAAAGGAGCGACATGGTGGAGCGAAACCGCAGAGAAGGAGTTTTGTTCGCCACTAGATTTGAGCTCGACGCTGACGTGTCGGCCAGTGAGCTAGAAGTTGTCTGCTCGGTGTGGGCAGAGCTTCACCGCACATGGACCAGCTTCGATGACCAGAGTCCGTTGCAGCGACTAAACAGATCCGACGGCGAGTGGGTGGAGGTAGAGCCACTGCTGTTGTGGGCCGCCCGAAGCTGCGTCGCTGCTACTGAGGCAACGAATGGCTTGTTTAACCCGCTAGTAGATCTCGTGGCGATTGAATACACCAACACGTGGCCGAGCGCTGCAGACTCTGAGGCTTTTGTTATGCTCGACCAGTGCCTTGAGACACGCGGCAGCGAAGTGAGGCTTCCTAAGGGACTGTCCTTAGACCTCGGGGGAGTAGCACAAGCGATGGCTGCAGACTGGGCTGTCTCGTACCTGAAAGAGTCCGGGGCAGATGTTGCTTGTGCGGACATCGGAGGGGCGGTTGCTGTTCTCGGAGAGCGTCAGGTTGCAGTAGAGCACGCAAACGGTAACGTCTGGTGGAACTGGAAAGTCACTGGTGGTGGTGTTTGTACGTCAAGCACTCAAAGCCCGGAGCAGGTAGGCAGACGGTGCAATGCAAACCATCTCACAGGGCACAGTGT
>Ga0209107_10001381_pt1 | contig 13576 bp, 16 predicted proteins | sample LakErihyJuly2011_2_FD_187460 | JGI IMG/M metagenome (GOLD analysis project Ga0209107, IMG submission 187460) | Freshwater microbial communities from dead zone in Lake Erie, Canada - CCB hypolimnion July 2011 (SPAdes) (version 2) | ecosystem: Environmental > Aquatic > Freshwater > Lentic >... | reverse complement strand
AAACTAATAGATAGTGCCTTAAAGCAATTTCCGAATGATAGCGCGCGTCTTACTAAATTACGCAGCTCTTTTAGCTTCAATTAATTTATTGCGGTATCCATTTATTTTAACCCAGTACATGATAAAAAATACCAAATTCGCAATTCCAATAATGAAATTAAAAAATAGTATTAAAGCAGACAATTGAATATTTCCTAAGTTGCTGGGTCCAGTTGCCAAAAGCAATAATCTAGGGATAATAAATATTAGAAAGGAAACAACTCCTAAAATACAAATAACCCTACCAAAGGAATATCCAGGTTTTTCCTCTCCTACTTGAATATTTCTTTCTTTAAATTCGGCTTGTAAAGAATCTGCTATTTTGCCGACTACTTCAAAATACCAATAAATAGAAAATAAAGGGATAAGTAACAGCCAAACCTGACCTGGTTTCATTTTTCTATTTTCATTCTTCACTACTTTTAGAGTATTCTGCAATTCAATTAAGAAAAAAATAAAAGGAATTAAACAAATACCTATAATTATTAAGACTAAGAAAAAAATGATTAGTATTTCTTGAAATCCTAAAGCTGACATAGTATTAGTTTTTGGTGATTAGATTAAAATGTATTGTAATGTAGTAAATTGTTTTCAAAATTTCTTATATTCATAGTGCATTCAATTAAAAATAAGGCTTGGCTGGTATCAATGGTCAGGCTTTAATAAATCCTATTTTATGAAATTAAAGAGCTTGTTGATCCTTTCAATTGTATTTATTAGCTTCACCTCTCAAGCACAGGTGGTTTATAAAACCTCGTATAAAAGCGAAGCTGACAAGGTGATTTATGTAACTGAGTATAAATCCGAAGCGGACATGGTTGTATATGAGACCAAGTATAAGTCCGAGTCTAAGCCCTATTCTGGAATTTGGTATTGGACCAATTTTAAGTCAGAAGCTGACTGGGCTGTTTACTTTACTAAATATAAATCGGAGGCTAATTTAAAAGTATATTTTTCGAAGTATAAAAGCGAGGCAGGGGTTAAATAAGCAAACAAATTGGATATAATATTGTTATTAAATAAACTATATCATGAAAGTACTTACAATAGGCCTCGTTTTGATTGGCATATTCATTGTTTTTCAATCATTTATTGCAATAAACGCTGTTAAAACGGAAAAGCAAAAATTTAGAGTCATCTTAAAAGAGGATCGGTTTGAAATCCGTTTTTACCCATCGGCCACCATGGCAACCATCTACTCCAATGCAACCGATTATAAGGGCTTAGCCAGTAGTGGCTTTAGAAAATTAGCTAGATATATATTTGGAGGCAATGAACAAAAGCAGTCAATTTCCATGACCGCGCCTGTAAGAATGAACATGACCGAAAAGGGCTCAAGTATGAGTTTTGTGATGCCGGAAAAGTATAATAATAATGAATTGCCCACCCCCAATGACAAATCAATTGATATTCAACAAAGTAAGCCTGTTTATGTTGCGTCAATCAGCTTTTCGGGGTATGCAACGGATGTGAAAATTAAATCCAATAAAGAGCAACTTGAACAAATGCTAAAAGACAAGAATATCAAAGTGGTTGGGGAGTATAGTTTTTTAGGATACAATGCACCTTATGAATTTATTGGAAGAACCAATGAAATTATTATTCCAATAGAATGGAAAGAATAGATATTGATAGAATAATAGAGATGGCTTGGGAGGATAGGACGCCATTTGAAGCCATACAATTTCAGTTTGATTATTCAGAAGCCGATACCATTAAACTCATGCGAAAGGAATTAAAACGAAATAGTTTTAACCTTTGGCGTAAAAGAGTAAATAGTGGAGTAAGTCAAAAACATTTAATGAAAAGAAGTGCCGATATGAAGCGGTTTAAATGTTCAAGACAAAAATCAATTGCTATGAATAAAATTAGTAAGCGTTAATTAAGGTTGTACACGAAATTTCTTACATCCCTCGCTACAATATTTCACTTCCTCCCAACTACGTTCCCATTTTTTGCGCCACGAAAATGGTCTTTTACAATGAAGACATATTTTTGAGGGTAAATTCTCTTTCTTTATGGGTTTATTGATTTTGTTTTTCATTTATTTTACGCGCATTTGCCTAAAGGTTAGATTAATCCTGGGCTCCAAGGTTTTCATTGTTTTTGGTAATGCATGAAGCCAGTGTTTTTGAAGTGCTCCCTTCATTTCTAGTAAGGAACCACTTTCAAGGATAATTGACATTGTTTCTTTGGTTGCTTTGTGTTTAAATGAAAACTTCCTGGGCGCTCCAAGGCTTATTGACGCAATAGAGCTATTAGGTACAATTTCTTGCTCATCGTCTGCGTGCCATCCCATCCCCTCAGTTCCGTTGTGGTAAAAATTTAATAAACAAGCATTGTATTTTTGCTTTGTGTATTTTTCAATATCTAATTTCACCTTTTCCAATAGGGGCGTCCATTCTAGGCCGTTTTTGGTTTTTTGGGAGTAAGTATAGGAAATTCCTTTATCTGCATAAAATGCCACTTTTCGTTTCGTGGTAATTTCTTTTCCAAACATAACCACTGTCTCATTTGCCCAATTTATTTTGTTTGACATTTCTACGAATATTTGATTGACATGTTCATCAGTGTATATGCAGCCAAAATAGATCGCCTCGCCATCTTTGTTTATGATATTTGGAAATTTCTCATTCATTTTTATAAAAAATATAGTAGGCTTATTAATAATTAGTTTCTTTGCAAAAATATAACAATTGAGCGCAATAAATTGTTGACTCAAAATGACTAAATCATACGTATGAATACTCAAATAACACAATTACAGGAAAAGATCAATAGCGCTAGGGCCAAATTATTAGCACATCCTGTTTATGCGCAAATAAATGATTTGAATGGCTTAAAGAAATTTACAGAATTTCATGTATATGCAGTATGGGATTTTATGAGCTTGTTAAAGTCATTACAAATAGGGCTTACATGTGTGACCTTGCCATGGATACCAGTTGGTTCGGCGAATACAAGGTTTCTTATTAACGAAATTGTTACTGGTGAGGAATCGGATGTAGATGAAGCAGGTATTAGAATTAGTCACTTTGAATTGTATCTGCAAGCCATGAAGCAGATGGGTGCCTCCACTACAGAAATATTATTGTTAGTTGATAGATTGAAAGTAGGCAAAAGTATTGACGTCAGCATTGAAGCTGCTAATTTGCCAATGAATGTAAAAAACTTTTTAAGATACACTTTTGAAATCGCGCAAAATGCACCCTTACATGTGAAAGCGGCCGTATTCACCTTTGGAAGAGAGGATTTAATTCCCGATATGTTCACACAAATTTTGAATGAAATATATTCAACACATCCTGAAAAAGTTTCTATTTTCAAATATTATATAGAAAGGCATATCGAAGTGGACGGCGGACACCATAGCCAGCTGGCTTTGCAAATGGTAGCTGAGTTGTGTGGGGAGGATGAACAAAAATGGCAGGAGGCAACGGTGGCTTCTCTTAAATCCTTGGAAGTGCGTTCGGAATTATGGAATGCAATCTTGTAGCCTTATTTTTCTATACTTTTGAAAACTAAGTCTTCAAGAAATTTAATTATTTCTACTTCATCTTTTGTTTTGTTAAAATCAGTTAAAGAAGGCAGATTATTCATAAAGAAGTTTTGAATATGTGCCATTTCAATGATGGTTGAAGCTAAAGAATGCGGGTATTTATATTTAGGGTTACATTCCAAAATAATATCGCCTACCGTATTACATAAATCCTTGTAGGGCTTGAAAAAATGTTGCTTATTATCTTTTTCAACATGGTTTGTTAAAAATGCTTTGGATCCTTCTGAAATTAAAATTTGGTGTAATAATGATTCGTCAACATGCGTTGTCATAACATCATCTTCCACATTTGTGGCAAGTATTTTAATCACCTTTTTTAATTTGATTATTGGGTCTTTAAGGTTATTGGTTTGATAATTAATCTGAAACTGCAACCAATCCCAATACCAGGAAATAATATAAACCAGTAGCTTATGTTTATTTTCAAAGTATCTATATACACCCGCTTCTGTAGTCCCAATGGCTTCTGCTAGTTTTTTAAACGTAAATGCTTCAAAACCATTCTTTTGTATTAACTGGATACTATAATTTATAATATTTTTCCCTAGTTCAGATTGCTCTGGGTCCCTTAGGTATAGGGAAGGGTTCATCTTGATTTGTACTTCTAATTTCATAAAATAGCGGGCGAACCCAATAATTTTTACAAAAATAGTAAATAATTTTACAATTATTTATGATAGTAATACTATTATTTAAAATATTCTTACTATTTTTGCTCTGTAAAACAAATTTATAAGTCAAATGAGTCTATTTAAACATTTAAAAAACGATTTACCGGCTAGTATTGTCGTATTTTTTGTAGCGTTACCATTATGTTTGGGAATTGCACTCGCTTCAGGTGCCCCTCTTTTTTCGGGTGTGATTGCGGGTATTGTTGGAGGAATTGTGGTGGGTATGGCCAGTGGTTCGCCATTAGGGGTAAGTGGACCCGCTGCAGGATTAGCAGTTATTGTATTAACAGCTATTGGAACTTTAGGGGGGTCTTATCAAGCATTTTTAACGGCCGTAGTATTGGCAGGTGTTTTACAACTATTATTTGGATATGCGAAGGCTGGATTCATCGCTTATTTTTTCCCTAGTTCAGTCATTAAGGGTATGTTAACCGGTATCGGTTTATTAATTATTTTAAAACAAATTCCGCATTCGATTGGTTGGGATAAAGACGCAATAGGGGATGATGCTTTCAATCAAGCGGATGGTCAAAATACATTTACTGAAATTTCAAAAGCTTTTGAATATATTACACCGGGGGCTTTAGTAATTGCTGCTATTTCTTTGGCAATCTTAATATTATGGGATACGGTCCTTACTAAAAAGCATAAGATATTTCAACTGTTACAAGGGCCAATTGTAGTAGTGATATTGGGTATTTGCATGAATTTGGCTTATTCAAAAGGATTATTACCTTATAGCTTGAATGAAAAACAAATTGTTTCCATTCCTGTTCCCGATTCCATTGGAAGTTTCTTTGGGCAATTCACTTTCCCAGATTTTAAAGCGTTAACAAATTTTGAAGTTTGGAAAATTGCCATTGTAATTGCAATTGTTGCGAGTTTAGAAACATTATTATGCGTAGAAGCAACTGATAAATTAGATCCTGATAAAAGAATTACACCCACCAATAGAGAATTAAAAGCACAAGGGTTGGGTAATATTGTATCTGGATTAATTGGCGGCTTACCGCTGACGCAAGTAATTGTAAGAAGTTCGGCAAATATTAATTTTGGAGGTAAAACTAAAATGTCTGCCATTTTACACGGTGTATTCTTATTAATTAGTGCCATATTTATAGCAGGACTTTTAAATCTTATCCCACTCGCTTCTTTGGCTGCGATCTTATTAATGGTGGGCTATAAATTAGCAAAACCTAGTTTATTCAAACAAATGTATAAGCTAGGCTGGGAGCAATTTATACCGTTTTTGGCTACGATTGTTGCGATCATTGCTACCGATCTATTAAAGGGGATCACGGTGGGTATATTAGTAGGCATTTTTTACACATTAAGACATAGTTATCGAAATTCACATCATGTAAAAGATATAGTGAGTGATAACAACGGACAGGCAGTGCATCATTTAGTACTTGCAGAAGAAGTTTCTTTCTTTAATAAAGCAAGCTTGCTAAGTACGTTGGATGGGATACCAGCTAATAGTAAAGTAATCATAGATTGTACAAATTCTAAGTCTATTGCATATGACGTGATTGAAATTATCAATAACTATGAATTAAATGCAAAAACAAAAAATATTGTATTGGAGAAAATTAATTTCAAACCATAAGCATGTTGTCTCCAAAACGATATTTTATAGTGGGTCTTGTTCTGGCATGCTCCTTAGGATCTCATGCTCAAAGCAATTCAGATGGAACTTGGTTTGTTTATTTTGGTAATCAAAAAATAAACAATAATTGGAACCTGCAATCAGATATTCAGTATCGATTAAAGCAGGTCCCAGAACAAAGCAGTCAATTAATTATGAGGGCTGGACTTGGTTATAACTTAACGCCTGGGAACCACAATGTATTGCTAGGGGGTGTTTATGTTCAAACTAATTTTTCCGATGAGTTGAATGATAAGCCGGTCTTAGAAGAGAAACGTATTTATCAACAATACCTTTTTAAGCAAAACTTTAAAAACTTTTATACAACACATAGATTTAGGCTAGAAGAAAGGTTTCTTCCAAATGAATTTGGACTTAGATCCAGATACTTTTTATCAGCTCAAAAGCCATTGAACGGGAAAGCGTTGAATAAAAATTCGGTGTATGGATCTTTTTTCAATGAACTATTTGTAGATGTAAAAAATACAAAATTTGATCGAAATCGTTTTTATGCAGGACTTGGGTATGCGATAAATAAAGATATAAGAATAGAGACAGGGTATTTAATTCAGTCGCAAAAAAATAGTACAAGAGGACAACTCCAACTCGTATTATACAATAATCTTTCCTTTTAAAAATTGTGACTAAAAATTATAAAAATAAATAAAAAAATATATGAAAACATTAACTAAAGAAATACAAACATCCATAAGCCCATCAAAGGCTTTGGATTTATTAAAAGACGGCAATAAAAGATTCATAAATAATTTAAAATTTAATCGAAATCTGTTACAACAAGCAAACGAAACATCTGACGGGCAGCATCCATTTGCGGTAATCTTAAGTTGTATCGATAGTCGTACTTCTGCGGAATTAATTTTCGATCAGGGTTTGGGCGATGTCTTCAGCATAAGAATTGCAGGTAATGTTGTAAATGAAGACATTTTAGGCAGTATGGAGTTTGGCTGTAAAGTGGCAGGTTCTAAAATTATTGTAGTGCTTGGTCATACAAAATGTGGTGCTGTGAAGGGAGCTTGTGATAATGTTGAATTAGGAAACCTAACTGGTTTAATACATAAAATTAAGCCAGCAGTAGAGCAAGAGGATACCGTAAATGAAAATAGAAACTCAAGTAATTCTATTTTCGTAGAAAAAGTTGCAGAACTGAATGTTGCTGTATCTGTGAAGAATATTTTATTACACAGTCCCATTATTGCCGAGATGGTAAAAAATGGAGAAATTGGAATTGTAGGCGGCATTCATGATATAAGTACGGGAGAGGTTACATTTTTCGAATAGGGTTTTGGTTTTACTTAAAAATGGATCAATGTTGACCTAGGCCATCCGAAAGGATGGCCTTTTTCATTTATTAGTTTCTCTAATTAACCTCCTGCTGAAGCGTTTTAATGTCCTCCACTAAATGGCGCATCTCTAAGCTAAGCGTGCCATTATAAATACCTCTTATTCTTTTTGACCGGTCTACTAAAATAACATGTTCGGTATGTAAAAACTCGGTGCTATCCTTACTAAAGCCAATGTTTTCTTCTGCAAAATAGGATTGCCTGGCTAACTTATAAATATTGGATTTGTCACCTGTTAAAAAATGCCAATTTGAATTGGTGATCCCGTTTTTATACTTGTAATTCTTTAAAACAAAGGGCTTGTCAATCCAAGGGGTTACGGAATAGGATAACATTACAAGGTTTGTATCATTTTTGAATTGGTCACCCACTATTTTTAAATTATTTGTCATCACAGGGCAAATGCTACCACAGCTAGTAAAAATAAAATTAGCAACATGTATTTTATTATCAAAAATCGCTTCCGTTACTAGAGTGCTGTCTTGATTTAAGAAACTAAAGCTACCAATGCTATGATTTATTTGCAAAGGAACTTCGGATTTATTTTTTAGAAATATAGGTTCAAAGTCGGCTGTATTATAATAAGGCATCTTTATGATGTCTTGTTGTTTCTCTTTGCAAGCCAACATGCAAAAACTAGTTACTATTAAAAATACTATCCGATACATTTTTACAATTTTTGGTTCCCAATAGTCCATATCTTTTGCCATTTAAAATCACATAGTTGGCTCTAATTTTACCATTATCATACCATAACTTCTGAGCGCCCTCTTCCTGGCCATTTTTGTAATGTGCTAAATGAAATAAATTACCATTATAATCCCATTCTTTTAATTCACCTTCATATGCGTCATTGACGGCGATAAATTCAAATCTTTTATTTCCATTGTCCCAATAGGAAATTTGTTTTCCATTTTTCATATCATTTCTAAATTCTCTATACTCCATTAGCTGCTTATTGGGGTAATATTTTTTAGCTATTACAAGTTCTCCACTTACTTGTTCATTTTTACAAGCAAAGAATATAATTGCAATGAATAAAAAAATAGTAAACCTCATTATTGAGAAATAGTACCAGGTGTACCATAAAATCCACTACCATTTAAATAGGGAGCTTCATTGGTAAAATGATAATGATACGTACCACTAGTAAAATCTACAGTTTTATGTGTGTGTCCGTGGTAATCGTCTAACATACTATTGGTTACTAAAGTTCCGTCTTCCTCCTGAGGTCCATAGACAGGGAATCCATCCAAAAGAAAGCCCATAAGGCCTGATTTAGTGGATTTAGCAGTTGTCAAGTATATAGGTTCAACATGATAGTGATACATGCCAGATTGTTGAGGATGGCCATAATATTTATCAAAGCTAGCAATCTCGCCAGTTAATGCCTGGTTGGCAGGACCCGCATACTGATTGAATAAAACCACACCATTTAATGCAATTCCAATGGGGCCTAATGGTGTAGCAGCATGTGCAGTATTTAATTTAGGGTTTACTGGAATTTTTATCGTGCTCGATTGTTCAACTATTGAGTTGGGATTTTTATTAAAAGTAAATCCGCCAAAGGTTGTCCCACTATAAGCTTCATATAATACATTGTTAGTTGGGTAATAGGTACTTTTATGATCTGGTAAATTCTTTGTTTTAATCGTAATATAAGTGCCATCGTTTGTAATAGTAGCAGCACCATAAATTTTTGAATAGACCGCGGGTAGGGCAGTGCTGGTGGGTGTAGTATTATTGTTATTTGTCGTGGTGGTGGAGTCGCTTTTACTACAACTAAATAATGCAATGGATAATGTGGTAAAAAATACAGTTTTGAGGGGGGTCATACACTTATGTTTAGATGATTATTTATTAGATGCGTTCGTCTAATTATTCCTTCGTGTAAATATCTTAAAAATTACCGTAGGAATAATTATTTGAATTAATTTTTCATATAAAATGAAGTTAAATCAATAAGGTACATTGATAAATGAAAATAAAGCATTTAAAATTATACGAATATCTAAAGAAGATAAATTTTTAGATATTGAATATTTAAGAACAAAAATGATGTTACCCATTCTAAAAGTTTTTTATATTTCCTGACATAATTGACATTGTTTTTAATTCTAGTGCAAAAGACGTTTATATAAAAATAGACAGTGAGGTTGTTAAACTGCCTTCAGGAATTAAAATACCTTTATAATTATTTGTTTTACATTTATTTATAAATTACAATTTTATATTATTTATTGTTTTTTTTATTGCAGATATGGTACAAAATACTTTGCTAGGGTCTAAATCACTCATTTATATAATATTGAAATTCAATAACTTGTTATTCATATGTCTAGTTAGCATGCCAGTACATATTATTTTTTTTTGTTTACGACTAAAATCGTTTAACAATTTAATTTGTTAAATCCGAACATTTTTTCTAATTTAATGTTCTTAATGAACAACGATTGGTTTGCTATTGCTTTGCATTATTGTATAAGAAAACTTTAATGACAGCCGGAATGAAAATGAAGAGAGTTGTGAATGAATTTGTTCACCAAAACTCAACAATATGGATCATTTGTCACTGATGTCAGTTCTCCCGATCGCGGAAACTGACTATGTTTCTTTCACTTTCTTCGTAGGCACCATGGCTATGTTGGCCGCTGCCGTATTTTTCTTCATGGAAGTAGGTAATACCAGCAAAGAATGGAGAACCTCTGTTCTTGTATCTGGTTTAATTACTTTCATTGCTGCTGTTCACTATTATTATATGAGAGATTATTTTGCATCTCAAATGGCCGCACAGGCAGCTGACATTGCTAGTGGCAAAATTACTTTAAAAGCTGCTCAATTAGAAGCTTCTCCAACTTTCTTCCGTTATGTGGATTGGTTATTAACTGTGCCTTTAATGTGTGTTGAATTTTATTTAATCACAAAGAAAGCAGGTGGTAAATCAAGTTTATTATGGAAGATGATTTTAGCTTCAGTAGTAATGCTTGTAACAGGTTACATGGGCGAAGCTAACCTAGGTAATCCTACATTGTGGGGTACCGTGAGTGCTATCGCTTATTTCTACATTGTATATGAAGTATGGATGGGAGATGTTAAGAAATTAGCTACAAGTGCAGGTTCTGCAGTTGCTTCTGCAAACGCTGCATTAGGTTGGTTCGTATTAGTAGGCTGGGCTATTTATCCTCTTGGATATTTAATTGGTACTGCAGAAGGACAATGGTATGCTAGCTTTGCAAATATGGGTCTTGATATGAACGTTATTTACAATATTGCAGATGCTATAAACAAAATTGGTTTCGGTTTAGTGATTTATAGTTTAAGTAGAAAAGCTGCTTAATTCAATTGATTTTTTAGTATGGGGCAAGATTATTCTTGCCCCATTTTTTTAATATCTAATTATGCAAATAAAGTTAAGAGGGTACTTGTTGTTATTTGCAGTAGTATTATTTATTATTGACACCATTTGTCAGTTTTCTATTAATACCCAGATTTCTTTTTTAATATTTATTTTAATTCTATTTGGCGTTCCTCATGGTGCCTTGGATTTATATATAGACCAGCATTTGCATCCTTCTGAAAAAGGTCAAAAAGTATTTTTAATAAAATATCTGGCAAATATTTTGGCGTATGCTTTAGTTTGGTACTTTTTCCCAATTGCTGCGCTGGTTATATTTATTTTGATCACTGCGTTTCATTTTGGAGAAATTGATTGGATGGGCAAGACCCATTTATTGATACATAAAATAATTTATACCTTACTTGGGTTTGCTTGGATTTTATTTATGCTTACTAAGAACATCAATTTTGCGTTGGATGTTTTTTTAACCATGGGAAGATCAGGTATAAAAAAAGAGGGTATTATTGCGCTAGCGCATACCTTATATCCAGTTTCAATCCTTTCCATTTTAGGTTTACATTTTGTATTATTCTTTTTCAAAAATATTTTCTTTGAAAAAAGTAGCCATTACTATTATTCACTATTACAGGCAGCAGTATTAATTAGTTTTGTATTATTTATGCCACTTTGGTTAAGCTTTGCTTTTTATTTTGGTTTTTGGCATTCTTTATTGTCATTTGACAAAATCAGGATCAATTTTGAGGTTTCCAATACGGTTAAGGGATGGAGCGGCTTGCTTTTTAAAGCAGCACCCTTCTCCATTGTGGCTTGGTTTGGGTTTGCTTATATCACTTTTTTAACGCTAAATAGTAAAGATGCCTCAGGGGTATTTACGTTGCTTTTTATAAGCCTGTCTGTGCTTGCTTTGCCCCATTTACAAGTGTTTACTAAGCTTAAATTACCAAGAAATTAGTTAGCTTTTAATCTTTAAAAATATCCCCTATAAAAAAGCCCCGGTTTAGGAACCGAGGCTTTGATTGTTATCATCTGGAGTTGTAATTATTTAGAACTCAAGTCTTTTCTGTAAAAAAGAATTTCAGACCAATGCTCTTCCACACTACTTCGCATAGTTTCAGTATATCCTTGGAATGAGAAGTTGCCATGGATGAGTTCATATTGCTTTTTGAAAAGGTTATTGTTACTTAGTACCCTATCTTTTAATCCATTTTTATATCTTGTCACTACTGCATATTGGTTAGGCCCTGAAGCGCTGGAAGCAAAAACTGCAACGGATTGCCCAAGTGCTTTCCAAACAGGTCTTAAATTTTCAAGCAAGGTCCACATATTGTATCCATGTCCTATTTTTGTAACATAATGGGTGATACTTATTTTGTCCGACCAATCATTCAGTGCAATAGTGCTAATTGAATCCTGATAAGTACCATAACTTGAACTGCCCCTATCAGTAAGATAGATTGTAACATTTTTGTTCCAGTCAATAGTGTGTTCATTACCTAAATCGCCCCTGCTGTCAATAGTCTCCCAGCTGTTTGGGCCTTCGCTAATTTGGTAACCACCAGCATCTGGTCCGGATGCAATTTCAAAAATACGCCCACTCCATTCACCGGTATGATACTTCTGATAATGGTTAGAAACAGCCTTTTCGAATTCGAGTACCTTATCCTTTTTTGCGAATACTCTATGAGTATTCATGACGTTTTTTTGGCTCATTCCAAAAAGTGGAACAAGTGTTAATAGAAAAAGAAATTTTTTCATACGTGTTGATTTAGAAATAGAGTATAGCCTATTTCAATGATTTAATAAGTGACTAAGAAATGATAGTGATTACAAGAATTGTAAATAGAACTATTGCGTTAGAATTGCAAAAGATTGTGTGATTTACTTTCAAAAGGTAAGTAAATTATAAAACATTCCCCAAATTTACTTAATGGGGATATTTACTAAAGAAATGAGCCCCTTTATAGCTCCATAATCGATAATTTGGTAGAATTTACAGGGAATGATATGGATGTATTAGCCTTGTGATAAAAATGTAAAAAAGAGGCTATATAAATTTTTGAATTATTGAGTTCTTAACAAGATATTAATAATTAAGTAGCAACTAAATTTGTATTTTTGCAAATGCTATTTATGAATAGAAAGTTTATTTTACTCCTAATAATTGGAATCTTAGGAATTACCCATCAAATTAAGGCACAAGAAAATACTACCGTAAATGGAACTGTAAAAGATATACTTACTGGCGAATCAATTATAGGGGCTGTAATAAAAATTGATCAGTTAGCCAATGTTGTAGTTACTTCAAATGAGTATGGTTTTTATGCTATTTCTTTACCTAGGGGTAAGTATGATTTAAGAATTAGTTTTGTAGGGTATGAAGAGAAAAGAATTCCAATTTTATTAAATGGGCCTTTCATTGCGAATGTTTTTTTAGAAAGTAAAAATCAACTAGCCGAAGTGGTTGTAGCATCTAAGCGAAAGGATGACAACTTAACAAAAGCACAGATAGGAACAGAGACGCTGAACATGCAGTCCATAAGCAAAGTGCCAGTCATTTTTGGCGAGAAAGATGTTTTAAAAACAATCCAGTTATTGCCTGGTGTAAAGTCGGCAGGTGAGGGGAATAGTGGATTTTATGTAAGGGGAGGTGCTGCGGATCAAAATTTAATATTACTGGACGAAGCCCCTGTTTATAATGCTTCTCATTTATTGGGCTTTTTTAGTACATTTAATAGTGACGCAATAAAAGATGCTACTTTAATTAAAGGAAACGGACCAGCACAATACGGCGGCAGATTATCCTCTGTTTTAGATGTAAAGATGAAAGAGGGCAATAATAAAAATTATACTTTTAACGGAGGGCTTGGGTTAATTAGTAGTAGATTAAGTATTGAAGGTCCCATTCAAGAAGATAAATCTTCATTTATTTTATCAGGTCGA
>Ga0209107_10001380_pt1 | contig 13578 bp, 31 predicted proteins | sample LakErihyJuly2011_2_FD_187460 | JGI IMG/M metagenome (GOLD analysis project Ga0209107, IMG submission 187460) | Freshwater microbial communities from dead zone in Lake Erie, Canada - CCB hypolimnion July 2011 (SPAdes) (version 2) | ecosystem: Environmental > Aquatic > Freshwater > Lentic >... | reverse complement strand
TCTTGGTTTTTCCCAACCTTTAGGTTCGTACCATTCAGGGCGAGCAGCACGATGATCTGGCAAAGTAATCTCAAACTCACCATTAACTATTACTTTTTTCATCTCTGTCATTTCTGCAACCAGTCTATTAATGATACTTTTGGTGTCCATCCAGTTAAACCTTTAAACTTTTCATTAGACGCAAGAGTTTCTTGCACCTCACCAATTCTTGACGGGATAAACTTAACATCATTTGAAATCATATTAGCAATATCAATTATAGAATAGTTACTTCCATAACCAATATTATATACTTCACCAAACCCATGAGTTAATTCAGATGCAAGGATGTTTGCTTCTACTACATCAGATATGTGTGTAAAGTCTCTGCGCTGAGATCCATCTCCAACAACTGTTAATGCTTTTCCTTCATGATATTGCTTTAAAAACAATCCTATTACTGGTGCATACTGACCCTTTAGCGGTTGTCTGTCTCCATAAACATTAAAGTATCTAAGTGATATAGTCTCAAGACCATAAAGATTATAGTAAACTCTTGCAAGGTTTTCACCAAACACCTTTGCAGTAGAGTATGGGGTTAGTGGATCAGATGGTTGTGTTTCTATATTTGGAAGTATTGCTTTCTTACCATAGGCAGATGATGTACTAGAATAAACAAACTTCTTTACTTTTGCTAAGCGAGATAGTTCTAATACATTGGCAGTTCCCACTGCGTTAGACTCAATAGATTTTCTAGGGTTTAGGATTGCTGGCTGAATTCTTGCATCAGATGCAATATGGAATACATAGTCTATTCCATTAAATAAATGTTCTATCTTCTTATAATCACATATATCATATTTATAGTTATTTGCTTTTAGGTTCCAATAAAACTGCTCGTGACATTCTGCTGATTCATTATCTATACAGATAACATTATGACCAAGTTTTATGAGTTTATCAACAAGGTTGGATCCAATAAAGCCTGCTCCTCCAGTTACTAAGCAATTCATTTAATACCCAACTCTTCTAAGATTGCAGTCCATCTATGTACATAAGTATGTTCTTTCTTTGTACGATTATGACCGTTAACTCTGATTCTTTCTCGTACCAAAGAATTTTCAAGATACTGATCTATCTTATCTCTTAAGTTATTAAAGTCTCCATGCTTGTAGAATACAACTTCATCAGGCATAAAGTATTCATCTAAGCCTTTAATCTCAGGGTAGATAGTAAAGCCACCACGACCAGTAGACTCAAACAGCCTGTCACTAGTGTAGTAAGGATATTCAAATCCTATGTTAAGACTATCTCCAACTGCAATCTTACTCTTGGCATAGATACGGTTTAGTGCATCCCCACGGATAGTTCCTGTGTCGCCATCTCCACCAACGTGAAGGAATCGTTTGCCGTATGTCTTTCTTAAGAAATCAATTAGTTCTGGGCGATACTTATGTTCATGGTGATATCTTTTGCTGCCAACAAAAATAACATCGTACTCAAAGTTTTGTGTGTCATAGTCTGGATGGATATAACATTCTTTATCATATACCCCTGCAGGCATGAAATGTCCTTTAACGGAGGTATTGTGATCAAACCAATCAGCCATAAGTTTATCTACAGTAAAGAAATGTCCAATAGTTCTATAGAAACTATCATGCTTAAGATCATTTTGTCTATCAAGTCCAAACCATAAATCTAGATGATATGTCATAGTAGGAACACCAGCAGAGTTAAGTTTATTAAGAACTTCATCCATTGTGATGTTTCCACCAGTTTCCCAGCCATGTGTGTGTACCCAAATAAATAGATCAGACTCTAATGCTTTTTCTAGGATGGTTTGGGTCTTGGCCTTACGCTCCTGCAATTTTGTGACGGTATGGCCTAAAAACTCTAAACTACTAGCATGATGATTCTCACTACTATAAGACACTTCAAAATTGCCAAGAAAAACTATATTAGCCAAGACTACCCCTTTGTTTTAATCTATTATAGCACCTCTGGCAAGAATTGAACTTGCGACACCAGGCTTAGAAGTCCTGTGTTCTATCCACTGAACTACAGAGGTTTAGTACATCTGGAAGGACTTGAACCTTCGGCTCTCTGCATATAAGGCAGGTACTCTAACCAACTGAGTTACAGATGTGTAGTACACCAGGTAGGACTTGAACCTACGATAGCCGAATTATGAGTTCGGTGCCTTAACCAACTTGGCTACTGGTGCATACATATAATTATATTATAATTCACTATCAAAGTCAAGCCAGTATTGCTTAAATTTATTTATTGGCTCAAGATATCTAACCTCATCAATAATTTTATTCTTTAATGCAGTCTTAATCATGTTGTCTGAATAACTACCAGGTTCTGGTTTAGCAGAAAAGTAAACAACATAATATATTGTGTTGTAAGTTTTTATTAGTGCGCCATTGGCAATTGCTTTTTTAACATTATCAGTTCTTTGTGCTCCTGGCCTTTTACCTTCACCAGCAACACCACCTTTTGCTTCAACATATTCAACATGTTTATCGGAGTATGCACGAAAATCTACTTCACAACCAGCATCCTCAAAACAATAATTTCTGTCAATAGGACCAAAACCCCTATTAACCAAATTTGCGTATACAAGTTCTTCAAAAGCATCTCCTGATCTTTTAGATTCTGACTGAAAATTATTTTCTTTATGCATTAGTATATATATCTTTTCTTTTTTTCTTTTCTTTTATATAGATAAAACTTAATTTTATTAATTAATGTTTTCATATTTTTTTTTCCATTCATATAAAAATATATTTTTTATTATCATATGTGTTTTAATTCCTGGATGAGTTAGGTCTCTTGAAAGATCCCAGTATCTTAAACTCATATTGTTTTCTATTTTAACATCTTTAAAATATTTTGCTGAATTTGAATTTGTAAATATTTTTACATAATTATTAAAATTTTTTGATACTAAATTTAAAACTTCTTCTGTTTCTTGATGCCAGGTTCCCCATAAAAAAGGTACATCAATTGACTTTAAGTAGTCTTCAAGAGCACAAATAGAATTATAAAAATCAAAATAAAGAAGATCTTGAGTAAAAAACCTTGAAGATTCATTTGGGTATTCTTCTTTTAATAGCCTTGTCTTAACCTCAATTGATGAAAGACTATCAACAAAACCAATAACCCTGCTAATATCTGGAAATAAAATAAAAACTGCCTTTGGTTTTCCATATTTTCTTATATAATTATATATGTCATAAATAATTGCTTTTTGTGAATTTGCATTTAAACCTAAATTATAAAATTGATCGCCACATAAATCTTTATTTAATTGATATGCCCAAGTACTATTATATGGAAGTCCAGAACCAAAAGTATAAGAACATCCAGAAAATAAAAAATTATTATTTGTTTTTTCTAAATTAAAATTATCACATCTATAAGACTCATTATTAAAAGAATAAGATATGTTACTATCTGGGTAATATTTTCTTTTTTTATTATTAGATTCACATCCGTGATCTATGCAGTCTGGACATAAAACTAAAGTTTCTGTATTTGGTGGATTAGTTATTACATCTTCTCCATACAAATATGAGTTGTGTTTTCCAAACATAAAACTTTTTGAAAGAAATTTTTCTAAAAAGATATCATCAAAAGTATCTTGCCATCCAACAATATTCTTTTTTTTAAAAATATCTTTAATCATTTTTATCTTGTTTTACTCCATAAGTCATTATAAAGTAACAACTAATGTAGCCAAATAAAAATGAACAAACTAAAAATAATGTCTCAATCATTTATAACTCCTTTAATTGATGTTTCCCTAGCAATTCTTGCTGCTGTTTCTTGCACTCTTTTTGCATTTGTTTTTTCATTTTCTGTTAATCCATAACAAAAATCCCAAAGATCCATATCTTCTATGTTTTTTGCAATCTTTTCTTTTAATTCTATCATGGCAATTTCTATATTACTCATTTTCTTCCTCAAATTCTTTAAGGGCATTATTATTATCATTACAATAATTACAATCACCAAACTCTAATCTATTGCCACAATAATTACAAAACATATACTCCCCTATGTATCTATTCTATCAGGTTTAAAGGTTTATTACAATAAACAATTAATATCCACCCAGGCACTCATTTCTTGTATGAAACAGTCTAATCTTTGTCATAATTTTGCGGGATGGAGCAGACATGTCTTCCTTACAAGATAAGCACTTATAAGACCATTCACCAGTAAAGAAATCAAATCTATAACCTTTGGCATTAGCATATTTCTTTGCTAAAAAGGTTTGAAATGGATCAGGAATCTCTAGAGACTGTATCAAGTCTATCCCAAAACCCCATTGAATTGCCAATAAACATATTTCCAGTTTCTCTATCTATAAGGAGATATTTTTCTGGTGACTTAGTTTTAACTGTAAGAGCAATTGGATCTTCTATTTCTTCAAACTTTTTTAAGTTTCTCACTTATTCTCCTCTTTTATATCTAGTATATAGTATGTTCCCCACCATTTGTAAGGCTTGTTAAGATATTTCCACATAAAGGCGTGGTACTTATAACTAAAGCCTATGTCACCATCTTCATCCATATAAACAGCCTTAACTAAATGATTACCAGCAAACTCTCCAGAGATATTTCCTATCCATCGTAATGGAAGAACCCTAGTCTTTTGATACTTTAACATCTTTTGGTACCCACACCTTTTTGCCATCTTTCCATACAGGCCAATAGCCAAGACTACGCCAGTCCATTTGAGTTATCTTAGGCTCTTTCATCACTCTCCCATATAATAAAACATTTAGTACATTGTATACCTAATTCACGCATATACCAAGTATGGCTACACTCTTTTACCATATGCACACCAAATTCTGTTATCTGTCATGGTTTGGTGAAGTTCCCAGAACAATGGATCTTTAAGACTCATCTCGCACTTTACACATTCTTGAGGTTTCATTCTTCTCGCTTCCAATGCAGATATGATTTAATATATACCGCTGCATATGCAAGGGCACTAAAAATAAAGCCATATTGATCTGTATGAATGGCATAGGCTATCCAAAGACATTCATTAAATAGCAAAACAAACCATCCCCAGATAGTCTTACGACCAACAAAGAAAATGCCCGTTACACCAATAACTGCTAATATCCATGACCACATTTTATTTACTCAAAATCTACTTGGGTTTCAAACATGCTGGTCACATAATTATCTTTTCCTCTTGCTACATGTGCAGCAAGCATACGCATACCAACTGCGTTTAACTGATCGTTGTCTTCACCTAATGATATGGCTTCAATAGCCCTGGCAATCTCTTCTCGTAATGTCATTTCATCTAGGCTCATAGTTTAGCAACTAACATAGATGCCATCTTAAGACCACGAACAACTCCATCGTGGTAGTCTTGATTCTTAATAACCCTAGGAGTGTCCCAAATGCGATAAGATTCTTTGCTTAATAGTTCGGAAATTTCTTCGTTTGTCATACTTCCATTATACAGTTCGGCAATAAGTTTGTCAAGTTCGGCGCAAAATAGAGTAGCAAACCTTCCCCTGAGTCTAACGACTCACCTTTGGTTAACAGACTTCAACTTGCTCAAATAGTATTTATATTCTGATACTAATCTAGATTTCTTACTTGAATTACATCTCCTACAAAGAGGCTGAAGGTTTCCAATTGAATGGTTCCCCGACCTAGATATGGGAATAATATGATCCATCGTAATCTTTTCTGTAGCCCCGCAAAAGGCACAAGGGGATGCATATAGCCTTTTATACTCTTTATCTAATATCTTGAAGGATCTAGCATCTTTGGCTATCCTACGTTTGATATGAGAGTTGGCTACATGAAGGGTAAATCTTTCACGGTTTGCTTTATTCCAAGCCTTAGCATTTGCTACACGCCTTGCACTATTTTCTTGACGATAAATAGTCTTCTTAGTCATATAGGCTTGATCTTGCTTTTGTCTTACCCAACGCTTTTTGTTTTGTTTTTGCCATTGCTTCTTATACTTTTCTGGATTAGCCTTTGCCCAAGCCTTAGCATACTCTTTGCAACAGGTCTTGCACTTTGCAGAGTTCTTATAGAAATTATCTACAGAAGACTCTATTAAACATTTACGACAAACCTTAGTATCCATAACATAAGTCTATCAATTTTTGGACGGTATGTCAAGAAGGATGATTCATAAGACTTACAGTAAAGAAATAGCGATTACCTTCTGTAACCACATTAACACCATGTGGATACCAAGATGGACAGTAGACTGCATCTCCTGCAACAGGAGAGACTGAATGATCTCCGTCTGCATCCGTATAGGTTAACTCACCACCTACATAGTTATCATTTAAATACATGAGGACACCCATCTCCTCTCCTTCTTTAGAGTCTATATGAGTGCCCATACCTACACCTGGGACATACTTAGTTGCAATATATCCTGAAAAATGTATAAACTCATCATTGAAGGTTTGAATAGCCTTGTTCTTATATTTTTCTACAAAAGATGAAAAAACCTCATCATCTTTATTAATAACGCCTACTCTGCCATCATCTCTTACAACGACATCTCCTGAAGCAATCAACTCTTCAAGGCGATCAATCATAATTGTGCGGTCTTGCTGATCTACGAAATTGTGAATTATTTGTGTGCTCATAGTTTAAGTATACACCTATGAATGCTCTTTACACACAGGCATTGGGATATTTTCTACGGTATCAAAGCAATGTCTAGGTTTAGAACATATATAGCATAGGCTCCAGAGTTCTTTATTATTTGATCTTACTTTATTAAAATATTGTTGTTGCAAAACCTGTTTTTCCTTTTTGGATGGCATAGCCTTAGTATAGCCTATAATGTAGGTATGGAGCAAGCAGTACTATACCTACTATACAGTCCAACACATAGGGCTATTAAGATAGGCATATCAGATATCTCAGGTAAAAGGTTTGCAAGTCACAGGCAAAAGGGATGGATCTTAATTAAGTATTGGCATTTTTTTGAACGGTATAAGGCAAAAGAAGTAGAAACTACAGTACTAAGAACACTAAGGGATAGATACGGACACTATCTAACTAAAGAACAAATGCCTCATGGGGGATATACGGAGACATTTGATGCAAATAAAGTAACCAGAAGAATGTTAATCCGTATGGTCAATAAGGCGATTAAAGATCAAGATTGACAGGTTGGCTATCATCATCCATAGCCCCACAAACAGTACAGGTTACCTGACCATCAAGGTCTAGTTCATAGTCGCAGCCATATTTAGTACAGGTCATGGTTTTATTGGCATGATGGCATCACAAGGACAGATGATTGACTCTGGCAATGTATGGACTTTTGTGTTGATTGCAATGGTTGTTGCACACTCTGGACACTTATAAGTATTCTTCATATCTCAAGGATATCACACAGTTATCCACATGTCAATACCGTGAAAATGTTAGTTATCCACAGGTTTATCCACAATTAAATGTTACTGATATTTTTTAGATTTATCTTAAAGTGGAGGAAAGTGGAGGATAGTGGGTTATTGGGCACTTATAAGAGGGGGCTCGTAATCCCGCAGCGGACAAACCTCCCCTTCCCAAACCTTCCCATATCAAACCTTGCCCTGGATTATACTCCCAAACCTCCCATTTGTCAACCATATTTGATAACAATTTGATAACAAAACCCTGTAGAAAACCTGTGGAAAATGTGAGAAAAATGTAGAAAACCTTACATAAAAATCTATAAAGGTTTGATAATATTCTAGAATCCAGGGAAAAATATATGTCCTTCGTAATGTCTTTTATACTATGGGGTTTGGTATATCTTCTGATCCCCCGCTGCAGAATGTCTAACAGGATTATGATTCACGGTAGGGCGGGGGATAAATAAGAGAGTTCATAATACCCCTATAGGAATAACAAACCATACATTCTGGCTTTTGGGATATAGAGGTTTGACATGCAAAGGTTTGTATGATATAAGGTTTGTTAGGTAAAGGCTAAGGTTTGTTAAGTAAAGGCTAAAACCCTGCAAAATTTTTTATTGGTTCGTAATGTCTAGAATCCTGGGAAAAAGATCTTCGATTCGTAATAAGGTTTAAAGGTTTGAAAGGTTTGTCGAAAAATCTCAGTCTTCGGCAGCAGCCATTTCCAAAACCTCATCAAGGGTCATGCCCTCAATAATATCATCCTCATTTAATTTAATAGATTTAAGAAACATTTCAAAGGTATCAATTACATATCTGCGTCCATCATCTGAAACCTCAACAACTAATCCCTGGGCAGTTAGATATGCTAATGGTAAACCAAGATCGTTAAACTCTATGAATGCCCTAAAATCTTTTTCTTCCTTATAGCCTTCATACAACTCCCCCAGGATTACACACTGGGTTGCAAAGTCTGTCATACCTGTGCCTTGAAAAAGTCAGCAGGTGAGTCATACATTGTCTCAGGGTCAATCTCTCTGATGTCACACAGGGTACGCCATGCTAACTCTAACTGTGACTTACCTGCCTCTGTAGGCTCTGCCCAACCACCTGCAACAAAGTCTGCAAGACCAAGACCGTCTTCAAGGTCTTTCCAAAAGTCAGAAGGTAAATACTCTACTCTTTCTAATTCTAATGCGTCTGTATTAATCTGTGAAAGAATAATAGCAATCTTACCAAAGTCCACTTCTCCACCGCTCTCTCTGTAGGTTGGGGTCTAGAATACCTTCTTTTTCATACTGGGCACTCTCAATCATAGCAATTAATCTATTGTATGTCAAGTGTGGCAATACCCTTGCCAACATTATTCCTGTTTGGTCAAGGTCTAAGTTTAGGTCTTCTATGATAGTTTTAATTCTCATGGCTACACGCTCTTCTGGCGTGACACCCTTACTAATCCTAAAAGTCATTTAGTCCCCTTCTATCCATTATACCAAAAAAGAGGGTGGAGGGCAACCCACCACAGTTCGCCCCCCACCATAAGTGCGAGAGTGACCCTACTCCCCCACTAGCGCAGCGACAGGCTTATACGCCTGTACAAATAGGTCCCACTTAACAGGGACATTATCAATCACAGTTTTATTAACAAAATCAATAACCACCGTCTGCTCCCCTAGGTCATAGTTATCTGAGTTGATTGAGTAAATTCCAAATCCCGTTTCATCTAGGATGTTATGTTGAATAAGATGACTGATCATCATACGTGTTCCATACGATGAGTCGGACCAGCGGGGTCTAGCATGGTCAAGGGCTAAAGCAATGTCCTGCTGCCAGTTGTCTTGTCCCCAATGGCTGTAGAGTACAACGTTTGATGTGGTACCGTCTTTAAATACAAAATTAATCCGTGCTCCCATTATTCGTCTACCTTCCAAGATACAATTGATAGTTGGTTTAATACTTCGTTGAGCAGCGCTGTTTCATCTTCAGCCTCTGCCTCATATGTAAAATTCATAAAATGGCCAGTGGGTTCAAATATTACTTCTACTTCATAGTTAGGCATTTTGGGTCTCCAATCCAGTAAGTTTCATTTCTTCAAGGGTAGCACAGTTAGGGCATTTTTCCAAATCAACTTCTTGAAATGCATCTCTAATAATATTATCAGGGTCCTCTAACTCTGAGTCACAGTTCTCGCAGTAATACCAAGGTACACCAACTTGAATCTGAATAGTCGTATCAGGTGGACAAGGTACCTCAGTAATAAAATATCCTATGCGATTAACAAATCCCCAACCGCTCCAGATGTACATCCCACCGTCGTCACCATCACCAAACATCCATATCTTATCAGTGTCCTGTGACTTAACGAATTCTACTTCAGGACCATAGGTCTCAAACATATGTCCGTCAAAGGAGGAGGCACCCTCAATGTGATTCTTAATAGGCTTATAAGTGTCAAACCATTCTTCTTCAGTCATTTCAATGAAGCGTTCGTTATTCATCTGACTCATCCAATGCTACAGATGAAATATATTCCTTATCATAAATAATGTGGTAGGCTGCTGACAAACCATCAGCAAAGCCATTAGCCTCTGTGCGTTCCATAGATAGCATTGCGTCTGAGTAGTCGCCGTCTTCTTCTTCCTTGGCTATCTCTAAGAAATCTAAAGTAGCCTTGTCAATCATCTGTTCTAACATTTCTTGCGGGGTCATTTCTTCTCCTCTAGGTGTTTGCGGTCTATAGATAAATTATAGGTCATGACATATGTATTTGTCAAGGCCTGTAGGTACCCTTCCAAAAATCTATCGTCATTGTCTCTGTCCATGACTTCTTCTGTCTCCAGCATTTCAACCTTTAGGTAGCCGTGGATAACATCAATTAATGGGATAGTCACATCTTCAAGTGACTTCACTAAATATTCGGGTATGAAAGGATACTTATCGCTCATTGATAACCTCAATCATATGTTTAACAGCATAGATTTGTCCCTCAATGTCTACCACATGGATAGAGGCAGGGTTTTCTTCAAGGTCTTGTTCAAGACTGATTAGGTGTAGGTTTAGGTATTCTTTGAATGTGTTTAGGTCCATTGGGATGACTCTCTTAGGGCAGGGTCAAAGACTTCACAATAACATCCATGGCATAACATAAAGTTATCTGCTTCATCAACATTAAGTTTATTTTTGCAGACTGTGCAGTCGTAATCAGTAAAGGTGGCAAATCGGGTATATATAATGTTGTTCATAATACTAAGTATACGGGTTTGTGTTAATCTTTACAAGTTTTGGAGGTGTGATATCCGTCACATCGTAATCAGGTGTTAGATCTTCATCCACATGGGATACCGTTGCATCTTCCCAAGAGATTAATGTCACATGGGATGAGGAGTGGCAAATACAGGCGGGATCAATCTGAGGACTAACAGATGCAGTAATCTCTATAAGAGCATCACAGTCAGTACATAGATAAGTAAACTTAGTCCACATTAGTCAAAGTACCCTTCTGCCCATAAGCCCTGGAGAAACTCTCTTGTAGTAACTAAATAGTTATAGATAGCAGGGTGTTCATCAGAGTTAATTAATAAGATAGCATTATCAACACCATATGTCATGTTGTTTAGATCTTCTAATTCATAGCCTAGCATTAGTTCTCCTCATCCCACCAGTATTTGACTATTGTGTTCAAGGTAGTGTGGATATTACAATCACAATCCCCACCGTTCATATTTTCCATGTATTCAAGATGTGCTTCGTTGTCCATGTACATCTCATTGACTAGTTCGTCAATTGTTCTCATTGTTTGGGTCATAGATTAATTGTAGCCTAAATCGTGGAAAAATTCAAATCGTTACGTAATCGTAAGGTGTGTTTTATATCACAATTTCGAAAAATTTTTTATGCACTGAAATGAATTTTTATTTATTGCGATCTGTACGGGACTTGAACCCGTGACCTCCACCGTGACAGGGTGGCGAACTAACCAACTATTCTAACAGACCATGCGAGCAGTTTTTATTCTTGCTCAGGAATTTTTTTTAGTTATGCAATCTGCATTACATTTTGCACAACTTTTAGCAAACGATTTTTCTCTGCGTTAATTGCAGGGTCAAATCCACTTGCTGATGCAAGGATAGATTCGTTAGAACCACCACGAGCAGAGCGATACCAATCAAGGCGTTCTGTAAGTGCATTGAAAGCACCCCACGCATTACCAGCAATCATTCCATTATACTCGCCTGTATAGATGTCGTTAATAACATCTACTTTGTTTTCCCACTTCTTGAAAGCACCCTTAGAATCTTTTTCTGGCTTAGGGTATGCAGCCAAAATGATGTCATTGAATTGCTTAGCATTGACTTCTTTCTGAATCATAGCATTAGCCATAACATCAAAAGAGTCCATGTACTTATGAGCAAGACCAAGAGTCTCACGAGCAACGGCAACCTTACCGCTTGCGGTCTGTGTGTGACGAATCTTGAAAGATTGCTTGACACCATTCTTTTTCTTGATTGAGCCAAGAGCAAGGTTAAGAGTATTAGCGCACACAACACGAACAGGCGTGATGCTTGCTTGAATTGCAATAGAGCCATCGTGTGATGTGTTGATAAGTAAATAAGTTTTTACCTTATCTGCAACACCATTAGGGTCTAGGATAGTTTCACGTTCTAATGCTAATGCACCGAACACGACACGACCACCCTTGATTGAGCCAGCAGTTTCCCAACGACCTCCGCCGTCTAGAATGTTATCACCGAATGAGAATAAATCTTCATTCTGCATAACGTGATAACGCTCACCAACGACACCAAGAATGTCTGTCTGTGTTGTATCTGTAGGATTAGTACGCAATACGTACTGATAGTTTTTATCGCTTGATAAATGTGATGGGGTTTCTAAATCTTCCAGACGAACATTCCAATTAGAAAGATTAGCCAAATCTAACATTTCTTTTGTTGTTTTTTCTTCTGTAAATACAGTACCCAATCCATGCCATGCGGGTTCACGAAATGATGCGAATGACGCTACGCCGTTTTGTGTTTCTAGTTCATGTGCCATGAGTTTATTTCCTTTTCTTTTGTGATGAGATTTAAGTATAACAGGACGGGCTGACAAATGCAAATCGGTATAGTTAGACATGGGGCAATTCGGACATTCTTAAAGTGTGTTCTTAAACACATGTGATCCAGGTCACACGGGTCGAAAATTTTATGGCAAAAAAAAATAAGCAGTTTACATGGCCATGCTTAGGGCCCTTATCTAGTTTAAAGACATGCGATATGTCTATTAGTAGCCCCCTACTAAATATCTATTCTATCAACACTGGATGACAACCAAGAAATATTTTCATCACTGTATTGAACGGTATCAAAATCAATATCGTGAATTGCATTCTGTGCAGACTCTTCATCACGAGCATTAACGGTTACTGAATAAAGAACTGTAACTTCCAATTCAAATTCTTTTGTTAGTTCAAATCCGCAAATCTCTGCAATTTCTGTAGCAACACTTTCATCAATGGTGTCATTGTCCATTGCTTCTAGGGTCCACTCTTGCATGTCATTGCGAATGCTTTCTAGTTTTGCTCTTGTGTCAAAGTCACGTTGGGTTACTCGCTGACTGTGCTCTTCTAGCGCTACGATGCGAGCATCCTTTTGCTGAATTTGATTCTTAAGAAAGTCTTCTGTTGCGTTTATAACTGTTGGGTATGATGTTTCCATTTGGTCCATGGGGGCCTCTTTCTGTAGTTGGTATATTTAATTGTACTAGGTACCACTGACAATTGTCAAGGACCCTTGCGGGAAGCCTTTTTGGATCATGCTTAGGATGTCTGCTTCTTTGGGCCTGCAGGAGCCCTGCTCTATAGTATTTCTATTATCGCCCTAATCAGCCTGGCGAATTGGAGTGGGGCTTTTACACCCCACCCAACCTCATTTAGAGATAACGAGCAACCGCATTGTAAGTGCTGGTATTAACTGTTTCCTCATCTGTCATCTTTAGAATACGAATAGCGTTAGCCATCTCCTCTTTTTGCTCATTGTATGAGTGCTGGTGTAGTGTAACAAAGTCCTTCTCAGGCTCTTTAGGCATGTCTTTTTCATTAACTGTTAAATCAAAGTCAATGTTAAGATTGTTTGACCAATGACGATAGTTGGTACGGAAGTTTTCTGCCTTCTTGATGTTT
>Ga0209107_10001378_pt1 | contig 13595 bp, 10 predicted proteins | sample LakErihyJuly2011_2_FD_187460 | JGI IMG/M metagenome (GOLD analysis project Ga0209107, IMG submission 187460) | Freshwater microbial communities from dead zone in Lake Erie, Canada - CCB hypolimnion July 2011 (SPAdes) (version 2) | ecosystem: Environmental > Aquatic > Freshwater > Lentic >... | reverse complement strand
TCAGCACCGGTACAGGGACGCGTTGCATTCGAGAATGTGAGCTTTTCCTACAACCCTGATCGTCCATTAATCACAGACTTGTCGTTGGTGGCAGAGCCGGGCACCACGGTTGCCATTGTGGGGCCAACGGGCGCTGGCAAGACGGTGGTCGGAGAGTTTGCGGCCTATCTGGCGCTGCGCAACGGTAAGAAATGTTTCTACACCACCCCGATAAAGGCCCTTTCAAATCAAAAGTTTCAAGAATTTGTGGCTCGATTTGGTGAAGAACGAGTTGGTCTACTAACTGGAGATACCAACATCAATTCCGAAGCAGATATCTTGGTTATGACAACCGAGGTACTACGAAATATGTTGTATGCCAATTCCAATACTCTGACTAATTTAGGCTCAGTAGTAATGGATGAAGTGCATTATTTGGCCGATAAATTCCGTGGGGCTGTTTGGGAAGAAGTTTTAATCCACCTGATGGAATCTGTCCAGGTGATTTCTCTTTCTGCAACTGTTTCAAATGCTGAAGAGTTTGGTGAGTGGCTTGGCGAAGTTCGCGGACAGACAGATGTGATCCTCAGCGAACATCGTCCAATCCCTTTGTATCAACACGTTCTTATAAATTCCAGTCTGATTGATCTCTTTAGCCAACCAGGCAAGATAAATCCCGAAATCTTGGCGTTGGAACGCGAAGCGATGCGAAAGGTGAGAATTCCGCGTCATCGACGTGAACAGTGGGGTGCGCAGGAATCTCGCTTATCACGCGCTGAAATCATGGAGAAATTGAATCGGGAAAACTTATTGCCTGCTATCACATTCATTTTCTCTCGTATGGGATGTGATGCCGCGGTAAAACAATGCTTAACTGCTGGCTTGAAGCTAACTAATACCGAAGAACGTGCTGAGATATTGGCAACTGCTGAAAAATACACCGCGAATTTGCCGGAGGAAGATTTGGAAGTTCTCGGCTATCGCGAATGGATTACCACGCTAGAACGCGGCATCGCAGCTCACCACGCGGGGTTGCTACCCAGTTTTAAGAACGCAGTCGAAGATTTGTTCCAACGCGGTCTAGTTAAGGCTGTCTTTGCCACAGAGACCTTAGCGCTCGGCATCAATATGCCTGCACGCACTGTTGTGTTAGAGAAGCTAACCAAGTGGAATGGTGAAGCGCACGTTCCAATAACTCCGGGGGAGTACACCCAGTTAACAGGGCGTGCCGGTCGCCGCGGAATCGATATTGAAGGAAATGCTGTTGTGCAATGGTCTCCAACTGTTGATTCTGCAACCGCTGCGGGTTTGGCATCGACTCGTACATACCCGTTGCGATCATCTTTCACACCAACTTACAACATGGCGATAAATCTAATTTCACGTTTTGGTCGAGAGAGAGCACACGGCAGTTTGGAATCATCTTTTGCGCAGTTCCAGGCAGACCGAGCGGTGATCGGTTTAGTAAAGCAAATAAGGAAGAACGAGAGTGCACGCCTTGAACTAATTGAAAGTGCTAAATGTCATCTGGGGGATTTTGAAGGTTATGCGAAGTTTCGCTCAGAAACTAAAGAGTTAGAAAAACTTCTTTCTAAACGAGATGGTCGACGTACCTTTGACAATCGCCAACGTGCTCATATGGAATCTGAAATTGATGGATTAAGACGCGCCATGCGAAGCCACGCTTGTCATTCGTGTAATGATCGCGAAACACATGCCCGGTTCGCTGAGCGAGCTGATCGATTATCTCGCGAGTCTGAAGGTCTTCGGGCGCGGGTTGAAAATCGCACAAACGTTATTGCTAAGACATTTGATCGCATATGTGATGTTCTTACTCATCTTGGATATATAGAAGGTGAAAAACCTCTTCCGCAAGGAAAAATCCTGGCAAAGATTTATGCAGAATCTGATTTGTTGTTAACAGAGACAATTCGCGCGGGCATCTTAGATAACTTATCAGCGCCGGAACTTCTTGCAGTTGCCTCATCTATGATTTTCCAATCTCGATCGCGCGATGATTTCGCACCAAAGATGCCCCACCAGAATGTCACTAACGCACTTTCCGAAATAATTCGCATTTGGGCTAAGTTAGAAGAAGTCGAAAATGAGTTCGATGTTAAAACTCAGAAGGAACCAGACTTTGGATTTGCCTACATTTCCTATCGCTGGGCGCAAGGAAACTCCCTTTCCAATGTTTTAAAGGGGAATGATATGTCAGTTGGCGACTTCGTTCGATCAACGAAGCAACTAATGGATTTACTTATGCAGATAGCTGGTGCGAGCGAAAAACTTCGTCCTATATGTCGAGAGGCAATCAAACGTTTAGATCGCGGCGTTGTTTCATATATGGTGGATGACCTATGACTTTAATGCTTCTAGATAGCGCATCACTTTGGTATCGCGCCTATTACGGAATGCCGGATACCTTATTGGCACCCGATGGCACACCAGTAAATGCCATTCGTGGTTATCTGGATATGACCGCACGACTAATTGGCATGTATTCCCCAAAACGAATCGTTGCCTGCATCGAAGGTGATTGGCGGCCCTCTTGGAGGGTCGAACTATTTCCTGATTACAAAGCCAACCGAGTAGATGCTGATGGCGAAGGCGAAGAAGAGCCTGACTTACTAACTCCACAGATCCCGATTTTGCTTGATCTCTTAGATTTATTTGGAATTCCCATGGTTGGCGTCGATGACTACGAGGCCGACGATGTGATGGCGACTTTTGCGGTGCAAGAGAAGGGTCCAATTAGAATTGTCACAGGCGATAGAGACTTATTCCAGTTAGTTGATGACAAACGCGATGTAAAAGTTGTCTACCTAGCTCGCGGACTTTCGCAACATGATCTGGTAGACATTGGTTGGATAAAGCGAAAGTATGAGATTCCCGGAGATAGATATGCCTTATTTGCCATGTTTCGTGGAGATCCCTCTGATGGACTTCCTGGCGTCCGTGGAATTGGTGAGAAAGGCGCTGCACTAATTGCAAATAACTTCGCCAGTACCGAGGAGGCGCTGTCCGGTGCCCACGGGGCGCACCCTGCCTTAACACCTGCGCTAGCGAAAAAAATTATCGCAGGTGCGGATTATTTGAAGATTGCTCCAACTTTAGTTAACTGTGCGCGCGATGTTGCCTTACCCAAATTGAATATTGAAATGCCTAAAGCACCGAATGATTTATCTAAGATCTATGAAATGAAGGAACGCTACGGTCTGGGGGCTAGTGTAGATCGAATGATTGCTGCTCTTAAATGGTGATGATGATCTTCGCTGCCGCCCTCGCCAGCGCCGCCTTTGAACCGACCGGGTTATGGTTCTTAGCAATCTTTGGATTCGCGCTTTTTTTCCGCAAGTTAGTTAAAAGTGAGAAGCCGGTAATCCATAGTATAATTTTTGGCTTCACGCTAAATGCAATTGTTCTACATTGGAGTGGCAAATACGTTGGGGCTCTTCCATGGTTGCTCTTAGCTCTTTTGCAGGCTCTTTTCTATCTGCCGGTCGGCATATTTTATAGATACACTAAGAGTCTTTGGTTAAGCGCCCTCGTGCTCCTTCTGATGGAGGAGGTACGTGCACGATTCCCATTTGGCGGCTTCGGGTGGACACGGATCGCATTTAGCCAAGTCGATTCACCGGCCCTACCTATCGTGTCCATCGGGGGAGTGTTGGCTCTTTCAGCTTTCACAGTTGTCATCGCTCTGCTTTTCGTAAGATTTGGTTTTAGAAGTTTTATCGCGATCACGCTCCTATTCATAACAGCGCTTTTACTGCCACAAAATCCGCAGGGGAGTGGTTCAGTTCGACTACTTGCAGTGCAGGGCAATACGCCCGAAGTGGGGTTGGAGTTTAATTCCCGAGCCAAGGCGGTCTTTAATCTGCATAGAGATGCCACAAGAGAATTTGCTATCGAGCCATATGATGCGATCATCTGGCCAGAGAATGCAATTGATATTGATCCACGCAAGAATCCATCGGTTGCTTCAGATATAGCCAAGTTAACAAATGAGTTGCAGGCACCGCTAATTGCTGGAGTTGTACAGCAAGAAAATGGCCGACCAGAGAATGCCTCAATAATGTATTCAAAAGAAGGCAATTTGCAAAGTGTTTATGTCAAGCGTGGCCTGACACCATTTGGTGAATTTATGCCGCTTCGAAAAATTGCTGAATTCCTGAGCCCAAAGGCCCAGACGGTTGTCGACTTTAGGCCTGGCGATAAATTAGTAACACACCAAGTTTTAGGTCAGCAGCTAGGACCGATTCTCTGTTATGAAATCATCATGGACTCTTTAGTTAGGGATATGGCCAATAGCTCTAAGGCTTTAATTGTGCAGACGAATAGTGCAACATTTGCAAATACTGCAGAGAGCGCGCAGCAATTAGCAATTACTCGCATAAGAGCGGTCGAACATTCGCGTGCGATTTTAAGTGTATCAACCGTTGGAATCTCAGCGTTTATCGATAATAATGGGCGAGTGCTGCAGAAAACTTCCGAGAATGAGAAATCATATCTTGTGGGAGATTTGCAACTTAGCACCAACAGGACCTTTATCGATCGGCTCTGGCAATGGATAAGTTGATAATTCTTATCCCGACTTATAATGAAGCGATCTCAATCGTTGAATTGTTGGGGAAGCTCAATATTTTTAGATCAGAATCAGACTTAGAATTTGATGTCGTTGTAATCGATGATAATTCACCAGATGGAACAGCAGACATTGTCGATAACTTGGCAATTTCCTGGGTGGAGGTCCTGCATCGGCCCGGTAAAGGCGGGCTCGGTGCGGCATATCGCGCCGGGTTCAACAAAGTTTTATCTCAAGACCAGTACTCCCATGTTCTCACCATGGACGCCGATGGCTCACATCGCGTTGAAGATTTGCCAACGATGATTGCGGCAATTACTCCTGGTAAATCAATTGTTTTAGGTACTCGCTGGATGCCAGGTGGTGGCGTTGTTAATTGGCCAAAATCTCGACAATTACTTTCGCGGAGCGGGACGATCTATGCAAAATTTGCTCTTGGAATAGCTTTAAATGATTTAACCGGCGGCTTTCGTATTTATAGCGTTGAGCTCTTGAATTCATTAAATCTCAAAGATATGAAGGCCACTGGTTATTGTTTTCAGATCGAAATGGCAATGGCTGCCGACATGGCCGGTGCTAGGGCAACGCAAGTTCCAATCACCTTTGTTGAGCGAACCAATGGGATATCAAAGATGTCTAGGGCGATAGTTATTGAGGCGATTACCCAGACAACTCGCTGGGGGCTGATGCGCAGGCTTAGACCTAACGCCGATAAGTTACATTATGTTAAGTAACTCAGATTAGCCCTGCACGAGCGCCAAAGGAACTCCCCTTATGAGGAATATGCCTCTATTGGAGCGCACGAACAGACTAGGTTTCTGTCGCCAAAGGCGCCATCAATGCGCCCCACAGTCGGCCAATACTTACCTCTAGCGCCGATTAGCTCACCAGGAATAAGGCCGGTGATTGTGGCTGGGAAGGCCCCTTCTTCACGAGAGTACGAGTGATCCCAGTTCGTCGCTGCAATCGCCCCTATCGTATGTGGCGCATTGCGCAACGGTGAACCATCAATACTTTGCTTACCTTCGATGATTTCTTGGATCTCGGAGCGAATTCCGATCATCGCATCAATGAAACGGTTCATCTCCAAAATATCTTCTGATTCAGTTGGTTCAATCATCAAAGTTCCGGCCACTGGGAATGACATGGTCGGGGCATGGAATCCGAAATCCATCAAACGCTTTGCAATGTCATCAACTGTTACACCCGAAATCTTCGTGATCTCGCGCAGATCAAGAATACATTCATGAGCAATTAGACCTTTATTGCCGGTGTAGAGAATTGGATAAGAACTCTTTAGCCGTGCTGCCATGTAGTTGGCATTTAAAATCGCAACTTCCGTTGCATGAGTTAGGCCCTCTCCCCCCATGAGACGGATATAAGCCCATGAAATTGGCAGGATGCTCGCCGAACCAAATGGCGCAGCTGAAATTGGTCCTGGACCTGTTGCAGGTCCGGCGGTTGCATCTAATGGATGATTAGGAAGAAACGGCGCTAGATGAGATTTAACAATTACTGGACCAACACCCGGTCCCCCACCACCGTGTGGGATGCAGAAAGTTTTATGAAGATTTAAATGCGAAACATCTGCGCCAAATTTTCCAGGCTGGGCAGTTCCGACCAAAGCATTGAGATTTGCGCCATCTACATAAACCTGTCCACCAGCATCGTGGATCATTCCGCAAATCTCTGAAATCGCAGATTCAAATACTCCGTGTGTTGAAGGATAAGTAACCATTAGCGCTGCAAGAGAGCCTGCATTAAGGGCAATCTTTAGCTTCAAATCTTCCAGGCTAACGTTGCCTTCTTCATCGCAATCAACGACTACAACTGACATCCCTGCCATCACAGCACTCGCTGCATTTGTTCCGTGCGCACTAGATGGAATCAGGCAGATGTTGCGCGATGAATCACCACGCGAATCGTGATAGTTGCGAATAGCAAGCAAGCCCGCGAATTCTCCTTGGCTGCCCGCATTTGGCTGCAATGAAACTGCGTCATAACCAGTAATTGCAACTAACCACTTTGAGAGTTGATCGATAAGAAGACGCGAACCCTTGGATTGATCTGCCGGTGCAAAGGGATGCAAGGATGAGAATTCAGGCCAAGTTACCGCCTCCATCTCAGTTGCCGCATTTAACTTCATCGTGCACGAACCAAGTGGGATCATGGTGCGATCGAGTGCTAAATCGCGATCAGCCAAGGTGCGCAAATAACGCATCATTGAGGTTTCGGATTTATAAGTATTAAAGACAGGGTGAGAAAGGTAAGTTGATTTGCGGGTGAAGTGATCTGCGATCGCATTTGCTTTGGCATCAGATAAACCAAGAATGCCGAGTACTTCGTTGAAAGTAGCATCTGTTGTGGTCTCATCAAAGGAGATGCGGATCTGAGTGTTTGAAATGCGACCAAAATTATATTTCTTAGCAACAGCTGCTTGATGTATCGCTTGCGCATCTGTTACATCAATGATTACTGTGTCAAAGATATTTTGACTTGGTGATTTAGCCGCAGATTGGAGTCGTGCTGCATAATTATTTACACGTTCTGCAATAGCGCGCAGACCAGCAGGTCCATGCCACATGGCATAGAATGCGCTCAAATTTGCTAGAAGAACTTGCGCAGTACAAATGTTGCTCGTTGCCTTATCGCGACGGATATGTTGTTCGCGAGTTTGAAGTGCTAAACGAAAAGCAGGATTGCCGTGTGCATCGATGCTCTGTCCGACCAACCGGCCAGGAAGTGATCGCTCTAAACCAGCACGCACTGCCATAAATCCGGCGTGTGGTCCACCAAATCCCATCGGCACTCCGAAGCGCTGGGCCGAACCAACTGCGATATCCGCTCCCCACTCCCCCGGCGCCTTGATCAGAGTCAGCGCCAGCAAATCAGTGGCTGCAATTACCAACGCGCCTTTTTCGTGGGCGTACTCGGAAACTTTTGAGTAATCACAAATTTCACCAGTGGTATCAGGGTATTGAACGAGCAATCCAAAGAATTCCTGGGCAAAACCATCTCGAGCAACCTGTGCGGCATCAACTTCAATAACCTTGATTCCTAGCGGCTTGGCGCGAGTCTGAACCACGGCCTTAGTCTGCGGATGAAGATGCTTTTCGATTAGGAAGACTGCTTCATTTGAAGTTTTGGAGGTTCGGCGCGCAACGGTCATCGCCTCCGCTGCAGCGGTTCCTTCATCGAGCATCGATGCATTCGATAGCGATAGGGCCGTCATATCGCAGATGACTGTTTGGAAGGCGAAGATCGCTTCTAGTCGACCTTGTGAAATCTCTGGTTGGTATGGCGTGTAGGCCGTGTACCAGGCAGGGTTTTCTAAAACATTTCGCTTGATTACAGCTGGCGTAATTGTTCCGTAATAACCACCACCGATGAGTGAGGTAAATACTTGGTTTTGTGAAGCGATATCGCGAAGTTCGGCGATGACTGCAACTTCACTCTTTGCTGAATCTAGGGTTTCGGAAAGTTTCTTAGCAATAGCAATATTTGCGGGAACTACGTCGCTAATAAAGGAGTGCATATCTTTATAGCCAAGCAGGTGCAACATCTCAGACTCATCCGTGATGGATGGTCCAATATGGCGCGTTTGAAAGCGCTCACCTTCGTAATTCATCAATACTCCCCCGCAATTTACTTAAGTAAGGGGAAGGATATTGCCTTTAGGCGCCTTTCGCCTTTCGACGTAATGTGAGTTCATCGTTACTTTCAACACCGTTGGCGGTAACGGCTTGACCATTCATCTCACCCTGCAGGGTTGCTAGTGAACCCTCAACCTCATGCCACACCTTGCCTACTGCGATACCAAATACGCCTTGGCCACCTTGAAGTAAGTCAATAATCTCATCAGCGCTGGCACATTCATAAATCGATGCGCCATCGCTCATTAAGGTAATGCTCTCAAGTTCGACAACGCCACGACTGCGCAGATGATTTACTGCGGTGCGAATATTTTGTAGAGATACACCGGCATCGAGTAAACGCTTAACAATCTTTAAAACCAAGATGTCTCGGAATCCATAAAGACGTGCCGTTCCTGATCCGCTCGCGGTGCGAACGCTAGGTTCGAGTAATCCGGTACGCGCCCAATAATCTAATTGACGATATGAAATTCCGGCCGCCGCACATGCGGTAGCTCCACGGTAGCCAATTTCAGTCTGCTCATCAGGCGTAACTGGGGAGGTCACGTTAACTCGATTCTGTGGGGGAAGTATTCAATGGCTAAAGGTTACGAGGCGCGAGCCCTGCTTACAACGACCGACACGAACCAAACCTCAAGTAGAGAGTGAGACTTTAGGCACGCTACCCGGCGAAGTCTTCGGGGTTGATCTGATCCAGGAATTCGCGGAATCGCTCCATCTCCACATCGGAGCCTGCCCCCTCACTCTCTGCCGATAAGTCCCCCAGCAAACGCTCTGGAATATCGATACCTACCTGATCCAACAAGTCAGAGTCCGCCAAAATGTTACTTGCCGTGCGCAGCGCGATCGCGATCGCATCTGATGGTCTAGCGCTGATCTTTAGATTGGAACCATCGGCACTTCTGATGGCGATTTCGGCGTAGAAGATTCCATCCTTTAACTCAGTTATCTGTACCGAAGTCATCGTTAGATCTGCGACTTCGAGAATATTCGCAATCAAATCATGAGTTAGTGGTCTCTGCGATGAGAGTCCCTGCTGCGCAAAGGCTATTGCGGTGGCCTCAACAGCTCCCACCCAGATCGGCAGAAAACGCGAGCCCTCCATCTCTTTCAAGAGAACAATGGGTTGATTCGATGGCATCTCGATACGAACGCCAACGACCTCCATATTTACCATCATTGGCTAGGCCAGGAAAATATCTTCAATTAGCGAGGGCGGTTAAGGCCGGCGCGTACCAAAGATGCATGAAGGCGAACTGAAAGTGAAGCGATCTGCTTCTGAACTTCCTCGGCGCGAGCTTTTGAATCTGTGCTCTTCTGACGATTTATTGGAGTAATCACTTGCTCGATCAGACCTATCTCGCGATCGGCAGCAGATTTAAATGAACGTAGATGACGCGTTTCAATTCCGAAGCCCGCCATTTCGGCAACTGCCTTGGCAACCGATAACGCGTCACTGTCATAGTGACGGCCACGAAGTGCCACAAAACCATATGACTCGAGTTCAACTAATTGAGTATCCGTCAGCCCGCTAGCCTTTAAGAGTTCATCGCGAGATAGTCGCATATCCGATGTGTGAACAAATGATTCAGGAGATGAGTCACCATCAACGCTTGCCAACGCTGGACGTGGGCTAGCAACTCCACCATTTGCAGCTGGCTCAAGTCCACGATCAAGGGCTTCTAGGTTCTCTTTGATAACGCGAAGTGGCAGGTACTGATCGCGCTGTAGAAGCAATACATAGCGCAAGCGATCTAAATCGGTTGCAGTGAATTTGCGGTAACCAGATGGAGTGCGCTGCGGCTCGATTAAGCCTTCAGATTCTAGGAAACGAATCTTTGAGATAGTGATGTCAGGGAAGTCTCCTCGCAACTTGCTTAAGACTTCGCCGATACTCAAATACGCGCGGGCTGGAACGCTCACTATTACTCCCCTATTTCTGTTAAATGGTTAATTATTTTTAGAGCTGATAAAAATTAAATGAAACTTTCCGACTTGTATCTCATCACCGGACTTTAGTTGTGCTGTTTTCACAGAGCCATTGTTTACATAGGTTCCATTGAGACTGCCCAGATCAAGAAGTTCAAAGACTTTCCCAGTCTTTGTTATCTGCGCGTGGGCACGTGAGACCGTGACATCATCAAGAAAGATTGCACTCATCGGTGAACGTCCGATCGAGCATTTGTCTTCAGCGATTAAGAATCGAGCACCTTTTGAGGGCCCGCGATGGATAACCACCATGGCACGATCACCGTTGCCGTCAATAATTGCTTTGATTGCGGTACTTGCTTGCGAATCCATTGACGTGAGAAGCGCATCAATTGCGTTCTCTGGGGAGGCGCCAACGACAGACCGTAGACCAAGATGCAGAGTTGTTGTGAGCTCACTGTTTTCAGTTGCTTTTTCCAAAAATGGGCCCCCTCTCTCCAAAGTAATCCGGCCAGGTTCAACTTCAACCTGAGGATGACATTAGGGTCAGCGGCTCAATAAATCAAGTGGAAGAAATTGATTTGTAGCGCTCAAAAACGCTGGGGGAACCCAAGAAAACTATGCGGTGATTTGACGATAGTCGGCGGCGGATAGTAAGCCCGTTGGAGCAGTGGCAACTTCAATTTCAGCTAACCAGCCCTGACCATATGGATCTGAGTTAATTGTCTCCGGTGCTGACACCAACGATTCATTGATGGCAACGATCTTTCCGGTCACTGGTGCAAATATTTCAGAGACGCTCTTTGTTGACTCAACTTCGCCACAAACTTTATCGGCAGTGACGCTCTCCCCTACCTTCGGCAGCTGCACGTAGACAATGTCACCGAGTGCGCCTTGCGCATAGTCAGTAATGCCCATTCGCAAAACGTTTGGTTGACTCTGGCTAACCCACTCGTGCTCTTTTGTGTATTGCAAACCATCTGGAATTAACGACACGAGGTCTCCTTCATGAGAACAGTGGGATGGAACATGGGCGAACTACCGCGCCACTCTAATGGCGCGAAGGGCGGTGAGGAGATATGAAACGCCTGTAAATATGTAGAGGGCAATCCCCCAGATTGCAAAGCTCCAGCCAAATACAAATGCAAGGGTGCCAGCACTGTCTTCGCGCAAGGCAAGTAGCAAGAATGGAAAGGCGTAGAGCAGATTAAATGTTGCAGCTTTGCCTAGATAAGTCACCTTAAGCGGAGGTAGAGAGTTAAGAGTTAGACCAATAGTTGCCAAGCCAAGAACCAAATCTCGAGCAAGCAGCAACACAATCACCCACAATGGAACTGCCTCTCGCAAATATAAAACAATTAGCGTCGCGATGATATACAAGCGATCGATAGCAGGATCGGCCAGTTCTCCAAAGCGCGACTCTTGACCCCAGGCGCGAGCGAGCTTTCCATCAAAATAGTCAGTTGCTCCGCCGATAGCCAAGGTCAGAATTGCCCAACCATCTGCTTCTCGGGCAATCGCTAGGTATATGAAGAGCGGAATCCCCAGGGCGCGCAGCAGCGTTAAGCCATTGGGCACATTTATATTCTGATTCCGGGCCATCAATCGCGCTCTTTTACTCGAATCGCGACCTGAACTGGAGTGCCTGGGAAGCCAAATTCTTCACGAAGTCGTCGCTCAATGAAGCGACGGTATGAGGCTTCGATCCAACCACTTGAGAAAACTACGAATTTTGGAGGTGCTATTCCGGCCTGTGTTGCGTAGTAAATCTTCGGTTGTTTTCCCCCGCGCACAGGTGGCGGCGTGGCGCCGATTAGCGCACCCAGGAAAGAGTTGAGTTTTGCAGTTGGAACGCGTCGTTCCCAACTATCGATCGCCGTGCGCAAGGCTGGCGCTAAACGATCACGGTGCCAACCGGTTTTTGCGGCAACATTTACTCGCTGCGCCCATTCGACTTGATCAAGGTGGCGATCGATTTCGCGATCTAATTGATCTCTGCGATCTTCATCAACGAGATCCCATTTATTCATGACGATTACCATCGCCTTGCCGGCTTCCTCAACCATCGTAATAACACGTAAATCTTGTTCAGATATTGGAAGCGATGCATCTAACACGACTACGGCGCATTCACATCGTTCTAAGGCAGCCTGTGTTCGAAGTGTTGCATAATAATCGGTACCGCTAGCTTGATTAGCGCGTTTGCGCAGACCTGCAGTATCGATAAAACGCCAAACAGATCCGCCAAATTCAATTAACTCATCAACTGGATCACGTGTTGTTCCGGCAACCTCATCAACTATCGAACGGTTTTCACCAGCCAGGGCATTGAGCAAACTAGATTTTCCAACATTTGGTCGGCCGATCAATGCAATCTTGCGGTAACCATCTTGAGTTTGAGCACCGCCAACTTCGGGCATCTCCGAAACGATGTAATCAAGTAAATCTCCGCTGCCACGACCATGCAAAGCCGAGACGAAACGTGGTTCTCCAAGACCGAGGTTCCAGAGCGCATGCGCATCTGCCTCATCCACATCGCTATCTACTTTATTGGCAACTAAAACCATCGGCTTTTTAACCTTGCGCAGCTCTTGAACAAGAATGTCATCTTCATCTAAAGCTCCGACGTGAGCATCGACAACAAATGCCAGCACATCAGCTTCTTGCATCGCTAACTCCGCGGAGGCGCTAACTTGCACGGAGATGCCATCTGGTTTCGATTCCCAGCCACCTGTGTCCATGATTATGAATCGGCGTCCGCCCCATTCGCATTCGTATTGAATTCGGTCGCGAGTAACACCAGGGGTATCTTCAACGATCGCTTCGCGACGACCGATAAAACGATTGATCAGCGTTGATTTACCGACATTGGGACGACCGAGAATCGCAACTATTGGAAGACCTAGTAAAGAACGCTCCTTTAGAAGCTCCCAGACCCATTCCACTGTCTCATCCAAAGTTAAATCTGTGGAATCAATTAATACAGCATCCATTGCTTTCACGAGTGGCGATACGGTGCGAGAGGAGTCAACTTCATCTCTTGCGCTTAACGAAATACTTACGTTGTCCGGGCTCGAATTCTCTTCTGCTGATCTGCGTTCCGCACGTGCACCCAGATCTGCCTGCAAATAAATCTTCAACGCAGCATCTGGTGCGACAACTGTTCCAATGTCGCGGCCTTCTACAACAATTCCACGTTCTGCACTGGCTATAAATTTTCTTTGAATTATCAATAGCTCTGCTCGGATTTCGGGTATAGCACTTATGGCACTTACCGCTGCGGTTACTTGCTCACTACGAATTTCATCTGTTATTTCCGTATCGCCAACAAATATTTGCGGCGTGATTGGACTTGCTACAAAGCGCAACGGAAATCTTTTTAACGCTGCCAGAATATCTTCAGTAGCGGTCAATTTCTCATTAAGTGATAACCATGTAACGGCTCG
>Ga0209107_10001375_pt1 | contig 13615 bp, 13 predicted proteins | sample LakErihyJuly2011_2_FD_187460 | JGI IMG/M metagenome (GOLD analysis project Ga0209107, IMG submission 187460) | Freshwater microbial communities from dead zone in Lake Erie, Canada - CCB hypolimnion July 2011 (SPAdes) (version 2) | ecosystem: Environmental > Aquatic > Freshwater > Lentic >... | reverse complement strand
GGCTGATCCGGTTATCCTTTGCGGCCCCTATGCGACCATCGAAGAAGGCGCTAGGTTCATCATCGCATGCGGCGATGGCGATACCTTCACCGGTGCTTCATCTCGCAGGCTTCCTGCCGGGCGTATGCTGGCCCTCTGCGAAGAAGCCGCTGGAACCAACGACGAGTTTGAGGTCAACGGCGTCATGCACGTCATGACCGCCTCCGGCCTGGAGCCGAAATAGGCCCCGCGCCCGCGGGGCCTAACACGTGGTCAGGCCGTACCTTTGGAGTGCTGAACCAAAACTTGCGTGAAATGAGCGAATTTCGGTTCAGGTGATTTCCGGGTACGGCCTGAGCCCATCAGCTCCCACACCACGATGACGACCACAACGCCGCTGACCAAGAAACAGCCTACTTTCTTCCACGCGACGACGTCTATGGATGGCCACCGCTCGCTTGTGAAGATTGGTAAGATTGACGAAAATGTCCTGGCCCACCTTGCGAGTATCCCCGGAGCGGAGGTCAAGATTACCTACACGCTCGAAGTCACCGTACCGTCCGGCATCCCAGATAACACCCTGCGGACCGTCAACGAGAACGCCAAGTCGCTCAAGGTCGACACGCACGGCTTCGAATAAGCTTGGAAAGTATTTTTCCCCAATGCCCATTGCGTTGACGGGCGAGAAGCTTAGATTTCCATAAACCAACCCGATTACTAATCTACCATGGCTATCGAACGCGATCTTCGGAAGAGGATGGACCTTGAGTTAGCAGGCTATCGTTCAGCTAAGTATCTTAGCGAGTGCGCCTCATGGCTATTTTGGGATAACAATATGGCTCGGGCGCTGGAGAAGGGCCTATTTACCCGAGTGGACAACGGCAGGTGGAAGATTTCCTATTACTACCAGTTGACGGCAGCGGGAAGATCTATGCTACGAAAGGCCGGCTCGGGCTTCACTTATGGCGACGCGAAGGGCAGGGTTCCTGCTGTGGGCTCAAAGCGCATGCGTTGGGTGAAAGTCAGCCCTAAGGAACGACGCTCTGAGGCCGCCCGACTCTTAGCCGCCTTCAAAGGGCTAGTTACGGATAAGGGTGCGCACGGACGCCTTTCGCTAGAAAAGAAGGGTTGGATGCCGAGTAAAACTATTACGCCACAGCGATGTTTGATGGAAGCAGGTATGGTGGAAGAGCTGAACTGCTTCAATAAGCGTACGTCCACTTACTTCCGTCTCACCGTTAAGGGTAGGCGAGCCTTGGCGGCCTTACGACGGCGCCCATTGACCTTGGCGCTGCTAAGTGTAGGCGAGGTCTTAAAGTAATGTCGTTTCCGGACTGATTTAACTGGTGAGTCCTGGCCCCGAATGAGGTCGATGATTTCCCGGGCCGACGGAGTACGTGGATTCGTTCATGTTACGAGGGGGCTTTGCACTATGTGTAAGTCCGCGTAGCTGACAGCTCTAGATGCTTAGATAGCCTTGTTTATGACGCCGTGCGACTATCGCTTGCAGTGCTTTCTTGGCTAACGCACACCCGGCATAAGTCAGGCAAGTCCGCCGAACCTTCCCGATAGGGTAGGGCGTATTGCCGCGATACATCCGTTCCAGGTCCGTCGTCTTCATGATCAGCACGTTGCCTTTGACCACGGCCTCCCAGCGCCGATAGACGCAGCGCCGCAGGCCTTCTTTAAGGGTCTTCTGGAGGCGGACGTTGGTAGGCGGTCGAGCCATCGCTTTGTCACTTAGATGGTCTTGCCCCTCGGGGGTGGCGAGATTGAATCAGCCCATGAAGCCCCTCTATCGCACGGCGTTCTTTTTGCAGCGTCCGCCGGCTTCGCTCGATGAAATCGCCGCCGTGGTCGAAGAGTGGATCTTCGTGCGCCAAGGCAAGCCGCGCCAAGGTCTGGTGCGCCCAGAGGGCTGGAGCGGCCAGGCAATTTCCCGGCGGTTGACCATCCTCGGAGAGGGCTGGTCCGTTGAAGCGATCTTTAGCCAAGAGCCGACGCAGGCGCTCTGGGCGGTGCAAGTACAGCATCCGGATAGCGAAGACGATAACCTCCGCTGGGTCATCAACCTGACGGTCGCCCAGCAAGCCACGGCGACCCGCTTCACTTGTGAGGTCGGCGTCGAGTGGATCGAAGATCGTGGTGAGACGATCACCCGTCGGTCCAGTCAGCCGAACATCGTTATCGAGATGCTCCGTCGTTTCGGCGGCAGGGACGCTCAGGCTAGCCGCCAGCTCTCGGAAAAGCCTTACGAACTGAAGAAGTCCGAGGTCGACGGCTTTGTGGATTTCCTGCTATCGCCGAGCCGTCAGCATGCGGTGGTCCTCATCACCCGGAATCGCGATGGCCAGCTGCTCGTCGAGCCGGAACTCTGGGCGCGCAAGCTAGGTTCACTCGCTTACGTCATGGTTGCGGAAGCTTGGGATACGACCTTCGCTCTGGAAGCAGCCGTCGGCTCGAATCGCTTAGTTTGTTGGGGTGGCTCGATTCGTATCTATCGGCCGGGCTTCACGCGCGAAGCTAATCCCTATGCCCACCCGCTGCTGTCGGTGGAAAGCATCCAGGCCTCCTTGGAGTCTAAGAAGCCCGTGGGCTTCATCGATAACGTCGTCGGCCAGATTGCCGAAGTCAGTGCCCATCGCCCTTATCCGGGCTTCGCCTTCTGGCAGGACGTGGAAGGCATGGTCCGGGCCGGAGAATTGCAAAAGCTGCAATCATCAGCGAAATCAATCCCCGCCTTAACGGATGCTTTTGCTCAGGATGCCGATAAATTAAAGGTCAGGGTGAAGGCCTTGGAGGCCGAAAAGGATAAGCTCTGCGACGACTACGTTAAGGACGTCGATGATCTTGAAAAACGCTTGAAGGGGCTTGAGGCCGAGAAGGAGCAACTCTGGGACGAAGTGACGATCCTGCGCGAATGGCGCCGCATCGCCTCAGAGGGGATGCGACGGGTGAGGACGGGTGAGCCTTATCGCACCGCCTTACGCTATGTCCCAGAAGTGAATACGTTAACTGAAGCGGTGGAAGTGGCTGAAAAGGAATTAGCTGGGAAAATGGTTTTCCCGCTCAACTCTAAGTCCGACCTGGAAGCACCGTTTGCTCACCCGACCGATGTCCTCACGGCTTTCCGTTGGCTAGCTGGCCCCTTCTGGGAGTCGAAGGCGCTGAGCAAGCCGATGGGGTTACCGGAAGAGAGTTTGAAGAAGGTGCTGCCTAACTGGTCCTACGCCGGCAATCAGACTGTGACGACGCTTGGGCGCTTCGAGGAGTGGTACAAAGTGGATTACGCTTTGCCCGGCGGCAAGAAGGCCTATGCCGAACAGCACCTGAAGTTCGGGGTCGGCGCAGATCCGGCCAACATGATCCGCATCGGCTTCTTCTGGGATGACAGCAAGAACCTGTGGGTGATTGGCTACGTCGGCCCACACCAGCGGAACACGAAGAGCTGATCAGGGGTTCTTATCCCAGTAGGCGACGGCGCACTTCTCCTTCTGGGCTAAGGTCGCCGCGGCCTGCATCAAGGCGGTGTCGCCGTCGATGAACGGGATGGCCACCCAGCGCTTGCCGGAGTGCTTCACGATCTGCGGTTCTTCCTTCGGGAGCTTACCATCCCGGAGCTTGAGTGGGACCGTTGGCGCCGACATCTCGACGGAAAGGCTGATCTCTCGGTAGAGCTTCACGCCGATGGCATCTTCGGTGCACCAGTCTCCGCGCGGGTTCTTGGTCTGCGCCAGGCGGCTTTCGGCCAAGTCGAGTTCGGCTTGGGCCTCGGCGGCTAGTTTGCTCGCGCAACTGGCGACGAGCTGACGGGTCGGCAGGGTCCGGCGTTCCTCGAGTTTGAGCTCCTTGTCTGGAAAGGACGGGTGGTGGAATTTGCGGCCGGACTGGAAGTCATCCGGGCCGATGGCAGCCGCGATGGCAATCTCCTCGGTTGCGGCGTTCTGCAGCCAGCTGAGCGCCGCGCGGGCTTGCTCTAGACGCTCGTCACGGACGCGTAGGCCGATTTCGAAACCCTCATCGAGACCCTTAGCCGCGAAGTTAGCCGTCCCCATGAGGCCGTCCGACTCGCTGAGCAGGAACTTGGCGTGCAGTCCCGGCACGCTGTACACCTTGGCGCCCGCTTCGAGCAGTGTATTCAGAACCTTCTTCGCGTGCCGCTTAGGGTCGTTGGTCTCGCGGACGAAGATACGCACGGCCACACCCTCGCGGGCCTTCATCGCCACTTTGGCGAGTAGCGGGTGATTCTGTTGCCAGGTGTAGCCAGCCAGCGTGAGCGACTCCTTGGACGCATCGATGATAGCGAAGGCGGCTTCGCGGAGGGAGTGGGCTTTGCTGCCGACCGTCCAGAGGAGTTCCTCGTCCTTGGGTGGCAGCGGAAACTCGACGGGGCAGGGGACCGACTGGAGCCTTCCGTCCGCCATGACTTCCTTGGTCGCCTCATGCCAGAAGGCATGGCGGGTCACTTGGTAGAGCAGCTTAATCTCCCGTGAGTTTAGCGGGGCTACGAACTCGACGTTCTGATCGCAGGCGGCGGAGACGAGATTAGCCGAGGATAGCCAGCCCTTGCGGCTTGGCGTGGTCGGATCGACCAGCAGGAACTTGGCGTGGAAGGAGCCGATGCGGACCACGGCCGTTTCCGCGAGCAGGCCGAATTCCTGGTAAAGCTCCAAATCTTGCTTCACGCGCTGCGGGGAGGTCGACTCATCGAACATCTGGGCCACCCGCGTGTCGCAGGTGAGCCAGTAGGTGCGGGCACCCCGTCCGTGGGCTTCTTCCGCCGCATCGATCAGCGTTTCCCGGGAGAGCAGGAAGGAGCTGATGATGGCGGTTTCCTTGGCTGATGCGAGCTGCGGTCCAAAAAGCTGTTCGAGCTGTCCCGCGGTATGGAGCAGCGGGGGCTTCTTCTCAACCTTAGGTAAGAGGGCAGTGGTCTGCACGGCGGGCAAGAACGGCGCTGGCACGAAGTCCGCGCTGACTCGAAGAAGGCGGCTCATGCGGAGACGTCAGGCCAGTCAGCCAAGGCCGAGGCGTAAATCTTAGATTTCCCGCTCAGGCGTTCGATGACCTGCGGCAGCTTAGGTTTAAGGAAGCCTTGGGCGTCCACGAAAGCGATGCTCTCCTGCAAGTGCTTCAGCAGTTGCGGCGCCTGGGCGTACCCCTGCAGGCGCTGCTCGAAGCCATAGCCGACCCAGGCTTCATAAGACGGCTGATCGGCGGGAAGGACGCGCAGGTCATCGATCTTGACCCGCAGCTCCCCCATCTCTTCGTAGATGGCTCCCCGGCCCGTCTGCTTCTCGGCTTTCGACATCGCCTCGAAAGTTTTACGTAAGACCGGCTCCGTGCCGTACTTCTCGCCGGTGCGTCCGTTGTGCCGGCGGATGGCCATCAGGCCGAGGCTTTCGATGTCTGACCGTACCTCGGAGGAATGCAGCTTAAGGTCGAGTGAGAAGCCAGGTTGATCGTGACGCAGGGTCAGCGTGCTGCCGAGGGCATCATGGGAAACCAAGCCAGCGAGGCGATTCAGGGTGGCGACACCTTCGAGGTTGACCGAAGTGAGCATGCCTTGGCGAAAGGAGCCCTTGGCGTGCGCATCCGCACGTCCTTCTTGCTGGTAATCGTAGCTTCCGACCGCCGAGAAGGCCTGACCTTTTAGAGATTCGATGGCTGGCTCCGGTTCGACCGACTGAGGGTGGAAATTGAAACGGCTGGCGGGCATGACCCCCAGTAACTGTTGGCCGTAAAAGGGCTGATCAGCGATCAAGGCGAGCCAGTCGCCTTCCAGTAGGTCGACCGGAAGAGACTTCTCGGCCTCGGTCCCGGCGCTCGCATACAGCGCGGGGTCGGCCACGAGCGCCACGGGGGCCAGCAGGCCTGCGGATTCCAGCGGACGAAGGACCTGACGACAGGCCGGCGCGGGCAAGCCGAAGAGTTTAACCATCTTCGAAAGCGTCAGGCCCGGCTGATTGATGATAGCTTGAAGGAAGATCTGGTGTAGGGGCGCTTCCCGATATTGGGCGATCTGCCCGAAGAAGCCATGGAGGCCGATGCCGACTTCGCGTTCGATGACAATCTTCATGGACGGAAGTCACCCGGGTCTAGGCGATTGAAGGGATTATCTAGCGGGCCGATCGGCGGACGGGCGGAGGGCTTGCGTGGATTGGACTCGGCCGAAGGCTTCGGCCGGTAGTTTTCGCGACGGGCTGGCCCGCGCTGTCGCTGCGCGTAAAACTCTTCCAGCAAGACCGTAGGGGTAATTTGGCGCTCGCGGTGGTGAAGGGCCAGCTCGGACAGGAAGTTACGCTCTTCCTCTGGTTTGGCGGCCTTGCGGAGCATTGCGTCAAGGTTGCCGACCAGCACGAGCTGATGACGGGCGCGGGTGAGGGCGACGTTGAGGCGATTCGGATCGCGGACGAAGCGGCTACCGCCCTGAAAGGTGAAGGAGACGAAAACCATATCGGCTTCCCGCCCCTGACAACTGTCGACGGTCAAATGCTCGATGTGCTTGGGCAGCGGGACGCCGTTGTCTTCGGCCAGTTGCTGGATGGTCTTTTTAATGAGACGCAGTTGCGCCTTATAAAAGCTAATCACGGCGATGCTGGCCTTGGGATGTTCCTGGACGGACTGGAGGATACATCGGGCGACGACGAAAGCTTCGGCCGGATTCGACTCCAGGCGCCCGCCATCGGCCCCCGCCTGATTCGGTGGAGTCGGGACATTCATCCAGACGCTACGGTGGGTAAACAGGTTAGCGAGCGGCCACGGGCGCTTCAGTACGTTCGGGCTATCCAGCAAGAGTGCCTCGGCCGAGTCCTTTGGCGAGGTGTAGAAAGCTTGGCGAGGGAAGGCCGAGATCTCCGGGTGCATCCGATTCTGGTGCGTCAAAGCGAAGGAGCGCTGCCGAAGGGCATCACGCGGTAGGCCCTGCGAAAGAGGGGTCGGTTCACCGCCTTGACCGTGGCCTTGCGCCAGGAGTCCATACACCGACGGGAGGCAGATCTTTCGGAGGATCCGGGCAGCGCGCTCAAGGTCTGGATCGGCAATCTGGATCTTGCCGGTATCAAGCTGCTGGAAGAAGAATTCGCGCCAGCGGACCAGATTGCCGGCCGCTTCTTCGATAACTTTTTCAGGTACGTTGGGAGCCAAGGCAAATAGACCAGCGCCAATCTCCGGGCGACCCATGTAAGGGGGGAGCTGGCGGTCGTCGCCGACGATCACCCAGGTGCGGGCGTGCACGGCCGGAATCAGGAACTCCAACAGGGAAGTCTTGGAGGCTTCATCGACGATGATCATGTCGAAGAAGCAGGGCGGAATCGCGAAGGCGGAGTCCTTGCTCGGCTTGATGGCAGGGTGTTGGAGGATGCCTTGGGGTGTACCCGCGGCCAAGGTCGCGCTCAGGAGGATCACCTTGCGGAGCTCCTCTTCCCCCTGCTTGGAATCCAAGAGGGCCCGGAAGGATTTTTCTGCCGGAGTTTTCGGGGACGAATGCAGGCCGAGGAGCCGTTGGTGTTCCTTATGGACGACGTGCTTGAGTAGCATGTCCTTCACTTTCGCATTCTCGACGCGCCCGGCGGTATTCGCCGAGGCAATGCGCAAACAGGTCACATCGGCGGCGTGGTCGGCGAGTTTCTCGAGGACATTATCGATGGCGACGTGGGTCGAAGCGGTCAGGAGGATGCGGGCGCCAGGTCGTTGGGCCGCCATCTGCAAGACGAGCTCAGAGATGGCCGTCGTCTTGCCTGACCCAGGCGGACCTTTCAGGAGGACGAAATCGGGTGTCCGCATCGCCGCTTTGATGAAATCAATCTGCGCGCCAGCGCCGGGATAGGTCGGATCGATGATCTTCCACTTAGGGTTGGCTTCGCGGCTGGCGTCAAAGTCCGGCCAGCGATCATCCAGGCAGCCTTCATTCGAGAATAGGCGGAGGAGTGCGTGATGTCCCGGCTTGGGCGTTTTCTGGAGGGTCTGGAGGGCGCTCTTCTGGGCTTTGAACGTGCGGTCATCCAACTCGAGAAAGAGGCGTTCGCCTTCCGCTGGTGGCGGGTCGAGCTGGAGGGTGAGTTCTTCGGCATCACATGCGCCGACTTCACACTCTTGGTCTTCCTTAATCTTGAAATTGAGCCAAGGGGAGCGACCGCCGAAATCGATGTCTTCCTCCTTGACGTGGTAGACCCTGATACTGGTGCCTGCCATGCGTAGCGCCTTCCGAATCTTCTCCTGCCAGGCTTGGGGGTTGCTGACGTCCTTCGGCGGCACCAGCGCGTACTCATCGTCGTCAATCTGCTTCCAGCCGCACACGGGATCGACGCGCACCGCTTGGATGATCTCTAGGGACTTCTGGATAAACTCGAAGTAATCACCAAACGACTTCGTCGAGTCGGGCGTTTCGCCGGCAAGCAACTGACTCAGGGTCGGCATGGGGTGGACAATCATCCTTCCCACGCCCTCGGGACTGTAAATACGTTTCTAGGAGAGTAGGATAGCATCTGCTGACTCATTGAACCTTGATGTCATTTACGCTGTTTATTTACTGAGAGCATGGGAAGACCTCGAAAATACTTCACAATTCTCCGGCGCGGAGAGGTGTTAGGACGTTTTTCAAGGGCTGAAATCAGTGTAGGCCTGAAGTCACGCAAATTCTTGGTCGGAGATCGTTTCAAGGACCCAACGGACTCAAGCTGGAAGCCTCTGCTACAGCTCACGGATAAGGTTACGTCTCGTGGCCATAAGAAGATTGGGTCAACTAGGCTGCGGAGTAAGCCATTAATACGAGCCAAGAAGGCACCTCTCGCTAATCCTAAGGCGACCTACAGGGTTATGAGTAAGGGTACGCAATTACCGGGGCGCTACAGCCGGGTGGGGATTGCTCGCAAGCTGGATGCAGGGCAACTGACGCTAGCCGATTTCTATCTAGATACAGACAACCAGAAATGGGTGAAACTCACCAAGGATTTTCTCTTCAAGGGGAGCAAGGCCAGCAGACAACGATACCGTCGACGGGCGCTGGGACGGGCGCTGGGCCTGGAGGGTCCTTTGCAGCGCGACATAGATAAGCAGGTTGAGGAGATTTTCAATTCCGCCTCCGAGTACCATGCTGAACAGATAATGTATTCTGGCCGTGATTTCGCCTGTACTACCTGCTTTGAGATAGACGGAGGAACTAGCATTGGAAATTACCACAATGGGTCCTGCCCTGTTTGTGGCGGCAAGCATTTCAGTCCTTCGGGTTGAACGCGGCCCATATCCCTCGGGGCCGAACACGGGGTCAGGCCGTACCTTTTAAGTGATGAACCAAGACTCGCGTGAAAGGACCGAATTTCGGTGCGGGCCGAATAAGGGGTCAGGCCGTTACTCGTCAGGCGCTGATACTAAACCCTAAGATTCAGGGCGTTTTTGGTATCGGGTTATTTTGGTAACGGCCTGACCCCTTCGGTCAGCGGCTTGATTGCCAAATGGAGTGGCGTGGGCATGGTACGGCTATGGCTGACCTCGAATTCCCCCTCTACCACGGAACTTGCACGTTATTCTTAGAGCGCATCGCCCAGCATGGTCTTGGCGGCTGGGATCCAATCAAGGAATGGCGGGTCTTGGAATGTCTCCGGAAGGTTTTGCCCATCGCCGAGAAGCATGCCGGTCGCTCGGAAATTATTCGAAGCCACATTGGTAACGCCCGGTCGATGGCCGAACAGGTTAACGCGGGACTGAACTTTCAGCACGGGAGCGTTTATCTATCACCCTCCAAAGAGACGGCAGTTCGCTATGCTTGCGGAAAGAAGAAGGGCTCCGAGCTGATTAGCAGAGTCGTCCTACTCATCGAAGAACTAGATCGCCTCAATGTTGCGGAGGTGAAGACAGATTTGTACCAGGAATTCCCTGAGGTATTCCACCTGCAAGATATCGACGCGGCGCCCGTACTCATCTGCATTCCTCAGCTCGATCCTGAGATGTTGCTATCGGAGCGCGGAGAATCGCCGGAAGATAACCTTGCGAAGATTCGAGACCTTCAGGTCAGAATCCCCGACAGCTGGGAGCAAATTAGCCAGCAACTGAACTTTCGGCTGACCCAGCCTGTCCCCATAGATGAACTATCCGTCAGTTTAATCGCCGTCCGTAAATGGAAGCAGTACGAGATCGACTACGGACTTATCCCAATCGATCTGCCCAGCCAGTAACGCCAAGGGAGGAGATGCAGTAAGGGGTCAGACCGCTTCTGAGCGTAATCCGTCAGAAGCGGTCTGACCCCATACTACCGCTGAGTATTTTCCTGACGTTGCCTGCCGTGCCCATGTTGAGCTGCTCGGCAATCCAGCCAGTTGTCGCGGTGGTATGATGGCTGAGTGCGAGGGCGATTTGCGCTTTCCATGGCGCCCCTTTGGCGTCCGTAAGAATGTCTGCCTGGTCTTTGCCGGCTGAGCGCAAGGCCGCTTGCAGGAACTCGTCACGCTGCCGTTCATCGATGGCTCGTATCTCGGCTTGGGTGAGGCCCGCCTCAAGCGGAGATGCCGAGGCCGAGGCTTGGGCCGGAGCTTCAGACAACTCTCTCATGGCCGCCCGCGAGAGGGCGCCGTCGGGGTCCGCGGAGAGAGCCCTCATCAGTTTCCGGACATAGGCGCGATGCCCCTCGTCATCATCCCCATAGCCGGTGAACCGCCTCAGGCCGACATCGAGGAAGAAGGGAGGCCGTTCGGAGGTCCGTCGCAGGAGATAGAGAGAATTATCCCGGGAATCCTCGAGCGTCTGAAGGTCGCAGAGGCCTTTGCGGATATGGTTAAGGTGCACGTAGTCGAACATCCTGGCGGCGGCCGTGAGGGTGGGGGCTACGACGTAGCGATAGCGCCCTTGGAACACATGCCCCGATTCCTTGCGATACCGGTTGAAACGAATGGCGAAAGTGGAAAGTAGCCATTGCATGCCGAGGCTCAGGTTGCCCCGAGGTGTCCGGAGCAGCAGGTGGAAGTGGTTAGGCATGATGGCGTAGGCGTAGACTTCCCAGCCGCAGCGGTTGATGGCCTGCTTCAAGGTAATCAGGAAGGCGTCCTTCGCCCCTGCGTTCGCGAAGATGGGTGCTTTATAGTTTCCACGGGAAAAGACATGGATGATCGCGGCGGTACTCTCGCGGTGCGTAGGCCTGGGCATGCCATGATCATCGCCAAGTGCGTTACCCCTACGACTCGACCTATTCCCTGAGTAAAGTAACCCAACTCAGTATGGGGTCAGACCGCTTCTGAGCGATATCCGTCAGAAGCGGTCTGACCCCATACTGATTACCCCTCAACTCAGCTGCCTCTTCTTCCTTTACGACTCCGACGCGCCGTCTTTGGTTTACGGGCATGTCGAAGCGTCTTCCTGGTCTGGTGATCGAGGTCGAGAATCTGCCGGGTTTCCTCGCGAAGCCTGATGAGGATATCCTGCAGCATGTCCGCTCGGTGCTCCTACACCGCGCCTACGCCGTCCAGCGCGCCCAGCTCGCCAAGTGCGATGGCGTGCAATTCTCGCCGGATAGGGACTCCTGCGTCTTCGCCGCCAAAGGCCGGGCCCTTTTGCATGTACGGTTTGCGCAGTTGAAATCTTGACGCGACCGTGTCGCGTGGGGGAACTGCTGGCATGGTGAACTGCTGCGAAGCGGAGGCAGTCGTTTAGGGTGGCGGGTGGGAAACTTGAAGTCGCAATTTGCGACTTCAAAGGGAGAGGTAGGGCTGACCGGCCCGGTTAGCCGTGCGGTCGGGTAGGCTGTTTCGTCCGCCGGCGCATGATACATTTTCCCTAAGTGTGCCGCATTGAGCCGCAGGTCGCGTGCGGCATCGTCGCGGCGTGCCGACTTTCCGCATACATAAAAAATCTTGCCGTAGGGCTTCCTGGGGCTTTCACTTCCAACTTCCTCCCTGTGGGTATGCTGGACTTAGTGCCACGCCCCCACAGCCCCCCGCGGGTTACGATCCGCGGGGTTTTTCTTTTGTGAGGGTGGAGACGTGAGCCCTCGAGTTGGCTTCTTCGTGGATGGCTTCAACCTGTACCACAGCGTCACCAAGGTCGCCCAAGAGACTTCCGATGAATCGGTCAAGTGGCTGGACCTGCAGGGCTTGGCCCGTGGCATCCTGCCATTGATCAGCCCGACGGCGTCCTTGGCCTCAATTCACTATTTCACGGCCTTACCCGAGCATCTCTATCTAGCTGATCCGGGTAGGCTCCGGCGGCATCGTACCTATTTGCGTGCGCTTACGGCCCACGGAAGCCTGCGACCTTCCATTATCCTCGGCCGGATCGCCCAGCAACAGGTGCTGGTGAGGACAGCGTCAGCTGAAATCACGGGGAGCATCTGGCGAGAGAAGGGAACAGACGTGGCCCTCGCTATGGCCTTGCTGCGAGAGGCGAGCAAAGGCGACATGGATGAAGCTGTCATTGTTTCAGGAGATGCGGACTATCTCCCGGCGGTGAAGGTATTTCGAGAGATGTACCCGGATATCGGCCTTCGCTTCGCCTTCCCGCGTGGCCGGGCGAGTAAGGAGCTGCTCCGCGAGGCGCCAAACTCGTTCACGCTGACCTCGGCTGCTTATCTGTCCCATCGATTACCTGAGCGGATTCGCCTGCCGAGCGGCAAGTTCCTGCACTGTCCGGCGGAGTGGAGGCGAAAGCCCCCTATGTCGTGACGCGGTCCCGACCCTACCTGTGCGGCAAAGCCGCGAGTGGGCAGGTTGACACGGTGACACGTGGGCAAGGGAAAGGCATGTTAGTTGATTGGCTGATCCGTTGGCCGGTTGGCCAGGGAGACAATGACCGAGGACACGACGGCATCGTCCCCGTGTCACCGTTACTCGTGCCCACTTGCCCCCGCGTCAGTCATCCCTGCCTAGGGTTGACGGATGTCTGGGAACAGGCTCGCTACGTGCATGAGCTCCTATCGCCATATCGTGATCTTTCAGTTCAAGGCCGATGCCTCAGCGGAGAAGGTGCGTGGGGTGGTAGAGGCCTTTAAGGCACTGCCGTCCAAGCTGCCGGCGATCCAGGCCTTCGAGTGGGGTACGAACGTGAGCCCGGAAGGATTGGACCAGGGCTTCACCCACATCTTCACGCTGACGTTCGCCTCGAAGGAAGCGCTGGAGAAGCAATACCTGCAGGAGCCGGCACATCAGGAGTTTGTCGCGATGTTGGGCGGAGTGCTGGAGAAGGCACTCGTCCTTGACTATAACGCGGCCTGAAGGCCGCGTGGGGGAACTGCTGGCATGGTGAACTGCTGCGAAGCAGGCGCGGCCGAAGGCAGCGACGAGGGGCACTTAATTTGCAAAGGTGCAAATGCGGCGAAGCCGCGTGCAAAAGTGCAAAGGTGGAGGCAGTCGCTTCGGCTGGGCGGGTAGGGTCGGGACCGCGTCACGACATAGGGTAGGGCCGACCATCCTTGGTCGGCCGTGCGGGTAGGGACGCGACGGCGTCGCGTCCGCAAGGCAGCTAGGACAGCACGTGGTGCTGTCCCTACCTCAAATGCAGCGGGGTGGGGGTTGCTACGGCCCTTGCCCTTTCCACCTGTGGTCGGCTATCGTGTCATCGCATGACCGCCCCAGTCCGCCCCTTGGTCGCCCTTTGCTTGTTGGCAGGCGCGCTCTGCGCTGCGGCGGGCGGCCAGCCCAACGTGCTCCTCATC
>Ga0209107_10001372_pt1 | contig 13618 bp, 12 predicted proteins | sample LakErihyJuly2011_2_FD_187460 | JGI IMG/M metagenome (GOLD analysis project Ga0209107, IMG submission 187460) | Freshwater microbial communities from dead zone in Lake Erie, Canada - CCB hypolimnion July 2011 (SPAdes) (version 2) | ecosystem: Environmental > Aquatic > Freshwater > Lentic >... | reverse complement strand
AGATTTCATCTTTATCAGTTATATCATCTATAGAGTAAGACGTTTTACATAAATTATTTATAAGATTTATAGCATCAATATGCAACTCTATATCAGATATATTATACCGATAGCTCATTATTTTATTTATAAAATAAATAAAATTATAAATCATTTTCCTTTGGTAAATAAGGAACTTTAAACATAACTTTCCAATGCTCAATAATGCCTTTACGAAAATCAAATTCTTTTTGATCAATTTGAATAACTGAATTTATATTAATTGATTTAATATCTTTATTTTTAGAATATAATAATTCAGTAATATTCATATTTTTTTTCAAAAAATGGATCTGTCTATCATAGATATAATATAATACGTATACTAATTTTACATAAAAATCTTCTGTAATAGGTTCAAAATAAATGTTAATACTATCATCTGTCCAATTTAATAATAAAGATTCTAGCTTATCAATAATAAATGGATTGGACTGATACATCTTACCAATAATGTAACATTCTGAACACGTTACACGACTTGCCATAGGTTTTGTTATAATTAACTCACTAAACATACTAGATAATACTGATAATAAAGACATGCTAAAAGGCTTAAAAAATGTAGACATTCTACAAACCATTGTTCCACCATTTTTCAATACTTTTAAACCACATAGAAACTGTCCTAAAATAGCTTTAGAATTTTTCTCTTCTTCGGGTATATCACTTGTGTATAAATCAACTTTATTTTTTAAACGTTCTTCTATAATGTTAACCATATTGATATTTGATACGTCTCCTCCATTTTTTTCATTCATTAACCAACGATTCGAATATTTTTCGTATAATTTAAACGAATCTTTATAAATTTCTTTATTGAGTTTTTTCAATTCTTCAGTTGGCCAGATACTATTTGCGTACCATTCATATTTTTTACTATTCGTACACGTTTTAATATAATGATTAAGAGCAAGAATAAATGCACCTGGAAATTCTGCGTTACAAAAAATCGTGAATGAAGAAGACATATTATCAGGAATCAATTTAAATGTATTAATCATCTCCCAACATTTCATCCATGCATTTGTAATTGATCCTCTAATATGAACTCGTTTTTCAAGCTCTTTACTATAAAATTTCATTTGATCTAAAAATTTCATAACTGTATCATAATATTCTTTATTTTTAAAGGACTTTTCAAGCTCTTTTTTCAAATCATTTTCTATTGAAAGACAACTATTATTTACAAATTTATCTGATAAATTATTCGGTGTTTCATTTAAATTATATAAAATAGGTTTTGATTCGTCATATTTATAAGTTAAAAAATTTGTAAAAAATAAAGACATCCAATCCTTATTCTTTTTACATTCATTTAAAATAATTTTTTTATAAGAGTCAGGAAGTGATAATAAATAATCAACATCTAATTCTTTACAAAAACGTTTTACAGCACCTTTAGCTTGAATCTTTGATAAAAATTTAGAAATATATTTTAACTTTTCCTTTGTCATTGCTACCTTTGAAAAAAATAAATAAAGTATATCTTTTACACTTTTCATATAATTTTTACGAGTAAAAATACCATCAATAATTTCATCAGTATAAATATTAATTGATCTTGTGTATATCTCATATGTTTTACTCTCATTATTATAATAAACTAAGGCGTCATCCTTTTCTAACTCATAATTAAATTGAATTTCATTTTCAATTGAAATAAATTCATTATTAGAGTAAGAGAATCCCTGTTCATTATAAAAATAATCTTTTTCATCTGTATCTCCTATCTTTTTTAAATTATTATACGCATCTAACAAAAATACTTCACCTCCAATATTGAATCTAACACAAGGTATACTATAAAAATAATTTTTAATCAATATTGATTTCTCTGGTTTATTAACTAATAAATATGTATAGTCATTACATTTTAAATTTATATTTTTTTTAACTATATCTTCCTTTTCTTTTGTAAGAATATATTTAAAATCCGTATATATAATAGCCAGAAATGTCTTAATTATATTAATCATATGTTTCAAGTCCTTATGTAAAAAAGTTAGAACCATTCTATCACATATAATATAAACATTCATATCACTTCTACTAAAAAAATCTTGTTCTTCTACTTTTAATCTTATAATTTCACGTTCATCATCTTCATCATCATCATCTCCCCAATCATACTCTTTAACATTATCTTCAATTTCTTTTAAACAGTATCCTGTTAAAGATACTTCTTGTTGTAAAAGAAGTTTTTTATTTATAGGAAAAAGAACCTTTGATACTTTAATAGTTCCATTATTTTTTACATATTTTTTATCTTTAGTTTCAGTAATTTTTATTTTACGTTTTACATGACTAAAATCATATTTTTTAAAAAGTTCGATTATATCAATACGATTAGAAATCCCATTAATTTCTACACTATAAACACAATTATTAACTTTTGAATATTCATTGTAATTTTGAAATGATGTTTGGAAATAATCATATAAAATATAATCCATTTTTATTTAATTTAATATTTAATATATTTTATTCATTTTTATATTTATAAATTAAACTTAATAATGCATCTAATTTTATTTTTCCATTTTTACTAAAATTTTGTGTCTCAATAAACTTTTTAAAATCAGGATGATAATTAATAGCATCAAGCGATCCACATGCCGTTTTTACACTTTTTATAAACTTTTGAGGAAGTAATTGTGCCATTTTTTTTGAAAAATCTTTCTTCCATGGCACAATCTGATAAAATGGTAATTTATCTTCCCAACAACATCCAATTACATCACTTATACTTTGATCTCCTGTCAATAAAATATCTCGTACTGAATATTTATATAATGCTGACATATCCTTATACTTTAACGGAAAAATATCCTGTCGAAATGTAAGAATGTTTTTAACATTATCTTTTTTATATAAAATACTTGTTTTATTTTTTATCTCAACATTTATTTGGTCAAAATAGGATGTACATTTACGAATTATTTTATCGCTAAGTTTTACCCAATTTGGTATAACAATATCAAATGATGATAAATGTGAATATTTCTTTACTACCATTTCAATAAACATATTCATACATTTATATGACGTATCTAACTCTGCTATATAAATAACTGCATATGTTCCAGCTTTTAAACGCATTTGTTCGATTGTCTCAATAGGTGTCTCTTTTACAAAACTATCTAACAAAATACCATCACGTCTATCCCCTAATCCCATATTAAAATCAAAACCTTTATTAATATCATCATTATACTCTGAAAAAAATAAAGTATTTAATGTATTCGCATAAGGTAATATTGATTCTATATCTTTTATACTAGGACTATAATCAGCTTGCATAGGAGCAACTAGAATCACATCAAATTTAGGGATATTATCTGGTAATACAAGACGAGAAAAACGACGACATTGTACACTTGTACTTGTTGTCATTTTTATCAAATTTTCTTCTTTCTCTCCCAAATCTAAAAAATAATGTGTTTGTGTTGATGCAATTATTGGCGTAATATTGTACCATTTTTTGATGTAACTAGCAAGCTTCATTGCAAATACAATATCACCAAACCCGTTACAAGGAGCATTAAGTAGTAAAATACGAAGATTACCATTAATATCCAAATTTATCTTTTCATCTATATATATTTGTTTGAGTCGTTTTACAACTTCATTAAATTTCATTTTATTAAAGGATTTAAAAAATAATTAAATTAAGATTTAATAAAATAAAAATTAATAAAGAAGAATGAAGGCCAATATTGAACATATTATTAATCAACTTTCAAATGTTTATTTAAAGTCTCATGAAGAAAAAATAGAAGAACTAAAAAATAAGATTTTTAGACATTGTAAGCCTGGTATTAAAAAACGATTAAATCGAAGACGTCAAAAGATGATTCGAAAGATTAAACAAATTATTAAAAAAGAAAAAGAAGAAGATAAAAAAGAAGATATTTGTTGTATCTTTGAAAATTTAATTTTTTAAAATAAATTAATTAATTATTTTAAAATAAAAAATAGAAATTAAAATCTACACACACACAAATTTTGTGTGTGTGGACAAAAAATATTTTAAAAGTTAGAATTTTAGAAATAAAATATTATTTTAAAGCATAACAGGTCAATTTAGTTTTTTAAATAAAATAAAAATATTTGGATTTATTATTTTATTTTAGAAAAAGAAATTTTATTTTGGAAAAATATAAAAGTTTTTAGAAAATTAAATTTCTTTTTCTAAAAAAATTAGAAAAAGAAATTTAAACATTGATATAATAATAAAATGAGTCAAGATTGTGAATTTTGTAAAACAATAGTATCATCAAAATATATATTGAAAACACACCTTCTTACAAATAAAAAATGTTTATCAATAAGAAATTTATTAATGAAAACAAACTTTAATTGTAAAGGGTGTGATCTGTATACAAAAGATAAACAAAAATTAGATAATCATCTAGAAATTTGCAAGCCTTACCAAATTTTAATTATTAAACAAGAGTTTGCTAAAGAAATAAATGAATTAACATCTATTATTAAAAAGAAAGATGAAAAAATAGAACAATTAGAAAAAAATGATTATAAAGTACTTTATGAACTTGAAAAAATAAAAAATACAACAGAGCGTGAAGAATATATAAAACTTAATGTACGCTACGATGAACTTGAAAAACAATATGAAAAAACTATCACTAAACTTGAAATGAAAATCACTCAGTGCGATTCATTTATACAAACACTTGCAAGAGAAGGTGCAATCAAGCCAACAACAACTAATAATACTGTAAATAACACAATACGAAATCAATTATCTCCTACTTATACACTGGATAAATTAGAAAATAAACGAGTTGAAGAAACTATGCGTAAACATTATACTGAACATGATTTTTTTGGTGGACAAAAAAGGTTGGCCAATTTCTTTTTTGAAAAAGTGATCAAGACGCCAGATGATAAGATGTTGATTTGTTGTACAGATATGTCTAGAAAAAAATTCAAGATTTTAGATTTACGTGGAAATTTAAAAGAAGATATTGAAGCACGTTTATTATGTGATAAATTAAAAGTTCCTACACAGATGATTACCAAAGAAATTTATGATAAAGTGATTGATCGAATCGATGAGGAACGTGAACGTTTATCATCTGATGATAAATCAAGACGTGAAAAGTTGTTAGATGATACTTTTAGAGCACAACAAATCTACATTGATAATATGAACTTTGATGATCTTAATTATAATCAAGATTTTATGCATGAATTATGTGTATTATTGAATGTATGATTTTATATTTAACTTAATTGATTGATTATTAAATGTGAATAAACCATACGGCTTCCACCAGTAAGTGTTGCTAGCGTTATATAAGAAGTAGATACATTACTTATATTTATAATAGAATTAACTGTAGTAGTAGTTATAACACACATCCCTGTAATTTGTCCAGGACTACTAATACCAACTACTGTATAGAGCTGTTCTACGCCATTTAAATATAAAGATAACTGACCTCCAGTTAAAGTCGTTACAGTAACTTGAAATTGAATTGAATACGTACCAATTGAACCTAAAATAAATGTATCACCAAAAAAATTTGATGATCTAGAAATATTTCCATTTTTTGGTCCAGCTTGTGGGAAACTAATACTTGCAGTAGGACCAATAATTATAACATTATCGCCTCTATCACTAACAACTCCATTATCTAACAACATTACCGCATAAAAATATGCGTAATTTGAAACAGATTGTAATCCCAAAGAACCAGAAGCACCAGAAGCACCAGCAGGTCCAGCAGGTCCAACAGGTCCAGTAGGTCCACTAGCAATTGGATTAACACTATTTGAATCACCTAAATTTTTTATAAAAGAAATATATCCTAATGAATTAGAATAACTATCCATTTTATATCTACTTTTTTTTAAAATTAAAATTAATTCTTTGGTTAGTAAAAAAATAGAATATTACTAAAATTATTGTAAATGAAAATTGACTAGTACTTAAAAGAAATATATTTTATAAACTATTTTTTAATTACAATCATTTCATCTTCTTCAAATGAATAAACATTATCATGGATATCTTTAACAGTAATTTTTTTCAAACCAAAATCTCTAGGAAAAACATCAGCTCCATGACAATCTAAATTAGGACCTAAATATGGGTATATATCGTCTAAAACATCAATATCATTTTCATCTTTTATATATTCAATAGGCATAATACCACGAGGTACTTTTAATAAATAAAAGTATTTATTCTCCCGAAATTCGTAAGGAACTTTTAGCATTTGTTTATTAAACTTTGAAATGCCATTTGATTTAGGTGGAAAAAATAAAAGATACCCTATTTTACCAAGATCATAAAAGATTGTACAGCAATTTTTTTTATTTTCAGGATCTACTGTATTTTTAAAAATTTTATAAAAATTATACACATTTTTAATATTTCGATAATTATACAATAGAAATGCTAGAATAAAAAAAGAAACGATAACAATCATTTTATATTAAAATGATTGTTTAAATTAATGTTTAATCACACCACGCGCTATTATCTTTAACTAATTTTAGTTCCATGTAGACTTTATCTACTAAATCTTTTTTACACATTCTATAAATATAAGAAGGAGCATATGGAGGACCTACTTGAATAGATTTTTCAAAATAAAGATCTTCTGATTCTTTCTCAATTTTGTTAAATTCTCCATCTTTATACTTTACATTTCCATTGGGGAATACAGTAGGTAATTTAATTTGATTCACATGATATTGAAGATAGTTAGAGACTACTTTATAAGCATTATCGAATTCAGCAAGCATACCAGGACGCATATGATTACTATATGAACGCGAACCTAATGATTCACGATCATTCTTATCAGCAAAAGAAGCTTCAATGTCTGTAGTTCTTACATCTAAAAATTTATCGATATATTTTTTAATGATTTTAAGGTTTGATTTAACAATTTCTTTCTTTTCTCCAGATAAGAAAGTTACTGGTCGTTGTGTAATATTGACATTAATCCTTTCAGAACGTTCATTGACAAAACGAAGATATTCTGATTCTTTTTTGTTCATGATTATAATTTATTCAAATCATTTTTTAATTTGTTAAAATCATTTTTATAATGATAATTAATATGGTCAGAAATATGCATATGCATATACATATATAAACACATACTTCTGTTTCACTGTCGGATTCATGTCTAAAAGAGTTTTGTTCATATCCAGGTTCAATATCATATAACTCTATGTTTGTATACATAATTTTTATTTTTAGTGTAATGTCATTAAATAATTCATTTTTATAATTAAGATTAATTCTTAGTTATAAATTTTTAAATACGTCTCATAATACGATAAAATGCTCGTAGATTTTCATCTGATAATACCATCTTATACATTACATCAAATGTAACTTTACGAGTAGTTCTTTCTGCCCAAAACCAAGTATGAACATTTTGAAGAATCGACCATTCTTCTTTTTGACAAATAACTTTTTCTTTCTTTACAAACTTTTTAAAATACATATTGTGTAAATACTTTGCAATTTTGAAAGAATAATTCGTATATAACTCGGTTTTATTATCAAATTGAGGGTACAATTCCATAAACTTTTGATACAATAAACTAGTTTTATCACGCCATAACTGTAAGAAACGAAAATTCAAATCAGGTTCATTATCACGAATGCGTGAATAATACTGATACTTTGTATTAACAATTTTTAACTGCTTACCTTTACCATCTTTACTAAAAGCAATAAGTCCTTGTACTTTTAAAGGATCGCAATTAAATACATAGTTAGATACATCATTCATACTTTCAAACGTCATCTCTTGTTGACGAGGAATACCAATATCAATACTCATATCAAAGACTTCATTGTCTACTAAAGTTCCAACATGATAAACTTTAGGCATTTCAGGAGGATGTGATACAATGCGTGTTTCTTTAGTATTACGAACTAAAAAAAAGTAAACATTGAATTGGTTCAATAAACTTGTTAAATTTTCAAATGTTTGACCAATACATTTAAGAAAAATATCTCCAAATGATTCATTACTTCCCCAACGACTTTGAAATGCATCTAATTTACGATGAGTACTTAGGTACCATTTCTTATGAAAGAAAACTCGAAGTAGTGTTCCTTCTTCTGCAGGAAAGAAAGAATAATCAGTTAAATTCAAATCAGGAATTTTATCTAACTCATTTTCATTATATTCTGGTGTAAATCCAAGTGAAGATGCAATAAGAATATCCTTATCAAAAACAAGACCTCTATAGGCTTTTAATTCATCTGAACTATCATTCGTACACGATTTGTATGAATAGATTTGTAGCTCAGAATCATCATCAGTTTTTTCAATAGAATTATTTAAATAAAAGAGGTTTTCAGGTAAATAAAAAAAGTCGGACATTTTTAATTATTGTTTAATTCTATAAATCTATAATTAAAAAAAACATTTTTATATTATATAAAGAAATGTCACGATCATTTGAAGTTATAAAAGTTAATAACAAATCTCCTTCAAAGAGCGGACGTTACCTATCAGAAACACCATCATCTGCTGTTCGAAAAGCATTTAATGAATTAATGCGATCAAAAAAGTCTAAGAGTAAGTCTAAGAGTAAGTCTAAGGGTAAGAGTAAGATGCTTATTTCTCTTCGTGAAACTACAACTGGATCATCTAAAAAAGTATACGTATATAAGGTAAATCGTGTTGTTTTGGCTGAACCTCGTATCGTTGTTTTAAAAAATGGAGATGAAATTGTTTTTCGTTATGAAACAAAAGTAGAAAGTGCTTAAATTTAATCTAAATTTAGATTAAATATTTAATTAATTACATAATAGCTTTAAGTTCACGAGAAAGACGAATCTCTTTACATAACATAACTTTATAACCTTGTTCTCTTACTTTATCAAAAAAACTAATTTCTTCAGCTAAAACATTATTAAAATAAGGACTAGTTAGACTATCCATAACTTTTTTCTTACATGCAAAAAAACCAAGACCAGTGAAAGGTACTTCTACTGTTTCTTTATCATCCTTATCAATACTTTCAATTTTTAATAATTCTTTTCCACTTTCATCTCCAGCAAAATAAAACTTTGTATCAACAGGATAAAGACCTGAAACAACATCATGTTTATTTAAACATAAATCAATCAATTTTGTTACATCTTCAGGATTGAATAATACATCAGGTTCAATTGATACAAAAACATCATAATCTGATCCTTGGAAATGTTTTTGGCTATCAATAGGCTTAGAAAGATCTAGACCGATTGACTGAAGACGTGATACAAATTGGTTTTTAGAGAAACCTTGTGAAATATTCAATTCGTATTTATCACTTTTAGATAAATGATTTAACAACATTGACCATGCAATTAAAAAATTATTAGAGTATGTATAGCCAACTAAACCAAACATTACCTTTTTTTTTGATGGAGCTTGAGGATTAAAGATACTCATTTTATTATAATTTAATTTATTTAAATTATAATTATTTAATTGGCACCAGTAGGACCACTAGCATCACTTGAACCAGTAGGACCACTAGCATCACTTGAACCAGTAACACCAGTAGCATCACTTGAACCAGTAACACCAGTAGCATCACTTGAACCAGTAACACCAGTAGTTTCTTGTATTTTTAGACCTAATTGTTTTGCTACAAAATTAGTTAAATAATTATCATCATTACCCCATTTTTTATAATCATCACCTAATAATACAATTTGTTTACTATATAACTGTTGAGAATTATTAAATACAAAAACTGTAAATGTTGCAGATACATTTAAATTAAGGTTGAAATACCAATCAATTTTAAAATGAGTAATAGGAACTACAAAATCAGTAGGGACAACTTGAATAGTTGACATTTTTTTATTATAAGTATATTATTTAAATATAAAATTAGTTAAATTTATTCTGATGGTTTTATTAATTTACATGTAACCCCGCTAAATAAAAAATTAGATCTTAATGTTACACCTACTCTAAGATATATATATACTGTCCCAATTGGGGAAGATGCACTTGATAAAGCATATCCTCCAATACTTTTTTTAGGAAAAGAAAGAGTATTACTTGTATAAGTAGGAGCTACAGTTCCTCCTGTATAAGTAGATGGAATTACTGAACTATTATTATAACAATTATTTACATTTATAAAACCAGTATCACTAACTGTATTTGCATTAATCCAATATGTTGTTATCGTTTTTCCTGACGTAGTCGCTATATTTAAACTACTATTATCTTCTACACGATAATAAACAAATAATTGATCAGTTCCACTATTTGTATAAGCACTACCATTTGATATAGTTACACCTGTTATTACACCTGTTATATCAAATGTCAATCTATTATAAGTGTCTGATCCTGTAAATATACTAGATGGAACTTTCCACGCGAATGTAACATAACGATAAGATGGTGATGATATAATGCCTGAATAATTAAGATCTGTATTACCCTGATAAGTTCCGTAATTTATATAGTAATTAGTAGGTGTAGCTGGTGTAACATATGTTCCGTTTGTATATAATAATTCTTGTCTATAATCAGGTGATGATGATGTTATAGCAATAGCATTATTATAAAGAGAAGAGCTATAAGAAGTTCCACTATTTGTAAAATTATTTAAGATAGACATATTAGTTGTACTTACACTTGATTCAATTGTTCCAGCTAATGATGTTGAATATATTCGACATCCAGAAACACCTGTTAATGAAATTCCTAAAGGTAAGTCTGGAATTGATGTAATTAAAGTAGACACTGTATCATAAATTAATAATAAACTATAAGTATGTTGCGTGTATCCATCATTAATATTATAAGCAGTAGCTATTAATGTTAAAACATTATTATATATACTATTAATTTTAGTAAAAGTAATATCATTTGTAAAAGTTCCAGATTTTGTTATACTTGTATAACCACTAGGTAAACCAGTTTCTGTTGTATTTGTTGTGTTATATTTAGTTACAGTAGTATTAATACCTCCAATAAGTCCACTATATGCTACTGTTTTAGTATTATTATAAAAATAAGTTCCTATATTTCCTACCGTAATACTTGGTGTAACTGTTATATTTCCTGTTAATACACTTATACCGCTCATCATTGTATAAGGCGATATTGATGTTTTTACTGATAAAGAAGTAATACTACATGTTGGTGTTGGTAATGGTCCATCCCAATAAAATGGATTGCTATTATATGTTAAAGTATAAGGACCTCCAGTCGGACAATTTGTTGTTGGGTATGTACCTGATATAGAAATTTTATAAGCACTAGCACTAGCAGTAAGAGCACTGATATATGAAGATGCAACAGTTACTGTTAATGTTGTTTTTGCGTAATATCCTGATAAAGCTCCTATACCGTATGAATCAAAATTTCCTGGAAATAGTGTAATATTTACATTTGTATTATTCCATGTATTTGTTGATCCTGACCATATATTATTTAATGTAAAAGATGGTGTATTAATACTACTAGTACTATCTTTAAATAATGATGCTAAAATTGGTGTGATAGTTGCACCAGTACTAACTCCTCTATTATTATATGAATTATGTACATTATATATAATAGATCCTGTAATATCACTTACAATTGTAATTACATTAGTTGTTGAAGTTCCGTTACTAACTAATTTAGCTGTAACTGAAGTTAAAGTTGGTGTAAATAATACAGAAGATGTAGATGTAATGTAATTATTACCAACTGTTATAATATCAATGCCATTAGTGATAGGTGAAGTTACAATATTTGTTATTGTTGAATTTGAACTATTATTTGATGAAAGTTGAAATGTATACGTAGTATCTGGATAAATATTTTCTGTAATACTAAAAGTTGGATTAGTACTAGTAGTTAAAATAGTATTAGTTGAAGTAGGTATAAAAAATGTTCCGTATCTTTTAATATTATTCAAAATGCTATAAGTAATAGTATCTGTTAATTTATTTATTGAACTGATAATATAGTTATTACTAAAATCAGAAAAATATTCATTAGAAGATAAATTTATTGTAAAAGTAGTGCTACTAACTCCTATTCCTCCACCTGTTACTGTACCTGAGGATAAAGTGATAGTTTGAGAACTTTGTGATCCTGGAGAACCAGCTGTTATATATGAAACAATAAAAGATAATTGATTATAAGGAGAAGTCGAATAATTTTTATAATAAAATAATACAGGTGAATTATCTGTAACATTATTAAAATGATCAGTTTTATATACAGTTGAATTATAAGTATAATCAGTTGTAAATGTAGATACACTTCCTTTATAAAAATGTAGACATTGTACAACTTGTGTAGATAAATCTGTTGTTTTATAATAAATTGATGATGTTAAGGTTTTACTGACTCCATTAATCATAAGAGTTACATCTGAAATAGAAGGAATTAATGCATTTAATAAACCAAATTTATATTGTGTTGGGTATGTAAAAATAAAATAATAATCAGTTGTTTGACTAATTGTTGTAATTGTTACTGGAGCTGGAGGAGAATTGATCATATTTGATAATAGCCATGAATCATATGTAATTGTAGGTGTAGATAACGATAAAGTTCCATTTCCTGTTTCCATATTCATTAATGATGTCCCGGGAATACTAACAATTTGTTTATCTGAACCATATGCCAGTAATGTAAATGGACCTGTTGAACCAGAATATGATCCAATCGGAGATACGTAGAAACCTCCAGTTGGACCTGTTGCATATAAAGGTAGACTAGATGCATTTAGAGCAATACTATTACTTTGCATTCCTGTTGGACCTGCAAGATAACCAATAGCGATTGATCCAGTTCCTTGGCCGTATTGACCAGCTTTATATCCGATATTAACTGCACCTGTTTTTCCAGCATTTTGTCCAAGAGATATACCAGTACTATTAATTCCTAGAGAGTTAAACATGCCAGTTGATCCACTAACTGACTGAACATTCATTTTATCAACACTAAGTGTCATAAAAGACCCACTTCCACCTGATAGGCCTTGAACTGTTAATGTATCTGACACTAATTGTTTGCCAACGGACAAGTGCATGAACATACCAGTTGATCCAGTAACTGATCCAACATTCATCCCGGTCACGTTAAGTGTCATGAAAGATCCACTTCCACCTGATAGACCTTGTACTGTCAATGTATCTGACACTAATTGTTTACCAACTGACAAGTGCGTGAACATACCAGTTGCCCCAGTGAGTGAAGTAACATTCATCCCGATCACGTTAAGTGTCATGAAAGATCCACTTCCACCTGATAGACCTTGAATTGTCAATGTATCTGAAACGAACTGTTTACCAACTGATAAGTAGTTGAACATCCCTGTTGTTCCACTAACTGAATTGACATTTATTTTATCAACACTAAGTGTCATAAATGATCCACTACCACCTGATAGACCTTGTACTGTTAATGTATCTGAAATTAATTGTTTACCAACGGACAAGTGGTTGAACATACCAGTTGACCCAGTGAGTGAAGTAACATTCATTCCTGTTACATTAAGTGTCATGAAAGATCCACTTCCACCTGATAGACCTTGTACTGTTAATGTATCTGAAACGAAC
>Ga0209107_10001371_pt1 | contig 13618 bp, 14 predicted proteins | sample LakErihyJuly2011_2_FD_187460 | JGI IMG/M metagenome (GOLD analysis project Ga0209107, IMG submission 187460) | Freshwater microbial communities from dead zone in Lake Erie, Canada - CCB hypolimnion July 2011 (SPAdes) (version 2) | ecosystem: Environmental > Aquatic > Freshwater > Lentic >... | reverse complement strand
GTTTGGGCACCGCCAAGCGAATTGCCTAACCAAGAAATGGCCAAACAGCACAAACACATTATCCTGTTCTTGGATGAAATGAACAGTGCGGCACCCAGCGTTCAAGCAGCTGCATATCAGTTGGTTCTTAACCGTAAAGTTGGTGCATACACTTTGCCCAGCAATGTTGTTATTGTTGCTGCAGGCAATCGAGAAACTGACAAAGGTGTTACATTCCGCATGCCTGCTCCGTTGGCTAATCGTTTTGTTCACTTGGAAATGCAAGTTAACTGGGATGACTATTTTGAGTGGGCTGCTGAAAACAAGGTTCACAAGGATGTGGTTGGCTTCTTGAGTTTCTCCAAAAAGGACTTGTACGACTTTGATCCAAAGTCCAGTTCACGTGCCTTTGCTACACCACGCTCTTGGTCTTTTGTTAGCGAATTGTTGCACGACGACGATTGTGATAACGAAACACTAACTGATTTGGTGTCAGGTTCTGTTGGTGAAGGTCTTGCTATCAAATTCATGGCGCACCGTAAACACGCAAGCAAAATGCCTAATCCTACAGACATTTTGAATGGCAAAGTTAAGAAAATGGATTCCAAAGAAATCTCTGCCATGTACTCATTGACTGTGTCATTGTGCTACGAGTTGAAAGATTCTTGCGATAAGAAAGCCAAGAATTGGAACGAACAAGTCAACAACTTCTTTGAATTTATTATGAAGAATTTTGAAACTGAGTTAGTAATTATGGGTACCAAGTTGGCTCTAAGCACTTATAAACTGCCATTGGATCCAGATGAAATTGCATGCTTTGACGAGTTCCACCAAAAGTTTGGCAAGTACATCAGTGCCGCTACTGACAAAAATTCCAAATAAATTGGTTTAACACCATTTGACACCACCTTCGGGTGGTGTTATACTATATACATAGTAAGAACTTAGGAGCAAGAATGTCACATACAGATCCAATTATCGATAAAATTATTATTGCACGAGTGAGCCTGTTGCTTAAACACCCATTCTTTGGCAACATGGCTACACGCTTGAAAATTCAAGAAGGTGAAGATTGGTTGCCCACAGCAGCCACAGATGGTCGCCATATCTATTTTAATCGTGGCTTTTTTGAGAAACTCTCGGTAAAACAAGTTGAGTTTGTTATTGCTCATGAAATTTTACACAATGTGTTTGACCACATGGGTCGTAGAGAAGGTCGAGATGCCAAAATCTTTAACATTGCCGCTGACTATTGTGTAAACGGACAGTTGGTACGTGACCGTATTGGTGATCATAATATTCCGGATATCAAAATCTTCCATGACCAAAAGTACTACGGTATGGGTGCAGAAGAAGTGTACGATCAGATTTATGACGAGATGGACGAACAAGAATTGGATGCACTTGGTCAGTTGTTGGACGAGCACATTGACTGGGGTGAGCCTGGTAAAGATGGTCAGCCACGTTACAGCAAAGAAGAATTAAAACAGATTCGTGATGAGATCCGTGAAGCCACTATTCAAGCCGCTCAGGCGGCGGGTGCGGGAAATACTCCTGCAAACGTTCAACGTATGATCAAAGAGTTGACTGAGCCTAAAATGAACTGGCGTGATATTTTGCGTCAGCAAATTCAAAGCACTATCAAGAACGACTATTCGTTTATGCGTCCTAACCGCAAGGGTTGGCACATGAGTGCCATATTGCCTGGTACACAATTTCAAGAAACAATTGATATTTGTGTAGCCATTGACATGTCAGGTTCCATTGGTGACGAACAAGCTAAAGATTTCTTGTCTGAAATCAAAGGCATCATGGAAGAATACAAAGACTTTAAAATCAAAGTTTGGTGTTTTGATACCAAAGTGTATAATGAAGCTGACTTTGACGGTTACAACATTGACGAGTTTGATAGTTACCAGCCCATGGGTGGTGGCGGTACTGAGTTTGATGCCAACTGGGACTACATGAAAACCAACGACATTCAACCTAAAAAGTTTATCATGTTCACAGACGGTTATCCCTGGGGCAGTTGGGGAGACGAAAACTACTGTGAGACAGTGTTCATTATTCATGGAAATAACACAATTGTTCCTCCATTCGGCGAGTACGCATATTACGAGCTTGAAGAGGAATCAGTGTAATGGCGTTGAAAAATGGCAAGGCCAACCCGTTGGATTATTTCGATTTGCGTAGAGTTGAGTTTGCCTGCCCACACTTTAAATACACTTCCATAGACAAATACAATCCCACTCTGGTTAAATCATTAGATTTGTGGATTCGTAAAAATTTAAATAACAGGTACTACATAGGACAAAGTATCATGTTGGATAATTCCAACACAATTGTGTATAATACACGCATTGGTTTTGAGAGTGAAAAAGAACTGAGTTTTTTCACAATTGCCTGTACACTTTTGCAGGCGAGATAATTAATTGTGTACTTTCACAATAAGGAGATTCTAATGTCTGATGTACAAAATCAACAACCAGCAGCTGACGCTGCACAAAATAACGATCTTACCATCAATGACTTAAATGCTATGAAGGTTATTATCGATATTGCTAGTTCGCGTGGTGCATTCAAACCAAACGAAATGGTAGCCGTGGGTCAAACATATACCAAGCTAACAACATTTTTAGACACAGTTTCAGCACAACAAGCACAACAACCTGCACCGCAAGCTAATACGCAATCTGTAGCAAACGCTGTAGTAGGAGCCTAATATTATGGCCCAAGAACTAAAACACATAGGTCGTGTTATTGCCACAAACAAAAAATGTATTGTGGCATACCGTACCTTGCCAGGTGATGCATACAGTTGTCTGATTGTTCCCACAGAAAATTTGCCTGATATTTACCACGATGCTATTATTAATTTGGTAGAGAGTAGTGCAGGTCAAGAGTCTTACGAGTTTGCCGAAGCACTGGATCGTACACAATTTCCAGACGGTAGTCGTATGTTGCCAGCATTGCACGGAAGTGGTCGGTTGATCAAAGCACCAACAAATGCTATCGAAATGACTCCTACTCCAGGTGTCAGTATTCAGTTATCCGAACTCAATCAAATCATTGCAGAGCAACGCGGTATTGCAGTAGACGAGTTGTCTTTGAAGCCAAACGGACCAAACGAAAAAGCCAAAGTTGAAAAGGCCACAGCAACCGTTGAAGCTGTTGACGCAATTATGCCAGTAGCATCAGTTGCATCTACTCCCGAAGAACAAGCCAAAGAATATCGTAGCAAAGCAGATAAGTTGGCAAAGGAAGCTGCGCAGTTTAGACGTCTTGCTGAGGACTTAGTCCCGACCAAAAAACCTGTAAAGTGACAAAGTCTGGGAAAATTCTTCCCAAGGATGTCATAGAGCATTGGCCAGAAGTATTCGGAGACGTTGAATTAAACGTGTTACCTGTTAGGTATCTACATACCGTTTTGGTTAATTTTAAAGATGGTAAAACTTGGGAAATCAAAGTAACCGCTAAAGCGAAACGTGAAGGATGGGGTGTCTTTGAACAGAACCTTAGTGAATTGTGCAAAACTTACGAAGACACCATAGATAATATTGATTTCAAATTAGATACTGAACGTGTAAAAAAAGACATAGAACGTAGTACTCAGAAATTTTTAAAAAAGAGGAAATTATAAATAATGAATGTTCAGCTGTTATCCTATTCACAACCAACCGCAGAATTTGCAAATCTTGGAATCACAGATGCGCAGGAACTCATTGCGTATTGCGCCCGTGTGTCCAATCCAAGCAACCAACTTAACACTGAAACATCAGACAAGCTCATCCGATACTTGGTCAAACATGCCCACTGGAGCCCACTCGAAATGGTCAGTGCCTGCATTGAAATCACCACCACCAGAGATATTGCCCGTCAAATCTTGCGACACAGAAGCTTTAGTTTCCAAGAGTTCAGTCAACGCTATGCTGACCCAACGAAAGATCTCAATTTTGTTACAAGAGAAGCTAGGCTCCAAGACCCCAAGAACAGACAGAACAGCGTGGACGTGGAAGATCAACTGCTACAAAATGAATGGTACCGAGCTCAACAACGAGTCATCTATGCTGCTAAACGAGAGTACGAATGGGCTATCAAGAATGGCATAGCAAAAGAACAAGCCCGTGCTGTGTTGCCCGAAGGCCTTATTGAAAGTAGAATTTACATGAATGGTACACTACGCAGTTGGATTCACTTTATTGAATTGCGCAGTGCTAACGGCACACAAAAAGAGCATCAAGAAGTAGCAATAGCCTGTGCCCGAGTTATTGCAGAGATCTTTCCTTTAACTAAAGATCTTATTTAAAAGTCTCAGGTGGAAACTGTTTAATGTGTGCATTGAACTGGTGTTCTAACCAATCGTAATCGTTTATCTTAGCCAATGCTACGGAATCATCTTTGTAGGTGGTTCCGTACCAATGTCCCGCACTCGCACCACCCTTTGAATATTCACCAAACGGTTCATTTTCTCCAAAGTTTATCCATGCATGTAATCGTTGTTCCGATTGCAAATTATCCTGTCCTGGAATTATTCGACTGGTCAACTTGACACATTCTCTGAATGCACTTCGCCATGTGCTGAGTGGATCAGTATTAAATGCTGTAATATTGCTGGTATCTGGCATTATTTTAAATCGTGAGCTGATACTGGTAGTCATATCAACACTGTCAAGTGGCATAGTACGAGTTAGTTCTGTTGGCAACAGTTTAACTCCACCAAAACCATACTCTAATCCGTTTACTGGATTGATACTTCTCCAAACATGCACAATATCTTCTTCGCTAGGATCTAGTTTTGTATCAAATTTAAAACTTGGTAACAATTTGGCATCGGCATCGACCACATAAAACATTTTAGAAAACACTCGACTAGCAGCTTCTTTGTGAGCATTATGAATGCCTTTAATACCTCTTACCCAATGTGTTCTATGATAAGGAAATTTCATAACAATATCGTCAATATAACGACTCGAAGAAACTTCTTCCTTATAGGTAATATAAATTATATCGTACATTATCGTTTCCTAATTATTCGAGGACTATTATTAAAAACAGTTTTAAAAAACTTACTGCCAGTTGCATCAACATTGGTAATTTCTAATCCGCATTCATGTTTGAGTGTTTCACCTAATCCCATAATTTCGTACGGTAACATGGTGTCTGTAATCTTGCTGTATGTTTCTTCCCACTCTGTTGTTAGCCACTCAAAATCTCGCACATTGGTATAATCCCAGTCTGTGCAATTGGTAAGATATGCGCCTTGTCTGGCTCCATACATGCTCCACAATCCGTTATCCACATCAGCACCAATATTGCACCAAATCAACAATCGATGATAATTTTGCCACCATATTGTTTTAAGGTCTTTTACTTTGGCACCTTGGTCCAATGACATTTTTACACCTTCTCGAAACCCAGCTCGCCAGGCTTGGAAAGCACTGGCATTGGTGTAACTATTACTGTAGTTGTCGTTGAATTGATAGTACCGGTCATCGAAACAAAATTCAACCAGGCCCTTGGTGTCATCGGCATCTGAATTTTCGTGTGTTTTCATAGCGTTGACAAACCTGGGTGTCCACATTTTAAGGCCGCCGTTGCCGTAGCGCAAGCCGTTCACGTGAACGTGGCCGCACCAACTGAACACATGATCTTTGGTTACATTGATAGCTTCGAGATCAATTTCAACTTCTAAAAATGCTGGGTCTATAATGTTGTCGCCGTCTACTGTGACAAAGTATTCAGTTTCACATTTTGCAGCACAGGCTTTGTGTGCTGCATCACTGCCTTTGACTCCGTGTACACGTTTGGCCCAAGGCACCTTGGCTAGTAAATCTGCGTAATTTTTTTCAGCATTGGGTTCATCATAACTTAAAAATATGATGTCTTGTTCTATGACTTTTATTATTTTACTCAATTACAGTACTCCATAATTTTAATGAATAGTCCAAGGTTGCCAAGTTGGCTGTAACAGCAACATCTTGTATGCGTTCTTCGTATTTTGATTCAAATTTAACAGAGACTTTGTCCAAGGTAATGGTTTTAAAATCTATATCAATTGTTCTCAATAGAAAATTTGGATCTTGTCCCAGTGTTACAAAAAAGGACACGCTGGTGTTGGATAATTTGTTGTCGTAGTATTGTTGTCTCAAATTGTCAGATGCAACAAATATCCATTGACTATTGTATTGATCCCAATGTATCTCAATATCTGCTGAATCAGTTTCAGTGTCAATCCATGCTAGTAATCTGTTTTTAAAAGTATTTTCAATAATTACTTGATTAGACACCAATCCTTTTACAGGATTTCCTTCAGCATCTATAACAACACCCACATGATAATCAGCAAACTTATGTATCCCTGTTACCAATTTACTGTACTCATTAAATGTGATGTCTAACCAATGTTCAAATTGAGGCTGCAACTGATTGCTCACACTGATTAGTTTGTTGTCACTGTCGTCATAATACGCATAGTACTTGCTTTCAACTATTATGTCCGCTTGAGGTTTGATTTTTTTACTTCGCTTGGCCACTGGTCAGTTCCTCCAATCGATTGATAATTTTATCAGATAAAAAATCATTTTCTACATAATGAAATATTTTTTGCTGTTGTATGTTACCAACTGTTAAGTCACCATTGAAATTGTAAAGAACAGAATCTTGCCAACTGGTGTTTGCAATATTCCACCCTTGCAATGATGTTTTCATATGCACAAATTTCAACGGGCAATTGTTGTCTAAAAATTCTTCTTGAGCACACATCACTTCAATAGCAATAGCTGTGGCCAAATCCATGCTTAACCAGTCTTGATAATTTTCAGGTGCAAAATTGGTCCAAAACCATTCCCAGTTGTTGATTACAAATTCCAACACTTTAAAAAATTCCAACGACCGTGCAGATTTTTTAAAGTAGTGTAATGCAAAATATGGGTTGGTGAGATTGTTAGACGCAAATGCTTTTCTATGGGCAGTGTCTGTTACATGTTGTAATTTGTAATTTGTTATGCTGTTACAAAATCTAATGTCGTAATTACCACAATATTTCCACCATGTGGAAATATCTTCTAATACCAGCATGTCTGAGTCCAACACTATTGTTTCATGGTAGGGACTTGCATGATAAAGTTTCCAGCGATTTTCTGCTCTGAACTTAGAATTGTTACTTTGATCGCCAAACGGTATAGGAAGTACTTGATCAAACGCACTTAGATATTTGTTGGGTACAGGACTGTCAGTTACTAGAGAAACACCAGTGACTTCTTGTTGTGTTAATTTGATACTCAGTGCCAATGCATATGCTTGCTGAACATAGTCAACATCTGCAGTATTCTGCGCAAAAACCAAAAATCCTTTAGACACCTGAACCTCCATCTATGTAACGAGCAAGGCTTATTTTATTCATCACATGCACATCCAATCCACTGGTTTTGGCCAGAGTATATTCGCCTGGATACTTTTCTTTCTCCAACAGGAATTTCATCTTGTTTCGATCTGTACTGACCAATAAATCTCGATCCTTGACATACACCATGGTGCCTGGTAATTCTAAAGAAAACATGCCTTCTGCTGATTTGTTCATCATGTGAATTGCAATACTGAATGCAAAATCATTCCTGAACAATGTTGTGTCGATGTTGTACAACATCCTAAAATACTTCCAATTGGATTTTATATAACCAACCAAATCAAAGAATGCCTGTGTGGTGGGATTCTTTTGAAACACAAATGCTGTGGCCCAATAAAATTTAATGCTGTGAGGATTGATGCGATCAAACTCTGAAGAATTCCTCCATCCAGCAAGGTCTATGCTGTTGGAATAAATTTGTAAATCTGCATCTCTAGAAAATGCTGATTTTAGTTGGCCGCTGTTGATAATGTAATCACTGTCTATTACCAGTGTAGTGTAGTATGGTGTGAGATCATAAATTTTACTTCTTGTGTGATTGCGCCATTCTACTTTTTTGCTGGCCAAGGCTCCATCGTAAAATACTCTGTGCTGAGAAACATCACTGAAATCCACATCTATTACTTGATCAAACGGATGATCCGGATAACCTTCTTCTAACCACGATCTACTATCCGTAATCAAACTCACAGGCAGACCCAGATGGTGTTGCGCTTGTTTGGCGGCAAAAACAGCTAATTTTATGTAATCAACTTGTCTGTTGTTTTGCGCAAAAATTACAATGCCCTGACTCATAGTTCAACAATATCTGCAATTTTTCTTTTGATTCTAATGTCGTTATACTTGTTGGCATACTGTGTTGTGGCTTCCATGTATAGGTTAACAATGCTGTCTAGAAAAGTTTCTAAATTATCAATCAGCACAGGAAAATTATTTCCATCAACCAGTACCACATCAGTGGTGTGACCCAAATCAACCAATGTTTTTACAAAACTAACAAATTCAGGGCCAACTTTAAAAGTTGCACCGTTGTCATAATGAACCAACTGTTGATTGTATTCTTCTAAAATGATACGTTTTTGGCCTGCCAATGTGCTCATGTAATTGGCTACTGCAAATGCCTTTTCAATTCTTTCATCCATAGATAACTCCGTAGTGTTTATAATACACTACTTTAATTATCTTGTCAAGAGTTGGGATAAATTATTTGTGGCTGTTAGAACACTGTGCCACGTATCCAAGATGTGGCAATGTACTTGGTGCCTTGGATAACAGACATGCCGCCGTGTAATGTCAGGTGATTGATATCTTTGGAATAATTGTACTCAAAGAACAATGCAGATCCCTTTCGAGGACGAACAGTGATTTTTAATGAAGGAAACTGAGTGGCACCTCCAAGAAAAGTATCGTTCAAATAAAAAATAACAGTGCCAATCCTGTCATTGTTTGTGGTAATTATTTCAGGCGGAAAGTTAAAAAAATCGTGATGCGGTTTATAAAACTCATCAGTTTCATATCTTAATATCTGCGGAGGCTCAATGTGTGCCACTGGATGATTTGATAACTCAGCAGCTTTTTCCGTGATGTATTTGAACTTGCCAGCATGGTCAAAGTGATTGCTGCTGGTGCGCCATTCTGTGAGCGTTGCCTGTTTTGACGTCACATCAAAACCCAGAGATTTTTGAAAATTATCAGAATTTTCAATCACATAATCGCACTCCTTTTCAGTGAGTGCGTTGTGATAATAAACTACTCTGGGTGTTTCATTTAACAAGTCAAAGGACATCAGGGATCTTGGCCAGGAACAGTATACGAAGACTGAACGTATGCTAGTCCATCCACTATGAACGTTCCAACGTGATAACCAGTTGTTGCTAGGAAGGGGTATGTAATTGATTGTGGATCTTGGTTGATAGTGCCAGTTGCTGTGGGGAGGTAGCTACCGTTCTGATACACGCCCATGGCCCAATTTCTGCCAATTGCACCAGACACGGTGCCGTAGAAAAAGAGTATTTGTCCTGGAACAAATGTAGGATTGCTGAAGCCGTACGCTGTGATTGCTGCTGGCGCTGCAGGAGCAGTGGCAGTGACACTGTACGTTCTTGAATTACCACTGCCTGCAAATACAAATGTCCAGCTGTAGGATCTAGCAGTTGGTACTACAACATTGCTGAACGTTCCGCTACCTGAACCGTCTAGTGAAGCAGATCCAGTTGCATCGCCGGACCATGTGAATCCGGTGTTTGGAGCACCGCCGGAGATAGTCATGCTAAATGGCACATTGACCACCACCGTTGACGGGCCACTTAACACTTCGTTGTAAACTACTGGCGGTGGAGCCGGAGCATTGACCACTATTGTTGCTGAAACTGTGCCAGACACACCAGTTATGTAAAATATACCATACGGGTTGATACTTGGATTGTATATCACTGAAATTGAGGTAAAGATTGTCTGAGGATTTGAAGTGATTGTGCCAGTGATAGTTGGGCCTTGTACTCCGTTGTTAATGGTAGTCATTCCATAACTTAATCCCACTGCATTGACTGCTTCTGCAACGAATGTGGCAACAGTGCCGTTGGCAACTGGACCTGCTGGGCTCCAGCCATACGTACCATAACTTGGAGAAGCGGCTATAGTAATACTGTAAGTTCTCACATTACCAGTGGCAGCAAACGTCACCGTGAAGCTGTATGAGCCAGCAGCTGCGCCAACACCAAAGGGTATATCTGCGGCTCCGGCTCCGTTCAAGGTGCCACTGCCACTTGTTCGGCCAGTCCATGAGTAGCCAGTGTTAGGTGCGCCGCCGGTGAGTGACACACTGAAATTTGCATAACCTACATTTACAACACTTGGTCCAGATACAGATTCATTGTAAACTGGTGACGTACTGGTATCCGATATACTAAACGCCACATAACCTATTTGATTTGAAAGTCCGCTATCTGAATAAACTCTAACTGCTCTGAATTCCGTGCCTTCTGTCAAATTGTCGGCTGTTACACCAACACCAAAAGATCCAGCATTACTGTTAATCACAAAGGATCCAGACGTTTGACCAAAGTCGTTTGCGTCTGCCTCAGGTGTTAAGCCTGTTACTGTGCTGGTTAATTGCCAATACAGAGAAGTTCCATTAGGCACGTTGGTGCTAGTGATTGATACTGATACTGTGCCGCCTTCATTTACTGAGCTGCTGCCAGTCACACTGTATGTGGGTGTGGGTGGTGGTGGCGCTGCTGGAGCATCAACGTAGACAGATGCAGTGATGTTTGCTGGTGAAAGAGAACTTATAAGGAAGGTTCCATAAACGTAGTTCTGGCTTAGACTATACACTGCTGTAACTGTACGTGAAACTGTCTGCGGATTTGTTGTAATTACTCCAGTTATTGTTGTATTTACGCCATTATTAAGTATGCCAATGCCCCAAACGTCTCCAACTGCATTGTTGGCCACAGCACTGAATGTTACACTTGTGCCGTTAGCAACTGGGCCTACTGGACTCCAGCTGGCGGTGCCGTAACTTGGCGGTGTTACAACTGGAGGAACATACAATGTTATAGTGGGGCCGTTTATTGCTGGTGGGAATGTGCCACTGCCACCACCTCCAAAAGCAGTTATATAAGGAGCCTGGGATTCAAAAAAAGTAAATGTACTAGTAATTGTTTGTGTTCCGCTTCCAGGATAAGGTCCAGTGTTTTGTAATACTGTTGAAACTGCGTTGTTAAAAACAGTCATAGCATAAGCTGGATTTCCCGTGGCTGGAACATTGTATGTTGTAGCAGATAAAGTTATCAGTTGTCCGTTAGTAGCTGGATTTGGACTGGCTGTGAATGGTCCGTAACTTGGTTGTGCTGGAGCTGCTGTGGCTGTTACACTAACAGTTCTAGTATTGCCCGAACCTGCAAAGGAGAAAGTGTAAGTGAATGTGCCAGATGTGATGTTGTTGGGGTGTGTAAGGCCGCTCAAAGTGGCAGAACCGGAACTATTTAATACACCACTGCCTCCAGAGACTCCGCCAGTTACACTATAACTGTAATTGGTGTTGGGTACTCCGCCACTTATTGTCATACTGAACGCAGCAGTTTGGCCAGCGCCACCAGTACCCTGTACTGATGCAGGAGCATTTACAACTTCGTTGTAAACTACTGGTGGTACCACCGGAGGAGGAATCACTACAGGTGGCACAGGAGGTGGTGCAGGCGGAGCAACCACCACACCACCTGAGAATACGGATGTGGTTGCGGGAGGTGTTGCAGCCACATACTCACCCGATGCATAATACCCCTGTACCAAACTGGTCAACAAACCTTCCACGTTTTCGTCAATTGCAAAAGATGGATTATTTCCAGATATTGTGGCCAAATCTTTAAATCTAATGTTAAATGTTATGATTGCACCAGTTACATCCACGCTGGCATACAAGTCGTATTGGTTGGGTGTGTAAGATGCACTGCTTGTGGTTTTACGGTAAATGTTTTGCTCACTGGTGGTCAACTGAAAATATCCCACAGCAGATAAAATTGTTTGCCCAGTTCCGTTACCGCTGTTCACAGTGCTGTTTCTACCAAAAGTGGTTGTGCCCATGTTGTTCAACAACATGTTCCAATCGCTGTTTTTTGCATAACTGGCACTTTGAGAACCGTATCCTGGATAGCCTGGATAGTTGATCAAACTGGCGCTGAATTGAATATTGCCGCCAGAGTTGAAATAATACCTTGCTTGATTAGGTCCGGCAAATGTAAGTATCACTTGGTGTACAAGTTCGCCGTTCCAAGATGTTGTGCGGGTACCAGATGAAAATGTTTGCAATGTTGCTTGTCCAGCTGGAGGAGTGATTGCTGCATTGGCAGTGATAACTGTGGATAAATCCAAGTACTTGTTGTAATCAGAATATGTAACTACGGTGTACGGAGGTGTTGTTTTTTGAGGAACACCTGGCAGTGGCAAATTACCAGGCAGGCCCTGATGCAAGTATGCTTTTAACAAGTCAGTTCTCAAATTTGTCCACTGAGTAACTGTGATGCTGGAACTGGTGCTGACTTGTGAACTAAGAACAGTTTGTCCGTAGCCTGAGCCACCAGCACCTATGCCTAGCACTGTATTGATGGCTGCTTGAATAGCATTGTATTCTGAAGCAAAAACTTTTGTACCAACAGCAGTCATTTTTTAACCCTTTTTAACATTTATCATTTAAAGTATCACACACTCTACAAGTTTGACACCGGGTTCTACATTATCTTCCAACGCAATACCAAATTGTCTATTCCCGCTTGGCACTGTTGAATTGTCAGCTTTGGCTGAGCCAGCTTCTGCTGGAATCAGCGCATCGCCTTTGCGTACTGGTCCAATAATTTTCACAGGCACACGGCCTTTCAAAGCAATATAAGTGCCGCCTTCCAACGCACTGTTCATCATGTATGCTGGATTAGCACTGACCACACCAATTGCCATTGATCCGGATCCTGCAGCAGTTACTTCAGCTTCTCCGCCAATACAAACCACAGTGCCTGCATCATATTCCTGGTCTGCCAAGTATTTTTCTGCCAAGTCAGCATAGTTGGCACTGGTTGAAGTGCCGTTAAAAACGTTGGCAAATATGTCGCGATTGGCGTCTCTAGCAACAATAGTAGTGGCTGTGCTGGCAGTAGTGGCTGAAACATAAGAACCACCCAAGTTCAAGTAATTAGAATTGGTTGCTGTTCCTATAAAGTTGGAAGCGTACACACTATTCCATACCAGTGACGAACTTCCCAAGTTGTTGGTCAATGTTGTGCCTGGTAGAACGTCAGTGCCTGTTAACTTTAAAGGAGTTTTTGCAACAGATGACACTGTTGTTTTAAATATGATTGTGTCATTGAATTGATTTAAAATAGTTGGGAAAAAACTATTTGTAGAATCATTAAATACTCTTAATTTTACTGTTGGGTTGCCAACGCTGTAACCCACATCTGCAAAATTTACAATTTGACTGAACGCGGAATTGGAAGCCAACAAGTAGTTACTTGCAGCTTGTCCGCCTAATTTATCAGCATTGGTTGCTGTGCCATGAAATCTATAATTGGAACTGTTGTTTGTAACACCTGCATCAGCATTTCTTGTGAAAGCCAATGTGATACCTTGTTGTATTCTGTCAAATCCTGTGATGGCGTTAAGTGCAGGATCCAGCGTAAAGGGCGTGTCTGAACTGATGATAAAAGCCACCTTGCCGTTGATAGCAGCTTGGACAACAGCGTG
>Ga0209107_10001368_pt1 | contig 13626 bp, 5 predicted proteins | sample LakErihyJuly2011_2_FD_187460 | JGI IMG/M metagenome (GOLD analysis project Ga0209107, IMG submission 187460) | Freshwater microbial communities from dead zone in Lake Erie, Canada - CCB hypolimnion July 2011 (SPAdes) (version 2) | ecosystem: Environmental > Aquatic > Freshwater > Lentic >... | reverse complement strand
TTCACCAGTAGCCCCCGTTTCACCAGTAGCCCCAGTTTCACCAGTGGCTCCTGTCTCCCCAGTAGCCCCAGTAGCTCCCGCAGAACCAGTCGCCCCAGTAGCACCAGTAGCCCCCGTAGATCCTGTAGAACCAGTTGTTCCAGGAGATCCTGTGGCTCCTGTGACTCCTGTTCCGCCTCCGCCACCTGATGCTGGCTGGTCATAAATGAATCGGCCGAGAATGGAATCGGGAAAGGTTATAGTGAGAGGCTCAGCTATCGCAGTTAGAGCAGGGAGACCATTTGAATTTAATTCAAATACGTATCCATTTGAATCTGCTTTTGGACCACCACCTTCAAATCCACCTGGATCAATAAGTGCGTTATATCCACTAATATCTTCAATTGTTATATTGGCAGTTGTATCTGATTGTGAATAAATATGTTGGATTCGGAAGACATACCCATTAAGTGCGTCTGTAGTCCACATTCCCACCGTAAGAGTGTTTCCATTATATGCCCCTGTTGAATATTCCTGAGCTGTAATTGTAATGGTTATATTATATAAATCAGGGTTCGTTGGGTCTATTGGATCCGGATTTATACTGGCAGGATAATATACCAGCATACATAGGGGTGGGCTTAATGGCATATCTAACTAAATATATTCAAATAAATAATAACGCCAAATTGTGTCGTGCCTGGGCTAGAGAATGTACTTGTATTACCATATATATCTAATACCCAATTTGATCCGTTCCACTGTATTATTGTTTGAGCATAGTTACTTAAATAAAGACCCTGTGAAATCATCAATGTTTTCCAACCGCCTGTTGTTGGCCATTCAATTGTACCATCAATATTAGGAGGTATAGATGATACATCATAGGGTGGATTCGCAAATGTAAATGTAGCCTTTGCTAACGAAGCGGATATTGATGTTACTGACCATGTGCCAATAGCTGTTGAATAATTTGTAGTATCAATATCAGCTGGAGTTGAAGAAAATAATCCTGACGCTGTTAATGTTAGCCGTACATATCCTTTACTGAGAGAGGCTCCTCCTCCAGCTCCAATAGGTCCTGTAAACCCGGTATTCGTAGGACCAGTGGGACCTGTCGTAGAACTTGCCGGACCTGTCACACCAGTATAACCTTGCCCCGTAGGGCCTGTAGGCCCTGTAATTCCTGTAAATGCGTCTGGTCCTGTAGGTCCTGTAGGTCCTGTACGACCTGCTGGTCCAGTAGGACCAGTGTATGAATCTCCTACTAAACCTACTGAACCAGTCTGACCAGTGGGACCTGTCGCTCCAGTTCGACCTGTTGGAGAAGCCCCAGTAGCACCAGTTGGTCCAGTGGCTCCAGTTAATCCGGTTGAACCAGTAAATCCAGTTCCAGCATTTGAAATTCCTCCTGGACCCGTCGGGCCAATAATTCCTCCATATGGAAGGAGTGCCCAAGTATTGATACCATCTCCAATCTTAAACTGATATGTATCTAAATTAATTCCTATTTCACCGCTTGCTAAAATTGGATTAGAGGTTGTCCAATTTGCTCCAGTATCACGGCGAAATTGTAATTGTATAAATGGCATCTACTCTGTTATTATCCTGTTAATTATTTATTTCATATTCATACATGTGTATGAAACAAATACCAAGTATATAGCATATAATTTAGTTAATTGCATTAATATACAATACATAGCCATAACCACTTGGGCTATTTGGAATTGTACTTGTAAATGTGGTGGATGTAATAGTAATAGACATCACCCAATTTGTTCCATTCCATGATAGTGTTACATTTGGATAGGTAGCTGTATAAATACCAGGATATATCATTTGTGTTCTCCATCCAGTAAAAGCTGGACCTGTTCCAGCTGCAGCAAATCCTCCATACCAATAGGTAATTCCTATGATATTTGGTTGAATACCAGAATTATCATACGAACTATTAAAGGTTATAGTGATATTTGTTGTAGTAGGTACAGTCCCAGTACCAATAGAGGATGGAAGATGAGAATAATCATAGGTAGTTGTTGAAAATACAGAACTAGAACTAAAAGCACCCTGAATATATCCTGTTGTAATTGTCCCAGTTCCTCCGCCTGAACCAGTGGGTCCAGTAGGTCCCATTCCAGTAGGTCCTGTATATCCTGTAGAACCAGTAGGTCCTGTAGAACCTGTATTCAGATTAGATCCAGTAAATCCTGTCGGACCTGTATAAACAATTCCAGTGGGACCAGTTATTCCAGTAGGACCTGTTGAACCTGTAGATCCAGTAGGACCCGTAGTTGATATTCCAGTAAGTCCAGTAGAACCAGTGAATCCAGTTGGACCAGTATATCCAGTAGGACCTGTTACAGTAGGACCTGTTAATCCGGTTGAACCTGTTATACCACTTAATCCTGTGGCACCCGTATTCTGTGTTGATCCAACTCCAGTCGGTCCCGTTAAACCGGTTTGTCCAGTAGAACCACCATAGGGGAGATTTATCCAAGTATTGATTCCATCTCCCAGTTTAAATTGGTTCAATGTTATATCTATTCCCATTTCTCCACTTGACAAAATTGGATTAAAAACGATATTCCAATTTCCCGATGTATCATGTCTTGGTTGAAATTGAACCAATGGCATCCTCTGTAATAAATCTATATTTCAATTTGCTAGTTATACACATTCAATTGTAGAACAAATCCATACGTTCCATTGTTTGTAGAAGAGGAATATGTACTGCCTCCAATAGTAAATGTTAAGACCCAATTTGGACTTACCCAATTTGTTGTAACACCTGGATAATTCGCTGAATAAAGTCCTGGGAATATCATATGGGCTTTCCATGCGGTTCCATTCCACCAATTCACAATTCCCGTAAAATTGGGCATAACTTTATCATTATTATAAGAACTATTGAAGGTTAATGCGATAGTGGTTGCAGTAGGTACAGACCATGATCCAATAGAGGATGGAAAAGCAGAATAGGTATAGATACTTGTTGAAAAAATAGATGTTCCACTAAAGGCTATTCGTATAGATCCGCTTGTTACAAGTGTTACACCTCCAGCAGGTCCTTGAGGGCCCGTGTAACCAAAACCGGTAGGTCCAGTAGGACCTATTTCACCCATTTGACCTGTTGGCCCAGTAGAACTTGGTCCAGTAACTCCTGTATATCCAGTTCCTCCTAATCCAGTGGAACCCGTAGGCCCTGTTAGTGTCCCTGCCAATCCAGTTGGTCCCAATGAACCAGTTGGTCCTGATGCTCCCCTAGTTCCAATAGGACCCGTGGAACCAGTTGGTCCAGTAGCACCACCTAACCCTGTTTGTGAAGGTCCTATGAGTCCTGTTGGTCCCGTCCCTCCTGTAGGACCAGTTGCTCCCGTAAAGCCTGTTCCTCCTGCACCAGTAGGCCCCGTGGGCCCATCACGTCCAAATAATCCATTATACGATAAATCTATCCAAGGACTCGTACCATTCCCCAACTTAAACTGATAGGTATCGGTATTAATCCCTATTTCGCCATTTAATAACGTGGGATTATAAAGCGTCCAATTAGCGGACGTATCCCGTCGTAATTGAAATGTGATGTGAGACATCCCTCCTCTGATGTAATTCACGAATATTTAGACTCATTACTGTGCTCATGCCGTTTTGATTATTTCATAATCAAAACGGTTTTTCTCTGGTGGAACACAGGTAGTGCTTTCATTGTTTCACAATGAAAGCCTACTGTGCTCCACCACAGTTGAACACCGGCCCTATGATATAATTCGTTGAAGCATTCCCCCCGTCAAAGACAGTAGCATAGATGAGGACAGAACCGGTGGGACCCGTGGCTCCTGTTCCACCTCCCGCGGCCCCTGTCGGACCAGTGGCTCCTGTTCCACCTCCTGCGGCACCCGTCGGACCTGTGGAACCTGTTCCACCTCCTGCTGGACCAGTAGCACCTGTAACACCTATATTACTTATACTGAATTGTCCTTGCATAGAAGAATGGATTTGGCAAATATAGTACAAGGTTGATGGAGCATCTAAAGGCACAGTAAATGTAATTGTGCCAACATCTATACCATTATTTGTTACTCCCGAAGAATAAGCACTACCAGTACCTGTGACGGGACTTGTTTTAATCCAAAAAGGATGACCGCTGGCACTCACACTAAAATAGTAAGTTAATCCCCTCAGTAAATTTATGGTAGGGTTATTACTACCATTTATTACATATGCACTAGAACCTGAATTAGTTACAGTATATGTTATACTACCTACCAGTCCTTGTGCCCCAGTTGGACCAGTGGCTCCTGCTGGACCAGTGGCTCCCGTAACACCTGTTGGACCGGTTGGACCTGTGGCCCCTGTCCCGCCTCCTGCAGCCCCTGTCGGTCCTGTTGGACCATTAATCAAGGTAGTCCAACCAATGGTTTGTACAATGGAAGGAGCCTCAAACGAAAAATTCATGTAAAGGGGACTCGTTCCTGTGCGTGAAACAGGACCATAGACCAGGACACTATTTTTGTAATAACTTACATTGGATCCATTGTATCCACTGTATGCAATCATAAAGAGATCTGTGGTCAAATACGTGCCAAGACTTGTAATGGAAGACCCATTTTGATACACGCTAACACTTCCTCCAGTGAACCAAAGTGCATAATTAAAGACGGCATAATCAGCACTTGTCGTTTCAGTCAACCCCATAAAAAAACTGGGATTTGTTGAATTTGGCAATGCTTTACAACTGACTGCAATGGGGCCGCTATACGATAGAGGTGAATATGTATTGTGTGTCCAGCCTCCTACACTGGTTGCTGTAATGGTTGCATAATTATTACTGATTACCATAGTTCCATCGGAGGCAGTAAGAGTATAAGTGACAGGTATGATATAGGGAAACAAGAGATTGATTCCAGTTCCTGCGGCTCCTGTGGGTCCCGTGTTCCCCGTTCCGCCTCCCGCAGGACCTGTGGGCCCCGTGTAGCCTGTTGAACCCGTCACAGATGAACTAGGTCCCGTTGGCCCTGTGTAGGGCTGACCTGCCACCACACCCCAAGGATCTGCGGGAGGTGTAATAGCAGCACCAGGTGTTTGACTCGTATATACATAGGCGATTCCACTATAGATGACACCATCATTCGCATAATAAGTAGTAAGTCCATTATACTCACCAAGCCAATTAATCACCCCACTCGTTCCCGTCGGCCCATTCAGTTGAACAGGAGTGCCCCAAGAAACAGTGGTAAAGGGAGTATTTGTACTAAAGGCAGTTCCTGATACATCAGATGGCGTTAATGTATTAATGCCTGAATCCGATAGATATGTAGGAGCGCTACTCGCATTCAGCAATAAAAGAGTGTTGGCATCAGGGACAAGTGGGCCAGTATTCAGTGTATAATTTCCCGTATAACGTACCACATCACTCACTTGAAAATTAGTCATTTGTCCATAAAACACCTCCAGAAACGGAGCCGTATAAGGGGATGAATAGTTACCAACGGTGAAGGGATTTGTTACATCCGTAAAATCAATGGCTCCAATGGCTCCACTTGCCTCCAGAATTCCGTTCAAATACAGGGACATAATATTCGTACCATCATAGGTAATGGCAAAATTGTACCACGTATTCAGGGGTTGAATATCAGTAGTTTGGATAGGAACACTACTAAAATCAACACCCAGTATTCGGAGGTAGGTATTGAACCCAAAGATAGTCGGGTAAGTGTTCAAACCCACCGTGAGTGTGGGTGGAATATAATCGGGAGATTCACTGGGAGTTCCGATGGCGAACAGGGTGGATGTTAGATATTCAGGCGATATACCGTTTGTGCCAGTTATATAGAACCAGGATTCAATTGTAAAAGGACTTGTTCCCAAGACAATATCACTTGGCGCATATTGGACATATTGAACACTGTCCCCCGTCACAAAATCAATGGACCCGCCAGATCCAGGAAGAGGAATCAGAGTCTTGGGGCCATAGAAGAAGGTTCCACTGATATCTGAAATGTCAATGTAGAAATCCCCGAGATTTCCTAATCCGTTGGAAGGGGCTCCTGTACCTGAACGAATTTGCGTAGATTGACCCGTGGGACCGATTCCTGTGGGACCGGCTGGCCCAGGTCCTCCCGTGATATAGCCAGCGATTTGTGTAATCGTATAGGAATTGACAGAACTGGGATAATTCTGTAGAAAGATGGTGGATGGGAGATATGTGGTGAGACCTGTGTTAATAATGACTCCATCTAGATAGAAATTGACTTTCATAGTTACTGTAGTATTATAGTACATGTATATGGCTAGAACATGGCCACTATTATCATAGGCCTGGGTATAGGGTGTATTGTTACCACAATAGACAGTCAAAGTACTGTTGGAAATATCAAAGAAGTTTGTCACAGAACTTACCTCTCTAAATCCAAGAGTGAGTTGGTCATTCACAGGATCTTGAATCGCTGGAACGGTGGCTTCAAAGAAGAGCCCGTTGCTGCGTGCCTCATAATATTGCTCGCCATTGACACTTCCAGAAGGAGGCAGGAGCACCGTGGCATTATCATAAATAGTGGGACTTCCATCCGCTACTATAAGCGTAAAGGTGGCGGCTGCGTAAGAACCCGTGTATCCTGTAGAACCAGTAGGTCCAGTCGCCCCTGTATTCCCTGTTGCCATATTGGACGTCACAAGAGCCCAGTATAGGGCATCGGGAGGAGCAGTGCCGGCAGTAGCAAGGGCCGCCAAGACATAACCATATCCATCAGGACCAATCACACCGTCATTCAGATTATAAGTGGTGCCGGCATTATAGGGACCCGTCCAGTTAATTATGCCAGTAGAGCCTGTGGGACCTGTAGCACCTGTAGATCCGCCGCCACCTCCTCCTGACCCTTGTCCCACATTGGGCAGAACACGATTGGAGGCGATGCCGGCATAGTTACTTGTCCCATCTGTTAGTTTAATACAGTTCGCAGGCGCCCATGAAAGACCATCATAACTGTAATAGATGGTGCTTAAGACACCTGGTGAATATCCCTCAGACGTTCCCAGAAACCTGGAGCCATCCCACGTAATTTGGGCAATATATTCATTCGTAAACGCTGTAGTAGAAGATGTCCAGTTTGTGCCATCGGTACTCGTCCATGAGTATCCACTGTTAGAATCAAATGTCACCCAATAGGAGCCGTTCCAGCAAAGGGCAGATAAGTCACCTCCTGAACCTCCTATATTTACAGTTTCGGACCATGTAATTCCATCCGAACTTTGTAATACATTTATATAAGTGGTAATTGAATTAGATCCAACGGCCAGCCAATAGGAGCCATTCCACGCAATGGTAGATATATACACATTATATCCTGTTGCTATACTCGTCCAATTGATTCCATCTGTACTGTACCCCAATTCCCCAGGCATACTAACCCCAGCCGCCACAAACAGGGGACCACTCGTTGCAATACACTGTACTCCTTCCGTAAAGATTGAAGTGGCACTCGTTGCTACACTCCAATTTATACCATTGATACTGTAAATAATACTATTTTCTCCAGAAGAAGTACGCCTGCCGGCTACCCAACGAGACCCATTCCACGAAATTCCATTCCATGAACTAGTATAAAAACTATCTATAATACCACTCGCATCAGAAGGATACCATGTTATTCCATCACTACTATAGATAATTCCGTTGTCGTTGGCAGCACCTGATCCTGCAACCCATAGCAGTCCATTATATGATACGAAATTTATGTATGGACTTCCCATCGCCACATTACCATTTGTAGAACTTTGCCAATTGATACCATCACGAGTATAGACAAGGGCATTTGTGTTTCCGCTAACATCTGGTACATTTAAACGAGCAGATGCTACTGCTATTACAGGCCCCACATTTCTGTTCGGAATTACGGTGGTTCCCACATTGGGCAGCACACGATTGGAGGCGACGGCATTGCATCGTTCCAGGTTGGACGATGCTAATGTCCAATTATTTCCATCGCTACTATAGGCAATCGCACGATTATCTCCACCCCCAGAAGATCCTCCTGCGATCCATTGCTGCCCCCAGGCAATTGTATTTGCGTATGCAAAGATAGCTCCTGCGGAACTGGCATCATACCATGTACCACCTAATGGATCAGGGGTTGTTGTATAGATAATTGGATAGGAACCTAGTCCCACAGCAATCCATTGACTGCCATTTGTTGCAACACCTGACCCATTTGATAATGTATTTGTTTGAGCATTCCAATTAATTCCATCATAACTTGTTATAATGGAAGTGGAAGTGAGAGCATCGCCTGTTGCGACCCATATAGAACCATTCCATGCGATATCATAACAGTACCTGAAAAAACTAGAACCAGATATAGAGTTGTTCCATATAATACCATCATAACTGTAGGCAACTGAACTTATCTGAGTAGGGTCCTCAGTATCCCCTACCACAACCCACATAGTGCCATTCCACGCGATCCCATTTGCGGAAGCCATCAGATTATAATTTGACGATTGCCATGTGATTCCATCATAACTATAGATGATAGACTTGTAATCAGCAACATGACGTCCGACTGCCACCCACATAGAGCCGTTCCACGCAATTCCATAGCACTCCGTTAATAAATTCTGATTCGTCACAGGTGTCCATACGATCCCGTCGCTACTATAGACAAGGGGTTCATAGGAACCACTATTTTGGCTTAATCCTGCCATCCATATGAGTCCATTATAGGCAACCGCTTCGCAATATACATTATATCCTAATACATCAACTATATTGGAGCAGTCCGTCCATATTATACCATCACTACTGTATTGAAGAGGGCTTCCTCCAGTCGTCCCTGGCCGACCCCCCGCCACATAAAAGGAAGCAGACCCCCCTCCTCCATTTCCACCAGGTCCCGTTGGACCGTCAGACCCAGTAGGACCCGTACCAGAAGCGGCTCCTGTAAATCCTGTGCCGTACGTGTTGATATTCGTGATAGTATTCACCCAGGTGGCATTCCCAGATCCATCTGCGGCGAGAATATAATTTGCCGTGGGATTCAGGTTCGTCTGGGGATTGATGGCACGGATGGTCCGTAACGTAATGTTATCAATATCCAGGGTTTTCCGTCCCGACATTCTAATGTATTGTTCCGTTAAAAATATAGGTCCATAAAATGCGCGTATATTTTTATCATGGCCTCTCTCCTTATTCCTTCAAAGCCTCTACCCCCTTTGTATCAAAGGCCAGCGCCCCCTTGTCCTTTCGTGTTGCCACCCCTACAACCGAATAGGGCCCATCCTCGCTCCCAAACAGAGTGAAGGTGCGTTCATCCTGTGACAAAATAGCATATCCGGTACCAAAGGTGTTCTTGGCATTCACAAAGAACTGCCAGTTCTCATTCAAATGGACTGAATAACTTGGAAGGGCTTGAACACAGGAACCATTGCTGGTCATTAAAGTCCACCGATAGAGTGTTTCACCTCGTGTCGGTCCTTCCACGCAACAGTGTCTCAAGGAGTGTGTCTCTTTGAGGGCAGGATTTGGATGGTCAATTAAAAAACTTTTCGTGCCATTGACAGTCAAATTCCCTGTTACAAGAACATTCCCCTGAACCTTTAATCTATTTGTATTATCTGCGATAACCCCGATGCCAATCGTATTGGCATCATTACGTATATCCATTCCAAGTTGGACTGGATTCGTTCTCAATTTGGATTGTATTTTTAAACGATTAAATCCCCCTACATTATTGTCAATCTGCCATCCAAACCGATTTATTGCGTCATACAGTTCCACACGCCCTGCTGAGCCAGACGATACATTACTCGCAGTCAAATAAAGACCTGGAATCGCATTACTGGCATATGTATTCACTGTAATACCCCCTCCTGATATTTCTACCACAGGACCTATGGACACAGATGTCATGTCGGTGTAGTTCAGAGTGGTTTGATTGATTCCTAGAATACCGCTCGCATCATTTATGTAAAGTGTAGATGATTTATACAGATTATTCGCGTTAGATGTCAAGATTCCATATCCATTCAGCGGTGTGAGTCCTTGGTTCAGAACAGGAGGTGGAAGGGTGTTTCCATTATAGGGATTGACACGATTCGCAGCGACTACACGGCCTTGATTTGTTACAATATTGGAGCCATTATAGGAATTATACCATGTTGTTCCATTATAACTATAGAATATAACACCGGTGTCGCCACCACCAGAAATATATCCAGTCGCAGTCCATAGAGTCCCCGTCCATGTCACAGAACGCATAATAGGAACAGGTGTAATAGGTATATAGTCTGCGGGATACCAGGTAATTCCATCATAACTGTAGCCAAGATTTAGGGAGGATGCCATAACAAAGAGTGATTCATTCCAAGCTATAGAAAAACAGGTCCCTGGATTATAGGGTAAGGTTCCAAGGGTCCAAGTAATTCCGTCAGAACTATAGGCGACTGTAGCATTCGCACCACTATTTTCACCGGCGGCGGTCCATATACGTCCATTCCAGGCGATAGCATTACAGGTTGTAAAGATAGCAGAACCGGAAACAGAGTTATTCCAAGTAATCCCATCCACACTGTAGTTAATAGACTGTCCAGTTCCTGAACCACTTCCTACCAATATCCATACAGACCCATTATATTGTAAAGTAGCATATTGTCCTCCAATATTGAAGGGACTGGGAGTTACATCGGTCCAAGTAATTCCATCGGTACTTTTTATAAGACGGTATTGACTGCCAGTATATCCATACGCTAAAAAGAAACTGACTCCCCAGGCAATACTTTGAATGAAATCAGGCACAATCGCAGAACCAGAGGAGGATTCATTCCATGTAATTCCATCATAACTATATCCAATACTTGGATATAATCCTCCATCTGTATCAAATCCTCCTGTCCATAGAAATCCATTCCAACAGAGAGCATTCGCAACGGCATTTCCAAATACGGATGCCACCTGCTGCGATGAATTCCAAGTGATACCATCTGTAGAGTAAGCGATTCTACAGCCCGTTATCGTATCTCTACCACCTATAAGCGTGAACGGGGTGGTAGGATCTGGAACAGGTGCTTTTGGAGCCACTAATGGTAAGATTTTATTGATGGCGATAGCATTTACTTGTGGCAAAAAATTTGGAACGATTCCATTAATGGTCCAAATAATTCCATCAGGACTCGTGAAAATTCCTCCGTCGCCGCCAGCCTGCCATGTAATTCCATCCCAGGCAATTGTATCACATAATACTGGAAAGGCATAGGATAGACTCGTTAACCAGGTAATTCCGTCATAACTATAGGCAAGGGTATTTCCTCCATAGGTGGAGTCATATCCTCCTGCGACCAAGATGGTTCCATTCCATCCAATCGCACGTACACTCGTAGCAATGGTTCCATTTAAATCAGCAACAACCCAAGCATTTCCATCAATACTGTAGAGAATCCTTGCCACTCCGCTATAATTCCCCCCTGCGAGCCAAAGGGAGCCGTTCCAACAGAGGGCATAACATTCATCTAAAAGAGACTGGACCTGAACAGACCCCTCCCAATAAATGCCATCATTGCTATAGGCGATAGAATAGGGAACGGAACCTGTGCCCCCTGCTAGCCAGAGAAATCCATTGTATGCGATCGCGGCCACATTTCCTCCACCAAAAATGGGGATTATAATGGAACTTGTATTATACCATGTAATCAAATCGTAACTAAAACAGATGGCACAGTTTACATTACTTCTTCCTCCTGCGATCCAAAAATCGCCATTTGTGGCGATGGCGCTACATTGGCCCCTCAGAATATTAGAGGCTCCTGATATATCGGTCCAGGTTATTCCATTACTACTATAGATAACCGTCCGTGTGCCAATTCCACCGGCGACCCAGGTAAATCCGTCATAGGCAATGGCCAGACATGATGTGAGATAGAGGTCTGCGTATTGACTGAAATTCCATGTTTGCCTATCCTGTGAATAAATGAGGGGTGAGGGGGGTGGTATAGGATTCTGAGTCGGAATACCTCCTGCCACCATAATAAATTTTGCTGGAGGTGGCAAATTATCTACCGTATCATAGAGATATCCAAATCCTTCTAATTGTCCATTGGAATCATATTTATTAATCCGTAAGCTGGGGTCATTGGACTGCGTCGCACTAAGAGAATAGAAGGAGTTGTCTATGGTGTTGAGGGGGGCCTGGAGTGGACGGAAAAAGAGTTGACTATTATTGGGATCTAAGGTTCCATCCATCGTTAAAAAGGATGTTCGGAAGACATCACTCGTTTTACGAGACATTCCTATTGATACAAATGGGGAATAATCTACCCTCCGAATACACTACTGATTTTTTATAGGTTCGGTACCCTGTTTATCAAACTGTAGGGAGTCCTTGTCTTTTCGTGTTGCCACTCCTACAACCGAATAGGAACCATCTTCACTGGCATGGAGAGTGAAAAAGGTTTCGTCTTCTGACAATATGATATACCCTGTCCCAAAGGAGTTCTCGGCACTCACAAGAAACTGCCAGTTCTCATTTAGATAGGGACTATAGGAGGGAAGGGCTTGAATACAGGATAAATTACTGGTTGTTAGTAACCACCGATTCAGAGTTTCCCCTCTTGTCGGACCTTCCACACAACAGTGTCTGAGTGTATGAGTGTCTTTGAGCGCGGGATTAGGATGATCAATTAAAAAACTTTTGATTCCACTAACAACTAGATTTCCTACTATAGAGACATTTGAATTCACCGTTAACCTGTTTGTAGTATTCGCCAATATTCCCATTCCCACTGTTTGAGTATCATTTCGCATATCTATGGCAAGTTGGATGGCATCGTCTCCTGCCCTAGATTGTATTTGTAAACGATTTATAGGTGTCTCTACATTATTATCTATACGCCATCCAAATCCATTTAATCCGTCATACAGTTCAATACGTCCTCCTGAATCAGCCGCTACATTGCTGGAAGATAAATAGACTCCTGGAAGAGCAGTTGTTCCATATGTATTCACGGTAATGCCTCCCCCCGAAATTTCAAGAGCCGCTTTAATCAGTTCCCCTGATATATCTGTATAGGTCTTCGTTGTTTGGTTGATTCCCAGAAGGCCATTCGTTTCATCCAAATAAAACAAGGAGGATTTGTAAAGATTATTTGCGTTGGAGGTAATAATTCCATACCCGCCGCTAGTTGTGATTCCTTGATTCAGAACAGGAGGTGGTAAAGTGTTTCCATTATAGGGATTGACACGATTGATGGCAACAACATTTCCTCCATTTGATACAACAAGCGAGCCATTTGCCGAATTGTGCCATATGGTTCCGTTATAACTGTATAATACAACACCAACCCCTAAACTCACTCCAGTAGCAACCCATACAGCCCCTGTCCATGTCACCGAACGTATAACTGGAGTGGGTGTAACGGGTACATACTCAGCAGGATACCAAGTAATTCCATCATAACTGTAGCCGAGGGAGGTAGAACTACTTCCACATATAAAGAGAGAGCCATTCCAGGCCATAGAATTGAGGACTCCAGGGCTATAGGTTAAGGTTCCTTGAGACCAAGTAATTCCATCGGAACTATATCCAACTGTATTTCCTGTTACACTATTGACTCCCCCTGCTACCCATAAACGGCCATTCCATACAAGTGAATTACTGCTAC
>Ga0209107_10001366_pt1 | contig 13642 bp, 10 predicted proteins | sample LakErihyJuly2011_2_FD_187460 | JGI IMG/M metagenome (GOLD analysis project Ga0209107, IMG submission 187460) | Freshwater microbial communities from dead zone in Lake Erie, Canada - CCB hypolimnion July 2011 (SPAdes) (version 2) | ecosystem: Environmental > Aquatic > Freshwater > Lentic >... | reverse complement strand
TTTTTCTTTAAATGTCATACCTTTTATAAAAAGAGGCACGCAATGCGTGCCTCTTTATCTAATACATTAAATAAATAACGATGCAAATATAGTGTTTTTTTTATAAATCAAAAATCATTGTATAATCTTATTGTCAAATCAATTAATTATTAAGGTTTTAAGCATAAAAAAACTCCGCAATTTCTTGAGGAGTTTTTTGTTGGTCTACTAGGACTCGAACCTAGAAAGACTGCACCAAAAACAGTTGTGTTACCATTACACCATAGACCAATTCATTTGCTGTAAAGCGAGTGCAAATTTAAGCGAAATTTTAAGTCCCACAAATTTTTTGCCTAAAAAAATTAAAAATAAATATTTAGCATTTCTTTAAGCAAAAAAACATTTTCTTTGTACATCAAAATATAAAGTAAAATTCATACTATAAATATGACAAACTTCAATTTCAATAAATGGAATACCATTTTAGGCTGGATCACATTTGCAATAGCATTAACAACCTACACGCTCACCGTTGAACCCACCATGAGTTTCTGGGATTGCGGAGAATATATCGCCACAGCAGCAAAATTAGAAGTTGGACATCCGCCTGGAGCACCATTGTTTCAAATGATTGGCGCCTTCTTTGCCATGTTTGCCACCGATGCAGAACACGTTGCATTAATGGTAAATATGATGTCGGTTTTTTCAAGTGCCTTCACTATTTTATTCCTTTTTTGGTCGTCAACTTTACTTATTAGAAAGATAGTTTCTTCAATTTCTGAATCAAATTCTGAAAATGAAGTGGTAGAACCAATCTCAAAAAATAATGCAATTGTAGTTTTAGGAAGTTCATTTATTGGCGCTTTGGCCTTTACATTTTCAGATAGTTTTTGGTATAATGCCGTTGAAGCGGAAGTTTATGCAATGGCAACTTTGTTTATAGCATTGTTGTTCTGGCTCGGTTTGAGATGGGAACAAGATATGAATACCCCACGCGGAAACAGATGGCTGCTATTGATTTCATTGGTAATTGGACTTTCTTTCGGCGTTCACTTTATGGCATTATTGACTATTCCTGCGATTGGGTTTTTATATTTCTTCAAAAATTATAAAACTGTAACCGTTAAAAATTTCATCATTGCCAATGTTGTTGTTGTTGCCGTTTTATTATTTATATTCAAATTATTATTGCCTTGGACAATGGCATTTTTCGGAAAAGCAGAAATTTTTATGGTCAACGAAATGGGATTACCTTTTGATTCTGGGACTATTTTCGTAACCTTATTATTGATATGTTTGTTTTATTTTGGAATTAAATACACGAAATCAAAAGGATATGTTCAGATTAATACTTTAATTCTTTGCATATTATTCATCTTCATTGGGTTTTCAACTTGGATGATGTTGCCCATTCGCGCTAATGCAAATACCGTAATTAATGAAAATAAACCATCGGATGCAGCGGAAGTTTTAGCCTATTACAACAGAGAACAATACGGAGTTAATCCTTTGTTTTATGGGCCTCAATACTCAGATACTTTTGCAGGTTTGGATAAAGAAACCCCTTATTTAGACAAAGCACCCAACTACGAAAGAGATTATAAAACGGGAAAATACATTATTACCAATAATTTTAAAAACGCAGAACAAAATAGTGACGACAATCACAAGACGTTTTTACCCCGATTATGGAGCACAGATCACGTAGAAAATTACATGAATTTTACGCATCCGTTAGAATTTAAAATCGATCCAAATCATCCGTATGAAGACGAATTAGGTGAATATGGAATCGATATTGAAAAATTAACCGAAGAGGAAGTTGGAAAAGCTACGGCGCAATTACGCAATGAAGTGGAGAAAACTGTTGCTGAATTTAGAGCGGCTTATGCTGCCAAACAAATTGACAATGAAGGTTATATTTCGTTTTTGAAAAGCTATGGCGATTACCTAATAATTGAAAAACCAACAGCAGTTGACAATTTCAGTTTTATGTTTGAATACCAATTTGGTTATATGTATTGGCGGTATTTAATGTGGAATTTCACTGGTCGTCAAAATGACAATCAAGGAAATTATGATACAATAGATGGAAATTGGTTGAGCGGAATTAATTTTATCGACGAAGCGCATTTAGGTTCACAAGTTGATTTACCTTCGGATACTTTGAACAATAAAGGTAGAAATGTCTATTATTTCATTCCGTTTTTACTGGGAATTATCGGATTATTATACCACGCTAAAAAAGACCAAAAGAGTTTTTATGTCCTGTTAGTTTTGTTTTTATTCACAGGATTGGCATTAAAAGTATATCTGAACGAAAGACCGTTTGAACCTCGTGAAAGAGATTACGCTTTGGTAGGTTCGTTTTATGTTTTTGCTATTTGGATTGGAATTGGCGTTTTTGCAATTTATGATTATTTGAAAAATTATTTACAGCCAAAAATCGCTGGACCGATTGTTATTGCTGTAACTTTAATTGGCGCACCAGTATTAATTGCAACTCAAAACTGGGATGATCACGACCGTTCTGGAAAATACACTGCGGTTGCATTGGCAAAAAATTATCTGAATTCTTGCGATAAAAATGCGATATTATTTACCATTGGAGATAACGATACGTTCCCGCTTTGGTACGCTCAAGAAATTGAGAATGTGAGAACGGACATCAAAATTGTAAACACGAGTTTGTTTATGACCGATTGGTATATTGACCAAATGAAAAGCAAATCGTATCAATCTGATGGGCTGCCAATTTCGTTTACACACGATCAATATGTGGGTGACAAATTAGATTATATTGTTTACAATCAATTAACGGAAGCGCGTTGGGACATTAAAAATTTTATGGAATTTGCAAAAAGCAACGATCCCAAAACAATTGTTGACATGCAAAACGGACAAAAAGTACATTTTTATCCAACCAATAAAATCCGACTTCTAATTGATAAAAACAACATCATTAAGAACAAAGTAGTCAATCCAAAATTCTATGATTCCATTGTTCCTTATATTGATATTGACATAAAAGGAAGAGCCATTTACAAAAACCGTTTGATGATGTTGGACATAGTTGCCAATAATAATTGGAAAAGACCAATTTATTTTTCACCCGGAAGTTTTGGTGATGATGATTATATTTGGATGAAAGATTATCTTCAATTGGACGGAATGGTTTACAAATTAGTTCCTGTAAAAACGCCATTACCAAAAGAGGCGAGCCAACACGATATGGGTTCAATTGATTCAGATAAAATGTATGATTTGATTATGAAATGGGATTGGGGCAACGGTGATAGTTCAAAAATTTATCACGATCCTGAAACACGAAGAAATAGTATTTCCTACAGAACGAACATTTCGAGATTGATGGAACAGCTGATTAACGAAGGTAAATTTGCGAAAGCGGAAAAAGTAATTGATTTAGCAATGGCTAAAATGCCTTTGAAATATTACGATTATTATACTATGGTTGAGCCGTTGGCGAGCGGTTATTATGCGATTGGCAAAAAAGAAAAAGCACGTAAATTGCTTAATGAATTGACAGCAAAATACAAAGAGCAACTGAAATATTACAGCACTTACAAACCATCGGATTTAGGTTCTGTGGGTATGGAAGTGGTCACTAATATTGAGCGTTACAGAAGTTTATTAGAAGTGATGAAAAAAAGTGAAGACGTATCATTTTACAACGAAAACAAAAAAGTTTTCAATATGTACAATAAAATGTTTGAGCGTTTTGGTCGTGATAATGAATAGAAAATAGTATTTCAACTATTTATCAGCCACAAATTCCATAAATTTTCACCAATTAATTCGTGATAATTTGTGAAATTCGTGGCTAATTTTTTTAAATAAAATTCTAGTTTTATGAGTTTCTATTGGATAAAAACAAATTTCATAGTTAAGAAAATATTCTCAAAATACGTTTGGGATATTCCGAACAATGAAAAGAGAGTGTATCTCACTTTTGATGATGGACCAACGCCTGGAATCACCGAATGGACTTTATCGCAATTAGAGGAATTTGATGCTAAAGCCACCTTTTTTTGCATTGGTGACAACATAAATAAGTTCCCAGAAATCTTTAATTCGGTACTTTCAAAAGGACATTCTATCGGAAATCACACTTTCAATCATTTGAAAGGTTGGGAAACTTCCACTAAAGAATACATTGAAAACGTAGCACTTTGTCAAGAGGCAATTTCGAAACATTCTAAAATAGAAAATCTAAAGCCCGCAATCTTCAGACCGCCTTACGGAAGAATAAAACGCACCCAAGCGAAAGAATTGCGCAAATTGGGATATAAAATTATTATGTGGGACATTCTCACTGCCGATTTTGATGCCGAAGTAAACCCAGAACAATGTTTGCAAAATGTATTGAAAAACGTAACTTCTGGAAGTATTATTGTATTTCACGATAGTAAAAAAGCGTTCCGAAATTTAGAATTTGCGCTACCAAAAACATTAGAATTCTTGAAAGAAAAAGGGTTTTCCTTTGAAGTTTTGAAATAAATCTAAAAAAAAGTTAAAAATAATGGAAATTGGAATGAAAAAAGTGGTTGTTTTTTCATATTAGGAGTAAAATAATACTGTAAAAGGGGTTTTTTGTGCTTAAAGCTGCTCTTGAACAAGACCGATAATTGTGTTGGCATCAAGCTCACCAGATTGCCTCCAAACCATCTGACCTTCTTTATAAATCATCAAAGTTGGAAGTCCTTTGATTCGTAAAGCATCGGCTAATTCTTGATTTTTATCAACGTCAATTTTTATAACTTTCGCTTTGTCACCAAGGGCTGCAGCCACATCTCTAATAACAGGATGCATGGAAACCGAAGGTTCGTTCCACTCTGTGTAAAAATCAATTAGCACTGGCAATTGAGTATTTATAAGTTCTCCAAATTTTGACATAAAACCAAAAATTTAATATAATTTAGACTTCTGAATAGAGATAATACGTTACAAATATAAGGAAATTAACAAATTACGCTATATATTTTCCCTTTTTTAGTTCTATTACAGTAATTTCTGGCATTATTCCAACCCGTCCAGGATAGGCATGAAACCCAAATCCTCTATTCACATAAACGTATCTTCCTTTGTTTTCGTATAAACCAGCCCATTGTTTATAGACATATTGCGCCAAACTCCACTTTATAAATCCTGGGATTTCTATGCCAAATTGCATTCCATGTGTATGTCCGGATAATGTTAGATGAAAATGTTTCTCGTGATTTTTCACTTCATATTCCCAATGTGAAGGATCGTGACTCATTAAAATCTTGAAATCATCCTTAGTCAAATTGGCGGAAGCCAAATTAATATCGCCTACTTTTTTGAAATTATTCCCCCAATTTTCGACTCCTACAAGTGCAATTTTTTCTTCGCCTTTTTGGATGAATGTATGTTCATTTAATAAAAGTTTAAAATCAATTTTACCGTGTAAATCTTTGATTGCCTCAAAATTTTCATCTTTATCTTTTTGAGAAGGCCAAGTTACATATTCCCCATAATCATGGTTTCCAAGCACAGAAAATTTTCCAAATTCATGTTTTTTGATTCTTTTAAAGGTGTCAATCCAAGGATGCATTTCTTTGGCATGTGTGTTTACAATATCGCCAGTAAACAAAATCATATCCGAATTTTGTTCATTGACTAAATCAATTGCATAATTTATTTTATCGGGATTATCGAAACTACCACTGTGAACATCTGAAATTTGGGTAATTGTAAATCCGTCAAAAGCATCGGGTAAATCGGGGAAAAATACTTGTTGCTTAATTACTTTGTAATTGTATTTTCCAAAAGTCATTCCGTAAATTAAAGATGCAAATGGAATTGCCGCTAATCCTAAAGCTATTTGACTTACAAACTTTCTTCTTTCGGGGAAAAAACTGGCATCTTTACTATAATTTGAAAAATAATTTAAAGTCCCTACAAATAATCTATAAATATCTTCAAAAAACAATACTATTGACAATAAAAATTTCGGAATCAAAACCAACAATAACAATCCTAAAGTGATCATCGTCATTTTAGTTTGACCCACACTTCGATCAAAATTTGTAAATTGATATCCAATAAAAACAATTGCTGAAAATGATATAATAAAATAAATTATCAAAACCCATCTTACTTTTGTGATTGTTTTCAAAGCTTGAAAAGCATAAAGTTCAAAAATAAAGATAATAAGACAAAGTAGGAGGATGCGGAAAGCCATTTAAAAAAATTTTTATACAAAATAACGAATAAATAAAACAAATGTAACTTCTATTAAATAAAAATTAACTTGATAGGTAAACTTTAGATTACGATTGTTTATTTTTACAGATTAAATTACACCTTATATATATGTCTGCTCAAAAACGATTATTTCTCTTAGATGCTTATGCTTTAATTTTTCGTGGTTATTATGCTTTTATAAAAAACCCAAGAATAAATTCAAAAGGTTTGGATACTTCTGCAATTATGGGATTTATGAATTCGTTAATGGATGTCATAAAACGAGAAAAACCAGACCATTTAGCGGTTGCATTTGACAAAGGCGGAAGTGCATTGAGAAATGAGATTTTTTCAGAATACAAAGCCCATCGCGAAGCAACACCCGACGCTATTAAAATTGCGGTTCCTTACATTCAAGAATTATTAAAGGCGATGCACATTCCGATTATTGAAGTAAGTGGTTATGAAGCTGATGATTTAATTGGTACCATTGCCAAACAAGCGGAAAAACAAAACTATAAGGTTTTTATGGTTACGCCCGATAAAGATTTTGCACAATTGGTTTCCGAAAACATATTTATGTACAAGCCTGCCCGAATGGGAAATGGAATTGAGATTTGGGGAATTCCTGAAGTTCTTGCAAAATTTGAAATTGAAAGACCAGATCAAGTTATAGATTTCCTAGGTATGATGGGTGATGCAGCCGATAATATTCCTGGACTTCCAGGTGTTGGTGAAGTTACAGCCAAGAAATTATTGAAAGAATTTGGCACTTTGGAAAATCTTTTGGCAAATACCGATAAGCTGAAAGGAAAAATGAAAGAGAATATTGAAGCCAATAAAGAAAAAGGAATTTTGTCTAAAACATTGGCAACAATTCTTTTGGATTGCCCAGTTGTTTTTAACGAAACGGATTATGAATTATCGACTCCAGATGTCGACAAAACAGATGCGATATTCAATGAATTGGAATTTAGAAGAATGGCGGAACAATTTGATGCTATTTTTAGAAAAGGCGGAACTTCTGCACAAATGAATCCTATTGACGAAGCCAAATTATACAAAAAACCGCAACCTAAAAACGAAGAACAATTTGACCTTTTTGGAAGTACACATCACGATGAAACCTCGGATGAAACGCGCCATCAATATTATAATACTTTAGAAAATACAACCCATTTTTACCAAATTATTCAAGGTGAATTAGGATTGAAATTGCTATTGCAAAATTTAGAAAATCAAACTTCTGTTTGTTTTGATACTGAAACAACTGGTTTAGATGCATTGCACGCTGAATTAGTGGGAATTTCATTTTCGTATGAAAAAGGAAAAGGATTTTACGTTCCCTTTCCAGAAAATCAAGAGGAAGCACAAATTTTAGTCAATAAATTCATTCCGTTTTTTGAAAATGAAAGCATTGAAAAAATTGGTCAAAACTTAAAATACGACTTAAAAATACTCTCCAATTATGCTATTTCTGTAAAAGGAAAACTGTTTGACACGATGATTGCGCATTATTTAATTAATCCTGATATGCGTCATAATATGGATATTTTATCGGAAACGTATTTAAAATACGCTCCTAAATCTATTGAAGAATTAATTGGTAAGAAAGGAAAAAACCAAAGGTCGATGCGCGATGTGGCATTGGAAGAAATCAAAGAATATGCCGTTGAAGATGCGGATGTAACGTTTCAACTCAAAGAAATTTTTACATTGGAATTAGATAAAACAGAAACCAAAAAACTATTTGAAGAAATTGAAATTCCATTGGTGAAAGTTTTAGCCGATATGGAAAAAGAAGGAATTCGAGTAGATGTTGATTTCTTGAAATCATTGTCACACGATTTAGGAAATGACATCAAAAAATTGGAAACTACTATTTATGAAATTGCGGGTGAAAAGTTTAATTTGGCTTCTCCGAAACAATTAGGGGATATTTTATTTGACAAATTAAAAATTGGTGGTGCCAAACAAAAAAAGACAAAAACAGGTCAATATGCTACTGGCGAAGAGATTTTAAATTACTTGGTAAACGAACACGAAATTGTAAAAGCTATTCTTGATTGGCGTCAATTGGTGAAGTTGCAAAATACGTATGTTGATGCGTTGCCAAACCAAGTTGATGCAATTACCCGACGAATTCACACTGATTATATGCAAACTGTGGCGGCAACTGGAAGATTGAGTTCTAATAATCCGAACTTGCAAAACATTCCAATCCGAACAGAAAGAGGTCGTCAAATTAGAAAAGCATTTGTGGCTCGTGATGAAAATTACACCTTGGTTTCTGCAGATTATTCTCAAATAGAACTTCGAATTATTGCAGCTTTAAGTGGCGAAGAAAATATGATTCATTCGTTCCTTAATAATGAAGATATTCACAAGGCTACGGCTTCAAAAGTTTTCAATGTGCCTTTGGAAGAAGTTACTCGCGAACAAAGAAGTCACGCTAAAACTGTAAATTTTGGAATTATTTATGGGGTTTCTGCCTTTGGATTGAGCAATCAAACATCGCTTTCTCGCTCAGAAAGTGCAGCATTAATTGAGGCGTATTATCAAACGTATCCAAAATTGAAATCGTACATAAATGAGCAAATTCAGTTTGCTAGAGAACATGGGTATGTACAAACTATTTTAGGAAGACGCCGTTATTTGAAAGATATAAATTCGCAAAATGCCATTGTTCGTGGTGGTGCAGAGCGAAATGCTGTAAACGCCCCAATTCAAGGAAGCGCTGCAGATATTATAAAAATTGCAATGATTACTATTCACAAAAAACTAACGGATGAAAAATGGAAAAGTAAAATGCTTTTGCAGGTTCACGATGAGTTGGTTTTTGATGTTCACAATTCTGAATTAGAAAAAATCCAACCGATGATTAAGTATGAAATGGAAAATGCATTTACATTAAATGTTCCGTTGACAGTTGAAATCGGGCAGGGAAAAGATTGGTTGGCGGCGCATTGATATCAATTAAACATATAAAGTTATAATTTTTTTAGTAGACTCCCTTTCTCGTAATTCGGTTTTGATAACCGTAGTTTTATAAGGATTTTCTTCTTCTTTACTTTCGAGTCTTTCGATAAGCAATTTCGCAGCGGCTTGACCAATTTCAGGGCCATGCTGACTTACCGTAGTTAAACTTGGAGACAAGCGTCTTGAAGCCAAAATACCATCAGCAAAACCAATTATGGAGAGGTTTTCCGGAATTTTATACCCTCGTTTAAGTCCAATTCTTAAGGCTGCAACAGAATCCGTTTCGTCTAAAGCAAAAATTCCATCTACAGTGTTGTTTTCAAAAACATTTTCAATTTTATCTTTTAAATCATCTTCAGAATCTGTTCTGACAATTAAATTTTGATTGATTGGAATATTGTTATCTTCCAACGCTTTTAGATATCCTTCATACCTTAATTTTCCAACGCTTAAATTATCAATTGAAGAAAACAAAGCAACATTTTTGCATCCCAAATCAATTAAATGTTGGGTAGCATTTCTTGCAGAATCAAAATCGTCAACGGTTACTTTATCGCAATCTACTTCTTCGGTAGTTCTGTCAAACATAACAATTGGCGTTCCGTCGTTTATAATTTCTTTGAAATGACTGTATTCTTGTAATTTTTGTGCTTCTTCAGAAATCGACAAAATAAATCCATCAATTGTTCCATTACTCAAAATTTCGAGTGCGTGAATTTCTTTTTCAATGGATTCATTAGAAATACACATAATCACGTTATATCCTTTGGATTCGGCTACTTTTTCAATTCCAGTGAAAACTTTGGCGAAAAATGAATTTAATATATTCGGAATAATTACACCAATGGTTTTAGTTTTTCTGCTTTTTAGGTTGATACCAATAACATTGGGTTTGTAATTTTTGAGTTTTGCATATTCTTTTATTCTGATTTTAGTTTGAATACTAATTTCAGGGCTATCGTTTAATGCTTTCGAAACGGTAGAAACAGAAACGAGAAGTTCTTTAGCAATTTGTTTTAAGGTAGCTTTGGATTTCATTGAAAATGTAATTAAATGTAAAAGTATGAAAAAGGGAACAAATAATTTAAAAAAAATGAAATGTTAACGGCTTTTTAATGTAAAAAAGTCATTTACATTTAATAAAAATCAAATATTTAAGAAATTAGATGCTGAAATTTATTAAAATTCAAAAGAATTAATAGCTGATTTATAATTGCAGAGCTTTAATTTAAAGAATGTTTTAGAGTAATAATTGATGCTTTAAAATAATCTTAATCAGGTATTTGTATTTAAAATAATTAATTGTACTTTTGCAACCCCTTTATTGGGGATGGAATGTTTAATTTAAAATATATTATGGACGCATTAAGCTACAAGACACAATCAGCAAGCAAAGCCACCGTTACAAAAGAGTGGATCATTGTTGATGCAGATGGGCATAACTTAGGTCGTCTTGCTTCAAAAGTCGCAATGATTTTGAGAGGTAAGTACAAGCCAAGTTACACACCACACGTCGACTGCGGAGATAACGTAATCGTTATCAACTCAGAGAAAATTAACCTAACAGGTAAAAAAATGGATGATAAAACATACATCCGTCACACTGGTTACCCTGGAGGACAAAGAACTTTAACTGCTAAAGTATTGCAAGCAAAAAACCCTGCATTATTAGTAGAAAAAGCCGTAAAAGGAATGTTACCTAAAAACAAATTAGGAGCTGAACTTTTTAGAAATTTAAATGTTGTTGTAGGTTCAGAGCACAAACAAGGAGCTCAAAAACCTAAAACTGTTAACCTAAACGATCTTAAGTAATGGGAGTTATTCACAAAATCGGTAGAAGAAAAACCGCTGTTGCACGTGTTTATGTTTCGGAAGGAACAGGAGTTATCGTTGTAAACAAAAAACCTTTTGCAACTTATTTTCCAACAGCTACTTTACAGTACAAAGTTTTGCAAGCAATGTCATTAACTGACAATGTTTCTAACTATGACGTAAAAGTAAATGTTTACGGAGGTGGTTCAACAGGTCAAGCAGAAGCTGTGAGAATGGCTATTGCAAGAGTTATGTGTGAAGTTGGCGAAGGAAATAGAGCCATCTTGAAACCAGAAGGTTTATTGACAAGAGATCCAAGAATGGTTGAACGTAAGAAATTCGGTCAGAAGAAAGCTCGTAAGAGATTCCAATTCTCTAAACGTTAATAGTGCCTGTCTTGTACAATTCGTGCAAGACTTATTGATAATAAATTAAAAACAATGTTGTTGTTGTCCCAATGTGTTGGGAAATTAGTTTAGCATCTAAATGAAGCCAAAAGCCAAAAGCCAAAAGGAACATTGCTAATCAACAGAACGTAAACTAAAGAAAAAATGTCAAACAAAGTAGAAGTAAAAGAATTACTAGAAGCAGGTGTTCACTTTGGACACATGACTAGAAAATGGGATCCAAATATGGCTCCATACATTTATATGGAACGTAATGGAATTCACATTATCAATCTATATAAAACTGCAGCAAAAATTGAAGAAGCGAATGACGCTTTGAAAAAAATCGCTGCATCAGGTAGAAAAATATTATTTGTTGCTACCAAAAAACAAGCAAAAGATATCGTTGCTGAAAAAGCAAAAACTGCAAACATGCCTTACATCACAGAAAGATGGCCTGGTGGAATGCTAACTAACTTCGTAACTATACGTAAAGCCGTTAAAAAAATGGCAACTATTGATAAAATGAAGAAAGACGGTACATTCATGACTCTTTCTAAAAAAGAGCGTTTGCAAGTAGATCGTCTTCGTGCTAAATTAGAGAAAAATTTAGGTTCAATTTCAGATATGTCAAGACTTCCAGCTGCGTTATTCGTAGTTGATATTAAAGCAGAACACATCGCGATTAAAGAAGCTCAAAAATTAAACATTCCAGTTTTTGCAATGGTAGATACCAATTCTGACCCAAGAGAGGTTGAATACGTAATTCCAGCAAATGATGATGCTTCAAAATCAATCGATAAAATTCTAACTTTAGTAACTGCTGCTATTATTGATGGACTTGCAAATAGAACTTCTGATAAAGAAGGTGATACAGAAAGTCCTGCTGCTGAAGTAGAAGCTGTTGAAGCTCCTGCTGTTGAAGTAGAAGTTGCTCCTGTAGCAGATGTCGAAGAAGCTGCTCCTGCTGTTGAAGTAGAAGTTGCTCCTGTAGCAGATGTGGAAGTTGAAACTCCTTTAGCTGAAGAAGAAGCTCCTGCAACTGAAGAATAAAAAATATATTTAAAGATTGGAAGATTTAAAGATTACTTAATGTGTTGATTCAAAATTAGCATTATTTTTATTCTTTAAATTTTTCAGTCTTTTAATCTTTAAAATAAAAAAAATATGGCAACTATAACTGCTGCAGACGTAAATAAATTAAGAACAATCACCGGTGCAGGTATGATGGACTGCAAAAAAGCATTAGTAGAATCTGATGGAGATTTTGATTTAGCAATTGAAAACCTTCGTAAAAAAGGACAAAAAGTTGCTGCAAACAGATCGGACAGAGAATCAACTGAAGGAGCTGCAATTGCAGTTGTAAATGCTGCAAAAACTGCTGGTGTTGTAATTACATTAAATTGTGAAACTGACTTCGTAGGAATGAACGAAAGCTTTGTAAAAATGGCTACTGATATGGCTAATTTGGCTTTGAACTTCAATACTAAAGAAGAATTTTTAGCAGCTGATTTCAACGGAATTACTGTTGCTGATAAATTAATCGAGCAAACAGGAGTTATTGGTGAAAAATTGGAAATCAGAACTTTCGAAAAATTAGAAGGCGCTTTCATCGGATCATACATTCACTCTGGAAACAAAATCGCTACTTTAACTGCATTATCTGCAAATGTTGAAGGAGCTGACGAAGTTGCTAGAAACGTATCAATGCAAGCCGCAGCAATGGCTCCAATCGCTTTGAACGAAGATGGTGTTGATGCAGATATTATTTCAAAAGAAATTGAAATTGCAAAAGATGTTTTACGTCAAGAAGGAAAACCAGAAGCAATGTTAGACGCTATCGCAAAAGGTAAATTAGCACGTTTCTTTAAAGACAATACTTTAGTAAACCAAGATTATATCAAAGACAACAAATTAAGCGTTGCTGCCTATGTTCAATCTTTAGATAAAAACTTAGTTGTTACAGGTTTCAAAAGAGCCACTTTAGGTTAATCTAATTTTAGAATTTAGATTTCTGAGTTTAGATTTATAAAATAAGATCTCATTTCAAATTACTTTGAAATGGGATTTTTTTTATATTTGAAACTGTCAAAACTAATATGATGAAAGAAAAAATCAGATGTAAATGGTGCGTTGGAATCGATATTTACGAAAAATACCACGATGAAGAATGGGGAGTTCCTGTTTATGACGACCAAAAATTATTTGAATTTCTTATTTTAGAAACGTTTCAGGCGGGATTGAGTTGGATTACAATATTA
>Ga0209107_10001365_pt1 | contig 13650 bp, 10 predicted proteins | sample LakErihyJuly2011_2_FD_187460 | JGI IMG/M metagenome (GOLD analysis project Ga0209107, IMG submission 187460) | Freshwater microbial communities from dead zone in Lake Erie, Canada - CCB hypolimnion July 2011 (SPAdes) (version 2) | ecosystem: Environmental > Aquatic > Freshwater > Lentic >... | reverse complement strand
AAACCACTAATACCCACACCATTACCACCCGCACCACCAGAAGCACCATACTCAGGATCAGTGTAGTAATTATCTGGAGCCATCCAAACTAGTAAGTTACGTCCTTGTACACTTAAAGTACAACCTTTAATAAATTTAGATTTAGCTAAAAGTTTAGAAGGTAGGTCATAAGAAACTGCTAATTCTCTTAACTTCCAGAAATCACCAGAATGAGTATAATTTGAAGTTACGCTTCTGTTTATATTGTCACTCCAAAAACCAGCATTTCCATTACCATTGGGAACTGAAATGTTTGTATTGGTAATATACTTACCAGGATTGGCCGGATCAGCGATAACTGAATTAGGGAAAACAAAGCGCATACGATCATATTGCGCAGTTCTCCAACTTGTACCAGACCAATCAATACTTGAACCCATTGAGCTATAAATATTATATCCACCTCTATATTCAAATAAGAATGCTAGCGTAAATTTTTTGTATTTAATAGTACCATCAAGGCTTAATTTATTTGCAGCAGTTGCATTTCCTAAATTTGATATGGTATCACTTTGTTGTGGTATACCTGTTGCTGCATCAACAATTACACGGCCATCTGGAGAACGCTTGTAATCAAACCCCATAATGATTGGGAAAGGCTGACCTGCAACCGCATAAGATGCACCCCCTAAGCCCAATCGAGGTATATCGGCACTAATACTAAGTACTGTATTTGTTAGATAAGAATAATTTCCGCCAACTGTTACACTCAAATCTTTAGTTTGTATTGGAGTTACATGTGCGGTAACTTCTAAACCTTCACTCATTGTTTCACCTGTATTTGTACGTAAGCTTGTAAAACCAGTTGTTCCAGATACCCCTGTACTTACTGTTTGATTAGTAGTATTTGTATGGAACCAAGTCAAATTTGAAGTGAAACGATCATTAAATAAATTTAAATCGAAACCACCTTCATAACCTGATGTCATCTCTGGCTTTAAATCTTTTGATACTAAAGTATTACCAACGGTAAATCCAGCATTGCTGCCAAATGGAAATCCATTTGCTTGGCCAAATGTTGGTAATAATGAATATGGTCCTAAGTTAACTTGACCCACTTTAGACCAACCACCTCTTATTTTTAAGTAACTAATGGTATTGCTATTTTTTAAGAAATCCAAGGCATCAGATGCGATGAGTGACATTTCAGCAGCTGGATAAAAGAAAGATCTGTTTTCTGGAGCAAGAACTGAAACCCAGTCATTACGTCCTGAAACAGTTAAGTATAAGTAGTTTTTATACCCAAATGTGGTTTTTGCGTATGAACCCATTGTGCGAGACATAAAGTTTGATTCTGAAGCACCTGGTGTACCTACGCCATTACTTACGTTAAATAAACCTGGAACAACTAATCCATTTCCACTCACACCAATGTTCTTAGATTGGTTTTGGTTCCATTGTCCACCAAGGATGATATTCAAACTAAAATCCTTAATTGACCTTTTGTATTGTGTAAAGAAGTCCGATAATAAATTGGTAGAATAGGACATTCCATCTGATACGCTATAAGGAATATCGGATTTAGCACTTGCATCAGTATGTTTTGCATAATCTGTGTAAGTAAATCCGGTGTTTGAATTTTTATTGGATTGGTTACGTGTAGAAATACCTTGACGAAAAACAAAATCTAACCCTTTAACTGGTGTGAATTTTACTTCCACGTTAGCCGTTAAATAATCGTTTCTATTGGTTTGTCTGTAATTAGCTGCAGTCCAATAAGGGTTTTGATACCAAGGATTATAAAAACCGTTTGGATTCGCAAACTTATCATTTACCCAATCCTTATAACGTGTAACATCAATATTCATTGGCATGTTTAACATCTGATCATACATGCTACCTGTATTAGTTGTTATATCGTATCTGTTTTGTGTATAAGAAGTGCTATAATTAATATTAATAGTCTTGCCGATTTTTCTTGTACCGTTTAAACGTACGTTAGTACGATTGTATAAGTCTCCTGGTGTTGTACCTGTTTGATCAACATGTTGTGCTGAAAAATATTGTGTTGAGTTTGCATCACCATTTGAAATATTGAAATCTGTTTGATTGATAATTCCTTTGTTCCAAAAATCGTTATGTCCTGGATAAGCTTGGTAGCGAGAGGAATCATTTGAACCATCCACTAACGGAGGTCCTAAAGCACGCATTGTACCATCAAAGCGAGGTCCATAAGATTGGTTTTCCAAATAAGAGAAATTACCATATCCAAATTCGTCAACACCATAACCACTTCCACCCGCACCAAATTGATCTTGCATTTTTGGAAAGAAAGCAACCTGCTCAATAGATGTGGTATGTGAAAAACCAACCTGAGTTACCCCATTTTTACCTTTTTTCGTAGTAACAATCAAGGCACCATTTGATGCTTGAGAACCGTATACCGCAGCGGCACCAGCACCATTTAAAACTTGAATATCTTCAACATCTTCAGGGTTTAAGTTACCTAACATAGAAGAAGGAACGATAACATTATCTAATACCAATAAAGCCTCGTTATTACCAGTTAAAGATCTTTGACCTCTTAATATTAAACGGAAGTTAGGATTGATACCACCTGAAGTGTTACTCACTTGCAATCCAGCAACTTTTCCTTGTAAACCCCCAGCGATACTAGTTGATTTACCAGCGACTAAAGATGCCGCTTTTATAGTTGTGCTCACCGAGCCAAGTTCTTTTCTTTTTGCTTGAATACCACCTGCAGTAACAACTACTTCATCCATGTTATTAACTTGCTCAAATAAATTCAAATTTAATGTTGAAGAAGCTGTAACCTTCAACCTTTCAGTTCTATAACCAACATAAGAAAATAGAATGAAATCACCTGTTGAAGCATTAATCTCATAATTTCCTTTTTCATTTGTAATAACCGCTTTCTCCGCTTTGCCCTGTATTCTCACAGTAACACCTTGTAACGGTGAGCCATTTTGGTCGTCAACTTTTCCTTTGATACTCCTGACCTGCGCATTGGCAGCTAGACTCATGGAAAATAACACAACGAATGTGCACAGTAGTTTTCTCATAATCAGATTTTTTTAATTTATTTAATTAGTACGATTTGTTAAATATAGGAATAAAATGTGTTTGTATTAACAAATCATTAAGAAAATTTTCAAAAAAATTAATAATTCTATAACAATTAAATTTAATTTAATTGACTATTAATATATTATACATTAAAAATTATATTAATAATTTGGTATAAATACTCTATTTGCCTACTAATTTGGGTATTTTTTCCCGATTTTTTGGTCATTGAGGGGGGGGTAATACTTAGGTTAAATCCGAATTTTATTTGAAAAATGGACACTTTTTTTTGAAAAGTTGACGCTTTATTTCAAAAAATTCGCGCAGTTTTTCGCTATTATTTTTGAATTTTTTTTTGAAAAAAGACAAACTAATTTTCTTTTTTATACTCATAAAAAGGGTTTCCCTATTGTTATAAAAATATATTTATTAAGAATTAAGCAGTACTTATAAACATATTTAAAAAGCTTTCTAATAACTGGCCATACGCACTCGTTTACAACCTATTTTATTGGAATTTAGTTGTAATTTTCCAACCATTAATAATTCATCTCCTATGGGTGCGATATCATTGATTGCTTTACTTATAGCTGCTATTGCGTTTTCTGCAGGCGGCATTATCATTGGAAAAATTTTTGTGAAGGGAAGTAAAAATGCACAAAAAGGGCAGGCCTACGAATGTGGTATCCCTACTGACACTTCTCCTTGGCATCAATTCAATGTGGGCTATTATTTATTTGCATTGTTGTTTTTAATTTTTGATGTGGAATTAGTCTTTTTATACCCATGGGCAGTGGTTGTAAAAAAAGTAGGGATGGTAGCATTGATTGAAATTATTGTTTTCATATTTATTTTATTCATGGGCTTTTTATACGCCCATAAAAAAGGAGCATTAAAATGGAGTTAAAAGAAAAAATTGCTGTCAACGAACCTTTTCCAGGTATCGTTCACGACACACCAGGTGGTGGCATTGTGGTAAGTACTTTTGATAGTATTATTAATTGGGCACGGTCCAATTCCCTCTGGCCATTATCTTTTGCAACAAGCTGTTGCGGTATTGAAATGATGTCCACCGCTTCTGCCAAATACGACTTTTCGCGCTTTGGTTTCGAGGTAGCAAGGGCTTCACCGCGTCAAGCCGATGTAATCATTATTGCAGGTACCATTGTAAATAAGATGGCACCGGTATTAAAAAGATTGTATGATCAAATGGCCGATCCCAAATATGTAATTGCAATGGGTGCATGTGCCATTAGTGGTGGTCCATTTTTTTACAATACTTATTCAGTAGTAAAAGGGGCAGATCATATTATTCCTGTAGATGTTTACATTCCTGGATGTCCTCCGCGCCCCGAAGCATTATTGCACTCTTTAATTTCTTTACAAGAGAAAATTAAATTAGGCATGACACGTGAACAAATTAGAGGAGAATTTAAAGGATAAAGAAATAGGATGCCCCTTTGAAAGATGATAAAAAATGCTCCCACTACAATGTAGCTAAGTTTTAAACAGCAATAAATTTATAACAATGACGAACGAAGAAATAAAAGAATACATCCCTACCCTTGCACCTGCAGCCACCTTTGATGAAACAGGCGAATGGTTGAATGTAATGGTATCTGCTGAAGAATTAAAACCTTTGATGTTAGCATTGCGCAATGGCAAAATGCAAATGAATTATTTGTTTTGCCTAACCTGTGTTGATTTTAAAACACATTTAACCATGGTGTATCATTTGTCTGCTACAACACATCGTCAAAGCATCGTGATAAAAGCAAATTTGAATCGCGAACAACCAGTGGTTGAAACCGTTTGTGATATTTGGAGAACCGCTGAATTTTTAGAGCGTGAAGTATTTGAAATGTTTGGTGTGCATTTTACCAATCATCCTGATTTACGAAAATTAATATTGGAGGACGACTTTAAAGGATATCCGTTAAGAAAAGATTTTGAAGATCCTATCAACATGATAAAATTATAATAGGCACATGTACAATCAAACCGAAATAATAAAAGATACCAGTGAGTTAGGTGCGGATGGAGAATTAGTGATCAATATGGGGCCGCAGCATCCTGCTACGCATGGGGTACTTCATTTAGTGGTTACTTTAAATGGAGAGACGATTAAAAAAATTGAACCCCATTTAGGTTATATCCATCGTTCCATTGAAAAAATGTGCGAGAGCTTAACTTATCGTCAATTTATTTATGTAACCAGTAGAATGGATTACTTGTCATCCCATATTAATAATTTAGGCTGCGCATTACTAGTTGAAAAAGGAATGCAAATTGAAGTTCCAGATCGCGCAAAATATATTCGTGTTATTTTAAGTGAATTAACGCGTATTGCATCTCATGAATTATGGTTAGGTGCTATGGCGATGGACTTAGGCGCTTTCACGCCATTCTTTTATGCATTTAGAGAAAGAGAAATGATTACCGATATTATGGAAGATACTTGCGGCGCAAGATTAACCATGAATTATATTGTTCCAGGCGGATTGATGTATGACCTACATCCTGATTTTCAAAAAAAGGTAAAAGCATTCATTACCCAATTCAAATCTAAGGTAACAGAGTACGAAGATTTAGTCACCAACAATGTCATATTCCAAAGCAGAACAAAAGGGGTGGGTATATTAAGTGCGGAAGATGCTATTTCTTATGGTTGCACAGGACCAGTAGCACGCGCAAGTGGCGTGAGCTGCGATATTCGAAAAATTTATCCTTACGAAGTGTATGATAAAGTGGCGTTTGACGAAGTATTGGAAACAGTAGGTGATTCATTTGCCCGCTATATGGTACGCGTGAAAGAAATGAACCAATCTATTCGCATCATTGAACAATTGATTGATAATATTCCTGAAGGTGATTTTGTAGGTAAAACAAAAAATGTGTTGAAATTACCGAAGGGTGAATTTTATACAAGGGTGGAAACTGCCCGAGGTGAATTTGGCGTGTATGTAGTTAGCGAGGGTGGAACCACGCCACACAGAATTAAATTCAGGTCGCCTGGATTTTCAAATTTATCTGTATTAAATCATATTTCTGTTGAAAGTAAGATTGGTGATTTAATGGCGAGCATGGGTACTTTGGATTTAGTGATCCCAGATATTGATAGATAATAGAAAGATAGAATTGTTTGTTATATAAAAACAGTAACGCATGTTTAGTTTAGAAGGAATTACAACCAATGTTCAAAATTGGTTATTGATGAAATTTAATCCCACGATGGCATTGGCTATTGAATGTGTGATAGTGATTTTATTATCCATTAGTTTATTTGCCCTATTAGGTTTGATATTGGTATTAATGGAGCGAAAAGTGGCTGCACATATACAAATACGCCTTGGGCCAAACCGAGTTGGACCCGGTGGTATGTTTCAGACAGTGGCAGATACTTTAAAATTAATCATGAAAGAAGGGTTGGTGCCCGACAAGGCAGATAAATTTTTATTTAACCTCGCTCCTTTTGTGGTAATGATGGTGGGTATGTTATTATTAGCCCCTATTGCTTTTGCAAAAAATTTTCAAATTTGGGATATCAATATTGGAGTGCTTTATATTAGTTCCGTTTCCTCTTTATCTGTGATCGGCATTTTAATGGCGGGCTGGGCCAGTAATAATAAATATTCTTTATTAGGTGCGATGCGCAGCGGCGCTCAAATTGTGAGTTATGAATTATCTGCAGGCTTTGCAGTGTTAACCATTGTGGTTTTAACAGGTAGTTTACAGTTATCTGAAATTGTCAACGCACAACAAAATGGTTGGTGGATATTTAAAGGTCATATTCCTGCAGTCATTGCATTTGTATTATATATTATTGCAGTCACTGCCGAAACCAATCGTGCGCCTTTTGATTTAGCAGAAGCCGAATCAGAATTAACCGCAGGTTTTCATACGGAATATTCAGGTATGCGATTCGCATTGTTCTTTTTAGCAGAATACATTAATATCTTTATTGTTTGTGCCATTGGTGCTACTTTATTCTTTGGCGGATGGATGCCATTGCATATTGGCAACTGGGAAGCCTTTAATCACATCATGGATTATATCCCTTCTTCGGTTTGGTTTATGGGAAAAACATTTTTTCTCATCTTTTTAATTATGTGGTTTAGATGGACCTTCCCAAGATTACGTGTGGATCAATTATTGAATTTAGAATGGAAATATTTATTACCGATAAGTTTGTTTAACCTTTTATTAGTCGCTGTGATTGCTATTTTAGGTTGGCATTTTTAAACATTAAATGAATTAGAAACATGTTTTTGAAAGAATATATAACAGATGTAGTTACCGGTGTAACCTCCTTATTAAAAGGCATGCGCAAAACAGGTTATTACTTTACGCATCCCAAGGAAATTATAACTGAGCAATATCCGGACAACCGTGCAACTTTATTATTGTCGGATCGATTCAAGGGCGAAGTAGTAATGCCGCATGATGCCAACAATGAACATACTTGTACGGGTTGTACGGCTTGTGAGTTGGCTTGTCCAAATGGGACTATTAAAGTGGTGACCAAATTTGAAACCTCCCCTGAAGGAAAAAAGAAAAAAGCAATTGACACATTGGTCTATCGACTTGAACTATGCACGATGTGTAATTTATGTATTGTTGCTTGTCCAAGTGATGCTATTAAAATGGCGCCCGATTTTGAACATAGTGTATTTGATAGAACAAAATTAACCAAAGTATTAAATCATCCAGGATCTAAAATAAGGGAGGGAATAGAATAATGAATACATCAACTATTATATTTTACGCCATTGCCGCACTCATATTGGGCGCCGCAATTTTAGCAGTCACTTCACTTAAAATATTTCGTTCCGCCATCTGGTTATTATTTTCATTGGTAGGAATTGCTGCACTTTATTTTTGGATGCAGGTGGAATTTATTGCTGCCATCCAAATTGTGGTTTATGTAGGGGGTATCGTGGTATTAATTATCTTCTCGATATTTTTAACACAACAATCCGGCAAGGAAATGGCCAAACCCGCCACTGCCAAAATGATTTTTTCTGCACTCGCTGCTTTATTTGGCATTGCATTCACTTTTAATTTAATCAACCATTACGGATTCAATAATATTTCAGCAGCCCCCTTTAATCCCAGTGTGGATGAAATAGGTATGCAAATGTTAAGTACTACTTCACATGGATTTATTTTACCGTTTGAAGTGGTGAGTATGTTATTATTAGCAGCAATGGTGGGTTGTATTGTAATTGCGATGAAACCCACTGAAGCAAATATTGTTCACTTAAATAAAAAGGAGGATTAATACCATGAATGAAGTACCCTTAACCCATATCCTTTTTGTAAGCACTGCCTTATTTTTTATAGGTATGTATGGTTTGTTTACCAGAAGAAATATTATTACCATGCTCATGTCTATTGAGCTTATGTTGAATAGCGTGAATATTAACTTTGTGGCATTTAATAAATACTTATTCCCTGATAAATTAGATGGTTTGTTTTTTTCTTTATTTATCATCACCATTGCCGCTGCCGAAGCAGCTGTGGCCATTGCCATTATTATTAATTTATATCGTAGTCACCAATCCATTGATGTTGACGATGCCACTGAAATGAAATTTTAATTACTATGTCAAACTACTTATATATACTTTGGATTCCATTATTGCCCCTTGCTACTTTTGTGGTATTGGGCTTATTCGGACGCAAGTACTTTGCTAAAAGTGCAGGAATTATTGGAACCGCTTCCTTACTTACATCAACCATCTTATCTTTTGTTGCGGCGAAGCAATACTTTTTTGTAGATGGAAAGGTTAACGGGGTGTATCAAAAAATAATTGCTTTAAAATATACCTGGTTGCAGTTCAGCCCCAATGTATCTATTGACATGGGTATCATTGTAGATCCTATTTCAGTGATGATGTTGATTGTGGTGACTTCGGTTTCCTTAATGGTGCATGTATTTAGCTTGGGCTATATGAAAGGCGAAGAAAGATTTGCTACTTATTATGCATTCTTGTCTTTATTTACCTTCTCCATGTTGGGCTTAATATTATCGGTTAATATTTTCCAAGTATACATGTTCTGGGAGTTAGTGGGGGTATCTAGCTTTTTATTAATTGGATACTATTTTAATAAACCATCTGCAGTGGCTGCTTCCAAAAAAGCATTCATTGTAACGCGCTTCGCTGATTTAGGTTTTTTAATTGGTATTTTAATCATGGGCTTTTACGGAGGCACTTTAGATATTGGATTATTGATTGAAAAATTAACCTCGACGCAGTCCCCTGAATTCTTAAGCATCACAAGTGCTAGCTTTTTAGGTGCTAGTATGCTTACCTGGGGTTTAACATTAATATTTATGGGTGGTGCAGGAAAGTCGGCTATGTTCCCTTTGCATATTTGGTTACCAGATGCTATGGAAGGACCTACTCCGGTGTCCGCATTAATCCACGCAGCAACCATGGTGGTAGCTGGTGTTTATTTAGTGGCAAGATTATTTCCTATTTTCTCCATGGACGAATTGGCCTTAACCATCGTTACATATGTGGGCGCTTTTTCCGCCTTACTTGCTGCAGTGATTGCATGTACACAAACAGATATTAAACGTGTGTTGGCTTATTCTACGATGTCGCAAATTGGCTATATGATGTTTGCCTTAGGCATTTCAAAAAATGGTGGTGAGGCAGGTTTAGGATATATGGCTTCCATGTTTCATTTATTTACCCATGCCTTTTTCAAGAGTTTATTATTCCTTGGTGCAGGCTCGGTCATTCATATGGTACATAGTAATGAAATGAAAGATATGGGTGGACTAAGAAAATTAATGCCCATTACCCATGCTGCTTTTTTAATTGCTTGCTTAGCGATTGCAGGTATCCCTCCTTTTGCAGGATTCTTTAGTAAGGAAGAAATTTTAACGGCTGCCTTCCATGAGAATAAATTGATTTATGGTGTAGCGCTATTTACTGCTGCATTGACAAGTTTTTATATGTTCCGTTTATATTTCAATATTTTCTGGAGCAAGGATGTGGTTGCAAAAGCGAATCATGACCATGGTCACGCAAATAAAGATACTCATGAAGATGATCACGATCATGGAGAAGGCACTTGGACCATGAAACTGCCATTACTTATTTTAACAGCTTGTGCAATAGGGGTTGGATTTATTCCTTTTTCTCAATTCATCACTTCCGATGGCTTGGCATTAGAAACACATATTGATTTGGTATTCTCCATTGCTCCTGTCGCATTATCTATCATTGCTATTTTACTATCGGCTAGTTTTTATAAAACACAAAACGCGAAATCAGATAAAGCGGTTGCGCTATTTGGTGGTTTTTACAGAGCGGCCTACAAAAAGTTTTATGTAGATGAATTGTATTTGTTTATCACTAAAAAAATTGTATTTCCATTAATCGGACAACCTATAGCTTGGGCCGACCGAAATATTGTAGATGGCTTTATGGTATTATTAGCAAATACTACCGCAAAAACTTCGGCTGCAATTAAAGGCTTTCAATCGGGCAAGGTACAAAACTATGCATTATACTTTTTCGGAGGGGTCATTGCTTTATCAATTTTATTTATTTATATCTGGAAATAACCTATTAATATGAACTTATCTTTACTCATCTTATTACCTCTGCTAACAGCCTTACTCATTTTATTGAGCAAGAATTTAGCGCAAATAAGAACTATTGGATTGGCAGGATCAATAGCACAATTGGGCGCAGCAGGATGGTTGTTGAAATTATATATGGATCAGCGCGCAGCAGGTAACACCGCAACCTATTTATTTGAAACGAATGCCGTTTGGTTTAAAGCATTAAATATTAATTACCATATTGGCATTGATGGCATTGCATTAGCCATGATATTATTAAGCTCTTTAATCGTGGTTGCGGGCATACTTGTTTCTTGGACCATGGAAAAACTGAGCAAAGAATATTTCTTTTTACTCGTTTTATTAAGCATGGGTGCTTATGGATTTTTTATCTCTTTGGATTTGTTCACTTTGTTTTTCTTTTTAGAAGTAGCCGTTATACCTAAGTTTTTATTAATTGGTATTTGGGGAAGTGGTAAAAAAGAAAACAGCGCTATGAAGTTGGCTTTAATGTTAATGGCAGGTTCGGCATTGGTGTTTGTAGGCTTAATGGGTATTTATTATAACACGCATACTTTTGATATGGTTCAAATCGGCCAAATGGGTATTTCATTAGGCGTACAAAAATTCTTTTTCCCATTTGTATTTTTAGGCTTTGGCATATTTGCCGCTTTATTTCCTTTTCACACTTGGGTACCCGATGGACACGCATCTGCACCTACGGCAGCTTCCATGTTTTTAGCGGGTATCTCCATGAAGCTTGGAGGTTATGGTTGCTTGCGCATGGCAGCATTAATGCCAGATGCAGCGCACAGTTATTCCTGGATCATAATTTTACTAGCTACTATTGCAATTATCTATGGTGCATTCGCTACCATGATGCAAACCGATTTAAAATATATCAATGCCTATTCCTCCATCAGTCACTGCGGATTTGTGATATTAGGAATTGGCATGTTGAATAAAACTTCCATTAATGGTGCAGTGATTCAAATGGTATCTCACGGATTAATGACGGCTTTATTCTTCGCTGCTATTGGCATGATTTATTCCAGAACCCATACCAGGATGGTAGCACAATTAGGCGGCTTATTAAAAGTAATGCCGTTTATATCTACCGTATTTGTGATTGCGGGTTTATGTTCTTTAGGTTTACCTGGCTTTAGTGGATTTGTGGCAGAGATGACCGTGTTCATGGGCTCCTGGCAAAACCCAGATGGCGTGTATCGTATCGCCACTGTTATATCAGCAGCCTCTATTGTAGTTACTGCAGTTTATATACTAAGAGCCACAGGTAAAACCATTATGGGCCCAATTTCAGATGAGCATGCCCTTTTAGGGGATGCTACTTGGAACGAAAAATTTGCAGCAGGTTTGTTAATAGTAGGCATATTAATTATTGGATTGGCTCCGTTTTTAATTAACCAATTGATTATGCCCGCCACTGATTTTTTAATGATCAATATTGACAAAGCCATTACCCTTAAATAATTAGAATAATGCTATCTAACATTTTTATATTACTAAGACAGGAACTTATACTAAGCTTGCTTATATTTTTATTACTATTTATTAAAATAGGAAAAGAAAGAAGTAATGAAACTGTTTTGAACCTCATTAATATTTTATTATTGGTCAACCTTGCAGCAGGATTGTTTGGTATGAGTGAAGGCGCAGCATTTAATGGCATGTTTACAACCAACGCCTTTATTGTATTAGAAAAAAATATTTTAAACTTAGCGATACTTTTAATTTCGATGCAATCCTACGCTTGGCTGAAACATCACAAGCAAGTAGCAGAATTTTATTTACTCATATTCACTTCCTTACTAGGTATGTTTTTTATGATTTCAAGTGGCAACTTATTAATGTTTTATTTAGGGCTTGAAATGAGCACTATTCCGTTAGCCGCTGCAGCCAACTTTGATTTGGCCAAACGCAAGTCATCCGAAGCTGCTATGAAATTAATATTATCCTCTGCATTTTCTTCTGGTATATTATTAATGGGTATTTCATTTTTATATGGCACCAGTGGCACACTTAGTTTTGATATATTAACTGCGCATATCAGTAAGGACCCAATGCAATTGTTCGCATTCATTTTATTGGTCTCTGGTTTTGCATTTAAAATATCAGCAGTTCCTTTTCACCTTTGGACCGCAGATGTTTACGAGGGTTCGCCGGTAGCAGTGACCGCGTTTTTATCAGTAGTTTCAAAAGCTGCCGTATTATTTACTTTCACTTCTATTTTATACAAAGTATTCACACCCATTGCTACTGTATGGTATGGGGTTTTAGTAGTGTTATCGGTGGCAACTATTTTAATTGGTAATTTATTTGCCATCAGACAGGATAATTTCAAACGCTTCCTTGCCTTTTCATCTATTGCACAGGTGGGTTTTATTTTAATTGGCATTTCTGGAAGCTCGCAAGCAGGATCAGCCTCATTGGTGTACTTTGTTTTAATTTATGTGTTTTCTAATTTAGCTGCCTTTGGGGTGGTTTCCTTGGTGAGTGCTTTAACAGGAAAAGAAAATATTTCAGACTTTAAAGGATTTTATAAAACCAATCCTTTTTTATCTTGGGTTTTAACCATCGCTTTATTTTCATTAGCAGGGGTACCTCCTACTGCAGGATTTTTTGGTAAATTATTTTTAATGATGGCAGGTGCTGCCAAGGAAAATTACGGACTCATTACTTTTGCTGCCTTAAATATGGTGATTTCCTTTTTCTATTATTTAAAAATAGTGAAGGCGATATTCATGGAGGAAAATGAGCAGCCGATTCAAAAATTAAGTGTCCCAGGAATAACAAAGTTGGCAATGTATATCTGTGTAGCAGGAATTATTATCACTGGACTAGCTAGTATCGTATATGATTATATTTATTCACTAAGTATTGGCTTGTAAAAAAAATAGTTGATTATGGCAATTAATAAGAACCACGAATTTGAAGATTTAGATAGTATTAAATGTGCGATTGTTGAAAAAAATGCAAGTCCG
>Ga0209107_10001363_pt1 | contig 13662 bp, 6 predicted proteins | sample LakErihyJuly2011_2_FD_187460 | JGI IMG/M metagenome (GOLD analysis project Ga0209107, IMG submission 187460) | Freshwater microbial communities from dead zone in Lake Erie, Canada - CCB hypolimnion July 2011 (SPAdes) (version 2) | ecosystem: Environmental > Aquatic > Freshwater > Lentic >... | reverse complement strand
TAGTTGAGGATCCTACCCCCAGTGCTGATCTTATATTTTTTCAAAATGATGCATATAAATCCAGCACACTATCTAGTATTTTTAATACCACCATATCATATAATGTAGCAGGTAGTGGTTACAGTAACTGGGGTACTTCAAATTATCAAACTAGTACTGATCCATGGTATTGGCAAGGAACATTAATTCTCAATGGTGAAGTTACTCATTGCAAACATTTAAGTGTTGCTGTTGATAACTATAGAAATAATTTAGATTATTCTCCATGGTCGTCAATGGATCTTACTAATAAAATAAAACCTATACAGTATTATACTGATGGTACTTCAAATAATTTAGTTCAGGCATTTTATAATAATCAAGGAACAAGTGTTACACTTAATAATGTACGTTTTTTCAGAAAACAAAATACCACAAACAATTTAAGTGTAGGTTACCCTAGTTACAATGCTGATGCATCAGGTGCAATTGCCACAGGCTATACAGCATATCCTGTATATAGAAATCCAGTAACTAATAATATAATTTGTATAGGAAATCATAATACTACTGGTTATCATCCAGGTGGACATCCTGGATTTAATTTAAGTGGGGCATTTAATGTAGCAACACCGTCAATTAATTTTGTCACTGGTGTGGCCAACGTATTATGCCAATTTATAGGAGTTAGTAGTGTTAATAATGGTAATGCATTGATGTTACATAATAATGTTGCAGATGATTATACACAAACAATTTATAGATATAATGATTCAACAAATGTATCAACAACACTTAATAGTTACACTTTTGCCCCTGCAACTTTAAGTGTTGCCGGACTTGGTACTTACTTAGTAAGTAATTATCATAGTACTCCTACAGCTAGTATTACAATTACAGGTACAAGCCCTGCAGGTGTTGTAACAGGATACATAATTGGATATGTACTTAATGTTACTGGTGTTACTTCGGGTAGCATTGGTGTTGGACAAACTATATCAGGTGCTGCTGGTTCTGGTGTAATTGCAGGTACTACTATAACTGCAATTGGCACCAATGTTACTACCAGCGTGGGTGGTATTAGAGTTGCACCATTCTTACCAAAAATTGCCAGTTCAACCTTTGTTGATTTATCTACATCAACAACCCGTGGTTTTTATCTTCCTTACTTTGATACAGCAGGTACTTATCAACCGTTTTATTATCAATGGAATACTATAAGTGATACTTTTGTTAGAAATCAAGATATTAAAGTAATATATGGTGACGGTACTGCAAATACTTCAACTTTTTTAAGTCTTTGGGCACCTGAAACTGTTAGTTCCACCTCAGTAAGTAGAAATGATGGAATGCAACGTGCTCGGTATAATGAATCGTTTATTTTTAATAATGCTAGATATCTAACATTTATGCAATTTCATGGTGCTGGTACAGTAATGGATGCTAGTGCTCTACAAAGAACATTCATAACCTATACAGTTAATACAGCAACGTATAAAACATTAACCTATCATAGCAGTGTTACAATCCCTAGTACTCCTAAAAATATAGTATGGCTTAATGATGATAGAACATTACTTGGCGTATTTGGACATTCAGCATTTTGGATTTACAATTTTACATCAGCAGGTTGGACGTTAACTCAAACAGAAAATTATCAATTTAGTGCTGTAGGTAGAGATGGTCAGGGTAGAATTTGGGGAGTTGATAGTGGTCCGTTAGGTGGAGGCAGAATACATTTAATAACAACTGACATTGTTCCGGCGACAATATCGTTGGTTCCAAGTGTGTCTGCGTTTAACTACACAGGAACCAATCAACTTTTTACATTTGCTCTAAATGCGTTAAGTTCTACAGGTACTAGAATAGCAGTAAATGTTACATTAACTGTAACTGGTAATTCTTTAAGAATTTTAGATGGTGCAAGCAATCAATATGTGTCATACACTACAGCCACTAGTACCAGTACTAGTACAATAGTTAATGCCGCTATAATAGCAGCAGGCCCAAGTAGTATAGCAACCACAATTGCCCTATGATAAATATGGAAAAGAGAAAATAAATGGCTATAATTAAAACTATTAGAAATTATCTAGATGTAAGTACGTTATTTGAAGATCCTCAGCCAGGATCAGATAACTTATTCATACAAACAGATGCCTATAGCAAAACAACATTAAATCCTCTACTTGATAAAGGGCTGATATATACCAGCAATGGCAGTGTTGTAGGTAACACATTTGGGTATTCAGGTCAAAGTCAAGCCACTTCTGCAAATAGATGGTTTTTAGGTGGTATTTTACAGTTAAATGGTGAAGTTACACATGTACGTCAGTTTGGCTATGCCGTCAACGGTACTACTGCTATATTCGGTGTTGCTGATAAACCAGAAAATAATATTGACATAGCACCATTTATATCAATGGATACAAATTATAGAGTTAAACCATCATCTTATTTTACAGATGGTATTAATAATATGGTAATATCCAGTTACAATTATTCTGTTAGTACATATGCAGGCGCCGTAGCTTACAATAATCATTATATACCGTATGTATTAAAAATAAACACAACGCCTAGTGACTTATTAAATTCTGGTTTTATGACCGTGAAAGGTGATGGTACAGGTGGATATACTGTTGTAAATGGATATACTAATTTTGGTGATCGTGCCCTGGGCGCATCTGGTACCGCAGGTTGGCCAATATATAGAAATCCGTCAAGTGGAAATTTAGTATGGGCTGTTAACCGTTGGTATAGTTATAGTCCTGCTGCTCAAATGGGTGCTTCTTGGAAACCTGCTTTTAGTCCTACTCCAACTGTCCAGGCCCCTGCTAGTGGTTTTAATGACAATTATACAGGGCACTTTTTGGGTGTTAGTAGATTAGATGGGTATACATTACAATTTCACAATTCTACTCAATATGATTATTATCAATTCATCTACAAATATAATGATAACAGTAATACATATTCTACATTAAACACTTATAATGTTGCACCATGGCCAGCAGGAACGGGACAAACTGGTCAATATATAGTTGATAGATTTAATGGAACCGTTGGCCCGAACGTTGCAATTACCAGTTATCCTGTAGGTACAGCCAGTGGAACTGGCAGAATTGACGGTAATGTACTTACTCTTACAGCATGGGTATCAGGATCATTTAGTACTGGTACTGTTATAACAGGAACTGGTATAACTACATCCACAACTATAAGTCCATGGACTACCAGCACAATTACAACTGGAGATAGAACGACTAATTTTGGTACTTACATAGCAAGATTTGCCAGTAAAACATTTACAGATACAGTTACAACTACAGTTACTAATGCGGTAGGATTTTATCAACCATTAATTGACGTAACTGGAAAACTTCATCCTTTATATTATCATTGGGATCAAACTAGAGACTATGTCACACGTTATACAGATATTGGTGTGTATTATCCTGCAGGAACTACTTTTTCAACTTATTGGACCCATGATACAGCAAGCACCGCAGCATTTAATGTAACTCATGGATTACAACGTGCTTGGTATACTGAAACATTCTTAGGTGATGATAATAGAAGATATCTAACATTTATGCAATTACATGGAGCAGGCGGCTTATTTGATACTGATACAAGGAAAAGAACATTTGTAACATATCAAATTAGTACATCAAGTTATAGATCGTTAACATACCATAGTAGTGTTATTATTCCATCTACACCAAAGAATATATGTTGGCTCAATGACGGTCGTACTTTATTAGCGGTAATTGCATATAGTGCAACATATATTTATAATTGGAATACTTCCACAGGTTGGGTCAATACAGTAACGTTCCCTTATTCATATAATGCCATAGGTAGAGATAATCTTGGTAGAGTATGGGCACAAGATAATGGTCCAAATGGATATGGAAGAGTACATCTATTATCTGGTGTGCCAGCATCAATTAGTGTAGTATCAACCGCAAGTTCATATAATTATGCAGGTACTGCAATTCCTACATCATTCTCAGTTGATGCGTTTGATTTAACAGGTAGTAGAATGACTGCAACTGTTACGTTATCTGTAGCAGGTAATTCTCTTAAATTAACAACCAGTAGTGGCAGTACAAATTATTTCAGTTCATTGACTGTGGTTACTAATAGTATATCTAGTGCTATAGTATATGGAACTGTTATAAGTAATGGTTATAGTAGTATTACTACTACATTTACAATATAAGGATACATAATGTCATTTATAACTGAAAAAATTGTAAATCCAGATCCAACAGATTTAACTGTAACACAAACTAAAAAATATAATTCAATATTTTCAGGTGGAAGGTTAATGATCAGCGAAGTTATAACCAGTGAAGACAACCAAGAAACAGAAGTATTAGTTATAGAACAACCGTGGAAATGTCATCCAGATGGCAGCAGAGAAAATTTCGTTGATGAAACTGATGCGGCAGCGTGGTTAGAATCAGTTAAAGATTCATTCTTAAGATAAGAGATATTTAAAATGGCCGTAATTAAAAACATTAGAAACGCAATAAATGTAAATAGTCTATTTGAGGATCCTGTACCGGGTTCAAATTATTTGTATTTTCAAAATGATGCATATACTAAAGATACGTTGGCTCCTTTATATGATATAGGAATGACATATACCAGTAATGGCAGTATTATAGGTAATACTTTTGGTTATTCAGGTGTTGGTCAAGTTGGAACCACATATGACCCTAGAATGGGAGGTATTTTACAATTAAACGGTGAAACTACACATGTAAGACATAATTTGTTCAAAACAGTAGATAATTATAGAAATAACTTAGACATATCGCCGTTTGTATCAATGGATACAACTTATAAAGTTAAACCAGTACAGTATTTTACAGATGGTACTAATAATGTTGTAATATCCAGTTACAATTATAATGCTGGTGAAAATGCCGGCGCATTAAGCTATGCATATAGTTTCCCAAGTTATTGGACAAAAGTAAATACCAATGCTAAAGATTTAGCCACATCTGGATATGTAACAAATAGACAAGCATGGGATCCGGGTTCTGCTAATTTTGGTAGCCAAGTGGTAAGCAGTGCATCCTTTGCCCATTGGGGTCAAGCCAGCAGCGGTAATTATGGTACTAGTGCTTGGCCAGTATATAGAAATCCTGCCACTAATAATTTAGTATGGGTTTCACAGAGTTATTATTTACAGCAAACTCCTGGTGCTGTAATAGGTAGTTCTCAGGTAAACGCATTTAGTGCAAATCCAACTTCTCAAGCACCGACCTCCAGTGTTAATTTGAATTTTTCAGGACAACTAGTTGGTGTAAGTAAATTAGATTTTAATACAATTCAAATTCATCAGTCTGTAACTTCTGATGGTTTAAGCACTATTTACAAATATCAAGACGGTAGTAATTCATATACCACATTGAATACATTTAGTACCTCACCAATTCCAGCAGGTAGTGGTGGAACTGGTACATACAATCTTAGCACCAGCACAAATATGGCCGGATTAAATTTCACCACCGCCTCTTGGGTGTTTTCATTTACTGCTACTAATTATACTTCAACATTCAGTGGGACTGCTACAGTATTTGGTAGTGTGTTAACTGTAACAAGTGCTACACCTGGTGTAGCGTATCAGCCCTTGGCTGCTGGAATGACCATTACACATATTGCTGTTAATCTCGGAACAGGTGCTGCAATTGGTGCAACAATTGCAGCAGGTGCTGTTTATACAGGTACAATAATTACGTCGTTTGGACAAGGTACTAATCAGGGCGGTGACCGAGGTACAAGTTTTGGTAATCAACTTCCAAAATTTGCTAGTAAAACTTTTACAGATCTTTCCACTGCTTCAACTATGGGATTTTATGTACCATATGTAGATAAGAATGGAGGTTTCCATCCTTTATATTATCGATGGAATCAAAATACAGATAATTTTACTAGAGTAACTGATATTACCATGGTATATCCTGGTACTACTTTAGGTGCTGTTTGGGCATATGATACCTATAGTAGCACCTCAGTAAGTAACATTTGGGGGATGCAACGTGCTTGGTATACGGAAACATTTGTTTCTAGTAGTACCAGATATTTAATATTAATGCAATTACATGGTGCAGGCGGATTATTTGATAGCAGTCCTTCAATGCGAACTTTCCCTACATATACTATTGATACATCAACTTATAAAACTTTGACATATAGTGGTAAAATTGAAGTTCCTGCAACACCTAAAAATATAGTGTGGTTAAGTGATGATAGAACTATATTAGGTATATTCTGTCATGCTAATTTTTATGTATATACATTTACCTCAGGTGCCGGATGGACTCAAACTGGCAATTTCCCATTCCAATTCAATGCTGCGGGCCGAGATAATATGGGTCGCATATGGGCACAAGATACGGGACTTGGATGGGGTAGATTGCATATGTTGACATTAAACGTACCCATTTCAATAGTGGTTACGTCTGATGCAACAAGTTATAACTATGCAGGTACGGTGGTTACTGCAAATGTAACAGTGAATGCATACAATTATAGTGGATCAAGAATTGCCACATCAGTTAAATTAGTTATTGATGGTGGTGCAATGACGTTTGCCGGCAGTAACTTAACTTTAACTATAACTACTTCTGCTTCGGCGGACACCGTTGTTCCTGTGACTATTACTGGAGGCGGCGTGGCCAATATCATTGCCAGTGCTGCACTGTCATAATGGGAACATATTTAGGTGCTGTTGATCTTGTAACACAAAATCAATTGACTATTGTTGCAAGATATGGTGTAAACCCTGCTGACCGAATGTTAGGGGATGTAAATTCCGGTGAAGTAATAATATCTGTTAATAATACTTCGACTACACAAAGACAAGTTGGACATTTAATAGCGGCAGAATTTAATGTAACTAAATCGCTTAGTTTGATTGATAATATGGGAGGAGGACAGCGTTTCTCTAGTGATCAATTATTAAACTTTTATAGTAATCCTAGTAGTGGATATGCTACCTTTAATCAACAAGTTGGTACTAATTTTGGCACTATATCATTAACCTCTACTAATTTTAGCAGTCAATTATTTGATACACCCGGTACCCATAGTTGGACTGTACCAGCCGGTGTTACTAGTATAAGTGTAGCAGGGATTGGTGGTGGAGGTGGAGGTGCTCAAAAATCAGCAGGTGGAAGCGGCGGCGGTGGTGGACTAATAACTTATTCAAATTCTATAGCAGTAACACCAGGAACTACCTGTACTATATTTGTTGGTGGTGGTGGTGCAACAGGAGGAACTTATGGAGTTAACGGTAGCAGTACTTATTTGCTATTGCCAGGTACTAACGTACCTATAGTTATTGCACAAGGTGGTGCAGGCGGTGACTCTATTTTTTGGCTGTCAAACAGTATCGGCGTATCTTATACAGATGCTACTAAAATAATTGCTATCCAAACAGCATACGATCCTGCTGGAGGAACCATTTCTTATTCCGTCAGTGCTGGATCATTACCCACTGGGGCTAGTTTAAATACTGGTACAGGTGCTATATCGTGGGTTCGACAAAGTTTATCATTGGATACTGAATATGCACCTTTTACACTTTCTGCAACCAACGGCACCCAAACTATAACAAAACCATTTACTCTTAAAATTCTTTACCCAACACCCACAGTTGAATACTTAGTGGTAGCCGGCGGTGGTGGTGGTGGATATTCGTATGGTGGTGGAGGTGGTGCTGGTGGTTACAGAACAGGCACCGGGCTTGCGGTAACTTCAGATCCATACGGAACATATGCAGTAACAGTTGGTGCAGGCGGCCCAGCATCAAGCAGTAGTATTCAAAGCAAAGGTCAAGATTCAGTATTTTCTACTATCACATCGGCCGGTGGCGGTGGTGGTGGCTATGATGCTGTAAATGGATTTACTGGAGGCAGCGGTGGTGGTGGATCATATAACAACAAGACAGGTGGAGCGGGTAATACACCAAGTACTAGCCCAAGTCAAGGTAATACCGGTGGCAATTCTGGTACTGCTGGGGGTAATTTTGGTGGCGGTGGCGGTGGTGCAGGTGAGGTAGGATACTCTGGTATCGCCACCTACCTCACCGCTAACGGTGGAATAGGACTAGCATCAAGTATATCGGGCGTATCAACTTATTATGCCGGTGGTGGTGGTGGCTGGACAAGAAATACCGGATCAACACGAGGCGGTGTAGGAGGTGGTGGAACGGGTGCCGGCGGTGTAAGTGCCGGTGGTGCAGCCACTATTAATACCGGTGGCGGCGGCGGTGCCAGTGGCGGTGCAAATCCATCTGGTGCAGGTGGGTCTGGTATTGTAATCATCCGTTACGCAGACACATATCCAGCAGCCACCGCCACTGGAACACCAACTATTACAGTAGCAGGTGGATATAGAGTATATAAGTGGACCAGTTCAGGTTCAATAACTTTCTAATTAAAAATTATGCCAACTAATCTTTCAACTGGAACAACTGCAGATATATTGCTAGTGGCAGGTGGTGGCGGTGGTGGATCCAATATGGGTGGTGGTGGCGGTGCGGGTGGAACAACCGCCACCAGTCAATATCTAAATTTTAATACATATAACATAACTGTAGGTGCTGGCGGTAGTGGAGCACCTGCTGGTGGTAGTTCAGTACGTGGTAATAATGGCACTGATAGTATGATTATTAGTACTTCTACTACAGCAACTTATAGTGTCATGTTCCAAACAGGACAATCGTTAACTCCTGGTACTAATGTGTCATTTGCGTATACAGGAGATTTTACAGTCGAAGGATGGATATATAGACTAACAACAGGTGATGCTGTTATGATAATACAGGGGACTAGTCCTTATTTTGGAATAAATGTTAATGCAGGAACAGGTATAAACGTCTATTTAAATAATGCTACTGCCAATCTTGTTGTAACTAATAGAATACCAGCAATTCAAACATGGAATCATATAGCGTTAGTTCGTAGCAGTGGTATTGTTAAAGTATATTTAAATGGAGTTCCTTCCACTACAACTGCTAGTAATGCAGCAACATTAGGATTTAGTGCCAGCAATTTATATATAGGAGCAAATAATACTACAGGTGGTGCTAACCAGTATATTTCAAATGTTAGAATTACCAATGGAACTGCACTATATACAAATACTTTTACTGTAAGTTCAACACCATTAACTCCTGTAACCAATACAGTGTTATTAGCATGTTCAAGTAGCACGTATACTAAAGATTTTAGTACCAGTAGTGCTTCATTAATTGCAGCTGGTGTGCTGCCAGGGAGTCCATTTACACTATTATGGACACCATTTAATTCAACGTTTACCACTGTTGGTGGTGGCGGCGGCGGTTCAGATTATGGTAATCCTACCGTAAATATTGCAAGTTTTGGCGGATCAGGTGGTGGTGCTCAATCCAGCAGTAGTTTATTTGGGTCAGGGATAACAGGACAAGGAAATTCTGGAGTTGGTGCTGGTGGTGGCGGCACATATTCAGCAAGTGGTGGCGGCGGTGCCACCAGCGTAGGAGCATCCGCCGCAACAGGAAATGCAGGTGGTACTGGTCTTGCAAGTTCAATATTAGGAACTACCTATTATTGGGGAGGTGGCGGCGGGGGATCTGGCTACAGCAATCTTTCCGGTAACGGTGGTGCTGGCGGTGGTGGTGGTGGTGCTCCATTAAATGGTGGAAGTGTTTCTGGCACAGGCGGTGGATATGGTAATATACAGGGTATAAATCCTGGTGCAGATGCAATAGCAGGAGCATTAGGAGCCCAAACTAATAAGGCAGGTGGTAATGGCGGTACCAATACTGGTGGTGGTGGCGGTGGCGGCTCTCACATAAATTTAACCAATGCTGGTGGTACTGGCGGCAGCGGTGCCGTTGTTATACGTTATGTTGGATCACAACGGGGTACTGGTGGTACTATATATTCATATACTTCAGGATCTACACTTTATACGGCACATGCATTTTTCACCAGTGCTATTTTTACATTATATCCTTCTGCAATCTATGCTCAAGCCAATGGGGGACAAGGTGGTCCATATGGAGGCGGAGGCGGCGGTGGCGGTAGTTGGTATAGTGCAATATTCAACGATGGAACCGTTACCAGCATAACTAGTGCTACAGTATACTATGGAAGTTTTAATGGTACAAGTCAATATCTAAGTATTCCCACAAATGCTGCTCTTAATTTTAGCACAGGTGATTTTACAGTAGAAGCCTGGGTAAATACAACCGCAGCAAACGCTGCCGACTTCTTTATAATTTCTGCCACTGGGTCGGGTGGATTCTTTTTTGGATATAACTCTGGTGCTGCTACTTATGGTTGGGGAAGAGTAGGAACAGCATGGGACTATTATACCGGCGCTAATGCTACTAAAACCAACGGAGTATGGCAACATATTGCTGTGTCTAGAAGTGGCACCAATATGAGAATATTTGTCAACGGTGTTCAAACAGGTACTACTCAACTAAACAGTACCGCGTATGATTTATCTGTTACTAGCACTATAGTAGGATGGCAATCCGGATCTTATTATTTCCCTGGATTTATGAGTAATTTACGTGTAGTAAAAGGTGTAGCAGTATATACCGGTAACTTTACTGTGTCATTATCAGATCTTAGTACAACTCAATCAAGTGTTGGTAACATTGCAGCCATAACTGGATCACAAACTAGTCTATTAACATTAAAAAATGCTACAATAATTGATAATTCAACAAATAATGTTTCAGTTACAAATGTCAATGCTGTGACCATTGGTTCCACTACTACCAATACTGTATCTATAAGTTACCCAATAGGCAGTAGTTGGATTGGGCAAGCCGGCGGCCTAGGAGCCGATGGTTCTGCATCAAACAATGCTGGATATCCAGTTGTCGGAGGCGGAGGCGGAGGGGGTGGTGGCGTTAGTACCACTGCGGCTAGTGGAGGTGGTGGTGGTGTTGACGTTTATGGAATAACCAGCAGTTCTAATTATATTATATTTGGAGGCTCTGCAAACAATCCCGGGTCAGGCGGAGCAAAATTTAATCTAGGTGGTCAACCAGGTACAGGTGGTAATGGTGGATTATATGGCGGAGGTGGTGCAGGAGCAGCAGTGTCTTCGGTTGATACCAACACTGGAAATGGAGCAGGTGGTGCTTTATTGATAGTATATAATACTACAGCATCTACTTATTCATATCCTAGCATTATGCCAGTATTATCTAATAGTGTAGGTGCTGGTAGCAATACATTATTAACATTTTCAAGCACAACAAATAAATTGTTATTAACACAGTTTGATAATATTGTAACTCCATATCAAGGATTGCAGTATGAAACTCTTAATACTGGTAATTTAGTAAATTATGGTAATGTTGATATAAATGTGGCCAAAACATTTCTGTCACAATCTATAATTGCTGGAAATCTTCAAGTTATCACATATATAACTGACCATGAAATGATGTTAAAAAACAGTGATCCAACATTACCTGCTACATATAATACACCGGGTAATTATCAAGTTATACAGGAAGTTACCCCTGCTAATGATCCTAGATTAATAACTGTACGTATTCAAAACTTTGTTACAGGAGTAACTGGTAGTGATGGATCTCAAACTGTTTCTGTAACAGCAGGTGGACAAGTTTGGTTCTAATTATTCAAAAATAAATATTATGAAATCCATATAGAGATAAATTATAATGTTATAAATAACTATAACACCATATTACAATAAGGAATTTTAACATGAGTCATTTTGCAAAAGTAGAAAACGGAGTAGTCACACAAGTAATTGTTATCGAACAAGACGTACTTAATACTGGACATTGGGGAGATCCCAGTATGTGGGTTCAAACCAGTTATAATACGTATGGCGGACAACACGCATTAGGAGGCACTCCTTTACGTAAAAACTATGCAGGAATTGGATATACATACGATGCAGGACGAGATGCATTTTATACTCCTAAACCATATGTTAGTTGGACATTAAATGAAGATACGTGTATTTGGGAACCACCTGTTGCTATGCCAACTGATGGAACAGAAAAGAGTGTATATTATACATGGAATGAAAGCCATCTAACTTGGGATTCTACTCCAATACCAACATCGCCTACTGAATAAATTAAACATCGATAATGACCTACGACCTTGGTGTATTTAAACGTCAACGATATGTAAGTCCTGCTTATAATGGATTAGGCGGAACTATTTCGTATTACACCTCAAACGGGGTTGCCTATACTGTACATACTTTTTTAACAACTGGTACTACTACTCTTGCAATATTTTCTACTGCAACCGTAGACATGCTATTAGTTGGTGGTGGTGCAGGCGGTGGTGGATCAGGCAACTATGGTAGTGGATATGGTGGTATAGGTGGCGATGCTGGTCAATTTGTTACGGCCACTAATGTAACATTAAATATTGGACAATATACTGTTACCGTTGGTAATGGTGGTGCATCTTCTAGCACAGGAGGTACATCTTCCATTGTAGGTTCTGTTAATGTTACTCACGCAACTACAGCAACTGGCGGCGCTGGTCAAACTGGAGCTGGCGCAGGCGGCCCTGGCAGCATCAGCAACGACAGCGGGCCTGGCGGGCCTGGACTCTATAACGATTATAATGGTACAAATACCGCTTATGCCGGAGGTGGTGGAAACGGTGGTGCTGGATTTCCTGGCAACTCGGGTGCAGGCGGAGTTGGTGGAGGCGGAGTTGGTGCTGGTTATACTGGAAATCAAGTTGGGGCCGGAACTCCTAATACAGGTGGTGGTGGCGGTGGTAATGCTGCTGGAGAGGTAGCCGGCATTGGTGGATCTGGTATTGTTATAATTCGCTATCAAACTCCACAGACGGCTATAGTACCACCTACTGATCAATATTTTAATTATGTTAGTTTGCTACTAAGCAATCAAACAACAAATGTAACTACTCCTGACTTTTTAAGTACTGTCCCTGCTATTACTTTTGACTATTTAATAGTGGCAGGCGGCGGAGGTGGCAACGGAAGTCCAACAGTATATTCTTCAGGAGGCGGTGGCGGTGGTGGCGGTCTTATATACGGCACCTCCAACAGTGTATTACTATCAGGCGGTTTATTGACTATTACTGTAGGTTCGGGTGGTGTTGTTGATGGAAATGGAAATTCGTCTAGTATAAATTCTTATACTGGATTAGGATTTCAAGCTGGATCTACATCAACAATAATTGCCAGTGGTGGTGGTAAGGGCGGGTATGGTGGTACTTCTCCCTACGGCACCGGCGCCCCTGGTAACTCTGGTGGATCTGGAGGAGGCGGAGGAGGGGCAAATACCAGTGGTTCTGGTGCCGGCAGTGGTGGCACCAGCACTAAAATTACCTACAGTTTAGGTATTAATGTTTCTGCAACATCTTTAGGAAATAGCGGCGGTAACGCAATAATCGATTCTCTTGCGGCTGGTGGTGGCGGTGGTGGCGCTGGCGGCGTAGGCGGCGGTGGAACAGTTACTGCGACAGTTTCTGGCGGTAGTGGATATACATGGCTTAATAGTAACACATATGCTGCTGGTGGTAGATCACATAATTATAATTACGGAGCACCAGTGTCTGTTGCTGGAGCATCATTTACCGGAAACGGGGGTGATGGAAACGGCGGCTCAAGCCCAGCGGCGGCAGGTGG